>ERZ1034411.266-NODE-266-length-12357-cov-2.835962_pt1 | contig 12357 bp, 18 predicted proteins | sample MGYA00520583_ERZ1034411 | MGnify/ENA primary metagenome ERZ1034411 (study PRJEB33736, sample SAMEA104288481) | Azolla microphylla | place: Ecuador | collected 1982 | study: EMG produced TPA metagenomics assembly of the PRJEB19522 data set (Is there foul play in...
GGAGGGAAAGGCAGAATATGCCCGGATGCCCGCTCGTCGACGCTCCCCCTTTGCTTTATCCATGCCAAGTTCTTCGATAAAACCGGATAAGCTTCGGCGGATGCTTTTTTGCTAGCATCCACTCAGGGCCGCTGGATACCCCATGCCGCAACCAGCGCGACGCAAGGCCCTCGCAGGATACCTATCGAGGCGTCGGCAACAACGATTTTTAGAGGACCCTGCGATGAGTGGCGACCCCGTTTTGACCCAAAAGGAACTTCTTCATTTGGCCATGACCGATAGCCGGAATGGCCGTCACGATGAAGCGATCATCAAACTGAAGCGCTGCATCACTGCCGAACCCGCCTCAGCGGCAGCCCACCATTTGCTGGCCGCCGAATACGCCGAGATCGGCATGCTGCAGGAAGCAACGGAAGAATTCGAGCAGGTGCTGTCGCTGGACGCGACCTCGGTAGCCGCTCGCTTCCAACTCGGCTTGACTTATATGCTTGCCGGCGATGCTGGACAAGCGAAGCGAGCATGGAGCGCGATCGCCGAAATCGAGCGCGATGGCCCATGGGATCGCTTTCGCGCGGCCTTGGAATGCCTGATGAGCAACGAATTCACCGGGGCCCTGAAGCATTTCGACGCTGGCCTGGCGATGAACTTCAAAAACGATGCACTTCGCCGGGACATGTCCAGGCTCCGTGACAAAGTCAGGGCCGCCTCACCTCCAGATCAGCCCGAGGCAAGCGAGCAACAGGCCAACGAATTGTTGCTGCGCAATTATACCCGCGGCCCGAAGAACTGATTTCTCGATCTTTTTCATAGAGAAAGCGCCATGACGAGAGTCGACCGGATGGATCAACTGCTGGATGCCCTGCGCCAGCAGATGCTTGAAAAGATCGACACCCGCCGTTCCGATGGTGCAGCCTCTTCGCAAAACAGCGCCGACCGCAAGGTTGAAACAAGCACTGAATTACGCCAGCGCATCGGCCGGGAATTAAGGCAGATGGACCTCTCGAGCGAAAGCGGCCGCCGGAGAGCACGCCGTTCGTTCCTGGAGTCGGTGCTAGCCTGGGAAATGGGCGACTCGATTCTGCGGGATCCAAAATTCAGCGGATTTCTGCAAAACCTGGAAGACGCGATCGGCCGCGACGAACGCTCTAGCGAGAGACTGGACGAATTATTGTCCATGATGGCGGCCGCGGCCGCTCCGTAAAAGCCGGGAATTACATCTTCAAATCCAGCTCTGCGCGATTCCGCGCCAGTCGGCGCAGTGTGCCGAGCGCGCTTTTGTGAAGCTGCGATATCCGCCCTTTGCTGAGATCGAGAATGCGCGCGATCTCGCTAAATTGGATACCACTGGCGTAATGCAGTTCCAGGACCGCCCTTTCCGAGTCGGGTAGCCGCTGCAGCAGACGCTGAAACAAATCGGCGCGGGACGCCAGTTCGCCGGGATCCCCATAACCATGTTCGGACAGTCCCTGCACTGAAGTGCCATCCGCGCCTTGGAACATGTCCGTATCTTCCAGCATCAAGCCGACGGCCAGTCCCAGGGTCATATCGACCATCTCCGCGAAAAGCTCGGATTCCCCCTTGGAACCCCCATCCGGCCGTAACGACTCCGCCCTTTCGCGCCGGTGTTGCTGGCGGAAGGTGAGCTGCGCATGCATTTCGGATGTGGTGGAAATGCCGTCCATCACTGCGCCCCGCACACGTTTGTCGGCGAACGCCCTGAACGGAACGCCGCGGGCAGGATCGAAACGGTTGATCGCTTCGATCAAGCCGATCGTGGCGTATTGAACCAGATCGCTGAACTCCAAATAATCGCCAACCAGGGAATTGAGGGCAGCCCGCGCGATGCCGCGCGCAAACGGCAGGTACAACAGAATCAACTGGGCACGAACCAGGCGGTCCCGACCACGCTCCCAGGCAGTCCACAACCCGGACTCGCTGGCAGGCGGCGCTACGCCACTTCCCGTATCGGAGGGGCTCCTGCTGCCGGGACTTGCCGGGACAGGCGCAGTCATGGGCGATGGTTCTCAGGCCTAAGCCTGAAAGCTCCGTACCAGGACCTCGGTAACCAGGCTCCAGCCATCGATCAGGATGAAAACCAGGATTTTCAGCGGAAGCGAAATCGCAAGCGGCGGCACCATGATCATTCCCAGAGACATCAGGACGCTGGCCACTACCAGATCGATCAGCACGAACGGCAGGAAAATCACAAAGCCGATCTCAAAACCCATGCGCAATTCGCTGAGCATGAACGCCGGAATCAGGGTGAACAAGCCGACTTCATCCGCCGATTGGACGCTGGATTTACCCGACAGATCCAGCACCAGCTTGAGATCGGATTCCCGCGTCTGGGCGAGCAAGAATTTTCGCAATGGCACCTGGGCCGCGTTAAAGGCACCGCGGTCATCCAGCTTGCCTGCCGTATAGGGGGTGATTGCGGCGCTATTGATCTCGTCCAGCACCGGCGTCATGGTGAACAAGGTCAGAAACAGCGACAGGCTGATCAGCACCATGTTCGGTGGCGTATTGGTCATGCCGATCGCCTGACGCAGCATCGACATGACAATGATGATGCGGGTGAACGAGGTTGCCGCGATCAACAGCGCCGGCGCCAGGCTCAGGGCGGTGAGCAGCAACACCGTCTTCACCGGACCGGTAAGTCCCCCGCTATGGCCGCCTTCAAAAGACAGCGAGCCCCCTGGGAAACTGAAATCCGCACTCCAGGCCGTGGCAACCGGCAACAAGGCCAAGACGCCGAGGAGCAGCGGACGATAGAAGCGCGGACGTCTCACGTCTGCTGCTCCTCCTGGGATAACGGCAACTCGCACAGCTTCTCCAAAGCCCGGCCATTGTCGGCCACAACCACCGCCCGATCGCTAGACACCCGCACGACGAACACGCGCAATCCTGGCGCCACCCGCCGCACCTGCAGCACGCGCAGAGGGGAGAACGAATTCGCCCCGATCCGGCCGGGACGCTGCGCGAATCCATAACGCCGCGCCAGGAATACCACGCACGCCCCGGCCAGGGCGATCAACACCACGCAACCCAGCCCAACGGCTAAGTGATGGGTCAGGTTTAGATCGGCATGTTTTCCGGCCGTGTCTGCGGCACCGGAGAGCAGGTGGTCGTCCGGCAGGTTCATCAGGGCCCTTTGGCAGCCAAACAGCCTCGCCGAAAAAGGGAGGGCATCGCTTGCATCACGCCTCGGAAATGCTAGTGATCAGCACGCCGAAACGATCGCCTACGACCACGATCTTGCCGCGGGCAACGAGATTGTTCTCGACCAGCACGTCAACCGGCGAGTCGATCGCCTGCTGAAGCTCCAGTACATCTCCTTCCCTCAGGCTGAACAGTCGTTCCACCGACACCTGCGCCTCTCCCAGGATGGCCGCGACGTTGACTTGAACATCACGAATCGCTTCCACGGAACGGCGCACCAGCGGCTTGCCGACCGGCGCCGACGGCAACTCCGGGAATTCCACAGGCTGCGCGACGGGACCTCTCTCTTCGCCAGCTTTGTCGTCTACCGCCATGTTCATGCTTCCTGTTTCCGTGCTACGGCTACGGCGCGCCGTGCGCCGCTTCGGCCAATGTAAACCGGGGCCAGCAGCTGCCCCTCCTTATTCGTCAGCTCCCACGCATCTGCCACCGTTGGCTCAAGCAGGATGACATCGCCTACGGCCAGGGCATCCAGCGCCTGTATGGACAGTTGCCTGGCGAGGCGAGCTCGAACCTGCACGCCCACCGTCCCCGTCGCCACAGCTTGGCCGCGCGCAACCAAGGGCTTCGCAGCGGGAGGAGGCGACGCCGTCGCTGCCCTGGCCAGCCGGCTGGCCAGGGCCGGGTCGAGCAGCAAATCCCACTCGCCGAACCAGGTTTCGACGATAACCTGCACAGCTCCCGAAGCGGGCAGGAACAGCGAGGGTGGAGGCGCCTGGCGGTGAGAGCTGCCGAGGGTTCCTTTCGGCAGCAAAGCGGAGAGCCAGTCGGCAAGCACCCTACGGACTACTGCGGGGCCGATGTGGCCTTCGTCGCCCCACCCCGGCGATCCGGCCGCACCGACCCAGCGGCCCAACAGGACGCGCTCATCGGCTTCGGTCTGGTACCAGTAGGCCGCGCCGGACGCGTCTTCGAACGACTTCCAGTGTTCCGCCGTCAAGTCCGGCGAGCCTTGTGCAGGGCGGCAGAGCACTTTGCATGCTGCAATTGCGTCGCCGTCGAACCATCGCGGGGTCCAATCGGAATAGGCCTGCGCCACGGCGGACTCGATTCGATGCAGTTGCATCGGACCCAGGGGCTGGTATGGCCGATGGTCAGGCATGGGCTCAGCGGTTCGACAAGGCGTTGTACAACGTGTCGAGCATCTGGCTGGCCACGTTGAGCACCTGCGAACTACCCTGGTAGCCACGCTGGAGCACGATGATGTTGGCGAACTCCTGTCCCAAATCGACGTTGGCCAATTCCAGGCTGCCCGCCTGTAGCGTGCCGAAGCCGTCGTCGCCGGAGTGTCCCAGCGTAGGCGTCAGATCCGAGCCGCGCGGAATGGCAAAGGTCGAATTGCCGGATTCCACCAACGCGGCCGGATTGGAGAACGCCGCGAGAGCAACCTGCGGCCCGGTTTCGGTTTTTCCGTTCGAGAACGCCAGCTGCACGATGCCGTTGGTGTCGAAGGTGATGCCGGTCAGAGCGCCCTCCGGTGTACCGTCGGCTGATTCAACCGCCAAAGTCGAGGTTGTTCCACTCGAATTTGAAATGGCGTCACTGAAATCCAGCGTCACGAAGCTGGATTGCTGATTCGCAGTCGGAAGGATGATGTCTAGGGTGTCGAAGCCCGGTTGCGCCTCCTGGGTGCCGTCGAAGCGGATCTGGTTCTGTTGTCCGGTCGTGAGCGTTTCGCCGTTGGCATCGGTGACCGTGACGTCCCAGATGGTGGTGCCCGCCGTCGTATTCGATTTGTCGAGAGTGAACGTCGCAGTCAACGTCTGCGACGTGCCGCTGGCGTCGACCACTTTGATCGAATTGAGGGTGAATGTAGGGTTGTTGCTGGCATCGGTCTGACCGGTCGAGAGGGTGCCACTGAACTTGACCTGAGTCGTCGGCACCGCATGACTGGTCTGTATCTGGTCGACCATCAGGTCCGACAGCTTTCCCGAAGAGTCGATGGCCTGCACGCGGGCGCCGGTAACCGAGTCCACCAAGTGCCCGTCGGTGTCGAATTTGAATTGGCCGGCGCGCGTGTAAAGCTGCTGGCCGTTCAGGGTCTCGACAAAAAAACCGCTGCCGTCGATTGCCAGGTTATCCGGGTTGCCGGTGGCCTGAATCTGGCCCTCGGCGAAGTTTCGCACCTGGCCGGAGACGTAGGTGCCCTGCCCAATCGCCTGTTCGAAGGACTGGTCTGCCGTGCCGCCGGTGGCGGATCCCAGATCGCGAAACAGCGATTCGTTACTCTTGAATCCGGGCGTGTTGAGATTGGAAATGTTGTCGCTGACCACGTCCAATGCGGTGGAGAACCCGAAAAGGCCGGTCATGCTGCTGTAGATGCCGCTGAATGCCGTCATGACTGACTCCCGGCCCGGACCAGCACGATTTCCGACAGGGCGACGTCCGTGATTTCGTCGCCGTTTGACTCTTGCATGGTCAGCACCGCCTGGTTGTTCTGGAACGAAACGGTGGTGATGGTGCCATCGAGGCGTTGACCGTTGCGCTGTATCTCCACGGTCTTGCCGATCAAGTTGACGGCCTGCGTGGATGCCTGCATTTCGAGCGCACCCATCAGGTTGTCGTTGAGCGTCTGGGTCTGCTGAATCGTCGTGAACTGGGCGAGCTGCGCCAGAAACTCGCGATTGTCGACCGGATCCAGCGGATCCTGAAATGTGAGCTGGGTAAGGAACAGATTGATGAAGTCCTGTTCGCTCAAGCCGCTGCGTTGAATGGTGCTCACGTCGCTACCGCTGCCCACGACGCCGCCAATCGCACTCACTGACATTTTTGTCTTCCTCGTATGTGGCGGCCTATGAGGCCGCCTGCGGCGATTCCGCCGGATCATCCGATCCCGGCAGGCGCCCGTTAACCTTGAACCGCCCCAGCATCATTTGGTAATCTGCCAGCAGGCGCGCGGCGGCCTGCACCAATATCAGCGCGCTGGCCGCGTCAAGCCCAGGAGCGCGCACATAGACTTCCGCCACACCATCGTCGCCGGCCGCAAGCGTCAGCCGCATATCTGCAGCCGATTTTATTTCTTCGACGTAGCCGCGCACACCGTCCGCGCCTTCAACCGGCTCGGGCTTTTCCGCCGCCGCGCCCCTCCCCCCCGCCGCAAGGTCCGCTGAATCCGTGCCCGACCCTTGCCATTCCTGGCCGCCATCGACGGCCGGGCCGTGCGTGTCTGCCACTCCAGCAGGCTGCGGATTGACGGCCGCTTCCATGCTTTCCGGCGAACCGTCCTGCGCCGACTCCCCGGTGTCTCCTGGAAAGCGAAATCGAGGTTCTGCGGCCGCGCCGGAATCTCCCTTCGGACCAGGCACGCCATGCGCGCGAGAATCGGACAGGTGCGACTCGAAAAGGCCATTGAACGAAGATGCCTCCCAGCTGTGGCGCGTTTCTCCCGACAGATCCTGCTCCAGCGCCTGGATCGCGGGCGCCGGCAGCGACGGTGTCAGCGTTCCGATCACAGGATGTCCCGCCGGCTGGTCAGCCACGCCGCGTCGGCTTCGACGGCAACATGCCGCTGGGCTTCGGTTTCCAGAAGCCTTTTGCGGCGCTCCCGGATTTGTTTCAGCCGGTTACGCTTGTCGAGCAGCCGCAGCAACATATCCCGACTGCCGTCAAGTTCGCTCTCGGCTCGGCTGCGCCTCAGCTCAGCGGCCGCCTGCTCGCCGCGGTCACGATCCAGAATATGCTGATGCAGGCGCAGCGCTTGCATGTCGACATCTTCCCGGGACTCTGCCAGTTTCTTGCGCAACGCCAATTCGTGACCCGACACGGTCTGTTTCAGCTGCTCCAGGCCAGCTTCCGCCGACCGGAGTTCCAGTACGTGGCCGGCATGGCGATCGCGTGCCGCATGCAACTCCTCGCGCAACTGCGACTCCAGCAATCGCACCCCATCGTACTGGCGGGATTTCCCTTTGGGCTTCACGAGGCCTTCTCCGTCAATTCAAACAGCATGGACCGGGCATCGTCGTACTTGACCAGTTCGTCTGTCCCCTGGCGCAGCAGCTTTTCAATGGCCGGCTGCATGCGAATGGCTTCGTCCAGCTCGGCGTTGGCGCCGGCCTTATATGCGCCTAATTCGATCGCGTCCCGCGATCCGGCGTACGAGGCTTGCAAGCCAATCACCTTGGCAACCGCTTTTTTTTGCCGCGGGTCGGCCAGTGACGAGAACAGGCGGCTGACGCTGCCGAGCAGATCAATTGCCGGGTAGCGTCCGTGGTTGGCAATCTGCCGCGAAAGCACCACATGGCCGTCGAGGATGGCGCGCACGCTATCGGACACCGGTTCGTTGAGATCGTCGCCCTCCACCAGGACGGTATAGAGCCCGGTGATCGAGCCTTCACCACGTGCCGAATAACTACCCGCCCTCTCGAGCAGGCGCGGCAGCAGCGAAAATACCGAGGGCGTGTAACCACGCGCGGTGGGGGGCTCCCCCACCGCCAGCCCGATCTCGCGCCGAGCCATAGCGAAGCGTGTAATCGAATCCATCAGCAGCGCCACCGACTGGCCGCGATCCCTGAAATACTCGGCGATGGTCGTCGCGGCGAACGCGGCCTGCGAGCGAAGCAACGGGCTCTCTTCCGAGGTTGCCACGATGACCACGGACCGCTCCAGGCCGCCTGCCAGATGGTCTTCCAGGAAATCCCGTACCTCGCGCCCCCGCTCGCCGATCAAGGCGATGACGTTGACATCGGCCGTGCTATGCCGGGCGATCATGCCGAGCAACGAACTCTTGCCGACACCGCTGCCGGCAAACAGCCCCATGCGCTGGCCACAACCCAGCGTCAGGAACAAATCGATGGCTTTCACGCCGGTCGAAAATACCGTACGAATGCGGCGGCGGGAGAGCGGGTTGATCGATCGTCCCTGCAAGGGCAAACGCTGTTCAAGCCCATGCAATGGCCGGCCGTCGAGAGGCTTGCCGGTGGCGTCGATCACCCGCCCGAGCAAGCCCGGCCCGACCGCCACCTCCGCAAACCGGCCGGTTGCCACAACAGCGTCGCCGGGACGGATCCCGGAAAGATCGCCGTAAGGCATCAAAAGCACGTGATCGTCGCGAAACCCGACCACCTCGGCCTCTACTTCGGCACGCTCGACACCGAGCAGCACGCGGCAGCGCTCGCCCAATACCGCATCCGGTCCCTTGGCGCTGACCACCGATCCGACGCAGTCGCGGACCGCTCCGGTGCGGCGGATCCATTCCTGAGCGCCCACCGCGCTCGCATAGCGGGCCAGGGCGGGGATCACGGGGCGTCCGCGGCCTTTGCAGCGGTGGACGCGGCCGCCGGAGCGTGCAACATGCGCTCCGCGCGTGCATCGAGCAAAGCGGCACGCAACTGCTCCAGCTGTCGTTCGAGGCGCGCGTCGAGGCTGCCTCGGGCGGTGTCTACAATGCATCCGCCAAGCTGCACCTGCGGATCGGCACGCAGCTCGGCATTACCCGGCAATGCCGGAGGCACCACGCCCTCGCGCTGAAGAAATTCCAGATCGGACGGAGCCAGACGCACGGCCAGGACCTGCGAGGAATTGCGCTCTTGCAGCACGCGCTGAATCAACTGCTGAGGAAAATCGGCGCGGCGGGCCTGCTCACCGATGATCGCTCCTGCCATCTCGACCGCCAGTTCCACGACGTCCTCCTCCAGCACTTCGAGAAGGTCATCACGCTTGCGGGCCAACGATTCCAGTATCTGGTCAAGCCGCGCCAGCCTGGCAGCAACTTCACGGCGTGCCGACTCCTGGCCTCGCGCCAAGCCGGCTTCGTAACCGCGCTGTTCGGCAGCCTTCTGCGCCTCCTGCGATATCGCAGGGGGCACCACCTGCGCGGCCGTTTGGGCGGCGCGGGCAGCGGCCATCGCGGCCGCGTCGGCCTGCAGGATCCCGCCGGGATCCCTCAAGCGCCGCGGCTCGCCACCCAAAACGGGAGCACGCAATACCGGCGTGGCATCATCGCGCGTCACGGCGCAGTCCCGTTCGCTGAAACAGCAGCCTGGCGGCCCCGGGCGAGCGACTCCTCGACGACTTCGGCCAGCAAATCGACGAATGCCGGAGTGACGTCTACGACGCGCGCCTGCGCACGCTGGCCGGTCCGTACGGGCAGCAGGGCGTCGATGACATGTCGCCGGCTCGGCTGCATGCGCTCCGCCAACAATTGCGCGCACTCAGGAGGCATCTGCCGAAGCACTTTGCTCAATTCTTCCGTCGACGCCGAATCAAGTTGCCGGACCGGCTTGTGGTCCTTGACCGGTTCTTCTGCAGGAAGGCGGGCTACGGGCGCCGCCCGCACTGGAACCTCCGTCAGCAAAACATCCAATTCCCGGCCCAAGCCGCGGACACGCGCGAGATCCAGGCGCTGCAACTGCGGCATAAGGCCGAGGATGGCGGCCCGTTGTTCGGGATCAAGCCGATCAAGCAACCACTGGCGGTCTGCCGCGGACAACAAAGCCAAACGCAAGGCGGCTCGCTTAGTGCCTGCCGCGATTGAACCCGCGAGGCGGCCCTCGTTCATCATCGGAGCCATTCCTTGAGTTCCCGAAGCAATTGCTCCCGTTCGGCCGGCGACATGTTGCGGCCGGACTGCCGTCCACCGAGCCAAATCGCCAGCGCAGCCAGGAACAGCGCTGCGCCGACCAGCAATGGCCACGGGGAGCGATGCGAAGGCATCGGGGCCGCCGGCACTGCCGCCTCCACCGGCGCGGATCCTGCGCTCGTGATTTTCTGGTCGAGCTTCAACGCCACCGAATACACGGCAATTCGATCGCCGCGACTCGGATCGATACCGATGGCGACCGCCAACAGATCGCGCACGCCATCCAGCGTCATCCCGTAGGCAGCCGGATCGGGAATCACTGCCCCCACCGAGAGTCGCTCGATAGCGCCCGGTGCCGATTCGGATTGCTCGGATAAATGGCCGATCCGATATTCCACGTCGAATTTTGGCCCGCCGTCCGGCTTGGATGGGGTGGGTTCCGGGCCAAGATGCGGCAGCAAGCCCTTGGCACCTTCAGGCAGTGTGTCGGACTTGATGCGCGACACCGCGCCAGAACCCTGTCCACTGGGCAAAATCTCGTCGCGGCTGCTGGAAACACGGCTGCGGCTGAGCGTGGCGCTGACGCTTACCGTAGCCGCACCTTGGGGGAAAATACGCGCCAATACTTCCTCCCCTTTGGCGGAAAGGAATTCTTCCACGTTGGATTGGGCGCGCAGTTCGGAGTCCACCGCGCCGGGCGACAACGATCCGCTCTCTCCCCCGGTCAGTTCGACACCGCTCCGGTCGTGCACGGAAACGCTTTCCGGCTTGAGGTCTGGCACTGCCGAAGCAACCATTCTCTGCACGCCGGCAATCTGCGCTCCGGACACCGTTTCGCCGCGGCGGGCAATCAACACCACCGAAGCCTTGGGGCTCTCCGCCGCGCGCTTGAACAGCCCGCCCTGCGGCAACACCAGATGCACCCGGCAAAAGCGCACATAATCCAGCGCCATGATCGTGCGTGCCAATTCCCCTTCGAGGGCCCGCTGGTAATTGATCCTCTCGGTGAAGTCGGTCATGCCGAAGTCGCCGTTGTCGAACAGTTCGAAGCCTGGCGTCGGCTTGAGCCGCAGTCCTTTCTGCACCAACTGGGCACGTATCGAGTCCGCTTCGCCCGACGGCACCAGTAGTGCACCGCTGGTCGCATCCAGTTTGTAGCGGATATGACGATCTTCCAGTTCGGCAACGACCGCCGCGGTGTCTTCCCTGCTCATGCCGGCCGACAGCGCCACGAATTCCGCATGCAGCGAAAACCAGCCAAGAGCGGCGACGATCACCAGGATCAGCACCACCCCGATGGACAGGCCGGTACGGCGGCGAAGGTCCATGCCATCCCACCAGTTCTGTGCGGGCGTGTACCAGGCCATTCTCAGTGCCCCGACACGGCATGCCGCAGCATGCATTTACGGCCAATCGGGTGAACCATCAGATCTGCATCCTCAATACGTCTTCGTAGCCCTGAACCAGCCGGTCGCGCACCTGCACCATCAGCGACAACGACATGCGCGCGTTCTCCAGCGAAATCATCACGTCGGGCAGGCTCTCGGCCTGCCCGACCGCAAGCAACTGCACCGCGTGGTCGGCTTGCGCCACGCTGTCGTTGACGGCCCCGACCTGGCGATCCAGCCACGCGCCGAAATCGGGTGCCGCCGGCGTCTGCTGCGCCGCTGCAGAGGAATCAGCAGAGAGGGCCGAAGACACCGCGGCGATGGCATCGATCATGAACGGCTGCTCCCGATATCAAGTGCGCGCAGTGCTATGGATTTGGCCGCATTCATGGCACGCACATCGGCTTCGTAGGCCCGGACCGAGCTGAGTACCGTCAACATCTCGTCGCCGACATTGATGTCAGGCACGCGGACAAGACCGTGCTCATCTGCCAACGGGTTACCCGGGTCGTGATCGAGCCGCGGCTCGCCTCCGGTAGGCACGACTTCGACCCGGTCGACGCCGCGCAGCAGCGCATCGGCTTGGCCGGTACCCGTCAGTTTCTGCTCAAACAGGCCCGCCTGCGCCGCATGCGGCACCGCTCGCATCGGCCGGTATGGTTGATCCTGCGGCCCCACCACCGAATGGGCGTTGGCGAGGTTCTGGGAGGCGACTTCCAGGCGCATCCGCTCCGCCCGCATCCCGGTGGCGCTGATCGCCAACAGTCCAGCATAGTCGGCCATGTTCAGGTTCCTCCGGTAGCGGCGATCATGCTCAAGCCATCAAGGCGGGACAGCACCGTCAACATGGCTTCGTAATCCAGCGTATTCTGGGTAAGGGCCGCCATCTGGTCATCCAGGTTTTCCCCGGACTGAGCCGACAGCAACGTGTCGGTGGGGGCCATTTCCACGCTTGGGCGCACTTGGGCCGCCAATTCCGCGATACGCTCGGGTGGCTCACCCGCCTGCACCGCCTGGCGCAGCGGTCCAAGCTGCTCTTCGAAATTGAGCTGCAGCGGTTGAAACCCGTTGGAGTCTATATTGGCGATATTGTTGGCGATCACACGATGACGCATTTCGAATGCGTGCAGCGCCATCACCTCAAGCTGGCGCGTCACACCGGAAACACCTGCCACGGCATCCAGGGCCATATCTCTTCTCCTTACTGGATAACCAACTGCGCGTGGAGAGACC
>ERZ1034411.268-NODE-268-length-12261-cov-2.254301_pt1 | contig 12261 bp, 12 predicted proteins | sample MGYA00520583_ERZ1034411 | MGnify/ENA primary metagenome ERZ1034411 (study PRJEB33736, sample SAMEA104288481) | Azolla microphylla | place: Ecuador | collected 1982 | study: EMG produced TPA metagenomics assembly of the PRJEB19522 data set (Is there foul play in...
TAAAACAGACTGCTGTTATCTCAAGCTCACCTTAATGGCTGGTTACTGAGGCGGCCTGCCCTGATGGTATAGCTTGCAAAAAATATCGTACAATTTAAGCTGCCGAAAAACATAATTACCGGGAGCCTGTCATGTCACGTCATTACCTGATGCCCAGCCTGTTCGCGCTGGCCTGCGCCGTTTCGGCCCATGCGGAAACCGTCAGCCTTGCCTCACCGGACGGTCGCAATGTTGTGACCGTGGATAGCGACCGGCTGACCTATGCCGTCATCCGGGATGGCAAGACGGTGATCGACCCGTCACCGCTCGGTCTCAACCTCGATATCGGGCAGATCGGCGCGGGCGCGACCTATGACAGCCATGCCGGCTCATCGGTCGACACGAGTTGGACTCCCGTGGTCGGCAAGACCGCCACGGCGCCGGACCATTACACCCAGTCAGACCTTGCCTTCACCACGGCCAAGGGCCTGAAATTCGATATCATCGTCCGGGCATATGATGACGGCGTGGCCTTCCGTTATGTCGTGCCGGAACAGGCGGGCCTGACCGATTTCAAGGTAATAAACGAAAGCACCCAATTCAATTTCCCGAAGGATTATGAGTGCTGGGGCGCCAATATGGGCCGCTTCGACACCAGTTTTGAAGCCGAATACGATCAGATCAAGGCGTCGAAGATCCGCAACTTCAATAATTACATAGCACCTCTCGTCTGCAAGACCGGAGACGCGCAAACCACCTTCGCCATCTCTGAATCCGACGTAAAGGACTATCCGGGTTTCTTCCTTTCCGGCCGTGGCGATGCTGGCCTCGGGGTTATGGTCACCCTGCCGCCGCGCTTCGACAATGATCGCAATTTCCGCTCGCGTAAGTCGGTGTCTGCCGAGGTCCATCTCGCTGGCAACGACTTCCAGACACCGTGGCGCGTGGTCATGCTGGGCGACGCGCCGGGCGCCCTGACGGCCTCAACCCTGATCCCGACCCTGGCCACACCCTCACAGATAAAGGACACCTCGTGGATCAGGCCAGCCAAGACCTCGTGGGACTGGTGGAATGACTGGGCACTGAATATCCCCAATGCAGGCATCAATACCGCCACCTACGAGGCGTTCGTTGATTTCTCCAAGGAGATGAAGCTCGACGATATCCTGATCGATGAAGGCTGGTCGGTGAACAGCGATATCGAGCCGCGCGACGATGCCGATGTAACGAAGGCCAAGCCGGTGATCGACATGCCGGAACTGTTAGCGTATGCGAAATCGAAAGGCGTCGGCGTCTGGCTGTGGGTGCAGTGGCAGCAGTTGGATAACCAGATGGATGCGGCGCTGGCACAATATGAAGCCTGGGGCATTAAGGGCATCAAGGTCGATTTCATGAACCGCAACGACCAGGAGATGGTCGACTGGTATCACAAGGTGCTGGAGAAGGCCGCCGCCCACCACATCATGGTCGATCTGCACGGCGCCTATCCGCCCAATGGCCTCAACCGCACCTGGCCAAACTATGTCACCCAGGAAGGTGTGCTCGGCGCCGAGAACAACAAGTGGAGCGCCCGCATCACGGCGACGCATAATGTCACCCTGCCCTTCACGCGCATGATCCTGGGGCCGATGGACTATACGCCCGGTGGCTTTCGCTCGCTGACCCCGGCCGATTTCAAGATGCAGCAGCGCTATCACGCACCGTTCGTGCAGACGACGCGTGGCCAGGCCATTGCCATGTATGTCGTCTATGACAGCCCGCTGGTCATGGTGGCCGATGCGCCGCAGGCCTACAGGAAGGCGGACGGCTCATGGGAAGATGGCGTCGATTTCATCCGGGCCGTGCCGACGACCTGGGACGAGACCCGCGTGCTTCAGGGCGATATCGGCCAGTATATCGTCACGGCTCGCCGCAAGGGCGACACATGGTATATCGGCGCCATGACCAATGAAGAGGGTCGCACGATCGAGGTGCCGCTGAGCTTCCTCGGCCAGGGCAGCTACAACGCACATGTCCAGCAGGACGGTGCGGATGTGAACAATCTGGCGTCGTCCGATGTGGCCGCCGATGCCGGCAAAAGCCTGACACTGATACTGGCCCCATCGGGTGGCGCGGTGGCGGTGATCACGCCGCAGGGCAAAGGCAGGAAGAAGATCAAGGCGGTTATGAAATAAGCAAGAAACCCCACCACCATCTGCACTGCGCTCGATGGTGGTGGGGTTTCTTGCTTTTCTTCCTGACTTTCCCCTCGCAAGCGCAATATAAAACGCCTATAGGCAGCGCCATGCCCGTTTCCGTCGAAACCAGAAAACCCCATTTCGCCGAATTCGTCGCCCTGATCGCCTCCCTGATGGCGCTGGGTGCGCTCGGCATCGATTCCATGCTGCCGGCCCTGCCGGTGATCGGCGCCGACCTGCATGTCCACGTCGAAAACCACCTGCAATGGATCGTCTCGATCTACTTCCTCGGCATGGGCCTGGGCCAACTGTGCTTCGGCATCCTGTCCGACTGGCTGGGCCGCAAGCGCGTCCTGATCGCCGGCGTCCTGGTCTATGTGGTTTTCGGCCTGATCGCCGCCGCCAGCCAGAACTTCGCCTTTCTGCTGGTCTTGCGTCTTTTTCAGGGCTTTGCCGTCGCCACCACCGGCGTAGTGACGCGTTCGATCATCCGCGATCTCTACAGCGGCCCGCAGATGGCCAAGGTCCTGTCGATCAGTTTTGTCGTCTTCCTGCTGGTGCCGATCCTGGCGCCGAGCCTGGGCCAGCTTGTCCTGCTGGTCTGGCCATGGCGCGCCATCTTCCTGATCATGGCCGGCCTGGGTGCCGCTACCGCGCTCTGGGCGTGGATACGCTTGCCGGAAACCCTGAACCCGGACAATCGCCATCGCCCCGATCTGGCGCACCTGAAACGGGTCGGCTTTTTCGTCATCACTGAACCCGGCTCAATTTTTTATTCGGTCGCTATCATGAGTCTGATCGGCGGACTTTTGGCCTATGTCTCGCTGATGCCGCAGATCTTCGCCGAGGTCTTTCACAAGCCGCACCTGATGGCCGGCATTTTCGCGGCCTGCGCCGCCACCATGGGCCTGGCCTCGGCGCTGAACGCCTCTCTAGTCGAGCGACTCGGCACCAAACGTATTTCACATACGGCCCTGACCGGTTACCTGGTGGTCACCGCCATCCATATGGCCTGGGCTTGGGGCGGGCGCGAAACCATCCTCAGTTTCACCCTGTTGCAGGCCCTGACCATGGGCCTGATGTCGCTGTCGACCTCCAATTTCTCGGCCGTGGCCATGGAAAAAGTCGGGCATGTGGCCGGCACCGCCGCCTCCCTGCAAGGCGTGATTACCACGGTCGGCGGGGCTTTCGTCTCAGGTTTCATAGGCGCGGGCTGGACCGGCCATATCTACTGGCTGCCCTTGTCCGCCCTGATCTGCGGCGTGCTGGCCTTCATCCTGATCGCCGTCGCCGAAAAAGGCCGGCTTTATAGAAACACGTAGCTCAGGCCGGATTTTTTTTCAGTTCGACTTCGAGCCATTCCATGTCGTCATCGCTGAGGCCGAAGTGGTGCCCGGTTTCGTGGATGAGGATATGGCTGACCAAATCTTCAAGGGTGACCCCACCGTCAGCCCATTCATCCAGTATGGCACGGCGAAAGAGATGGATCATCGGTGGCAGATCGCCGGTCATGACCTCAAGTTCGGCCGGGCGACCCGTATAGAGGCCGGTCAGTTCGTAAGCATCGTCCAGTTCAAACTGGTCGAGCATCTCTTCCGATGGAAACTCCTCGACAATCAGCACGACCTCTTTCAGATAGCCCGCAAACGGTTCGGGCAGCCGTGTGAGGGCTGCCCGGGCAATCGTTTCGATGTCGTCAAGCGATGGCGCGAAACCATGCATGAGATTTAGGCTTCTAAATCTTCTGGTAAACCCACCACATGGAAACCGGCATCGACATGGACCACTTCACCGGTGGTCGAAAAGCCGAGGTCCGAAGCCAGCCACAGCGCGGCGCCGGCCACGCCTTCCATCGAGGTTTCCTGCTTCATCAGCGAAAATTGCCCCGACTTGGCGTGCAGGCCACGGCCGCCGGAAATGCCGGCCAGCGACAGCGTGCGCATGGCGCCGGCAGAGATGGCGTTGACGCGGATGCCCTTTGGACCCAGGTCGCGGGCGATATAGCGCGTCGAGGCTTCCAGTGCGGCCTTGGCCACGCCCATGGTGTTGTAGTTCGGGATGACGCGCTCGGCGCCGAGATAGGTCAGCGTCACCAGCGAACCGCCATTCGGCATCAGCTCGGCGGCGCGGCGCGACACGTCGACGAACGAGAAGGCCGAGACGTTCAGCGCCAACAGGAAGCCTTCGCGCGTGGTGTTCTCGACGAACGAACCCTGCAGCTCGTTCTTGTTGGCGAAGGCCACCGAGTGGATCACAAAATCGATCTCGCCGTAGATGTCTTTCAACTTGGCGAAGGCGGCGTCCATGGAGTCGTCCGAGGTCACGTCGCATTCGATCAGGTGCTTGACGCCGATCGAGGTCGCCAGCGGCTCGACACGGCGCAGCAGGCTTTCCCCCAAATAGGAAAAGGCCATTTCGGCGCCTTGGGCGGCCAGTTGCGAGGCTATGCCCCAGGCGATGGACTTGTCATTGGCCACGCCCATGACAAGGCCCTTCTTGCCCTTCATCAGGTCGCCCTTGGGGAAGTTCCAGTCGTCAGCCATGAGGTGTCCTTAGAGATCAGTTTGAGATAAGATGATGGAGCCGTTGGTGCCACCGAAGCCGAACGAGTTCGACATAATCGTGCCGATCGGACCGTCATGGCGTTTGCGCAGGATGTTCATGCCGTCAAAGGCCGGATCGAGGTTCTCGATGTGGGCGCTCTCGGCGGCGAAACCGTTCTGCATCATCAGCAGGCAGTAGATGGCTTCCTGCGCACCGGCAGCGCCCAGGCTATGGCCCGTCAGCGACTTGGTGGAGGAAATCATCGGGCTGTTGGCACCGAAGACATCACGCACCGCGCCCATTTCCTTCTCGTCGCCCACCGGCGTGGAGGTGCCGTGCGGGTTGAGATAGTCGATCTTGCGGCCCTTGGCATCGGCCAGGGCGATCTTCATGCAGCGCGCCGCCCCCTCACCGGAAGGGGCCACCATGTCGTACCCATCCGAGTTGGCGGCGTAGCCGACCACTTCGGCGATGATATTGGCGCCACGGGCTTTCGCGCGCTCATATTCTTCCAGAACCACCATGCCGGCGCCGCCGGCGATAACGAAGCCATCGCGGTCGCGGTCATAGGCACGCGAAGCGATGGCCGGGCGGTCGTTGAAGTTGGAGGACATCGCGCCCATGGCGTCGAACATGTCGCTGAGCGTCCAGTCGAGTTCCTCTGTGCCACCGGCGAACATCACGTCCTGCTTGCCCATCAGGATCTGCTCCGCCGCAGCTCCGATGCAATGGACCGAAGTGGCACAGGCCGAGGAGATCGAATAGTTGATGCCGCGGATCTCAAACCAGGTGGCCAGCACGGCCGACGGACCGGACGACATGGCCTTGGGCACGGCGAATGGCCCGATGCGCTTGGGCGAATTCTTCTCGCGCGTCACATCGGCCGCGGCCACGATGGCGCTGGTGGAAGGCCCGCCGGCGCCAAAGATGATGCCGGTACGCTCGTTGGAAATATCGCTATTTTCCAGACCCGACGAGGCAATCGCCTGCTCCATGGCGATATGGCCATAGGCCAGGCCCGGCGACAGGAAGCGCGCGGCGCGACGGTCGATCAGGGCCTGCCAGTCATCGACCTTCGGCGGGGCGTGGACCTGGCACTTGAAGCCCAGACGCGCGTAATCTTCAGCGGCGACAATGCCGGAGCGTGCCTCTTTCAGCGACTGCGTGACCTCATCGGCGCCCAGGCCAATGGAAGACACAATCCCCAGTCCTGTAATCACGACTCTACGCATGTAATATCCTACCTGTTAGTCCTGCAGCAATACGTACGGCCTCTTCTGCGCGAGGCTCAACCCAGTTCCTTGGCGTCGAACAGGCCGACGCGCAGACCTGACGCCTGATAGATAAGCTTGCCATCGGCTTCGACAACCCCGTCGCCGATACCCATGATCAGCTTGCCCGACATGACGCGCTTCATATCGATCTTGTAGGTCACTTTCTTTACATCCGGGGTCACCTGGCCGGTGAACTTCACTTCGCCGACGCCGAGCGCACGGCCACGGCCCGGATTGCCCTTCCAGCCGAGGAAGAAGCCGACGAGTTGCCACATGGCGTCCAGGCCCAGGCAGCCCGGCATGACCGGATCGCCGATGAAATGACAAGCGAAGAACCACAGGTCCGGATTGATATCCAGTTCGGCCTCGATATAGCCCTTACCGAAAGCGCCGCCGGTATCGCTGATCTGGACGATACGGTCGAACATCAGCATCGGCGGGGCGGGAAGCTGGGCATTGCCCGGACCGAACATGTCGCCGCGCCCGCAGGACAGCAGGTCTTCATACGAAAAGGAGGAAGGGCGTTCGGTCATCAGTTAAAGGGCTCCGCAGCATCGACCTGACCAATCCGCCATGGTCAATGCGTGTAACATTAAAAAATGATGCGTTACATGATGCGGCGCGCCGGCTCAACCCTTTTGAGAGACTTTCACAACCGTGGAGGCGATTTCCAATGGGAATTATCCCCCCTTCCGCTGTCCGGCTTAACGCGCCGCGAAGGGATCCGGCCGCTTGCAGACAGCGGCAGTTTGCGTCCCCCACAGGGATTGCTCCGGCACCCACCCCGTCTGGCCGGCGGCGGAAATGCGGCACCAGCCTTTTTTGCACTTGTCCAGCGAGGCAAGTGCCCTTGGCTTCAGAACGGCCTTGATATCGGCCTTTTCGTCCGGACTTTGCCGCATCTGAAGCTTCTGCCCGGCCGGGCTGAGCACGGTTTTCTGCGACTGGAGCATGGTGCGGCTGACCCAGGCGACACCGCCATCGGGGTCACAAACCAAACGCCAGTCGCGTGTTTCGGAAATGATCTGCACCGGCAATTGCGCCTGACGATAGGTCCAGACGACGCGATTATCCTTGCTCGGACCGTTGCGGGCATAGACCTCGTTACGGCGCAGCATAGCCCAGCGCGGCACCTGCAGGCCGGAGGGCGTATCGAAAGCCTGATCCCCGGCATGAACCGGCCCGCTCACCATGCCTGCACCCAAAGCCGCAATCGCCGCCCACATAAGCACGCGCAGCCGCCAAAACGCTTGAAAAGGCCGGGAGAAAACGTTTATGTCGGGAAAACCTGTGAACACGGACGGACGCATATCTAACTAAGTTTATGGGGGCGGGATGGTTTCACGGCCTGGCCGGAGATATCAGCCCGCATGATTGCCCGTAAGGGTTCAGATTTGGTTAACCGAATATGAATTCGCCGGACAAACACATAACATACGCGGGCATCCAAGCCCGGCGGCGGCACAGGGTTTCGGGAAAGAATTCTGCGGCGCCGACGATAACTTAAACGAATAAAGGCATTTATGAGCGCTGCAAAACTCAAGGTCGTCCTTACCATCAAGCTGCCTGATGCGGTCGAAACGCGGATGCGCGAGCTGTTCAATACCACATTGTGGCTGCACATGACCCCCATGCCGCCGGAACAGATTCTGGAGGCCGCCAAAGATACCGATGTGCTGGTCACCTCGATCAATGACCGGATCGACGCCGACTTCTTCGCCCATTGCGGCGACCGCCTGAAGATGATCGCCAATTTCGGCGTCGGCCACGAACATATCGACATCCACGCCGCCACCGAACGCGGCATCATGGTCACCAACACGCCGGGCGTGCTGACCGAAGATACCGCCGAAATGACCATGGGCCTGATCATGGCCGTGTCTCGCCGCTTCGTCGAAGGGGCCGAACTGGTGCAGAAGGGCGAGTTCTCCGCCTGGTCGCCCACCTTCATGCTCGGCCGCCGCATCTTCGGCAAGCGCCTCGGCATTGTCGGCATGGGCCGTATCGGCCAGGCCCTGGCCCGCCGCGCCCGCGCCTTCGGCATGAGCGTGCATTATCATAACCGCAAGCCGGTCTCGGCGCGTATATCGGATGAACTGGGCGCCACCTACTGGGACGATCTCGACCAGATGCTGGCGCGCATGGATGTCATCTCCATCAATGCGCCCGGTGGCGAAGGCACCAAGCACCTGCTCAGCGCCGAACGCCTGGCGAAGCTCCAGCCGCACGCTATCCTGGTCAATACGGCGCGCGGCCAGATAGTCGACGAACAGGCCCTGGCCGCCATGCTGCGCGCCAAGCTGATCGCCGGCGTGGGGCTCGATGTCTATGAGCGCGAGCCGGCCATCAATCCGGAACTGATCGGCCTGCCCAATGCGGTCCTGCTGCCGCATATGGCGTCTTCCACCATCGAGGCCCGTCAGGACATGGGCGACCGGGTGATCCTCAATATCAAGACGCACCAGGACGGCCACCGCCCGCCCGACCGCGTTATCCCGGCAATGCTGTGAGCCTGAAAAGTTTTTCACAGGATTCCGCAAAAAGGCGCTTGCAATGAAAACGGCCTTCCGTCTATAAGGCCGCTCTCCCGGCGAGACACGGTCTTCGGACACGAACTTGCCAACGGATAAGCGGGCGTAGCTCAGCGGTAGAGCGCGACCTTGCCAAGGTCGATGTCGAGAGTTCGATCCTCTTCGCCCGCTCCAATCCTTTTTCGGATTGGCATCAAGAAGCAGCCTTCGGGCTGCTTTTTTGCTTTTGGATCACAGCGCCTGTAAACGGACCGGACCACCTGCACAGCCTTGCGGCGGCACGGCATCGGGCGCCCGGCATAATGTCCGGCCATTGCGCGCCAGCAGAACACCCAGATCAACCACCGCCTCGCATAGGGGCTCAGGCCGACTCTTTCCCATCAGCCAAAGCGCGTGCGCCAGGCAGCGCGCTTCATCACCGCTTTGCGCGGCGGCGAAAAGCGCCAACAGGCTCAGTTCGTCGTGCGTCATATGGACATGCCCCGGGCGCGACAGGGCAATCGGCCGCGTTCCCTTCGCCAGGGCCAGCAAGACCCGCTCAAATGCCTTTGCCCCCGCCTCGACATGCGGACCAAAGGCATGGCTGAACTCGCGGTGGATCATGCGGCATTCCGGCGCACAGGCGATCGCCGTCCGCATCACCCAGACGATGAAATGCCCGGCATAGCTGAGGTTGCGAATATCGTTTGGTGAGGCTTCCGGTGATGGGGTTTCCGCTACAGACATGGCTGGCTCGACTCAAGAATTATATTGCGAATAATTCTCATTAGCATTACAGTAGCGCCATAGCAAGCACTGGAAAGGCAGCGAATCATGACCTGCACATTTACCGAACCGACCCTGGAGGATCTGCTGGCCGATCCAGTGGTTCTCCTGGTCATCAAAGCCGACGGCCTGAGCCGCACCCTGGTCAGGGAATGGATGGCGACTATCCGGCAGGCGCGGCCTAGACCCAGTGAACGTCCCGCTTAGCCGCCTGCAGATAGGATACGGCATTGAGCGCGGCGATGCGCTTCTTGATGTCGTTGGTCAGCACGGCCAGGCCGGGGCCGGAAAGCCGGCGCTGCAACGACATATCCATGAAGTGATTAAAGGCGCCCAGTTCCGCCGGCAGGCTTGAGGCATAGTGCGCACCCACCAGTTGCTTGATCGCCGCGAAAATGACTTCCGGCTCGGCCACCCTCTGCTCAATGCGTTTCATCAGACGGTCGACTTCCCGATCCAGATCCATAGCGCGCTCCAGGGTCGCGGGCTTGAAACGCATACGCGTCTTCAAACCGGGCAACCGGTTAAAAATGTCAACATGGGGATGCAAAAACACAGGAGCGAAACCACTGGTCCCGGGCCGCTCGTTACTATGGTGACGAAGCTATCAGCCGGACGCGAAATGTAAACCCCGGAAGAGGGTAAACACCGTGTTCACCACCCTTGGCGGTGGATCAATCCATCTTGACTTTCAACCGCGCGCCGTAGTCTACGCGTGATTATGTCCGCCATCCTGAAATCCGAAAAATTCCTCATTCTCGGCGCGCTTGTCGCCGGCGCCGCCTTTTTCAGCGAACACCTGATCCTCGAAAGCGGCCAGGCGGCATCGCTGATCGTCGGGCTCTGCCTGATCGCCGTCATCATCATGGTATCGCTGCGCGTGGCGCACCATGCAGAGGTGCTGGCCGAAAAGGTGGGAGAGCCTTACGGCACCATGATCCTGACGCTTTCGGCCGTGCTGGTCGAGGTCATCATCCTGATCATGATGCTGAGCCACACCTCATCGCCGACGCTTGCGCGCGACACCATCTATTCCGCCGTCATGATCGACATGAACGGTATACTGGGCCTGGCGGCGATCCTCGGCGGCCTGCGCCATGGCGAACAGCCCTATAATGTCGATTCCGGTAATACCTATATCGTCATGATCCTGACCGGCATGGGTATTTCCATGGTGGTGCCGGAATTCATTCCTTCACATCACTGGCAGGTGTTTTCGGTCTTCACCATTTGCAGCATGTTGCTGCTCTACGGCATCTTCCTGCGCCTCCAGACCACGCGCCACAGCTATTTTTTCAGCTACACCTATGCCGAAACCGGCGATACGGAGCATAAGCACCACGGCAGTACGGCCGGCTCAGTCACCGCCCTCGTCATCGGCGTCGTGCTGATCGGCATACTGGCCGAGGTCATGGCCAAAACCATGGACCGTGGCCTGACAGGCACCGGCGTGCCGCCGATCGTCGCCGCCATACTGGTGGCCGCCATTTCCGCCAGCCCGGAAATCCTCACCGCCCTGCGCGCCGCGCTCGCCAACCGGATGCAGCCCGTGGTCAATATCGCGCTTGGCGCCTCGCTCTCCACCGTCATCCTGACCGTGCCGGTGATCGAGATCATGGCCCTGGTCACCGGCCATCCGGTGCAGATGGCGCTAAGTGCGCCGCAGACTGTCATGACCGTGCTCACCCTGATCGTGGCCGCCATCAACCTGCATGACGGCGAAACCAACGCCATAGAAGGGGCCACGCACTTCGTCCTGTTCGCCACCTTCGTCATGCTGGCGGTGATGGGGCTGTAGCCAATTCGCCCACGAGGCTTGCGCGCGCTGATGACGTTCTCCCGCCAGGGGCGCGGCGGGTTAAATCCCTGCAATTCAAGATGATTTCACTTGCATCCGGATCAGGTACGGTTTTTGCTGGCTCCGGGGCAACCGGGCGGACTCTGTCACAAAATGACGCAGCCGGCGGTCTGGGTTTGAATAGGGTTCGGGTATGTTGTTGCAAAGTGAGCATGATCTGATTGCGCTGCTCGGCGTGGCCGCCTTCATCCTGCTTGCCCTGGCCATTGTCGGCGGCGTCATCGCCTCGCTGAAGTCCTTCCAGGTCCGCCAGTTCCAGGATCTTTTGTTCAAGGCCGAACGCAAGATCGATAACCTGGAACGCCGCATGTTCAATGTGCTGAACGCCGTGCCCGTGGCCCTGGTTGAAACCGACAACACCGGCAAGTTCACCTTCGCCAACCGGGCAGCGCACCAGCTTCTTGGGCGCAAGGATTCCGAGCTGCTGGGCCTGCGCTTCCATTCAGCCACCTGGGGCATCACCTACCCGGACGGCCGCATGATTCCGGCCGATCTGCTGCCGATCGCCCGCACCCTGCGCGGCCAGACGGTCAAGGGTTTCCAGCATCTGCTGGTCAATCACGGCAGCCGCGAAAAGGTGCTTGTCAGCGTCACCTCCATGCCGATCATGAACGGCGCCGGAGAGGTCATCGGCTCCACGGCCGCCATGGTCGAACTGGAAACCTCGTCCGGCGAAGGCATCGACGATTTGAACGGCCTGTGGCGCGGCCACTGGTTCGCCTCGGCCACCGTGCCCTTCTGGGGACTCGATTCCAAGGGCCAGGTCATCGACATCAACAATGCCGCGCTCGACGCTTTCGAGATGACGCGCGAACAGGCGCTCGGCCAGAACTGGACACAGTTTTTCGTGGCGGATGGCGATTTCCAGAAGGCGATGGACTATCTCGGCGACCGTCTGGACGAAACCTCGCCCCACAGCCAGACATCGATGCAACTGACGCTCAAGGCGCCGAATGGCGACAGCCAGCCCTGCGTCGTCACGGCCTGGGTGGTGCGTACCCACGAAGGCGGCGAAAGCGGCCTGACCGTTACCGCCCTGCCCTCCGGTATCCTGCCTGCCGCGGCGCCTGTTACCGCTCCCGCCGACGAGGCGCACGAAATCGCAACTCAGGAACTGGCCGACCATCGCCTGG
>ERZ1034411.269-NODE-269-length-12252-cov-22.825531_pt1 | contig 12252 bp, 11 predicted proteins | sample MGYA00520583_ERZ1034411 | MGnify/ENA primary metagenome ERZ1034411 (study PRJEB33736, sample SAMEA104288481) | Azolla microphylla | place: Ecuador | collected 1982 | study: EMG produced TPA metagenomics assembly of the PRJEB19522 data set (Is there foul play in...
TTTTGGTGTTCTTTGGGCTCGCTAATTCAAACATAACCGTGTAACTCTAACTTTTAGCTAAAACAAAGACAACCCCCACTATAACATACAATTAATTCTGCGAGAGGTATAATTTATATCCTCTAGCATATAAATTATACCGCGAAAAGCTTGCATTTTTAACTGCTTAACTCTCATAAGTTAAACTCCAATGAACTCAATTTCTTGAACAAATTATCTAGACCTCGTTAAAAACTCTTCCTCATACCACTGCGTTTAAACACTCCTCAACTTAATCACACCACGATCAAAACCCGATTATAAGTATCAATACCACTTACCTCAATTCTATCTGCATACACTTCATAACCAGCAAAACTCAAATTACTCGTAGAGTATTCAGTCCACACAGAACGACCAACAGAATGATTACCAGCACCGGCACCACAAATTAAATAAGTCGTCCCATTAATAGAACGAGTACGTTCATAATGATGTTCATGACCATTGATATATAATTGAACATTATATTTTTGAAACAAAGGAGTAAAAATCTTGATAAAATTTGGATTACTCCCATAAGCACCAGAAGCATAAATTGGATGATGACCAAATAAAACTTTCCAATCAGCTTTGCTTAAGCTTAATTCCTTCTCCAACCAAACTAACTGACTTTTCCAATCAGCATTACCATTAGTATCTAAACCAAAAAACTGCAAATTATCTCGAATAAATGTGTAATAACGTCCGGTCATATTAAAGCCAGGATAGTCCATTTGGGGAACACCGTTATCAGTCCTAATATCGTGATTACCTAAACAAGCATGAAATTTCACACCTTTTTTCAGCAAAGGTTGATAAGGACGCTCAAAAACTGCATCTATCTTCTCAATTTTGCCGTTATTGTAAATGTTATCACCTGCTAAAATCACTAAATCGTAAGGATTTTTTTGGTGATAAGAATTCATTGACCAGGCTACAGCATACTGTCCTTTCGCACCAGTTCCTATATCAGCAACAGAAACAAAACGCAATAATAAATCTTTTTTTGCTGGGTTAGCAGCTATTACTGGTTCTAAAAGAGGATTTTCAGGATTTTGACAAAATAATTTCCATCCTATAAATCCTGTACCAATGGCGGTAAGACTACTGAAAAATAAAAATTGACGGCGTTTGCCTTTCATAAATGACTAAGTTTATTAAATGGCAAAATAAATACATAGTAAGAGTCAGAATCTACTATCTGAGTTTTTGATTCCTTAATCTGGGTGAAAGTTCCATGTCCAAAAATAATCAACCTTCTAAAAAACCATATCAGAAAAATATACCAATTTGGAAGATGACAATTATCCAAGTTCTAAAAGGAACAATTGGGGTTTTAGAAAACACAGTCGTCCAACTGGAGACAGATACACCTGTTAGTACTGAGAAAAAACCTAATTTTTTGCAACGGGTGTTATGGAGTTGGGATGGATTTTTAAGGACATTTCGCTTGTTTTTACCGTCAAATGTTTCTAACAATTTGTCAGATACTATTTTGACAGGAATTCTCGTGGGAGTTACTGTGGTGATAGTTGGGACAACAACAACGATGTTTATTCTTAAACCTTCTGAGGTAGGGACTCTTCCCCCAGTTAAGAAAGTTACCGCACCAACACCAATACCAACTGTAGCTGTATTACCAGAACCGGAAATAACTGCTACACCAGAACCAACTCCTACACTAGAAGCAACTCCTACACTAGAACCTAAACTTGAACCTGAACCAATACCTACTCCAATTTTACAATTAACACCGGAACAAGCTTTAATTGCGGCTATGGAAGATCAATTAGCTGAAATTAGTGTTTCCTTAACCCGCAATGGAGAGAAAATCATTTCTACCAAGTTGATCAAATCTATTCAAGCCAATTTCCGTTCTAGCGATTTAACTGTTAAAATTGCTGATGATTGGTATGCTTTGGAAACGGATAAACAAAATCAATTAGCTGCTGATATTTTACAGCGTTCTCAAGAATTAGATTTCACTCATTTAGAAATTATTGATTCTCAAGATAATTTAATAGCACGCAATCCTGTTGTTGGTAATAAAATGGTGATTCTTAAACGACGAAATTTGATAGTTCCTAAATTAGCTTCATAAAATAATATTGTAAAAGTTGTAGCTAAAGCATTAAAAATTTGATATCCTCCTAAATCATTGGTAATAAGTTTGGTAATAAGTTAAGTCCGAAAGTCTTTTGTCAAGAGGCTTTTGGAGAAATATGGAAAAAGAATTGGTCAGGACCTCGTTGAAGATCAGGAAACGGAGCAACAATTAAACTAACATTTGGTTTTCGCTGTTGTTTGATAATACCTAAATCTCGATTTAGGAGGTCAGCAAAATACTTAACTTTCTTCTGTTGTATTACTTTTTAATGAGCCATCGTAAAATTATAAAGACGAGGATAAATCATTTCTAATGAGATTTCATCAAAGGGCAGAGAAAGTTCATCCCCTACGGCATCACCTAAATCTACTAAAGCACTAGTATGTGGAGCAGGTCTAGCTGGGTTTCACTCGAAACAGTACTACCGAAAGGCTTGAGAATATCTGTACCTATAGGAGCAAGTTAAAATTCGTCAAACTCGTCCATGCAGTCCTTGAGGTCTCGAAGCCCTGCTAGAATACGTTGGGGATATTGGCAATTTAAATCTGCTTCAATTTCTTCTGGTAGCCGCCACGGGGTCAGATGGCCAGTCGGGCTGTGCCTTCGACGTACCATCAGGATTCCATATATTTGGGTAATTTAATACACGCTTGTTCCACTCACTCAAAGCAGGCTGCATTTTATTAATCCAATTTTGCGCTCGATTAATGGAGGCATCAATTTCACTAATCTTATTGGGGTCGTTGATATAGCGTCTGTACTTGTTAAGGTTGTTAATTGCCTCCTGGAATGTCTTGATATAAGTGGCAATCTTCTGATAAATGTCCTTCTTGGGATTTGTAAGGTTGACCGTTCTCGGTTTCAGATCCTATTGGAGTTTGTCTCTAACCTTAGGTACAGTTTCAGCTTTTGCAACTGGGTCGCTATCCGGTATTGCTTTGGGCGCTTCAAGCTTATTTTTGAGGTGTTGGTTCGCAGGATCTTTTAGCTCTGGGTCATATTCCTTATTGATCCCTTTACAAGGGGAACAGATTAAACCTTCACCATATTCAGTAACTTTAACTTCGATTCCTGGATGAGAAACCTCACCACAAGTTTTGGGTGTAGAAATTCCCCCAAGTAGGTTATGAGTGATAACCTGATCTTGATGAGTAGCGGGTGTTAAAGTTCTAGTTGGCGGGGTGTTGACTTCAGGTATTAAGTTGCGAAGATTTGGTGGAACTATCTGCCCCCCAGTGATATTAGTCCCACTGGCAGGGGGTAAAGCTTTTATATATGCGAGCGCTCCACTTTGACTGGAAGAAGTCGTGGAGGTTCAGTTGGCGGGGTGTCGACTTCAGGTATTAAGTTGCGAAGATTTGGTGGAACTATCTGCCCCCCAGTGTTGTTAGTCCCGCTGGGAGGGAGTGAAGCTTTTATATATGCGATCACTCCACCTTGGTGAGAAAAAGGTACTGATAAGTCAGTATTAACTGGTGTATTTTTGACAGGAACGATCGCACCAGGTGAGAAGAAGGTGTAGAAGCACCACCTGTTGGGGGATTATATTTAGGAATATAGTAGCCAGGGTTATGAGGAACTTCAATCAACGTCACCCTATCGCCGTCATGGGCAGGAGAAAGTCTTAAATTAGGATTTTTTGTTACACCTGGACTTCCAAAGGGATTTCGAGGGATGCCCAAATTGGGATTGGGTAAGGGCACTCCAGGACCATGAAGACTTACGTAAGAACCTTCGCCTCCACTATGAAGACCTTCCATCTGAATCTCAGAACTTACCAATGTAAAGCTTCATTTAAATCATGGGATTAAGTCATTGAGATATGCAATTTGCCTATTTAAATGAGTATCTCCCTCTCTGATAATTTATCTAAAGCGTTGACTTAATGCAGCAATTTGAGTTTCTGTAAAAACTTCCTGTATCAGTCCATGCTCCTTTAATACTTGTAAGACATCTACACCCCCTTCCACAAAAGTCACTTGTTGGCTTAAACAGTGTTAAATATTGTCAAGAAAATTGGGGCGATTGCTCACGACCTCAGACATAACTGGTTTGAAAAATCCTAGAATGACCCCAGTGTTGATCTTGACTATAAAGCCAACTTAATTGATGATCTTAATACCTCCAAATTTGGTAATAAAGCATATACACCCTATGAGATATTTCTCAAGGTACTATACGAACTATTTAAAGATGAAACCATTATTGGTGAGATTGGTAAAACCTTAGAATTAGCAAGTTTTGAACAAGAAGGGTTTCAAAGACCCGTCAAAGTAATTGAAAGACACCGAGGTTCTATCATTGCTGATGCGGTGGGTTTGGGTAACACATTTATTGGTTTACAGTTATTGGAATAATATACAAGACTTACCATCTGGTTTTGAGTCTCATCAATGTCTGCTATCTGATTCTAGTTTACCAAAGTAAAGTGGTTGGATTCCTTTGTACCGCCCACCTTGGCATTACTGGCTATTGGCATTACTGGCTACAGGTGGATGAGTTGTTTTTTTAACTTATCAATTACGAAAAGTTTAGTTTACTCAGGAGGTTATTGACTGATGATCAAGCGCTCGCTCTTACGCCAAACTATAACCATCTGCACACTTATAACCCTGTTGTCTGGAAGTTTACTGTCCCCTGTTTTTCTGCCACAGGCACAGGCTCAATCTGCTTTTGAGCGCATCCAGTCAATTGTTACTGGTAAAATAAGCGCCAGATCAGCTTCCGGGCGATCGCGTGGTGGGGCTACTCACTCACAATGCTCTCAACTAGATACCAAGAACCTCATAGCTTATTTAACCAACAACGGCGAGTTCTGTCTTAAATTCTAGTAGCATGACTGTATTTTACAGTTTCTACAAATTCATTCTCTTTCAAAATTGCATACAAATTCACATCTTCCTCCAACAAACATGCATGACCGCTATCACGTAAGATTAAATTTTGAGAATTAGGTAAAATATTATCTAACCGTTCTACCTCACTTACAGAAGGTAACAACTGATCGCTCCCCCCAGCTATAAGTAAGACCTGCTGCTTGAGTTGTTGCAATTTGTCCTCTTCAATATGAAACTCACGCAATAACGACAAACGCCAATTTACCGTTTCTGCGGGTAGAGAACGCATAGTTCTGAGTAGTTCATGGCGAATACTACTAGACATCCGTGATAACGATGCCAAAAATGGTAATAATCCCAATGCACCAACATCATAAAACCATGATGGTACTAAATCAGCTAGTTGAGATAAGGAGTTCAACCAAGGGCGCAGTTGAAAAGCTGAAGCGGGATTAATTAAAATAATACGTTTAAACACATGTGGTGATTGGGTAGCGACTTTCATAGCCAAACAACCGCCAAAAGATTCCCCACATAAATAAACTGGACGGTGACAGCTTCTTTCTAATTCTGCGTGAATCAAGTCCAAAACATTACTAGTCAGCACCTCCCAGGTTGTGAGGTCTTTTCTGGGGATCGCTAAACAACGGACATCAAAGCCCACTTCTAAGCCAGCAGTTTGCGATCTCAACAGTTGACCAGTTCCATCCATTCCAGGCAAATAGACAAACAGCGGATATTCTAGTTGTACTCGTTTGGGAGTCAGGAAACAAGGTTTAAGTTCAACGTCTGCCATTTTGCCAATGTATCTACAATCTATTAGATCTTGTTTTACAATACCTTAGCCAAAATAAAAGGCTACAGAAATTTTGCCATTTGGCCAAAATTAAACACAGATAAGCGTTTTGCTGAAGAGCTAGTTTGGAATCTCAAACCCTTATACTGCAGTTAATACGTTAAAAAATACTTCTAGGAAACCTGGAAGGAATTTTTAACACTGATTGTTTTTGCCAAGCCTCAAAGAAATGGGAGTTAATGCTTAAAGCATCATCAACTCACCCTCCTATTTTGGCGACGGTATTGGTTTTACTCTACCGTTCCATTGGCAATCATGGGGAGATGGGTCAGTTATCAGTTATCAGCCATCGCACTTTCTTTATTGTTGTTCACTGTTCCCTATTCCCAAGAACCAATGACTAAATCAGCTTCTCGAGATAAAAATCAGCCGAGTCTGAAACTATGATTACAGATTTTAGTGAAGTTTGAATGAATTATATATGAATAAGTGAAATCGCTTAACCCATCCTTCACAAACTTACTTAAGGCAGGTAACTCATAATTCATAATTCATAAAAGTGATTCTTCGTCCCCAATTTCCTATCCCCAGTCAATTAGTATATTTTTTGTAAAAATTTCGCATTTTTTCTTGATGTATTTTTTACATTTCTTCACTATAAGGTTCAGCATCTATTAATAACGCTATGCTGGGTTATCAGATAGAAATGTATAAATCACATATTTGGGTGATTAAGCCTAATCTTTATAGATTTTAATTGGCTTATAGGAGCATCGAAGTTGAGTAATGAACAGCTTACAACATGATTAATAACAAGTATTTTCCGTAATTTTTGGATAAATAAGCACGATTTTTAGATACTAAAAAACAATTCTTGAGGTGAGAAATTTGCTAAGATTACGTTGTAGTTTGAAAAAATACTTGCAATGTTATATAATTACCTGGCTTTACAGGACTAACTAAGAAAAAAATCTGTTTAATAATTTGTTTTTTATTGTGTATGAATCTAGTGAATAAAACTTCAAAAACCTTTGCAATAACCACACCTCTATACTATGTAAACGATGTACCCCATATTGGTAGTGCTTACACCACAATGGCTGCGGATGTTGTAGCTAGGTTTCAACGCTTATTAGGACATCAGGTATTGCTAGTTACGGGTACAGATGAACATGGGCAAAAAATTCAGCGGTCAGCAGCAAGTTTAGAAAAACCACCACAGGAGTTTTGTGATCAAATTGTACCCAGTTTCATCAATTTGTGGGAGGTTCTCAACATTCAATATGATCGCTTTAGTCGCACTACTGCTTTGAACCATTACGCCATTGTTAAAGAATTCTTCCAGCGAGTTTGGGAAAATGGCGACATTTACCAAGGACAACAAAAAGGCTGGTATTGTGTATCCTGCGAAGAATTTAAGGAAGAACGAGAACTACTAGATGGAAAACGCTGCCCTATACATACTAGCAAAGAAGTAGAGTGGCGAGACGAACAGAACTACTTTTTCCGTCTATCCAAGTATCAAACCAAACTGGAGGAATTTTACCAATCTAGCCCAGATTTTATTCAACCACCAAGCCGACGTAATGAAGTCCTCAACTTTGTCGGTCAAGGTTTACAAGATTTTTCGATTTCGCGGGTAAATCTGGATTGGGGTTTTCCAGTGTCGGTAGATCCTAAACATACCCTTTATGTTTGGTTTGATGCGCTCCTTGGTTATGTAACAGCATTGTTAGAACCTGATGCAGAAGCGACTTTAGCCAATGCTTTAGAAAAATGGTGGCCTATTAATCTGCACCTAATCGGTAAAGATATATTGCGTTTCCATGCAGTTTATTGGCCAGCAATGCTGATGTCAGCTGGTTTACCTTTACCAGAGCGAGTATTTGGGCATGGTTTTTTGACTAAAGATGGTCAAAAAATGGGAAAAACTCTAGGTAATACCCTTGATCCTATCTCATTAGTCCAACGTTATGGTAGTGATGCCGTTCGTTATTACTTCCTTAAGGAAATCGAATTTGGCAAGGATGGAGATTTTAATGAAACTAGGTTCATCAATGTTCTTAATGCAGATTTGGCAAATGATTTAGGTAATTTGTTAAATCGTACCTTGAACATGGTGAAGAAATACTCCACTGGTAAAGTGCCGTCAATCGATCCAGAAGCGATTCCGAATGAGAATGCTTTAAAAGCGATTGGCTTAGGTCTAGGAGAACAGGTGAAACAAGCATACACAGCTTTAGCTTTTAATGAAGCCTGCCACTCTGTTTTATCGCTGGTACAAGCCAGTAATAAGTTTATTGATGAACAAGCTCCTTGGTCATTATATAAACAGGGAAAGCAGGAAGAAGTGGAAGTGGTGTTGTACACAGTTCTTGAATCGGTTAGACTAGCAGCTTATCTCCTATCCCCGATTATTCCTAATATCAGCAGTGATATTTATCAGCAACTAGGCTGGGGAATTAATTTTAACGATCAAACAGAAACTTCAATTGTTGCGCCTTTTAGTACCCATGCAATATGGGGCTTGCTATCAGATAAACAACAGTTGGGTACACCCCAACCCATTTTTAAACGGATAGATACCCTAAAAAACGATTAACACTTTCCATTTGTGATTGAGTTTAAAGACTGAACAGGGCTAGAAAAATTCAGCCCCGGCAAATTATCATAAGCCAATCTAACAATTATGTAAAACTTATACCAAGAAAGAAAAATGATGGTAACAAATGGATGTACATAACGTAAACGCATAAAGCGATTTCCAATCCATAATCCATAATTCAAAATGGTATTCGTGATTTCTACCAAAAATAACAGGGATAACAACCGAGGTATGACAATGATGTTGAATAATTTGGAAAATGATTCTATTTTTACGCCTGAACAAGTTTTAGAAAATCGTGGTCGTGTAGCAATATTTATTGATGGCTCAAATTTATTTTATGCTGCTTTACAATTAGGAATCGAAATCGATTACACTAAGCTTTTATGCCGTTTAACTGGGGGGTCAAGACTATTGCGGGCTTTCTTCTACACTGGTGTAGACCGGACGAATGAAAAACAGCAGGGGTTTTTGTTGTGGATGCGTCGGAACGGCTATCGGGTCATTGCTAAGGATTTGGTGCAACTGCCAGATGGGTCGAAAAAAGCTAACCTAGATGTGGAAATAGCTGTTGATATGATGGCCTTGGTCGATTCCTATGATACCGCTGTTTTAGTTAGTGGTGATGGCGATTTAGCTTATGCTGTAAATTCGGTCAGTTATCGGGGTGTCAGGGTAGAGGTGGTGAGCTTGCGATCTATGACTAGTGATAGCTTAATTAATGTGAGTGATCGCTATATTGATTTAGAAGCCATCAAAGAAGATATTCAAAAAACACCCCGTCAAAGCTATCCCTATCGACCATTATCGAGTCTGGGATTCTTGGACGATTCTAGAGATAGCGAAGGACATCTAGAAATTCCCGAATAATCATGCAACATCAACAAGGCAGGACGAATGGAAGCACAAATTCACAACTTCAGGGGGGAAGTAAAACCAAATTTCCCCGCTTCTATTCTGATGATAATTTAAAATTACCACAAAATTGGTCTTACCTGCCTTTGACCTTATTTTTGGTCATTGGTTTGTTTGCTTGTGGTAATCCTTATCCTCATAAACCAAATAGAGGGGATTCATCTAACCAGGATACCAATAGTAAGTTAACTTTTTTTGGCGTTGCTTTAGAACAATTTGATGAAGTAGGTAGACCTATTTGGAAAGTCAAAGCTAAAAAGGCAAAATATACTAAAGAAAAAGAAATTGGTGAAGCACAAAATCCCGATGGTGAACTCTACCAAGATGGTAAAGTAGTTTACAAAATTAGAGGTGAGACAGCTGATATTCAGCAGGATGGAAAACAGCTATTCCTTAAAGGTAAGATTATTGCTACCGATCCCCATAATGGTACTATTTTAAAAGGTAATGAATTAGAATGGCGACATAAAGAAGATTTATTAATTGTTCGTAATCAATTAAATGGGACTCATAAAGAACTACAAGCAACGGCTCAAGAAGTAAGAGTAAAAACCCGGGAACAACGAATAGAATTTGCTGGTAAAGTAGTTGCGACATCTGCTGATCCTCAGTTGCAAATGCGAACTGAAAGGTTAATTTGGCAAATTAAAGAAGGAAAATTAATTAGCGAGCGCTCCATTCAAATTGACCGCTATAAAGATAATAAAATCACTGATCGTGGTCAAGGAAATGCCGCAGAAATTAACTTAAAAACCAAAATTGCTACTATTGAACCTAAAGCCAAACTAGAGTTAATAGAACCACCTATGCAGATAGTTAGTAACTCTATGACCTGGAATATCAATCAAGAAACTGTTAAGGCAAATTCCCCTGTGCGTGTTTTTCACCAAGCTGAAAATGTGACTGTAACTGGCAATAAAGCAGAAGTAAAGATTCTACAAAAAAGTGTTTATTTAACAGGCAATGTGAATGCTGTAGGACAACACAAGCAATCTTTAAAATCAAATCTACTTACTTGGTATTTAGAAAGAAAATTACTAGAAGCCCAGGGGAATGTGGTTTATCGTCAAGTTGATCCACCGTTAAATCTTCAAGGTGCAACCGCACTGGGTAATCTACAAACAGACAATATTATTGTTAAAGGTGGCAGTTCTAACGACAGAGTGGTAACAGAAATTATTCCGCAGGAATGAATTAGTAATTCGTCATTTTATCCCCTGCTCCCCTACTCCTCTACTCTTCTACTTTTCTGCTCCCTCTTCCCTGTCACCTGTCACCTATTCCCCATGATTAATTTTTATACAAAATTTCATTGCGGCTGGGTACGCCTAATTTTGGTAAAGTATTTTTCGGTGAGTGAGGAGTAAGCGCGGTAGGAATATTAGATGATACTTGCAGTTGTTTGACCAGATGTTGTAAAAGTTTATCTTGTTCAGCCCGAAAACTTGAGACATTGTAACCACGATTGATGATAGCAAACCAGACTAAACCGCGATCGCGTGTTGGTAAAACTCCTGCTAAAGCACTGACATCGCTGAGAGTTCCAGTTTTAATCACTGTTGCACCGGGTAGGTGTCTAGAGTGTAATGTACCTCGGTAATCTAACCCGGACATGGGGAACAAGTCAGCTACAGTCAACTGATGGACAGATGCTTCTCTTTGTAATGCGATGAACATAGCACAGACGGCTCTGGGGGAAATCCGATTTTCTCGTCCCAGTCCAGAACCATTAATTAACTGAATTTCCGACTGTGGTACATTGGCAAGAGCGGCTGCTGTTGTTTTTACTACATTTGCTCCTCCCACCGACTCCGCTAACATTTCTGCTATATCGTTATTACTGTAAACATTCATCTCCTTAATTACTTCCTTTAACGGGAGGGAGAGATGACGAACCAGTATAGTTTGTTTAGGGTTAGGCTGTGCTGCTATTTTGATAGTACCAGCAATCACCACTTGGGGTTTAGGTGTTCCCTTGGGCATAATTGAGTATTGGTAAATCACAGCACGATTCCATGTTTTGTGATCCAGTGCTTGTTTAAGCATTTGACCAGCTAAGAGAGACTGACGTTGGAAATTCATGGCAAAATTGCCAACAACTACCAAATTTCCGTTGACCTGGTTGATACCGATTTTATTGAGAGCATTACCAAGTGTGATCGCTTCCTCACCCACAAACATGGGATCACCAGTTCCGTTAATCACCAAATCACCATTTACCACCCCATTGACTATGGGGCCTGTAGCACTAACCAAAGTTTCAAATTGATGGTCTGGCCCGAAAGTTTTAACAGCAGCTAATGAAGTAGCCACCTTAGTTAAAGATGCTGCGGGTAGAGGTATTGTCCCTTGGTGATTAGCCATTAACATCGGTCCAGACTGCAACCAAATTCCCTGATGGTTGATTAAATTTGGCGTGACTACCTTGGAGGTCATCAAGTCTTTGAGATATTCCTGGACTGTCATAGCTCCTGCTGGGTTTGGATCAGGGGCAATGACAAAGCCAGGACTACTTTGCCAAGCTAATGCATCTAAAGCATTTAAAGGTTGGATTTTGACTCCAGCCATATCCAGCCAAAGTGAAACCAAACCTGAACCTAATAATTCCAGCATATTTAATTCCTCGATTTTTGTTAAGATGTCAAATATTGTTGATTGTGTTGGCATATTATGCCTTTCAACTGCTCTTCTTCCCATCTGAAAAGCTTGTGCCCAGGAAAAATCAATAATTGACAGCTTAAACTATACAATTTTTATCTGTGCTAATCAGCATTGGGTCATAATAACCGCTTTTGTTCCAACATTCATCCCACTTTGCCCTATCAGGTCAGATTTAAGCTTCTCTCAGGTTAAGCTAAAACACCGTATCGCTGACACAATTGAACAATAAGGTTTGAAATTTATACAACTAGTACAGCCGTGAATTCAAAATGCTTCTTTCAGAAGAGCTACCCTAACAAAATATCTCCTT
>ERZ1034411.272-NODE-272-length-12190-cov-23.215328_pt1 | contig 12190 bp, 12 predicted proteins | sample MGYA00520583_ERZ1034411 | MGnify/ENA primary metagenome ERZ1034411 (study PRJEB33736, sample SAMEA104288481) | Azolla microphylla | place: Ecuador | collected 1982 | study: EMG produced TPA metagenomics assembly of the PRJEB19522 data set (Is there foul play in...
CTATTAATATACCAACTCTTTCTCTTTTTTGTCAAGCAGTTCTTTCAACTTTTTTTGGTTGGGGTTGAGTGAATGAAATCGCAGTGATTAAAAACCTTATGGCATATAGCTTTAGGCTACTGTTTTATTAACTAAAGCTATCTTGCCTGTCTTCTTAGCATCCTCTTGTTGCATCAATGGATAAAATTAGGACGTTTACTCGTAACTTGCATATTTTCCTTCAATTTTTGGCTACAATATCTTGTTCTCGTTATTGTCGGCTCACTCTCAAAGCCTATGGTCATCCTATAATTCCCTTGCACTAAGCTATTGGGGAGGATTATCTCTGTGGGAAGTGCATCTATCATTTTGATGATATTTGTAATTGTCCTAAACGTCCGTATGCTAAATACTGTAAGCTTTACAAGAATCTAGAGGAGAGTACATTAGGAACACAACAACAGATTTATGCTAAAAGGTGTGGTGTAACTGTCAAAAATTGGTTTAAAAGCTATCAGGCTTCGCTGTTAATACTATTTGTAATATTCCTATGCTTGCTTATGACTGTGTCAACTTTCTCAAGAATGAGCATTGGCAGTTTCTATCTCGGTAGGTGATATTTTTTCTTCCAATACGTCTAAGTCAAACCAAAAAGTAGTACCGACACCAACTTCACTGACTAAATTAACCTGACTGTGATGCCTTTGCATAATGTTTCTGACAATTGACAGACCTAAGCCTGTGCCTTCAAGGGTATGAACTCGATTTTCTACTCGAAAAAAGCGGTCAAAGATTGCCTGTTGGTCTTCTGGGGCGATACCAATTCCTGTATCACTGATTTCAATCCGTACTCTCGAACGATGATTATGTTCGTTTAGTGTTGCGTGGGTGTGGTTTTCTGTGTCAACCAAGTCTGTGTCAGGAGAAGATAAGGCAAAGTTGGGGTGAGGATGCAGCTGGTAGGCTCGAATTGCGACTTTCCCTCCTGCTTTTGTGAATTTGAGTGCATTACCGATTAAGTTGCCAAAGACTTGTAGTAATAAATCGTAATTACCTATAACTAAGGGTAAGTTGGGGGCGACTTCCTGAACTAGTTCAAGTCCTTTGTCTTTCGCATTGAGTTGGTAAGTACGCAGTGTCTGCTCTAATGCTTGTCCTAAATCAACTCCGTCAAAATTATAAGTGCGTCCGGATTCAAGTTTTGATAAGTCTAAAACATCGTTAACTAAGCGGGTAAGTCTGTCTGTTTCATGATTAACAGTTTCGAGGAATTCTTGGCGTTCTTCTGCACCTAAGTCTTCACCGTAGTCATGCAGAGTTTCAATATAGGTTTTGATGTTAAATAGAGGTGTGCGTAGTTCGTGGGAAATGTTGCTGATAAATTGGCTTTTGGCTTCATTCAGTTCTACTTCACGGGTGATGTCTTGAACTGTAATGGCAATACCTTTGATACTTTCTCTTTGCAGGTTGAGGACTGTAGTTAAGAGAATGCGGATTGTGCGCTTGGTGGGTTGCTGGAGCGGGATGCGGAATTCCGCACTTTCACATTCACCGGCGGCCATTTTGTATAAGGTACGGGTGATTTCTATTTGTATGCTTTGAGGTAAGTTGTGAAGTAAATTGCTGCCGACAACATCAACCCCTTCCCAAGCGAAAATGCGTCTGGCTGTGGGGTTGACTAAAATAATCTGCATGTTATTGTCAATTAATACTGCTCCATCTGCAATGGTGGAAACTAAGGTTTCTAACTTGGCTTTTTCGGCTGTCAGTTCTTCAATATTTTGTTCTTCATAGCGTTCTAGACGCTCTGCCATTTCATTAAAGCTGAAAATAAGTTCTCCTAGTTCTCCTCCTAGTGGGAGGTCTATTCGCTGTTTAAAATTCCCTGCGGCAATTTGTTTTACTCCTACGAGTAGTTCTTTAATGGGTTTAGTAATAGTTAAGGCATTGATTACTCCTGCTAATATCACCATCACCCAAATTGTGATAAAGACTGCAATGGTGACATCACGGGTGAAGTTGGTGGAAATAACTGCTGTTTGGTTGGGGTTGATGCCGATAGCTAAAACACCCAGGTATTTTTTATCCACTATTAAGGGAATAAATACATCTGTAACTATGCCGTCTGGGGTTGTATGTTGGCGTACCATTGGCTGGTCATCATCGCTGGGATAATCTTCTGGTAGTTGCATTTTCCGTTTGATGGTGAGGGAGTTTTCTACTTCTGGTTCCCAGAATGGAATGCCAAAAAAGATTTTTCCTGTTTCATCGGCATAAAGCATATAACGAACACTGGATGTGCTGCTGTAGAAACGTTGGGAAAATTGGGCAACTTCTGTAAGATTGTGATCAGCGATGAGTGGAGCCACGTTAGAAGCAAGTAGTAATCCCAGGTCGCGGCTGAAACGGGTGTCATTGAGACGTGCATCTTGCTGAATTGTATTCACTGCCCAAAATGTCAGGCCACTCATTACCAGGGAAACGACCAGGGTAGCGACAGCTAAGAGTTTGGTTTGGAGGGTGAACTCATACCACCAATGAGTAATGGCATCTCGGATTGTTGTAAAAAAAGCCAGCATCTTAAATAGACTTAAAATATATTTGTTAGTAGTTCTTTGTTTTCTACCCCAACAACTTAAAAATTAACAGCTAATTCAGTAAAGGTGTTAGGGAGAAATGGGAAATATGGAAAGATGGGAGGGTGGAGAGATAGAAGAACTACTAATTAAGCTAACTCAGGTCTCGATTTTTAGGACTCTATGACCAATATCTCTACGGTAATATAGCCCTGAAAACTCAATGTGTTTGATGCCAGTGTAAACTTGAGCGATCGCCTGTTGGAAATTTTCGCCAATCCCAGTTATATTCAACACTCTACCACCGTCTGTAATGATTTGTTGGGCTGAGTTCAACTTGGTGCCGGCATGAAACACAATGGCTCCGGCTGCTTCTGCTTTTTGAATCCCAGTAATGATCTTACCTTTTTCATAATCTCCAGGATAACCTCCTGAAGCAGCCACTACTGTAGCCGCTGCACCTTCTTTCCAAGTAAGAGGTGGCATTTCTCGTAAACGCTGGTCGATGCAAGCCAAGATTAAATCTTCTAAGGGGGTTTCCAGCAATGGTAAAATTACTTGGGTTTCTGGATCACCAAAGCGACAGTTAAATTCTAAAACTTTAAAGTCGCCATTGGGTGCAACCATTACACCAGCATACAAAACTCCTCGATAGTCAATACCCCTGTTTCTTAAAGCGGTAATAGTTTTTTCTAACACTTCTGTTTGCACACGCGCCATTAACTCTGGTGTAGCGATAGGTGTAGGAGTGTATGCTCCCATGCCTCCGGTATTTTCTCCTGTATCACCTTCTCCAATTCGCTTATAATCTTGGGCTGGTAGTAATGGACGAATTGTTAACCCATCAGTAAGTGCTAAAACGGAAACTTCTTGTCCTAGCAAACATTCTTCAATGACGACAAAATTGCCTGCACTACCAAACTGTCCTTGAAAAATGGTATCAATGGCGCTTTCTGCTTGTTCAATAGTTTCAGCCACTGTCACACCCTTGCCAGCGGCCAAGCCGTCAGCTTTAATAACTATTGGCGCTCCTTGTGCTTGGAGATATGATTTTGCTGCTGCGGACTCTCTAAATACTGCGGCTGTAGCTGTTGGTACTCCGGCTTCTTGCATTAAAGCTTTAGCCCAAGCTTTACTAGCTTCAATTTGCGCTCCTGCTTTAACCGGTCCAAATACCATGAGTCCTTGATTTTGGAGATAATCTGTAATTCCATTGGACAAAGGCACTTCTGGACCAACTACTACCAAAGAAATACCCTTTTTTAAGGCAAATTGACTCATGCCTTCAAAATCATCTACTGCTAAGGGCAAGTTTTGACAGCGTTCCAGAGTTGCTGTACCTCCATTACCAGGTACACAGACAACTTGCTCAACTTTATTCGATTGCAGCAGTTTCCACGCTAGAGCGTGTTCACGTCCCCCATTACCGACAACTAAAACCTTCACTTATTTCCTCGTGTGTCCCTTGAAACAGCGAATGCCTTAAAGCTACTCGCAGATCAATTTTTTCATTAATTATGCTACTAATCAAGTGTTATAACAGACAATGGGGAACGCAAAACAATAATTTCACAGCAAAGTTAATCTCAATCAGTTAAGAATGTAAACATTTCATGAAGTTTTCTACTTTTTAAGTAGACTGCAAATCAGTGCTTAAAAATTAATGACAATTTAGCTTAATTTATTAATAGTTATAGCAATTGTATGTGAAGTTCCATCCAATAGATTCCGTATAAACGAAATCTCTAAAGTTTCTCTAGTCAGGAATAAGGTGTATCTTCATAGGAAATTTGTATGAATATGAGGCTGCTAAGTAATTCAGAAAAAAATATCACAAATAAACAACATGGCTAAGATTATTGTTACTGGGGCTGCTGGTTTTATAGGTTCTCACCTGGTTGATATTTTATTGCAACGGGGAGAAGAAGTAATTGGCATTGATGAGTTTAATGATTACTACGATCCAGTTTTGAAACGAAAAAATATTGCTACTTTTCAAAGTTCGTCTAATTTTACCTTAATTGAAGGGGATATTCGATTTTTAGAGTTACCAGAAATTTGCCAAAATGTGGAGATAATTTATCATCAAGCTGCACAAGCTGGGGTCAGAAGTTCCTGGGGTAAGGGCTTTCGGGCTTACACTGAACGAAATATTAATACTACACAAGTTTTGTTGGAAGCTGCTAAGGATGCTCGAAATTTGAAAAGACTAGTTTTTGCTTCGACTTCTAGTATATATGGTGATGCCGAAACTTTACCGACAAATGAAGAAATTCATCCTAAACCTGTTTCACCTTATGGTATTACAAAGTTAGCGGCTGAAAGGTTGTGTGCACTATATCAAAAAAACTTTGGTGTACCTTTTGTTTCATTGCGTTATTTTACTGTTTATGGTCCTAGGCAACGGCCAGATATGGCATTTAATAAGTTCTTTAAAGCTGTTTTAGAGGATGAGGCTATTCCTGTGTATGGTGATGGACAACAAACACGGGATTTTACATTTGTGAGTGATGCTGTCGCTGCTAATTTAGCTGCTGCTACTGTACCAGAAGCGGTGGGCGAGATTTTTAACATTGGTGGTGGTAGTAGGGTGGTTTTGGCTGAAGTGCTGGATATAATGTCCGAAATAGTTGGCAAGCCTATTAAACGTAACCACATTGAAAAAGCTATGGGAGATGCGCGTCACACGGCTGCAGATGTATCTAAGGCGCGAAAAATTCTGGGTTATCAGCCACGGGTTTCTCTGAGGGAGGGTTTGCAGCAGGAATGGCAGTGGGTGAAGTCGTTGTATTTGTAGGGAGGAGATAAGAATTAGTCTCTCGCAAAGATCCAAAGATAAAAAGGAAGAAAGAATAGTTTTTGATGATGTAAGTCCCTAGCTTCTTTGAGAGGTTGGGGCTATATTAAGTCTTAATTGTAATTTTTAATTGGTCTTATTCCCATTCTTGAAATTTGTTGCTGCTACTAGGAAGTAGACCGTTTATTTGGGTGCGTCGGGTTTCACAGTTGGCTGGTATGTAAATTCAGATAATACCGACTAGTAAACCTACAATCCATTTTAAGAAGGAATAGCGGAGGCTAAATATTAGTAATTGATAACTACTGGTAGTGAGAAAACTGGCTGTACCAATATAGAGAAATGTGCGTATTCGCAAAGCTAGTCCGGCAAAGATGGTGATGAGGCTAAGAATACTGGGGATAAGAGGTAAACTTTGATGAAGAAATAACCCCCAACTACAAATTAAACCACTGCCGATTGTTCGTACAATGTGACGAATTTATTTTGGTTGTGGTAGTTTTAGTTGTGGGTCTATCTGGGCAATATTATATACTGTTGATAGTCCGATAGGTGTAATATACCATAAGGTATCTTTGAGGTTTAATTGTTGAAACCAGTTAAATAAGCCCCAATAAATTAAGATGATACTAATGTAGGTAAACTGTGGTTGTCTTTTGGTTGTGGCAAGAACGATATAATATCCGGCTGGAATTATTAAGGTGATGGTATGAAGTTGTTGTTGGGTTAATCCTATAATGATTAATGGTAAGATGTATGCTGTTATTTGCCAAGGAGTTTTCAACCAACCTAAATTATCCCAAGGTAAGATGTAAAGGAAGTAGGAAAATAGGCAAGTGATCACACCATTCGAAGAAACTAATTTTTGTTGAGTAAAAAAGCGTGCTATTGATAAGTCTTGTAAATATAAACTTGTAATTCCTAATTCTATTAAACCCAGGTAAACCCAAATTTCATCTACACCTATCTTTCCAATACTTTGTGCAGGTTCATAAACATCTTTTCGTCTTCCTTGCCATATTGCATAGCGGGTTAAAAATATTCCTGTTCCTATTCCTACATAAAGCATAAAGGTTATTTTGAATAGGAACTTTAATGGCAAATAAAAATAAACTGCTACTCCAAATCCAGTATAAGTGGGCAATATTTTATAGTTCTTCTGGTGTAAGTCGCAAATAGCTAATTAACCAAGGGTTAAGGATGCGGGAAACATACATGATGCTAGTAACTAAAGTGGACATAGCGATTAAACCATCACCAACTGCACCTCCTTTTACTAAAGACATTTTATAGAATAGGAGTTGATAAGCGGAAATGGATACAGCAATTATACCAAAGTAAAGTAGAGCCTTACACTCTTATTTTCTGCGTCCTATACTAATTAAAATTAAGGCTATACTCAAGGAAGAGAAACCTGTCCATTCGGAGAAGGTGTTAATTCGTAAGATGTTGCTCAATACACCAGAAATGAGGGATATGATATTAAAGCTAGTGGGTAATGTTTGATATCTTCTATGCCACCATTATCCAAAGAATTGAGTTGTTAACCCAAGGGCAATATTAGCAATGGTGATACTAATAATAGATGGTTGCCAAAATCCGAGAACTTCGGTGACTAATAATTCTAAACACCAGCCGATGCTATAAAATGCCCAATTGGATGGTTGTTGCCAACTACGATAGATAATTGGTGCTAGAGTTATTAGTGTGGCAGTTGGATAGCAAATACTGGGGCTTCTGTCCCCTGCATAAATGAGGAAGGAGTGTATAGTGATGCTAAATAATTCTAGGATACAGAGTGCGATCGCCCATTTGTCAGCGCCTAAGGCATAAATTTGAGTTTTGTTAAATAGTAATTTCCTCGCTACCCATAAACTGAGAATGGCTAAGGCATCTACTATTAACCAACCTGATAAGCCTAGATCTGGGAAAATTTGCCATTAATGAGGCAAGTATTAAACTCAACCCTAAAGCGATGGTAGTTCCCGCAGTTGTTTGATTTCGTGAATAGCGAGTATTGACCAACATGACAGCAGTTCCTACTCCGAAACCAATTAGTCTATTTCCTGCTAATGGAAGGGTTAAAACTTGGGCTTATAATACAGCTATCACACTGATAAAAATTCTGGTACTGCGGCTAGTGTCACTGCTACGACTTTCTACAGCGGTGAGTGTTAAAGGTGTAATTAACCAAACAGTACGCGAATAATCGGCATTAGTGATATTAGCATACCAAAATGCTTCTGCTTTTATCCATAATAGGAAAAGACTGACAGTAGCTAAACCTCAATCAATATACCAGGCACTATTTTTCCAGACAGTTTCTGTCCAGCTAAATATCCATTCTCCTACTATCAAACCTAATAAAAATGTTGCCCAAATTTCATAACTGAGATTAGGAAACCACCAATTAATAGTGTAACAAAGCGCTAGTACTCCTGTAACGTGAGTCAGATATACATAAGATACTAGAAGAAAAGCGTTGTTTGGTGATAGTACCTAGGGTAATAGTAGAGAAGAGAAGATTCAGTGATCGCACTGTGGGACTAATTATCGGTAAAATTGTCAAGGATACCCCAAATAATACATTTAACTGCTCGCCAAAGATAACCAAATTTGCTTTATTAGCACGATGTAAAATATTTGTTAGTGCCACCATCAAAACTAAATAGGGAAATAAAGCCAGAGTCAATAATACAAAATGTTGATTTTGAGTATTAGTTAAATTAGCAGCGATATTAATAGTTAACTTCTGCAATTCACCAGGAAGTAACCCCCAAGCTCACCAAACTGTTTGTAACCCAATTACAAAAAACGCTAATAAGTCAATATTAAGTCAATTTGAAAACTATACTTTCCTAAACGGCGACTAAAAAGCCATAAACTCAAACTACTGACAGTTATTACTTGCCAAGGTTCATCGATTACCGACTCTAACCAACCTAAGAACAATAAAATTCCCCCTAATTTTTACCAAATAGAAGCAAGGGAAGGTGTATTTGTCGAGGTGCTTACTTCCCTCTATCCTTGGGGAGAGGAGTTGGGGGTGAAGTTTCTCTCTGCTAACAAAACTGCCAACCAACCACAAATACCAATAGCTAAACCCAACTGATTAACATTTACACCAGCCACAAAAATCGCCCTTGATATTATTCCTAATAACCCGTAAAAGAGCACAGGGAAATATATACCAGTGCCCCAAATATCATTTTGTGCATCTGAATCTTTTCTAGTGTGGCTTAGCTCTGTATAAAGAGTAATCAAAGTTGTACCTACTATTGCCAAATAAACAGCAATTAAAGGAAAACCGGATATCTTCCAACCCCAATGCAAATAACTCAGACCCAAAATATTGAATAGTGGTAAATTTTGAATAATGGTAAATTCCCACTGTGAAAATTACTAAGAATTGTCCGATTTCGAGAAAGTGAAACGGTTCTCGTTGATAATACTAGAGAAGCGAAGGCTAAAATTACCCAGTTGATAGGATTGTTCCACAAACTAAAGGTATCCATCGCCCAGAAATTGATAGGCAGTAATATTGATAGGCAGTAATAAGGAAGTCAAAATTGATAAAGTCTGTGCTGTCAATTTAAGGTTAGTTTGTTTTCCAGCCCAGAAAGTGAAACCGTAAAAACTCAAAGTATAGGCTAATAAAACTCCATATTTTCCAATGACAGGAAACCTTTTCCACGGACTTGGAGCCAATACACCAGAGGATAAAACTACTAAAAATACTCCCGAGAATAACAACCAGGGTACACTTAATTCCTCACCCAATCATTGAAACATCGAACTGAAGACATTTGGTTTAGCCAGTGCTTTTGGTTCTGGGGGTAAAGTAGTAATTAATGGTTTTGATCTAGTTGCACTTGTCACTACACCCTGTGGAAGATTTTCAATTTGTGGTTGTAATACCATAGAACAAACAAGATATTCCCCACATATTTGCCTAACTTTGGTATCAGATATTAAACCTAAGCGCAGCCAAATATCCACTCCTTCGAATAACTGAGGATGGGAAGAAGGTAGCTTCAGTTGGATTATCAACAAATGATCAGGAGGTGATGACATAAACCGATATTGAGTATATATCGGTTTATCTTTATGATGCTAATATACTTTAACTCATATTGTTGTGCCAGTTATTAAAATAACTTACGATGGTACACTGCAAGCGCACAGAAAAGTGTAGTTTTTTCTTAAAAAGACACGGTATATTGTAGCCATTTACTGAAAGTGTCACTGGTGAAAATCAATCCATACCTGTTTTTTGCTCTTGATATAATTGTTTAAACAAACCTTGCTGTTTTTTATGATCTACTATTGGTGTAGGATAACCAACAGCACGACGTTCTAAAGGTGTAATATTACCACTTACTAAATCTTCTGTATCTACAGATTTTAATTCTCGAACCCATTGCCGAATATATTGACCATCAATATCGAATTTTTGCGCTTGGCTGGCTGGGTTAAATATCCTCAATGGTTTGGAATCCATCCCACTCGAAGCACTCCATTGCCAACCACCATTATTAGCAGATAAATCACCGTCAATGAGTTTCTGCATAAAATATTTTTCTCCCCATTGAGGATTAATAATTAAATCTTTGGTGAGAAAACTGGCTACAATCATTCTACATCTATTGTGCATCCAGCCTATTTCATTTAATTGCCGCATCGCTGCATCAACTATCGGATAACCAGTTTTCCCCTCACACCAAGCTTGAAAATGTGCTTGATTATTCTGCCAAGGGAACTTTTTGAAACTATCTCGATATGCACTATTAGCTAATGCCGGAAAATGATACATTGCATGTTGATAAAATTCCCGCCAAGCGAATTCTTGTTGCCATGTGCGAATACTCGCTGTTACTTCTTCACTATTACTAGTTTCTAATAATTCTTTTGTCGCTTGCCAGATTGTACGAATACCAATTACACCAAATTTCAAAGCTGCACTTAATTGGGATGTTCCATGTACGGTGGGAAAATTACGTTGTTCTTGATATTCATTAATGGCAGAAGTGGTAAAGGTTTCTAACCTGGCTTTTGCTACTGCTTCTCCTGGTTGAATGATTAATTCTCCATCCCAAATAAAGCCTAAATCTTGTGCAGAGGGTAAATTAATTGCACCAGCTTGTTTTGCAATTTCTTGTTCTGCTGCTGTCAATCCTTCGGAATTTTCTAAAGTTGCAACTGGGTTTGCTTTTGGTTTACTACTCCAATTGTTCCAGAAGGGAGTATAAACTGTGTAGGGGGTTTTAGAACCACTAAGAATTTCATCCGGTGAGTGTAGCAACTGATCCCAATTTTGATTAAGAGTCTGAATACCTTTTTCCCTAAGGACGGAAATTACATCATTATCCCGTATTTGTGCGTAAGGTTCTACATCCCAATTCCAAAATACTGCTTTAACTTTCAATGCTTCAGCTAAGGCGGGAATGACTGCGATAGGGTTATCATGTAAAATTACTAACTGGCTACCTGCTTGAGTGTATTGTTTTTCTAATGACTGTAAACAGCCCATCATATACTTTATTCTTGCAGGTGCAACATCATCACTGTTTAAAATACAAGGGTCAAGACAAAATACACCTACTATCTTTGAACTTTGTTCTCTAGCCGCTATTAGTCCTGTATTATCAGAAATACGTAAATCCCGGCGATGCCAAAACAAAATTAAATGAGACATTTCGATATGATATAGTTTTCTTGTACTATTTTACCCTAATAGAATTATTCACAGTTATCAATTCAGGACTTATGCAACTGGCCTATTAGTATGGTGGCTCAGACCTATGAATCCCTTAATATCAAGGAATCTTCAGCATCTGACACACCCTACAAGAGACTTGATTGTGACACTTGCGTAAGTCCTATGAGGAAATCGGTGTAAAGCAGAATTTCCATAAATAGCTGAAAATACTTAGTATGTCTTAAAACACCTCTTTGTCAGTCGAAGATAGTGGCTTTTTGGTAGAAATTTAAGTAAACTGTTCTTAATAAAGAATTCAGTATTTTGTCATGGCGATTTTATTACTTGACAACGGCATAACCGAGAGTAATTTCAGTGAGATAGTTAATGAACTAGAATCCCTAAATATTAAGCTGAGAAATTATGAACTAGGAACGTCACTGCTTTTCTCTGAATTGCTAGAACAGGAAACTGTTACGGAATCAGAGAAACTTTACATTATCGAACTTCATAACAGTCTGTTTGAATTCCTGCAAAAAGAAACCGATTATCATTGGAGTGATTTACTCAATATACATCCTGGCTCCACAAATTTAGAAACTTGGATAGTAACTTACGGACGTTACCATACGCACAATGCAGCTGAAGTGATTTATTTGTTAGCAGGAGAGATGATTTATGGTTTCGTTAAGCCTGATGGTAGCCAAGTCCAGTTATTACTTCAGCATCAAGACTATTTGTACATTCCCATCGGTGTAGAACATTGGTGTAGTCCTTCTGCATCCTTAAATTTTAAGGTGATCCGTTATTTCACGACTGTTGAAGGTTGGATGCCAAATTATACGGGTACTCATCAGCAATTCAAAATTTAGCGACTCAAAAGCTAAGAGAGTGCATCTACTTAATATAATATTATCGAACGAGTACAATAATATTGTATGACTTACCCACTGATAAAGTAGCAAAATAGTGTAGTGATAAAAATGTCATCTACTTAGCAGGTATGGGAGAATTAGAGAAATAACCAAACCTGCTACAGCAGAATAGAATCTGGAACATTACACTCTGTTTTTACTATCATAACTAAAGCATGGGGGATGTTGTAGATTGGCAGAGATATTGGAAAACGTTTCACATGAC
>ERZ1034411.273-NODE-273-length-12184-cov-2.796026_pt1 | contig 12184 bp, 7 predicted proteins | sample MGYA00520583_ERZ1034411 | MGnify/ENA primary metagenome ERZ1034411 (study PRJEB33736, sample SAMEA104288481) | Azolla microphylla | place: Ecuador | collected 1982 | study: EMG produced TPA metagenomics assembly of the PRJEB19522 data set (Is there foul play in the...
GGGCCGCGAGGACGCGGCCGCGAACCTGGTTCACCAGGTGCGGGTCGCTGGGCCGGCTCAAGAGGCGCTCCTCGTCGGCCGACCGCGGGCCGATGTCATGATCGCCCATGATGTCCGGATCCGGCCCATAGAACAGCTGGTTGTCCTTCAGGAACTTGTTGAGGAGATTGCGATCCTCGTCCGTCACGCTAATGTCGTTCATGTTACTTGCCCTCTATTGCTGTGAACCAGACCGCCTTTTGCGCCACAGCGCGGTAGCGCCAGCCCGGCTCGATCAGATAAGTTGTCGCCTTCGTCACGACGATCGCCGGGCCGTCGATTTCGGTGCCCTCGGCCAGGGCCGCGTCGTCGTAGATCGGCGTGTCGACCGGGCCTGCGATGCCGACGAAGTGGCAGGTCCGCCGGCCCACCGGCGGCGGCGGCGCCTTGCCCTTCCCCTGCGGCTTCACGCCGGCGAAGGAAACCCCCGGCTGCTCGACGAAAGAACAGACGCGCACCGTGTTGATGCGAACTCCGGCCTCGGTCACCTGGCTGCCCTTGCCGAAGCGCTCGCCATAGCGTTGGTAGAACTGCTCCATGAGCTTGAGAACGTCGCTCTGGGAATGGAGCCGGCGCAGATCGGTTACAACGGCGGTCGTGACGCGCTGGTTGCCGTACCGCATGTCCAATTCGAGACGATAAGAGATCTTGTCCGCCTCGAACCCCTGGCGTAGCAGGTCCTCGCGGCCACGGCGCTCGAGTTCCTCGACGTAGCCGTTGAACCGGGCATAATCCCTGAACAGCGCTTTCCGGTTGGCGTCATAGAGCACAGTCCACGTCGACAGCTCGTGGATGTGCATCTGGTTCATGTTGCCGGCGCCGACCGCCGAGAATACGGAGGAGAACGGCGGAGCCAGAATCCTCGATACGCCGAGCGCCTTGGCGATGCCGCAGGCATGCAACGGCCCGTTGCCGCCGTATGCAAGCGTCGTGAAATTGACCGGCTCGTAGCCGCGCGTGCGCAGCTCGCGCGCGATGCCGTTGGCCATGTTGGCGTCGACAGTCGCCTTGACCACCTTGCATGTCTCGATCAGATCCAGGTCCAGGTCTTCCGCGAGCTCCTCCATTGCCTGCTTGGAGCGCCGCGGCGCCACCTTGATACGCCCTCCCGCGTAGTTGGCCGGATCGAGGTAGCCGAGCAGCAGGTCCGCATCGGTGACCGTGGGCCGCATGCCGCCGCGGTCATAGCAGGCCGGCCCCGGGTCGGAGCCGGCGCTCTCCGGTCCGACTTGCACGGTGCGGTAGATGCGGTCGTACTGGCAAATCGAACCGCCGCCTGCGCCGAGCGTCGCCAGGTGCACCATCGGCACGCTGACCATCCAGCGCTCGATCTCCGGGTTGAAGTCGTAGTACTTCACGCCGCCTTCCACCACCAGACCGATGTCGAAGCTGGTGCCTCCCATATCCGTTGCGACGATGTTTCCCAGATCCGTCTGCATCGCCAGATGCTCGCTCGCCGCGATCCCGGATACGGGGCCCGAGTGGACCGTCTGAAGCGCGTCGGTCGAATTGAGCTGCGCCATGCCGCCGGAATTGTGATTGCACAGCATCGGCTTTTCATAGCCGCTGTTGCGAAGGTTCAACTCCAGCGAGCCCAGGCCAAAGTACATGGTCGAGTGCAGGAACCCGTCCATGATGGTGGACATGGCGCGTGCATATTCGCCCTTGCGGCCGACCACCTGGTGCGACAGCAGCATCGGGATTGCGCCCAGCATGTGGCCCGGGTATTCCTTGAGGAAGATCTCGCGGATTCGCAGTTCGTGCTCGGGATTGACCACCGAGTTCGCCAGTGTCACCACGATCGCCTCGGCACCCTTGTCGACCAGGGTACGCAATTGCTCTCGTACGTCCTGCTCGTTCAGCTTGAGCAGAACACGGCCGCTGTAATCGACGCGCTCGCGCACGTCGAGAATCATCGGGATCGGAACGATCGGATCAGGCCGCTGCGCGTTCGGAACGTCCATCTGCTCCTTGTGCGACAACCCCGTCGCGTAGCCCTTGGCGCGCGACAAGGGCACGGAACTGCGGAAGCCCATGGTGGTGATCATGCCCAGGCGCGGCCCCTTGCGCTGGATCAGCGCATTGGTGCCCAGCGTGGTGGCATAGCGGACCGAGTCGACCTGCGACAGCAGATCGTGCTCGGTGACCTCGAGCTCGGTGCAGGCGATCTTCAATGCCTCGTTGAAGCCGAGCGCCAGGTTCTGATGCGTGGTCAGCGCCTTGGACTCGATATAACGGTTATCCCAGGCAACGAAGCAATCGGTGAAAGTGCCGCCAATGTCGACCGATACCCGCCTCATTGCTGCTCCCCCGTGTACAGGCGCGCCATTGGCTGCCCGCTGTGGCTGCGATCGGTACGTCCGCGCGGGTAGTCCTTGCCGCTGGGCTCCTTCGTCACCTCCTTGCGATGCTTCCACTGCTCCTTCATTGCGTCGATGTCAAACTCCATGTCGCGCAGCGGCGGATGTCCGGGCGGCAGGTACTCGGTCTCCATCATCGTCCCGCACTGCGGGCAGTAGTACTCGATCAACCGGCACCAGGTCGGATCAGGCGCGTAGGTCAACTTGTACTTCTTCGGATCCAGCAGAGGCTTGTGGATCTCCGTCGGATCCCGGTTGTAGGCCAGGAGCCCGCGCTTGTAGTTGTCGCGGGCCGAGATCAGCACTTTGTTGCAGTGCCGGCACTCCCACATCTCCGCATCGAGATCGATGCGGAGGTTTTCTGACATCAGAACTCTCATGACTCCTCTCCTCCGGCTGTTGCCGTCATGGCTATCGGCGTATGGCCTCAGCTCTTGCTCAACAGAATGTCGCCGCTGTCGTTGATCTCAACCGTCCAGCCCGGATCGAGCCGCCCGGTGAAGAAAGCCTCCTCGAGCACCGCCGGACCCTGCGCCACCGCGCCCGCCTGCTGTTCGTCCACGCGGTAGAGCGGAAGGGCGCGGCCTTCGACTTTGCGGCTGCTTTTCGAGACCATCGCGACCGGCTTTTTGGCGGCGCCAAAGCGGCCGGTCAACCGGGGCTGCGGCAACGCCTTGGTGACCGTCATCGATACCGTCAGTTGCGCGGCGGCCGGCAGCCCCTTCGGCAACGAGCCGTTCGGCAGCGGCCGGCGCTCGTCGACGCCCTTGCCGGTGAGCACCAATTGCTTCTCGATCGCACAGTCGTCGAGCTCGAAGCCTTCGCCGAACATGCCCCGGTCCGCCTGCTCCATCAGTTCCGACAAGCCGGCTTGGTAAGCCTGGTCATCGCGACCATCGAGCGCGACCTCGTACTGGTGCCCGATGTCGGAGAAGCCAAGGCCGAAAGCGGAGAATACGGCGGCGAGCCCGGGAACCAGCACGCGCCCAATGCCGAGAGCCTCGGCGATCCGGCAGGCCACCAACGGTCCGGCACCGCCGAAAGCGGCAAGCACGGTATCGCTCTTCGGCGGCGCCGATTCGCGGACACTGGCGGCGATCTTCTCCACCCACGCTGCCTCCATCGCCTTTGCCGCGGCCTCCACCGTAAGACCCAGCGGCTTGGCCACGCGCTCTTCGATCACCGAACGGGCACGGGCGCCATCGAGCTTCAGGTCGCCGCCGAAGAACGATTCCGGGTCAAGCAAGCCCTGGATCAGGAAGGCATCGGTGATCGTGGCCTCGCTGCCACCGAGGGCGAAGCACGCGGGTCCCGGGACGCTGCCCACCGATTCCGGCCCGACTACGATGCGACCGTCGACCACGTGAATGATCGAACTGCCTCCGACGCCGGCGCTATGGATATCGCTGAGCGGAAACGACACCGGCACGCCCTCGACCTCGCCACGCAGGTGGCTGCGCACCTGGCCATCGCCGATCTCGCCGATATCGGTGGTGGTGCCGCCGATATCCATGCTGATCAGGTGTTTGAAGCCATAGTGCCGAGCGATCGCGCGCGCACCTTCGAGTCCACCGCGTGGCCCCGAGCTGTAGGTCTTCAAGGCAATGGTCTTTGCCACGCGCGCCGAGTGGCCGTCGTTGCGGAAGATCAATAGCGGCTTCTGCGTCTTGTTGGCCCGCAGCTTGTGTTCGGCGTTGTGGAGGAAGCGCTCCATCGCCGGGTGCAGGAAGGCGTTGAACAGTGCCGTCCACGTCCGGCGCGCGTCGTCATCGTCCTCGACGACCTCGTGCGAATACAGGATCGGCACGGCGCCAAGCAGGTGCTGGGGAAACTTCCGCAGCAGCAGGTTCTTGAGCCGCGTTTCCTCGGTCATGCGGTTGCTGCCGCCATGGGCCACCACGATGCGGTTGGCGCCCGCCGACGACAATGCGTTGACCGCCTTGACCGCAGCCATTTCCAGCGCGCCGCCGTCCTGCGACAGATCGAGCCGGACCAGCCGGTCACCGATCAGCGACTCGAACAACTTGCCGGCCTTGTCGCGGCGCAGTTGATCGATCGAGAGATCGCCGGTAAGGATCAGGCCCAAACGCGGACCCTTTCGCTCGACCAGGGCATTGGTGCCCTGGGTGGTCGAGTAGCGGATGTAGTCCGTGCTGGTCAGCAGCCCGAGAATATCGTCCTCGCCGTAGATCGCCCGGGATGCCTTGGTCAGGCCGTCGAAGAAGCAGCGTGATAGATCGTGCGGCGTTGTCAGCGTCTTCGTCCGCCAGATCTGGGATCCCTCAACGACGCAAATATCGGTGAGGGTGCCGCCGTTATCTATATTGATGAGCTTCCCCATCAAATGTCTCCTCGTAATATGTCCGTCGGGACAATCGCTCTGCTTCTGAATTGAGCAGGTGCAGCGAGCTTAGCCCGCCTCAAAGGCCTCTGCCCTACCCCCGGGGGTAGAAGTTGCGGCGCTCTTTCATTGTCGAGACGGCGTGCACGACGAACGATCAGGCGCATGGCCGGCACACTTTGCGGATTTCCATCGGTGCGCGGACCGCCATGACGCGCACCTGTCGTTCGCGTCGATTTCCGCATTCTCCCGATGCCGTGTTACGGCTGCATCGGAGACTATGCCGTCATCGAACCGGCCGACGTGACGCCCACCCCGGCTGTTTGGGACCGTGCCCGTCGAACGAACCCCGGCTTGACCAGCCATACCAGCAGCGGCAACACCACCAGCGCCAGCACCATGTTGATCAGCATGATCACGATCAGCAGCAAGCCCATGTCGGCGACGAAGCGCAGGCCGGAGAGGAAGTACCACGGGGCGATGCCCAGGATCATGATCATGGCGGTGAACAGGATCGCCTTGCCGGTGGTGTGCAGGGCGCCGGCGAGAGCCCGCTCCCAGTCGCCGCCCGCCGCCGGGTATTCCTCGCAAATGCGCGACAGCAGATAGATGCCGTAGTCGATGCCCACGCCGACACCGATGGCAGCGACAATCAGAGAGTTCACATCCAGGCCGACGCCCATCAGGTGCATGGCGGCGTACAGCACCTGGTTGGCAAGGTTAACCGGAATCAGCAGCAGCAGCCCGGCGGTGAGCGAGCGGTAGACCAGGCTGCACGAGACGAGAATGGCCAGGTTGAGCAGGGCGATCACCACCCAGTGGAACCGCGCGATGACCCGGTTCACCGCCTCCTGCAGAGCGATGGTGCCCGTGGCAAGGCGGATGCGGAACGCCTTGTGCTCGGCGCCGACCGCATCCACCGCCGCGCGAGCGGCCGCAAGAGCGGCGTCCACCGTTTCCTGCCTGTTGTCGCGGTACCACAGCGAGACCGTGGCGTTCTCCATGGTGAAGTTGACGACATTGCCGAAGTTCTTGGCGCTGGAGCCCATCATCACCGCCACCGCCGCCGCGTTGACGGCCGCGTCGCTGGGATCAAGCGGCAGCCACTTGGGATTGCCGCCGCTGAACAGGCGATTGCCCTCGGCGACGTAATCGGCGAAGGACAGGGTGGCGCGCGGCGGCTTCGGCCCGTCCTCCAGCAGGCGCTGCAGGCGCTGCATGGTGAGAATTGTGTCGGCCTGATTGGCCACCCAGTTCGGGTCCTTCTGGTTCCTGGCCTCGAATACGATCTCCAGCGTGTTCACCCCTGGAAAATTGGCGTTGATGGCCCGCACCGCGGTATTGAACTCGGAGTCGTCCCACAGCAGGCCGCTGCCCTCCACCGGGTTGCCGAAGCGGATTTGCTGGGCGATGCAGATAGCCAGCACCGCGCCGCACGACACGACGATCGCGGTGTAGCGGGCGCGCCGGCCGCTGCTCAGGGCGGCGATGGCGCCGAGCATGCCGTGCAGGCGCCCCTGCATCCCGGAGCGGCGCGCAACCAGGCTTTCGATGTTGTGCGGCGGTGGCAGCGAGGCCAGCAGCAGGGAGATCAGGCCGACGCCGGTGGGGATCAACCACACCGCCCACATGCCGCAGAAGATGGCATGGCGCACCATCGCCGGGATCGGCGCGGCAACGACGATGAAGATGCCGAGGATGTCGGTGAGGATGCCCAGCACCGAGGGGGCCATCATCACCGCCATGGTGGCCTCGGCGGCGCGGCGTCGGTCGCGCAGCTGATCGTAGACCTCGTAGAATCGCTCGGTGAACTGCACGCTGTGGGAGAACGAGCGCGCGGTAAGCAGCAGCGGCACCACCATCAACAGCGGCTCGATTGAAATGCGCAGCCAGCCGACCAGGCCGAACGCCCAGATCGCGGCGGTGGCGCTGGTGATGATGGGCGTCAGGGTCCCGACAAGATTGCGCATGTACAGGCTCAGGGCCAGGACCAAGGCGCCGATGGTGACGGCGAAGATCGCGACCATCTGCCGCTCGTATTGGTAGACCCAGCCGATCAGCACCGGCTGTCCGGCCAACACCACTTCGTGGTCGGCGTCGCGCGCCGCCTCGACCAGGCGCTGTACGTAGCGGAAGGCGACGCCGTAGTCGACGCGCTGCTCGATGAATGTGGCGGTGACCAGGGTGGCATGCTCGTCGCGGGAGATCAGGAACACGCGCACGTTGGGCGCTTTGTCGACGCGGTCGCGGAACCGCTGCACCTCCTCGGGCGTTCGCGGCGGCGCATCGCCCATCAGGGGCCGCATGTCCACGCCGAACGGCGTCGCCTCGGAGTAGCGTGCCTTCTCGGTGGTGATGGAGAGGATCTGATCGTGGTCAACGCCCGGCGCCAGGTCGATGTCGCGGGTGAACTTCCAAACCTTGGCCAGGGTCGCCGCGTCGTAGATGGTGCCGCCGCGGCGGCGGATCATCACCGCCATGGTCAGCGGGTTGCCGAAGCCGGGATGGTCCTTGTAGACCTGCACATAGGGATCGTCCTTCGGCAGCAGGTCCGAGAAGATCGTGCGCAGCTGCACCCGCGGCAGGCCGGCGGCGAAGAACAGCGTCGCCGCAGCGAATAGCGCCCAGGCCAGCCGCCGATGCGCCAGCATCCACCGGGCGATTCGCCAACGCAGTGGGTACATCACGCTCGGCCGCCCACCTTATTCATGGCTGCGCCAGCCGCTGCAGCTCGGCCAGTGCCAGGCGCTGTTCGATATAGCCCGCGGGGCACAGCTCACCGGCAGCCTTGAGCAACGGCAGAGCCCCTGCGCGGTCGGCGCCGATGAGCCGCATCTCGCCCAGGTAGGCATTGGCTTCGCACTGCTTCTTGCGCTGCTGCTGCGGATCAGCGTCGCGAGCCGCCGCCAACAGCTCCTCGGCGCCAAGCCGCCCCAGAAGGAGATCGATCACGGGCGAGGGCCAGTCACCGTCGGCAAGCGCCGCCACGGCATTGTGCAATTCCTCCGTCCCGTCCTGGCCGGCGCGGCGGCGCGCCAGGTAGCGCCAAATCAGCCGGTACTTGATTTCGAGGCTGCCATCGCCTCCTGCCGAGAGCGCCAGCACGCCATCGCTGGGCATGGCCAGAGCATGCGAAATATCCTGCGCAGCCTCGGCGTATCTGCCGGAAAAGAAGCGCGCGTTGCCCAGGCCGAAATGGGCATCGGCGTTACGGTCATTGATCGCCAGGGTGGACTGGTAGTCGGCAATAGCCCGCTCGTAGTCGCCCCGCGCCAGGTACAGGCCGGCCCGGTTAAAATAGGCCCAGGCATTGCGCGGACTCAGGGCGATGGCTTGGCCGTAATCGGCAATGGCGCGCTCGCTCAGACCGCGGGCGGCGTTGGCATTGGCACGATTGTAGTAGACGGTGGCGTCACGTGGATCGAAGCGCAGCACCGCGTCGTAGTCGGCCACTGCGTGCTCAAGATCGCCGATGGCGCGGTAGGTGTAGGCCCGGATCAAGTAGGCCTTGGCGTACTTCGGGTTGAGTTGCAGCGCCCGGCCCAGGTCGCTCAGGGCGCGGCCATAGTCCGCCATGTCTTTGTACGCCAGAGCGCGGTTGAGAAATACGACCGGATTGCTTTGGTCGAGCTGCACCGCGCGGTCGTAGTCGGCCAGGGCCTGCGCCAGGTCCGAACGTCCGCGGTAGAGATTGCCGCGTGCACATAGCAGCGCCGCGTTGCCTGGTTCCAGGCGCAGCGCTTCGTCGTAGTCGGCGAGCGCCTTGTTCACGTCGCCCAAGAGCCACCAGTCTTCGGCACGCTTGCCCACAGCCAAGGCATTGCGCGGATCGGCTTGCAAAATGACGGTGTAATCGCCGATCGCCTGCTCGTAGTCACCCGATAGCTCGTAGACACCGGCGCGATCGAAGTGCGCTGCCAAGCGGTCGTGCTGAGACAGCGCCGGGTCCTGGATCGCCGCCGTGTACAGCACGATGCTGATCTGCACGTGCCCTTCGTCCTCCTCGCGCATCGCGGCTTGCAGTTTGCCGATTCCATCGGCACCTGCGGCGCCCCCTAGCAATAGCAGCGGCACCGCCAGGACCTGCGCGGCGCCACGCCTCATCCAGCCGCCAGTTGTTCGCGCAAAGCCGTTTTCAGCACCTTGCCATAACTGCTCTTGGGCAGGGCCTGGACGAATCGGTATTGCTTCGGGCGCTTGAAGCGGGCGATGCTCTGAAGACACAAGCGGTCGAGTTCTCCGGCATCCATGAGACGGCCATCCTTGGTAACGACAAACGCCACCACCTCTTCACCCCATTCGTCGTGGCGCCGGCCTACTACCGAGACTTCCTGAACCTGGGGATGCTGCAGCAGAACCTCTTCCACTTCGCGCGGGTAGATGTTGGAGCCGCCGCTGATGATCACGTCCTTTGAGCGGTCTTTGAGCGTGAGGAAGCCATCCTCGTCGAGGCTGCCGACATCGCCGGTGAACAACCAGCCGTCCCGGATGGTCTGGGCCGTGGCTTCCGGATTGTTCCAGTAGCCCTTCATGACGCTCGGCCCACGCACGACTACCTCGCCCGTCTCGCCCGGAGGCAGCGAACGGCCAAGCGCGTCGGCGACCCGTACCTCGACCAGTGTCTGCGACACACCGACCGAGGCAATCCTGTCCAGGTAACGCGGATGCTTTTGATCGCTCAGATGGTGGCGCCCCAGAGCGGTGATGGTCATGGGCGTCTCGCCCTGGCCGTAGATCTGCACGAAGCTGTCACCCATCACGCGCAGTGCGTGGCGGAGGTCTTCGACGTACATGGGGCCGCCGCCGTAAACAATGGTGCGGAACCCCGAGGGATCGGCACCGGTGGCCTCGACATGGTCAACCAGGCGCTTGACCATGGTCGGGGCTGCGAACAAGGTCAGGCGGCCGTGTTCCGCGGCCAGTTCGAGCAGCTCCTGAGGGTCGAAGCCGCCGGAACGCGGGATGATATGGCGTGCGGCTCCGATGATGTGCGGGAAGTTGAGCATGCCCGCGGCGTGCGACATGGGAGCCGCGTAGACCGTGCCGTCATCCGGCGACACTGAGTCAAGATCCATGAAATAGCAGGAGATCATGGTCTGCAGATTGGCATGGGTCTGCATCACACCCTTGGGCCGTCCGGTGGTGCCGGAGGTGTAGAACAGCCAGGCGATCTCGTCCCGTGCGCGGAACAGCGGCTCCGCCATCGGCTCTGCGCGGGATAGGCGGGCGTAATCCGCCGTGCCCGGCACGAATATCCCGCGCAGCCGCGTCTGTGCGGACCAGTTGCCGGTGTCCGCGACGAGGTCTTCCGAAACAAATAGGGCTGCTGCGCCGCAGTCCTGCAGAATGTAGTCGACCTCCTTCGGATGAAGCTTGAAGTTGATCGGCACTACCACCAATCCGGCGAACCAGGCACCGTACAGTATCTCCAGGTACTCCGGCGTATTGGACATCCACAGGCAGATGCGCTCGCCCGGGGCGAGGCCGAGGTCGTTGCGAAGGAATCCGCCGACGCGGGCGGCGCGCAAAGCGAGACCGCGATAGTCGCAGAGCAGCTCCCGGCCGTGGAATAAGGCGGGACGTCCGGGAAAGACAGCGGCGGTTCGGACCAGCAGGCGGGCCAGGTTCATTAAGCCGCCTCCAGGATGCTGGCATAGTTGGCGACTGCGGTACCTCCCATGTTGAGAATGCCGGCCAGCCGCGGTGCCCGGACCTGGAACTCGCCCGCATCGCCGCAAAGCTGCATGGCCGCCAGTACATGCATCGATACGCCGGTAGCGCCAATCGGATGGCCTTTGGCCTTGAGGCCGCCGGAAGGATTCACCGGCAGCGCACCGTCGGGGTAGACCATGCCGCTCTCGAGGGCTCGCGCGCCCTTGCCGAGGGGCGCAAGGCCCAGGGCCTCGTAGAGCAACAGCTCGGCGATGGTGAAGCAATCATGTAGCTCGATCAGCGACAGATCCGACACTGTGCAATTGGCCCGGGACAGCGCCTGCTGCCAGGCGCGTCGCGGGCCTTCCAGCGCGGTCATGTCGTGGCGCGAGGTGGGCAGGTAGTCGTTAACCTGCGCGTGCCCGAGAATGCGCACCGCCCGGCGCATCGCCGAGGAGGTTCGCTCATCAGCCAGCACCAGCGCAGCTGCGCCGTCGGAGATCAGGGAGCAGTCGGTCTTACGTAGCGGCGCCGCGATCATCGGATTCTGGGCTGACACCGCATTGCAGAAGTCGAAGCCCAGATCTCGGCGCATCTGCGCATACGGATTACGCACGCCGTTGGCGTGGTTCTTGGCCGCGATGCGCGCCAGCGTGGCGGAATGATCGCCGTATCGGTCGAAGTAGGCTTTGGCGATGTCCGCGAAGAGCCCGGGGAAGGTCATGCCGCGGTGCGCCTCCTCCTGCACGTAACTGGCGTTCGCCAGGATTTCGGTCGTCTCAGCCGTGGAGACCCCGGTCATCTTCTCCGCGCCGACCACCAGCGCCAGGCGCGCGCGTCCGGACTCGATCGCGTCGATCGCGGCGAAAACCGCCGCGGCACCGGTAGCACAGGCGTTCTCCACGCGCGTGGCGGGCTTCCAGCGCAGCCCATCGTCGGCCTGCAACACCAGCGAGGACGCAAATGAGCCTGGCACGAAGCCGCCATTGAAATGGCCCAGCCAGATTGCATCGATATCCGTGCTTTCGACATCCGCGTGCCCGAGCGCTTGCCGGGTGACCTGGACGATGAGCGACTCCAGTGTCTCGTCCCCAAGACGTCCGAAAGGCGAATGCGCCCAGCCTACGATGCAGACACTCATCGACCCAATTCCCTATGTACTGCCATGACGACGGCTCTCCACGGCACGCGCCACCAAAAGCGGGGCAGAGCGCACTATGTCCGCTAGGCGCGCTCCGCAACAATTAGGAAAGGTACGTGCCGGCTTAGGGGATTCCCTAGTACTGTCGAAATACCGCAGCGGCCGAATCGACGATGGAGAGCCTCGTTCGTCGACGAGGCGGCGACTCCGATCTGCACTATCCCCGGCGAAAGCTTGCCCTCTGCTCTTGCAGGGACCCGCCGATACTCGCCCGGCCGCACCCCGGTCCACTGCTTGAAGGCGCGGCGGAACGCGCTGGGCTCGGCAAAGCCCAGCGCCATGCCGATGTCGCCGATGCTCAGGTTCGATTCCGCCAGGTAACGGATTGCCAGGTCGCGCCGCAGCACATCACGGATCTCGCGCAGCGAGGTACCCTCCCCGGCCAGCTTGCGGTGCAGGGTGGAGGCACCCAGCCGCAACTCGCGCGCCAGCGCCGCCTGGCTTGGCCACGCCTCGGGCGGCAGGCTTCGCAGCCGCCGGCGCAGGCGCGAGGCCATACTCCGGTCGTCGCGGTACTTGAGGATGAAGTTCGCCGGCGCGCCGAGGAGGAACGCGCGCGCGCTGGCCGCCGTCTGCGTCACCGGCAGATCG
>ERZ1034411.274-NODE-274-length-12183-cov-23.652952_pt1 | contig 12183 bp, 19 predicted proteins | sample MGYA00520583_ERZ1034411 | MGnify/ENA primary metagenome ERZ1034411 (study PRJEB33736, sample SAMEA104288481) | Azolla microphylla | place: Ecuador | collected 1982 | study: EMG produced TPA metagenomics assembly of the PRJEB19522 data set (Is there foul play in...
ACTGTTTCTCCAATGCCTTTTTTCACTGCATATGTTTGTTTTTATGCTCCCTTGGGTTTTTTCTCTCCGTAATTTCTCTCTGTAGCACTTGAGGGTGCCGAATGTGGGCTACATAAGCCTCTTGATTTAGGGTTTGTTTGATAGCTGCACCTAAATCTGCTTCATCTTCGACTAGTAGGATTTTCACGATTCCAGCTACCTGTAAGTTTGAATTTGGACTGTACCAATTGGTGTATATGCTGCTATACCCACAGTTCTAGCATAGAACGGATAGAGCAATATTAGAGTCATGATTATCAGTAATAATCCCATTTAAGAAAATAGAGAGTATAGTTTCTATTGGCACAGGTTGGGCAAAATTAATTGTATATTTCCCATTATTACTAGGAATATTAGCATCTATTTTTTTCCCATATTGATTACTGATATCAACCCCTTCAGTCACTTTAATTCCCTTTGGTACATCAATAGAAAGTTTTGAAACTGCTCTACCTTGGATATGTATTTCAAAATAATGAGCAGTTTTTTGTAAGATGACATGATTTGGATGTGGACCACTATGAATAATATGAGGAGCTTTTGCATCCCGCAAAGCCCCTGCTCCTAGGGTTGCTGGAATTGGAGAAGTGAATAAGAGGGTAATTAGACTAAGAAAAATTATTTTTTTTTCATCATTGAACCTTAATCAAGTCAATGTAAAGTTTGAGCTTTTGAATTGTGATAAATCTTTATGAAATTAAAATGGAACTTAGATATTTTATTCTACGTTAACCCAAAAACATGCGGTTTTTATTCTCCCATTCTGCTTAAATTGCATCCACATTTTATATGTTCCTGATTTGGGAAAATTTGTATGAAATTCAATGTTTTCATCGGTCGTATTTTTGATAGCGTGCGCGTGGATATAATCGGAGGCGGTGAGAGGAGATGAGCTTTTGATAATTAGTAAATGTCCTTTTTCTCCTAAGTATGGTTGTAGGTCTTTGATGGTTTGGTTTTTGTTGTCTTTTAAATCAAAGGTTAATTTAATATCTTTACCAGCTTTGATTGTTGGTGCTGATAGATTGAGGTTAACTTTTGTATCTGATAAGGTTTTGGTTTCCTCATATTTAGATAAGTTCTTGGGAAGGGGAACTGAACCAGGAATGGAGATGTTTGTTAATGATAAAGATTCCTTTTGTCCGGTTGGTTTATAGTCACTGAAGAGTGTATATTCCCCTGGTGTGGGAAATTTGGTACTAACTTCAAAGCGACCATTTTCTTTATAGTCTGGGTGAAGATGGTCGAAATGTTCCAAATCATTACTAACCACTATTAAGTGCATTAGTTTTTCCTGGAAGATATCAAACTTATTGACTGGTTTTCCTGCAGTGTCCTGAATATTAATAACTAAGTTAATCTGTTGATTAGCAGCTAACTTTTTAGGTGCTTTTAATTTGGCTTTGGTAGTGGTTATTGAGTTATCTTCATGATTCATATTTTCCATTGTATGGGTATCATGATTCATTTGTTCCATTGAGTGTCCGTCTTGACTGTGACTCATGGATTTTCTTTCTTGTTTTTCCAGTTGAGAACTGGTTTCACTATTAGAAACATTTACTTCACCTGGTTTAGTTGATGAACAACCAGGAGAAACTAACAATGTTGCACCCACGAACATCCCTAGTAAAATATGTTTCATACTTGTTTTATCCTTACATCAGAATCTAGCGTTTAAATGAAAATTTACCGTTAATTTTTTCACCTTTAATATCAGAAAGTACAACTAACTGATATTCACCTGTATCTGCTGCTGGTAAAAGCTTAGCGTAGTATTTACCTTCTTATCATAGATAAGGTTGAGGGTTTTTTGTTGTCCTTTAGGAGTTTTAGCTTGTGCTGTCACCTTTCCATTAGGAACTGTTTCATGTTTGTCACCAGAAAGCAGATAAAAATCTAACTGTGTACGTTTTTTTCTGGTTCAGGTACAAATTCTAAATGATATTTACCAACTTCGAGAACTTGATCACCTTTACTGGGTTTACTATGTTGAGTTGCGGCCAGTTTTGTTGTTGTAGGTATATTTTCAGTCTTTGTTACTGGTTCTGGGTTGTTAGTAGCTCCTGCTTCGCTGTTATTATAAGCACCTAAAAATAGAACTCCCATACTGCTGAAAACAATAAAGCTCAACTTCACTAACTTCATAAAACTCCTTCCTATTCTTCTCTGTCTACTCTATGTCTGTAGTGGTTCGATATGAAAAATCTACCAATTTGAGCATATAACGCCCGAATAACTAATAAAGTTAACACTGTGGAGGTAAACAAACCACCCAGAACTAAACTAAAACCGAAAGTGGTTGTAAAATCTCTTTACCAGGACCGCCTTCAAAAACTAATGGTGCTAAACCTAAAGCAGAAGCAAAAGCTGTCATTGAAATAGCAATCAATCTTTCCAAAGACCCTTGAATTAAAACTTCTCTTAATGGTGTACCTTCAGCTAATTTGTTGTTGTAACTATCTACCAGTAGCAAACCGTTCCTGGTAGCTACACCAAATAAAGTTACAAAACCAACTAATGAGGCAATAGAAATAATTCCCCCGGTTAAAGCGACTGCAATTACACCTCCTACTCATGCCAATGGTAAGTTAATCATAATCATGATCATGGAAGGAATAGATTTCACAGAGAGATACATGATCACTGTAATCGTGATAAAAGCGATGGCGCTAAACATTTATTCTGTATAGCTTTTTCTTCGGCTTCAAACTGACCAGCATATTTATTGGATATAGTAATCACTACTAGGAATTTGTACTTCTTGTTTAATTTTCGCTTTAATTTCATTGACGACAGAACGTAAGTTCCGACCTTGAGCATTTGCACAAACGACTATCAATCTGGAAAAATTTTCACGGTTGATGGTATTTGATCCTGTTGCATTTTTAATGAACGCCACTTGGGATAAGGGTATTTCTCACCGCCATGAGTATCAACTTAGATATTACTAATTGTCTGTAAATTTTGTCGTGCTTCTAGTTCTAACCAAAGGAGTAAATCAAAATCTTTCTGTTTTTCTAAAATCTGATAAACGACTTTACCATTTAAGGTAGTTTCAATATATTCGGGAGTTCCACCGATGGTCAAACTATATCTACTTGCAGCGGAACTATCAAATTCAATTTAGATTTGTTGAATTGGTAGTTGGGTTTCTAGTTGTAAATTAACAATTCCTTCAGCTGTTTTCATCACATCGTTTACTTGTTGACCAATGATGCGGAGTTGTGCTAAGTCTGTCCCGAAAATTTTCACGGCTATAGCACTCCTCACTCCAGACAATACTTCATCCATGTGATGAGAAATAAAACCGCCAATATTTGGCGCAACTCCTGGTAATTTATTTAATTCTTCTCGCAGCTTTTCTAGAGACTTCTGTCTGTGTTTCATTCCCTCTTCACTTTATTCAATATCCAAATGTGCCAAATTTACACCAGCAGCATCAGAACCACCTAGCGCACGTCCAGAACGCAATTGGACATAAGGAAACATTGGGTCGTTTCTGAGTGGATCTTGAACGCCTAAACCTGCTCTATTTGTAGCTTCTAAAGATACACCTGGATATACAGTTAAGGTGTTCACTAAAGTTTGTTCTTGGAATTCTGATAAAAATACTCTTAGCAAACTGGGAACAATAATCGTAGCAGCAATTAAACTAGCTGCAGCTAGTGAGATAATAATAGAAGAACAACGCAGAGAGGATTTTAGTAATGGATGATAAAGCTACTTAAAAATCTCGCTGCCTAAGGTTCTTTTTCTCGTAATCTCCAATGAGGAAGCAAAATGGCACATAAAGCAGGAGTTACCGTTAAAGCTGTAACACTAGAAGGTAAAACAGCGACTAAATAACCAATAAATATACTACCTTCCACACCTATTAAAGCAAAAATGGGATGAAAAATAACTATAGTATAGTTGCACCAAAGACAGAATCTCTAACTTGTTGACAAGAATCAAAAATGACTTCTAATACTAGACGAGGATGAGGAGAACATTTACTTTCATGCAAGCAACGATAGACATTTTCTGCATCAACTGTTACATCATCAACTGCTGAATCAATGGCGGGCGACGGCTAAACCACCTAAAGTCATGTTATTTAAACCTTGTCCTAACCAATTCAGCGCCATAACTCGTAATAATAAAGGTAGAGGTAAGGCGGTTAGACAAACAGCAAGGTTACGCCAACTTATTAAGAAAGGAATGAGAATAATAGCAACGATCATGCTACCATTAATTAATGCTTTACGGACATTTTATATGGAAGAATCTATATAATTTCCTTGGCGAAACTCAGTTGTAACTGTGATATCTTTTTTTTTATTGTCAATTTCCTCTATTGCTGCTTCAATGGTACGGGTGACAGTTAGTGTATCAGCTAAAGGCTGTTTATTAATCATGACAATAATTGCTTTTCCACCATTAAAACTGCCATCCCCTCGTTTAATAGACCTCTTGCAAAATTGTTTCTGTGGTATGATACAGGGTGTTATATTTTATGTATTTTCGGTGTTCTTTGCGATTGCTAATTTAAATATAACCGTTTAACTCTAACTTGTGGCTAAAACAAAGACAACTCCCATTATAACATAAACTTAATTCTGCAAGAGGTCTAATCTATTATTAACTTGAATAATGTTGAGACTATTTGCTGTTTTCTGAACTATTCAGCAGCATCTTGTTCCACAAAATCAGCTTGTTCCACAAAATCAGCTTGTTCCACAAAATCAGCTTTGACTTCTGATAAGCAAGTTATCTTTCCTACTGGAGTGTAGACTAAAAGCACAAAATGACTCAGGGAGGCTGAGTTGAAAAAAAGCAGAGTAAAAAATGAGAAAAATTACTTTTCAAGCAGGTTTGGGTCGGGCTTTAGCTGAAGGTGAAGTACGTTTTTTAACGATGGCATAGAGAATTCTATGTTGCCTCTTCTGTCCCGTCTGCCAGCTAGGAGATTTACCTCGTAGTTTTGGCGGTTTGGCAGGAGAGGAAACCCTGAGCAAAATCCCAGGCATAGCTTATGCAACCCATCTAGGAGTAAGTAAGGTCATTTGTTTCTGCCAAGGGAGGGGATTGTCACTGACAATATCACGCGCCAGGTATAACTCCCACGTGATTAGTGCCATCAAGTCACTCCATCAGTAACATTATTGGGGAGTTGACAGTTTGGAGTGCTTTTTTAAGCTTCGGGTACTGGGGTGCTTTTTGTTACAGGCATTCCTTGATTTTTGTAGTCCCACTACCTAACGAGCGCTCTCTTTTAGTCTAAAGTCCAGTTATCAAGAAATCCTAGAAAAATACCTGAGCAATAGACAGTTAATCACCCTCAAAATGCTGGTGTGGGGACTTCAAACTCAGAAAGAAGTAAGAATAGAAAGATTAGCAGCCAACCTGCCGTTACCAATACAAGAAAATAGCCGTCGTCCTCATCTACAAAGATTTTAAAAATCAAATGCCTTGAGTATAGTGCTACTATGGTTTCCGATCATTGAAGAAATTTCAGCACGCTCATTTAAACCGCAGTCACTATTTATTGATTAAACCCCTAGATAGAACTCAATGGAAAGACAATACATACTCTTTTTCTAGCTAAGGTATTGTTTGACACCCTCTTTATTTGCAGTTATTTTGGTTTCAAAATTGCCTTGTTTGCGGTTCGAAGGGTTTATATTTGCAGTTCGTTACACTTATGAGCAGCAGTATAGAGACCAGGTACTCATCAACTTGAAAAAAAGCTCAGGCTTTTGGTTTAGAATTTATCCCTATTTCTGACCCAATGCAATGTGTTTCTTGAGGTAGAGCAAATTAGTGTCAGTCCCACATGCTGCGTAGTAAAGCACTATAGCAGCAAATTATTAGATATTTCTGGTCTTTATTACCTTCAACAACAAAGTATCTTGTTCTTGCACCTTTTGATACATTTTGATTTATATTAATGTACCTCCATGCAAGGGTTTTCACTTATTTTAACTCTTGTTCTTGCACCTTATTCACTTTTTATCCCCCCAAGTATCTTGATTTATCTAGGTTTTTTGTTTATATGGCTTAACGCCACGCTACGTGATCAGCAAGCCCTACATACATTTAACTCGCAGATTCGTAAGACCAATTTGTACCAGGACTTATACTTAAAACATTTCCATTGGGTATGTAGAGCATCCAATGCTCATTTTCTTTTGAATATATTGAAAATAAAGGCAGAACTAGCCCTTCTTAAAAAGATATGACCGTATCATACGCAGGTGGCAGTTATATCCCAGAAACTATACCCTTCTCCACTAATTGTATCGTGTAGCATACGAATTTCATCTTTTAGACATCTCCGAAAACTATCAAAGCCGTTTACTAGAAGGGATATATCCATCAGGCTCTTCTTTTTTCAGAAGCGTTTGAAGAATTTAAGTGGAGATTTGGAGGTAATTAACATGATTAGCGTTGCTGATTAAGAGTATGAATTTAGTCTTACGCAAAAGTGCAAAGACGGAAAGATTAAAACTGGAGTTTAGACTAAAGGAGAGCGCTCGCTAGGTAGTGGGACTACAAAAATCAAGGGGTGCCTGTAACAGAAAGCACCCCAGTAGCCGAAGCTTAAAAAAGCACTCCAAACTCTCAACCGCTATGGATGTTTTTGCACAACTAAGGGAATTCCGTCAAGCAGGATACCAATTTTTATGTCGGACAAAGGATGCAACATTTGAAATGACGGATGCAATATTGCTGATACGCAATGCGTACAGTCTGGCAAACTTATCACTGTATCCAGTATTCCTTCGTCAATTGACCGTTATATTTGGACAGGTGAAATTATTGGAGAGATCATCAAAACCAGATGGAACTTAGAACTTAAAGATAGTCGAATCTATCAAATATTGGATGAGCTAGGTTCGTCTCATCAAAGGGCTCATCGAGATTATGAAAATGCCAATCTTGACGCCCAAAAAGAGTGGGGTTCAAGAATATAAAAAAGGTCAAAAGTTACAACCACAAGACAAACTGATTTTTACGATGAGTTTGCTGTCTATGATAGACCCAGTTTGTATTATGCTTGGGCGGAGAAAAATACAAAACCTGAAGTCCCAAGTAACCAGAAACAGCAACACCATGAGCTGAATGGTCTGTTGGGTGTAGATGCTGTTAGTGAACAACTTTATTTGCAATTGCACCCCAAGGCAAAAGCGGAAGATATAGCTGCCTACTTTGCTCACTTTTGTCACGACTCTCTTCAAGAGAATTGCACCAAGATTGACATAGTTTTAGATAATAACTCTACTCATACACAAAAAATGAAGGGTTTGCTTTATGACTATCTTCTATCGAGAAAAATTTACGATACAATAGAAGTAAATTTCTTACATTCACCTGCTTATTCACCTGATTTTAATTTAGCTGAGTATGAAATCCATTTACTTCGACTACAGAAATTACATCATTTACCATCTACTGTTACTATGGAGCAAATCCGATTATCTCTTGAAGATGTCAAATACTTGATGTCAAATACTTGATAAATCCTAAGCAGATATTCCGGACTTTATCACACCTGAGTGTGACTTGCTATGTAACCCTATTCTTTTAGTAGAAAGGGACCAGTAGTCCTATTGAGGAGGATGTTTTAAAAGTCACTACTGGTGTATTAAATATTTTCATATCCCCCTAAATCCACGCCACTTGACCGCAGTAACTACCCTTAAAAAGCTTCCAATTACCTACTATACAAATTCTACCAGAACAATATTTTATGAAAATCAAATAATCAGAGAATTCCGGTTTTTTAGATGTTGTATATAGACTTGACATTATTTATTTATAGAATAAATTATATTTTGTAAGGCACACATTAGTATCAATATAAACCCTTAATGCCTAGCTTAACAACTGAAAATATCTGCTCATTACTTAATTTGAAATAAAATGTCATCTATCTATGAACATTTTTATTCCTCCTTCACAAATTTTGATTGATCTATCAATCAAAAAATCGCTAGGCTGTGTCAGTAAAGACCGGGTAAAAATAGGAGGTAGGTTGATAAATATACGTGATGATTCGCTTTGTTACCATGATTTATATCACTTAGAAGTTTCTTGTTTGCCAAGAATTCAAATGGGAAATTATCAAGTCAGTGGAATTCATGGTATTAATTCACCAATTTTTCATGATACAGAAATCATCTCCGAGTATCATCCTCTTTTAGATGAAGCGCGTGTAGCATTTCATGAATGGTTAACTCGTACATCTATTTTCAATACATTGAAACTGATTGGTTGGTCAATTTGGCTAATTACTCAAGGGGTCAACCCTATAGGGGTGTTAATTCGTCATTTGAAAGTGTTGAACTGGGATATTATTTTTTATCCAACCCATCACCAAAGGAAATGGAAATTAAGCGCATTACTAATGAATTGCAAAAGGAGTGTCCAAGCCAAGGAATCAATCCGAAATCCTTCGACTGAGGCTTCTGAACATCCAAAATCCTCAATCCCCCAGATTTAATCTAAGTAGGAAGGCACAAAAGAACCTTAGACGCGCAGCGGCTTGTCGGAGAGTAGTATGTAACGAAAAGTAAAATCGACTAAAACCTCTTCCCTATTGCATGAGTGCCTCTTGCCCTTCGGTTTCTCCAGTCAGACCCTGGGGGAAGGCGAAGCGCCTACATGGGGGAAACCACGCCACTTCCTTTATACCGGGAAACCTTTCCACCGCAGTGGTTCCCCAAGACTGCTGTGGTTCACCTCTTGCCTTGTCATAACAAAAATTTTTAACACCCACCTACTTAATATCCTTTGACTGAGGCTTGTGAACGTTTAAAATCCAAAATCGGATAACTACCGTAAATGTGGTGTCTTGATCCAAAAAGCCCCAATCTACAACTCCAAAATGATAACATTTTCAGCTAGTAGTGTTAGAGTGACAGGAAGTTGATCGGAATCTTTCTCTTCGAGACACTAGGCTAACAGCAAGTATCCATGCTGAAGAAACTACAAAACAAGCAAATTTATCTGATTGCTGGTGCAGGACTATGTGCCTTCTTAGTGGGGGGTATGATATCAGCCCCACAAGCTGGAAAAACCCTCAGTAAATGGTTAAATCTGAGTCAGAATGAGCCAGAGCAGTTATCTAAATCGAATAAGACCAACTCAATTGTATTTACTTTAGTATCTCAATCTTTACCGGAAAGAGTAACTAAACTAATTGAAATTACTGAGAAAGGGAGTTCTCCAGATAGGGAACGGGCCCGTTATCTCTTGGCAAGTGATTACATTGAAACTGACCAAGGGGAAAAAGCACTAAGTTTGCTAGAAGGGCTGGAAAAAGACTATCCTGCTTTAGGAGCTTATATTTTGCTCAAGCAAGCCCAGGCGCAAGATATTCTGGGTGAGAAGGGTAAGGCTTCCGATCTGCGGCAAAAGGTTCTGAAAGATTATCCCCAAGAAGCTGCGGCAGTTAAGGCTATATATTTGATTGGGCAACTAAAATTACATGATCAGGCGATCGCAAAATTTCCTTCCCATCCCCTCACCTGGGAAATTATCCGCAAACGCTTACAATATAATCCCAATCAATCTAAGTTACAATTAACCTTAGCAAAATATGCTGCTGATGAGCCGGGAATTGTGGGAGTTTTAGATCAGTTGGTCAAACAGCCTCAACTCACACCAGCAGATTGGGAATTAATTGGTTCAGTATATTGGGAAAATAATCAATTTACCAAGGCGGCTACGGCTTATGCTAAAGCGCCAAAAACGGCAAAAAATTTGTACCGCACGGCCAGGGGATTGCAGTTAGATAAAAAGCGAGATCAAGCAGTTGTTCTTTATCAACAACAGGTACAACAATTTCCCACCGCCGAAGAGACAGGAACAGCCCTATTAAGATTAGCAGAAATCGCTCCAGGTAAAGGTGTAATACCTTATCTTGACCAAATTATTAATAAGTTTCCTAAACAAGCGCCTAGCGCACTAGTAAAAAAAGCCCAATTATTGGAAACTCTCAAAGATAACCAGTCAGCTAATACAGCTTGGAAATTACTGTTAGGTAAGTACAGCAACTCTGAGGAAGCAGCAGAATATCGCTGGAAAACTGCCCTCAATAGATCCAAATCTAGAGATTATGTAGGTGCATGGCAATGGGCGCAACCAATTGCTATAGAAAATCCTAAAAGTATTTTGGCACCCAGAGCAAGTTTTTGGGTAGGTAAATGGGCAACTATGCTAGGAAAACAACAGGAAGCCCACAATGCTTACAAATACGTACTTAGCCAATTTCCCCAATCTTATTATGCATGGCGTTCTGCCAGCATTTTAGGTTGGGATGTAGGTGATTTTAATAACCTGCGGTTGATGAACCCGGAAATTATCCCACCGCAACGTCCTGTACCGACAGCGGGTTCAGATGCTTTTAAGGAGTTATATTTGCTAGGACAGGATCATGATGCTTGGTTTGAGTGGGAAAGTGAATTTAAGAACAAAAGCCAACCGACTGTAGCGGAACAATTTACGGAAGGGTTGATGCGGTTAGCAAAGGGTGAAAATCTATCTGGTATTACGAAGATATCTAAATTAGAAGATCGGGAAACACCCGCTGAATACGAAGAATATGCAGCTTTAAGCAAACAAATTAGTTATTGGCAAGCCCGTTATCCTTTCCCCTATTTCGAAGAGATTGCCAAGTGGTCTACAGCACGTCAAGTTAATCCTCTCCTGGTTACAGCTTTGATGCGGCAGGAGTCCATGTTTCAGCCCAAAATTAAATCTACAGTGGGTGCAACTGGTTTAATGCAGGTAATGCCCAGTACAGCGGCTTGGATAGCCCCACAAATCAATGTGGATATGAAAACCCTTGATTTGGAAAATCCCAACGATAACATCATGCTGGGTACATGGTATTTGGATCATACTCATCAGCAATATGGTAATAATTCTATGTTAGCGCTCGCTAGTTACAATGCAGGACCGGGTAACGTTGCCAAATGGTTGCAAACCATACCCAAACAAGACCCAGATGAGTTCTTAGAAGAAATCCCCTTTGGTGAAACCAGAAATTACGTCAGGCAAGTATTGGGTAACTACTGGAACTATATGCGTTTGTATAACCCATCAATTTCCGCTTTAGTGGCTAAGTACTCAGCAGAACAACCGAAATTACCAATACAGTAAATCAGTTATCAGTTATCAGTTATCAGTTATGAAATGGGTGTAGGGGAGAAGAAGAAATATTCCTTCTTATTTCTTCCTCCTGACTTCTTCCTCCTGACTCCTGTTCTTAGTTTACTTTGTAAAGTAAAAGTGGAGTCACTTAGTCATATCTGAGAAATTACATAAAAACTTATCTGAATCTAAGTATTTTAAGTTATGTATGATTTATGATGAGCCCATAATGTTCAATCATGTTAATCACTCAGGGAGCAAAATCTATGCAGCTTATTAACCGAAATGATACTCAGAACCAACCACAAGTTTCTACTGATAAGAGTGATTCCAATCAAGACAAGTCGAATATATAAACTTTGGAAAATTTGGTTCAAATATTGGAAGAGGTTGCTAATTACTGAAGTAGTAAGTAAACTTTAGCTACAATCTATTACTGCACAAAGAGCGATCAATTTCCACTGTTTTAGGATAATTCTCTAAATAATCTTTTAGTAGTTCGCAACCTTGTTTGATTAAAAAATCCAGCTTAATATTCAGACAAGCTGCGTAAAATTATCGTTCTATTACCACTACCAGCACCCAAAGTTTTACCATCAGGACTAAAACTGATACTGGTCAACTCATCCTTCTCACCCTTTAAAACCATCAGCAAAGTTCCATCCTGATTCCAAAGCCTAATCTTATCATCGCTGTTAACAGCTAAAATATTACCATCAGGATTAAAACTCAGACTGATAAAACTATCACCATTCCGAGGTAATCGTTTCCGGAAAATACCGTCACGATTCCAAAGTTCTACCCTACTATCAATACTAAAAGTTAGCAATCACACAACAAGCTTTTTTGGGATGGATCAATAACTAGGGCCATTGACCCTATGAGAAAAACAACACTTCTTGTTGTGGGAACTGGGTCAAATAGAAATTGGAGTGGGAACATTAGTAGCTAATAGATGGTCCAGTGGCTCAAAGTATTCATAGCCTCAAACAGTGGATAAAACAA
>ERZ1034411.275-NODE-275-length-12146-cov-2.633612_pt1 | contig 12146 bp, 14 predicted proteins | sample MGYA00520583_ERZ1034411 | MGnify/ENA primary metagenome ERZ1034411 (study PRJEB33736, sample SAMEA104288481) | Azolla microphylla | place: Ecuador | collected 1982 | study: EMG produced TPA metagenomics assembly of the PRJEB19522 data set (Is there foul play in...
GGCGCGGCGCGCGCGCGACTTGTTCGAGCGGCAATTGCAGCGGCACCACGCCTGGGTGGTCGAGCACGGCGACGACATGCCCGAGGTGGCGCGCTGGGACAGCGCCGTCCAATGAACCAACCGGCAAAGCCAATCAATGAAGACGACATGACGTCGTCATGGAGGAGAAGCAATGGACCTGCTGCTGGTGTTGATCGTGCTGTTGTTGCTGTTCGGCGGAGGCGGCGGCCTCTACTGGGGCTATGGCGCCGGCTGGGGCGTGGGCCCCGTCGGGCTGCTGGTGGTGATCGTGGTGGTGTGCTACCTGCTGTACGGCTACCGCGGCCGACGCGGCCCGCGGCTGTAGCCGGCTGCAACCGCCGCGGCAGTCAAAACGCCGGCCGGGCCGCCCCCGCGTCCGGCCGGCGTACCGCCCCTCCCGTTCGACTCAGATCGGCGGATCCATGGTGAAGGCGAGCACGTAGCCGCCGACATTCACCATGGTGGTCTTGCCCGCGCGCAGCATCAGGTTGTCCACCGTGTTCGGTGCGCGCGACTTGCCATCGACCATCAGCTTGACCGCCGAGCGCTCGTAGTCCGAGTTGGCGGCGTAACTGACGGTGTACGAGTAGCGCGTGCCTTCGAGGCTGAACGACTGCTCGATCGGCGCTTCCTCCAGCGGCACGATGGTCTCGGCCTGCTGCAGCACCAGGGCATCGTCGTTGAGATCCGACAGCGTCAGCGGATGGCCGCTGGCGTGCAGCCGGTAAACCTTGAGCGTGGCCAGGTCCGCGGCATCGGCCCACACAGCGCCCGATGCACAACCGGCCACCACCGCCACTACCGCGAAGAGCTTGTTCATTGCGACCCCCGACACATTGAATGCGCTGGATACGACGGCGACGTACCACTCCGTACGAGCCGTCTCCCTTTCGACGCTCCGATCATGCGCCGGCGCTGGGGGCGCACCGGCACCGGGACGGACGACCGCGCCAATCCGGCGGAGGAACGCGCACTGCCGCGAGCCATGGTTCAGGTGCCTGTAGGACCCGGTAAGTACCGGCCCGGACGGCGGTTTTTGCCCTGACGGCACCTGCGGCGGCCGGCGCCTTCTTCCGGACTCGACGAAATCCGCCTCAGCTGGTGCGGGCGTTGGCGCTGTCGGCGGTGGCCGAATCCACCCGGTCGATCAAATCCTCGATGATCAGGCGGCGGTAAGCCACGGCATAGCGCACCGGCACCTCTTCCAGGCGCCGCATCACCGCGTCGCGCTGGGCGTCGTCCTCGGCCTTGATCATCAGGAAGCTGCAGCCCTCGCGCGCCAGCTGCAACTGGCGCTTGCGCACGTGGGCGCTGCTGCCCAGCGCGGCGATGATCCCCTGCTCGGCCAGTTCACGCTCGGCTTCCTGCTGCACCACCTCCGGCCGCGCCAGCACGCATTCGTTGGGCCGCAGGCCGTCGGCGAGGAATTCCTGCCGCAGGCGGTCGGCGTCCTCCGCCGCCGGAATACCGGCGACGATGTAGCCTACCGGGTAGAACACGCCGCCTTCCAGCCCGCGGGTCTCCTCTTCGGTGCGGGTTTCCGCATCGCTCCTGCGCGTCGATTTCATAAGGCCTCCGTGAATCTCAATTGCGGACAGGCGGAACGATAGTGTCAGTCCCGCTCGTAGATACCGGTGATGCAGCCCTTGGCCATGACGTGGCCACGCATCGCTTCGAGCAGCTCGCCGCGGCCGGCATGGCGGCTCACCGCCAGCGGCTGGTTCAGCGCGTAGAACTGGAACAGGTAGCGGTGGCGGCCATGGCCCGGCGGCGGATCCGGCGCCAGGTACTTGGTGCGCATCAACGAGTTGCGGCCGAACTCCATGCGGTCATCCGGCAAGGATTCGCTGAGCGCGCCCTCCTGCAGTTCGCCGTCGCTGCCGGGTAGGCCCCAGACCAGGGCATGCACCAGCGGCTGCGGCGTGGGGCTGTCGGCGTCCTCCACCAGCAGTACCACGCTCTGCGCGCCCCGGGGTACGCCCCACCACTGCAACGGGGGCGAGACGCCATCGCCGTCCTCGGTGCAGCGCGCCGGCAGCATGCCGCCGTCGGCGAACACCTCGCTGGAGACGCGGATCAGCTCCGGCACCTGGGCCATGTCCGCGCCGTGGAAAGTCAGGCTGATCAGCGGCGGCCGGGCATCGCGCAGCGCGCGGCCGACCAGCGCAGGCATTTTCTCAAGCATCACGTCTCCTCGGTTGGCTCGCCGAACGGCTTTTGGAGCTTTTGGACGGGCTCTTCGATCCGGATTTCGCCGACGCTGCGCCCACACGGCTGCGCGGCTTGCTCGCTCCGCGCGCGGGCCGCGGCGCCTGCGCCCTCACGCCATTCGGGGCGCTCCCCGGAGCCACCGGGACATTGCGCTGGCCCCACAGGCTGCGCAGCGTCACCCAGGCTGCCGAAAGCACCCCGCCAAGGACCCCCGTCAGCGATGGGCTGGGGTGCAGGTCGACCTGGGACTGGCTTCCGGCCCCGGGCGGTCGTGTCCGGCTCATCACGGGCCGGCCGGTTCAGCGGCCGCGGCGCGCCGCGGTGCGGGTACCGGAACGCCGGCTCTTGCGCGCCGAAGCGCGGCCGCGGTTGGGCGAATGGCCACGCCGGGTGGCGACGGCGCGTTTGGCGGAGTTCCGCCGCGCCGCGGACTTGCGCCGCGCCGATACCTTGCGGCCGCCGCCGGTCTGCTTGTTGACGGTGGCCCAGGCTCGCGCCTCGGCCTCCTTGCTGTCGACGCCGCGGGCCTCGTAGCTTTCCTCGATGCGCGCGGCCTTGCGCTTCTGGCTTTCGCTGTAACGGGATTTGTCGCCTCTGGGCATGGCAGTGCTCCTTGCTGCGGGCGGCGCCGTGAAGCGCCGCGGGGAATTCCTCTCAGTACTTGGCCACGGCGTCGCTGGCCGGGAAGGTGTCCTCCAGGGCCTGATCGACCCCGCCGGAGCGGGCGCCCTCGTCGGCGCTGGCCTCCGGCTTCATCGCCACCTTGAGCCAGCCGGGCTGGCGCAGGTCGAAGGCCTTGTAGGCCTCGATGGCGTCGGTCATCGGTTCCACCTGGGTCAGCACCTGCAGGGGGTCGATGCGGCCGCTGCGCACCAGCTCGATCAGCAGCGGCACGTACTTGCGGTGGTTGCAGTTGCCCATCTTCAGGGTGAGGTTCTTGTTCATCGCCTCGCCGATGGGAAACTCGGTCGCGGTGGGCGGATACACGCCGATGATGGAGAGGGTGCCGGCCTTGGCCAGGCAGCCCACCGACCAGTGCAGGACCTGCGCCGGGGCGTCGCCGGGCTCCCAGTTGCGCTGCAGGGCATGGACATGGGCATGGCCGCAGCCTTCCGCGTCGATGCCGACCACGTCGATGGCGCGGTCGACGCCGATGCCGTCGGTGAGGCGCAGGATGGTCTCGACCGGATCGTCGACTTCGAAGTTGACGATCTCCGCGCCCTGGCGCTGCGCCGCTTCCAGGCGGTCGGCGCGACGGTCGACGGCGATGATGCGGCCGGCGCCGAACAGCTTGGCGCTGGCGATGGTGAACTGCCCCACCGGGCCGCAGCCGAACACGGCGACGGTGTCGCCGTCGGTGATCTCGGCCAACTCGGCGCCGAAGTAACCCGTGGGAAAAATATCGGAGATGAGGATCGCCTGGTCGTCGCTGACGTCGTCCGGCAGCTTGACCAGGCCGACGTGGGCGAACGGCACCCGCGCCTTCTCCGCCTGCAAGCCGTGGAAGGGGCCACTCGCCTCGGGACCGCCGAAGAACGCGGTACCGGCGCGGTTGCCGTGCGGATTGGCCTTGTCGCACTGGGCGAAGTAGCCGGCGCGGCAGTAGACGCAGGTGCCGCAGGCGATGGTCGAGGCAATCAGCACCCGGTCGCCGACGCGCAGGTTGCGCACGTCCGGCCCGAGTTCCTCCACCACGCCGACGCCCTCGTGGCCGAGCACGGTGCCGGGCTTCATACCGGGGACGGTGCCGCGCACGAAGTGCAGGTCGGTGCCACAGATCGCCGTGGTGGTCAGGCGCACTATGGCGTCGGTCGCCTGCTCGATGCGCGGCTCCGCGACGTCCTTCAACCGGATGTCGCCGACCGCTTCGAATACCACCGCTTTCATCTGTCGTCTCCGCCGTTGTGCTTATATTTTTAGGCGACCTCCCCCCGCGATAGTTCCCCCTGTCCGTCACCCGGCGCGAGGGTGCCGTGCACAAACGAAAAGCCCGGCCTTGCGGGCCGGGCTCTCCGGGAAGCGCGACGGATGCGGCGATGCGCTCAGTGCAGGCGCAGCAGGTTCTGCGCGGCTTCCGCCAGCGCCGCGTGATCGCGCAGCAGGGCGCGGTTCTGCGGCGAGCGCGGCAGGCGCAGCATGGCATTGCCCGGCGCCATCATGTCCTCGCCGGCGATGTAGGCCTGCAGCGCGCGGCCCAGCTCGATGCCGCGGGCGCGGTGCAGGCGGGAGCGGGCGTCCGTGCCCTCCACCTGCTCCATCAACTCGTAGACCGCCTCGCGCTCGCGCAGCGCTTCCGGGCTGGGCTCGCGGACCTGCTCGCGGATGGCGACATGGACCTCGAACAGGTCCACCACCAGTTGCATCAGGTCACGGCGGAAGTAGCAATCCTCGGACAGCTCGAAACGCTCCAGCAAACCGCACAGGAGGCGGTAGTCTCCGCGAAGCTGATCGGCTCCGATTTCACAGCGCCCGGAGGGGCGCGCCTGCGCCATTTGAATGGCCATGGATATCCTTGTCCACGTTGAACTGCACGATGTGCTCGCCGGACGCGTCTCGCGTCTGCGAAGACAACGCCGGGCAACCTGCCGGGGCCGTTCGCGAGGCCTGATAGGAAGGTGACCATCCCTGGTCGGCGAACCAATCCCTGGTAATCGTGAAGATTGCAGTTAACGTGCCATGCCGTGCCAACCCCGGCCACCGCCTGAAAAGCCCATGAACAGGGGGTTTGCGGCTCGCGGCGGCGATTGAGGACAGCACGCCGCTGTGTAATTTTTACCGGCCGAGCCGATTGTACCGGCAATTGTTACGCACATCTCGCCAGCGGGTCCGAGTCTTGGCACCTCACCGCACTTTGGCGCCGGAAGCCGGTCAAGAGGGGATGATCCGCGCCTCCCATTTCCGCCGACCCGCCCTGTTCCTGCTCGCCCTGCTGGTGCTGCTCGCCGCGTTCCGCGCCGTGCTGCCGTTCCTGGTGCGCGACTATGTCGACCGCCAGCTCAACTCCCACCCCGGCTACAGCGGCCACGTCGACGACGTGCATCTGGCGCTGTGGCGTGGCGCCTACGAAATCCGGGGCATGGAGGTGCGCCAGGACGACAGCGCCAGCCGCGAGCCGCTGTTCCGCACCGACAGGATGGAGATTTCGCTGCTGTGGAGCGACCTGGTCGACGGCCGCGTGCAGGCGCGCATCCGCGTGTTCGAGCCCAAGGTCACTTTCGCCCCCGCCCATGCCGGCGGCGCGGCGCAGACCGGCAAGGGCCCGGACTGGGTCGGCACCCTCAATGCGCTGGCGCCGGCCGGCATCGATCGTTTCGAAACCGTCGACGGCCAGGTGCATTACTACGATCCGTACAAGGACCCGCCGGTGGACGTGTACCTCGACCACGTCGACGCGGTGCTGACCAACCTCGGCGACCATCCCGCGGCGGCGACGGCGCAGCCGCCCGGCCAGGGGACGCGCGTCGCCACCCTGAAGATGCACGCCCTCGCCGTCGGCCAGGGCAATGTCGACCTCGACCTCAACTTCGCCCCGCACGAGAAGCAGCCGGACTTCCACCTGCGCCTGCGCCTGATCCAGTTGCAGGTGCAGCGCCTGCGCGATTTCCTGCGCGCCTACACCGTGGTCGACCCGAAGAGCGGCACGCTCGACGTGGTGGCGGAGCTCGACGCGCACGACGGCGGTGTGCAGGGCTATCTCAAGCCGCTGTTCCACGACCTGCAGCTGATCCGCGGCGACCAGCTGAAGGAAGAGAAGGATCCGGTGCACTTCGTCGTCGACGCCGTCGGCAGCGTGTTCAACCTGCTGTTCCAGAACCAGAGCAAGGACCAGCTTGCAACCGTGATCCCGATCCGGGGGCGGCTGGACCAGCCCGGCGTGGACGTCGCCGCCGCGCTCGGCAACCTGGTTCGCAATGCCGTGGTGAAGGCGTTCCAGCCGACCTTCGAGAGTAAGGACGGCGGCAAGGGCGGGGACACCGACAAGAAGGACAAGGACTGAGCAGAGCCGTCGCGGAATCATCCGCCGCCCGCGGCGGTCCCAAGGCTGTAACCCCTTTGCCGAGGCCAGCCATGGCGCGTGCACTCTGGACCGGAGCCATCTCCTTCGGCCTGCTGAACATCCCGGTGCAGCTGATGCCCGGCGAGCGGCGCACCGACCTGCGCTTCCACATGCTCGATTCGCGCGACAACGCGCGGGTGCGCTATGAGCGCGTCAACGCCGAAACCGGCGAAGAGGTGCCGTGGAAGGACATCGTCAAGGCCTTCGAATACCGCAAGGGCAGCTACGTCACCCTGGAGAAAGAAGACCTCCAGGCGGCGGCGCCGGAAAGCAGCGAATCGGTGGACATCGAGGCCTTCGTCGACCCCGCCGAGGTGGACCTGGCCTATTTCGACCGGCCCTATTTCCTGGTGCCGTCGAAGAAGGCCGAGAAGGGCTACGTGCTGCTGCGCGAGACCCTACGCCAGGCCGGCCGCGCCGGGCTGGCGCGGGTGGTGATCCGCACGCGCGAGCATATCGCCCTGGTGATGCCCAAGGACGACGCCCTGATGCTGTTGCTGCTGCGCTACCCGCAGGAGCTGATCGCCGCCGACGAGTACAGCTTCCCCGCCGGCACCCTGAAGAGCTACCGCCTGAGCCCGCGTGAGCTGGACATGGCGCAGCAGCTGGTCGAGTCGATGACGGCGAAATGGCAGCCCAAGCAATACAAGGACGAGTTCCGCGCCAAGCTGTCGAAGGTCATCCAGAAACGCCTGAAGCGCAAGGGCGCCAAGGTGCAGGCGCCGAAGGAGGAGCCGGCCGAGGAGACCTCGGACAAGGTGGTGGACTTCATGGCGGTGCTCAAGCGCAGCCTGAACAACAACAAGCGCACCCCTGCCAAGCCGCGCGGCGCGGCAGCCAAGCGCAAGCCGGCGCAGCGCGGCGGCAGCCGACGGCGCCGCGCCTGATTCTTTCTCGGAAAAACCGCAGCCGCGCCGCGGCTCAGTGGCGCGCCGTGGCCTCGTAATGCTGGCGCGCGGTGGCGATACGCTCAAGGTTGCGGTCGACCACCGCCCGCTCCTGCTCGACCACGCTGCGGATCGCCATCGGCAGCTCGTCGTCATCGAGCACGGCCTGGAAGGCCTGTTCCAGGCGCTGGTGCTCCTGCTCGGTCTCGCCGATCGCCGTCAGGGTGCTGTCCGGAGTCATCGAGGACTTCAGCTTGATCCAGCCCTTGCGCGCGGCGCCGGCGACGCTACCGCTCTGCACCGCGCTTTCGCCATAGGACTGCACCGCCTTCTGCAGCGGATTCACCGCGCGGGCGCAGTCCTCGCCGCATTCCTTCATCAGGGTCTTCAGCTCCGGCGCCGCGCATTCCTCCGCCGCCTGGGCGAAGCCGGTCCTGCCGTCCTCCAGCTCGCGCAGCAGGGCATTCAGGCGGCGGACGATCTCGTCCTTGGGCATGGCCAGCCCTCCGTCGGTAATCGGACTTCTTGGGGCTTCTAGTGCCGCCGCTGGGCCGGGGCCAGGTCGAAGCCGTTGGCCTGGCACTCGCCGAGAATTTCCTGCGCCCGCGGAAGGAAGAAGGCTTCCCAAGCGGCCGGGTCCGGCTCGCCCAGGTTTTCCGGCTCTTCGGCCCGGAACAGGGCCCAGGCAAGGGCGGTTTTCGAATCGATGAATTTCTGCATGACGACGCTCCGTGTCATCCCGCACGCTGTTTCGACCCGCGGCAAGCGCCGCAGGTTCGCGGATTCAGGCGTGCACCGACCGGCGGTAGTGGTCGCGCAGGCGCTTCACCGCGGCGTGGTTCTTCTTCACGCCCTGGTACTGGCGCTCGACCAGGCCCTTCACTTCAGGCGGCAGGCGCAGATGATCCAGCGCCTGGGCATAGGCTATCTCGGCATGCTCCTCGCCGCGCTCGACCTCCTCCAGCACGGCGACATTGGAATCCTCCAGCCGGGTCTTCAGCGCCACCCAGCCGCGGTGGGCGGCGCCGGCGATGCTGCCCTGCCCGGCCGGCTCTCGGCCGAGGGTCTGCACCGCCACCTGAAGCTCCTGCACCGCCCCGGCGCACTCGGCCGAGCACAGCAGGAACAGGCTTTTCAGCTCGGCATCCGCCGCGTATTCGGCCGCCTCGGCGAAGCCCTTGCGGCCATCCTGCGCCACGCCGATCAGGCGGTTCAATTCCAGTACCACGTCGTCCGCTGACATCGCCCGTCCTCACGCTGAACCGTTGAATAAAATCAGGCAGCGGCCGGCGCGGCGGAGTTCCGGTCAGCCGCCGGTCTTGTCCGGCTCCAGGGCGCGCGCCAGGCGGTAGGCGGAATTGACCAGGGCGACGTGGGAGAAAGCCTGCGGAAAGTTGCCGAGCATGCGGCGGCCGGCCGGGTCGTACTCCTCGGCCAGCAGGCCGACGTCGTTGCACAGGCCGGCGAGCCGCTCGAACAGGGCCCGCGCCTCGTCGAGCCGGCCGAGCAGCACGTAGCAGTCCACCAGCCAGAAGCTGCAGGCGAGGAAGGCGCCCTCGCCGGGCGGCAGGCCGTCGATGCCGGTCTCGGTCTCGTAGCGCAGCACCAGGCCGTCGCGCAGCAGCTTGTCTTCCACCGCGGCGATGGTGCCGACGATGCGCGGATCGTCCGCCGGCAGGAAGCCGACGATCGGCAGCAGCAGCAGGGCCGCGTCGGTCTGCCGCGAACCGTAGTGCTGCACGAAGCAGCCGAGCTCGGCGTCATAGGCCTCGCGGCAGATTTCGGCGTGGACCTCGTCGGCCACGCCGCGCCAACCGTCGCGCCACGCCTCGGTGACCGGGTTGGTCCGGTCGTGGGCGGCGCGGTCGAAGGCGACCCAGGCCATCATCTTGGAATAAGTGAAGTGCTGGGGGCCGCCGCGCGTCTCCCAGATGCCGTGGTCCGGCTTGCGCCACACTTTCTTCAGGTGCTCCAGCATCAGCTCGCGCAGGGACAGACCATGCTCATTGGCCTCGATGCCGCCGTTGCGCGCCCGGTGCATGGCGTCGGAAATTTCGCCGAAGATGTCCAGCTGCAGCTGCTCGGCGGCGGCGTTGCCGACGCGTACCGGCTGCGAGCCGCCGAAGCCGGACAACCACGGCAGCTCGCGCTCCGGCAGGTCGCGCTCGCCGGCCACGCCGTAGAGGATCTGCAGCTGCTCGGGGCTGCCGGCGATGGCGCGTTGCAGCCAGTCGCGCCAGGCCTTGGCCTCGCCGTAATAGCCGCCCTGCATCAGCGCCTGAAGGGTGAAGCTGGCGTCGCGCAGCCAGCAGTAGCGGTAGTCCCAGTTGCGCTCGCCGCCGAGCTTTTCCGGCAGCGAGGTGGTGGCGGCGGCGATGATGCCGCCGGTGGGCCGGTAGGTCAGCGCGCGCAGGGTCATCAGCGAGCGCCGCACCAGATGGTTCCACGGGCCGCCGTCGCGGCACTGGGCGGCCCAGTCGTGCCATTCGCGCTCGGTGTCCTCCAGCTCGGTTCCCACGTCCACCGGCGACGGCAGCGGCGCGAAGGAGGGGGCGTAGGCCAGCACGAAATCCACCGTCTCGCCCTCGCCGACCTCGAAGTCGGCGGCGGAGTGCATGTTCTCGCCTTCGAGCTGCACCTGGGAGCGCAGCACCACCTGGTGCGGGCCGGCCACCGCGGTCATCTCGCGCTCGGCGGTGCGCCGCACCCACGGAATGGTGTAGCCGTAATCGAAGCGCAGCACCAGCTCGGTGTGCATGGCGACGCGGCCGGACAGGCCGGTGACGCGGCGCATCAGGGCCTGGCCGTCGCCGACCGGCATGAAATCGGTGACGCGCACGCGACCGCCCTCGGCTTCGAATTCGGTCTCCAGCACCAGGCTGGTGTCACGATAATGGCGGCTGACCTTGCGCACCGTTTTGGGCGCCAGCAGCCAGCGGCCGTTGCCCGGCTCGCCCAGCAGGGCGGCGAAGCAGGCGGGCGAATCGAAGCGCGGCCAGCACAGCCAGTCGATGGAGCCGTCGATGCCGACCAGGGCGGCTGAGCGGCAGTCGCCGATCATGGCGTAGTCTTCGATGCGCGGCGTGTGCGACGGCATGGTGCTCCCGGTGGCAGAATGGCAGGGGAAGGCAGGCGGAACTTCACCCTTACCGGGCAGTCCCACTGCCATCAATGACTTCGATCGGCGGTTTAGACCGCCCCCTGCCGGCTTTTGCTCAGGAGCGCGATGAATCCTCTGCAGCAACTCCATGAATTCGGCCAATCCCCCTGGCTCGACTTCCTCAACCGCGACCTGGTGCGCAACGGCGAGCTGCGCCGGCTGATCCAGCAGGACGGCGTGCGCGGCCTCACCTCCAACCCCTCGATCTTCGCCAAGGCCATCGGCGAGACCAAGCAATACGACGACGTGCTGGCGGTGGCGGCGACCAAGCCGCGCACCAGCGTCGACCTGGTTTACGAACAGCTGGCGATCGAGGACATCCGCGGCGCCGCCGACGTGCTGCGGCCGGTGTACGACGAGAGCTTCGGCGCCGACGGCTACGTCAGCCTGGAGGTGTCGCCGTTCCTGGCCAACGACACCAAGGCCACCATCGACGAGGCGCGGCGCCTGTGGCAGGCGGTGGCGCGCGACAACCTGATGGTCAAGGTGCCGGGCACGCCGGCCGGCATTCCGGCGGTGCGCAAGCTGATCGGCGAAGGCATCAACGTCAACATCACCCTGCTGTTCTCGGTGGACGTGTACGAGGAAGTGGTCGACGCCTACATGGGCGGCCTCGAGGATCTCGCCGCCAACGGCGGCGAGGTGGCCAAGGTCGCCAGCGTCGCCAGCTTCTTCGTCAGCCGCATCGACACCGCCGTGGACAAGCGCCTCAAGGCCCTGCCCGACGGCGAGGGCAAGGAGCGGGCGCTGAAGAACCTGCTGAGCAAGGCCGCCATCGCCAACGCCAAGCTGGCCAACGCGCGCTCCAACAAGCTGCACGAGGGCGAGCGCTGGGCCAAGCTGCGCGAACTCGGCGCGCGCCGGCAGCGGCTGCTGTGGGCCTCCACCTCGGTGAAGGACCCCGCCCTGCCGGATACGCTGTACGTCGACGCGCTGGTGGGGCCGGAGACGGTCAACACCATGCCGGTCGACACGCTGAAGGCCTACGGCGACCACGGCAAGCCGGTGGCCAACGCCATCGTCAAGGACAGCGCCGAAGCGGCCAAGGTGATTGAGGAACTGGACCGCCTCGGCATCTCGCTGGCGATGGTGGCCAAGCAGTTGACCGAGGACGGCGTAAAGCTGTTCAAGGACGCCTTCGACGGGCTGCTGCGCACCCTCGCCGACAAGCTGCGCGACCAGCAGACCGCCTGACACCAGCACATAGCCGCGGCGCCCGCCCGGCGCCGCGCCGAATCGAACAATCCGGGAGCGGTGATGAGCCAGGACAAGGACGCGCCTGCGGCGCAGTCGATGCGTATCGGAATCGTTGGCCTGGGCCGCATGGGCGGAAACATCGCCCGGCGGCTGATGCGCAAGGGCCACAGCTGCGCGGTCTACGACACCCAGGCCGAGACGGTGAAAAAGCTGGCGCAGGAAGGCGCCGCCGGCGCCGGCTCGCTGGACGAGCTGGTCGGCGCTCTGCCCGACAAGCCGGCGGTGGTGTGGGTGATGCTGCCGGCCGGCGAACCCACCGAGGAAGCGGTGAGCCGCCTCGGCGAACGCCTCAAGCCCGGCGACATCATCATCGACGGCGGCAACAGCTTCTACCGCGACGACATCCGCCGCGCCCGCCAGCTCAAGGGCCGCGGCGTGCACTACGTCGACGTCGGCACCTCCGGCGGCGTGTGGGGCCTGGAGCGCGGCTACTGCATGATGATCGGCGGCGACAAGGCCGTCGTCGAACATCTCGATCCGATCTTTGTGTCGCTCGCCCCCGGTCGCGGCTCGATCCCACTGACGCCTGGCCGCGAAGGCCGCGATCCGCGCG
>ERZ1034411.276-NODE-276-length-12092-cov-2.770375_pt1 | contig 12092 bp, 9 predicted proteins | sample MGYA00520583_ERZ1034411 | MGnify/ENA primary metagenome ERZ1034411 (study PRJEB33736, sample SAMEA104288481) | Azolla microphylla | place: Ecuador | collected 1982 | study: EMG produced TPA metagenomics assembly of the PRJEB19522 data set (Is there foul play in the...
CGAGCAGCAGGGCGCCGAGGAGGTAGTTGAGCCTGCGCTCGACGCCGGCGCGCCGCACCGCCGCGGCGGGGGTTTCGTCCGGCGCATCGGCCGTGCGCACGATGCCTTGCGGCGTGACGTCGAACAGCCAGGCCAGCACCAGCGCCACCGGGAACCCGGCGAGCACCAGCAGCACCAGGATGCGCTGGCCCAGCGCGGAGACATCGAACACCGGCAGCACCTGGGTGACGATCTGCACCAGCAGCCAGCCGGCCACGCAGTACATCGCCCCTACCTTGTAGACGTGGCGGCGCTTGAGCTCGGCGAAGAATGAAGGCCTGGCGTTCACGGCGGAAACGCGCAGCTCCCCGGCCTGCCGGCAACGCTGCGGCACGTACGGCCCGAAACCAGAAGCGGCATCTCCGTTCCCTTGCTTGGGTCCCCTGCTTGGGGCCCTTGCTCGGGCCCCTTGCTTGTCTGGCGCTACTTTACAGGGCTTTGCGGGATGGGCGGCGGCGCCGGCCGGTCCGGCCGCCTTGGGACTTCGACGCGGCGTTCACCCGGGCGGTGATCGATGCCGACCGAGCGGCCGCACGCCGCGGCTCACAGGAACGCGACCAGGCCCTTGGCTTCGTACAAGGCGCGCCAGCGGTTGATCGAGGATGGCGCGGTCTGCAGGCGGCGCGCGATGACGCCGGCGCTGACGCCGTCGGCGAGCAGCAGCAGCGCCTGGATGCGCCGCGTCGGCATGGTGCGCCCGCGCAGGCTGAGCAGGAGACGTCGGAATTGATCGCGGTCGTGGTCCGGCATGCTCAGCGGCTGTTTCGGCGGGCGCCCCAGCGGCGGCGGCGTCCGCCGCCGGCTGCGCGAAACCTCGCCGCCCGGCGCGGCCTGGGCGGGCTCCGCGGCTGGCACGGAGGAGGAACGGGAATTGGAATTCGGCAATACGGTGGGCATCGGCACGGTCCGGACATGGGAGCTTGGTCTTTTCGGAAGGTCCGCCGCACCGCCTCGGTGCCGCGGCATGCGCTGGCGGCCGGCACGGCCACCGGGGAGACCAAAATTCCGCAGCTCTTAAGAACGCCGCGACTGAACTGCATCACCCGCTGCAATTGCGACTGGATTGTTCGACGCAAAGTTCGCCCTGCTCGCGCCCGGCGCGGGTGGCGATGCCGCCAAGCCGCGAGCACGGCCGGCACCAGGGCGAGATTACCCGCGTGCCTGCTGCGCGTGCTTCACGGCTTCGGCTCCAGGTTCTCCGGGTTCAGGCCGGGGTCTTGCGGAAGGCTATGGCGAAGCGGTTCCAGACGTTGATGGCGGACACCAGCAGGCTCAGGTCGACGATCTCCTCAGGCGTGAAGTACGGCTTGACCTGCTGCCACACAGCATCCGGAACATGGTCCTGCGCCACCAGGGTCAGGGCCTCGGTCCACTCCAGCGCGGCGCGCTCGCGATCGCTGAAGAACGGCGTTTCGCGCCACACCGGCAAGGTCGCCAGCCGCCGTTCGTCCTCGCCCGCCTTGCGCGCGTCGCGGCTGTGCAGGTCGACGCAGTAGGCGCAGCCGTTGACCTGCGAGGCCCGCAGCCGCACCAGCTCGACCAGCGATTTCTCCAATCCGCTGCGGGCGACGCGGCCTTCCAGCCCCATTAGCGCCTTCATCGCTTCGGGCCCGCTCTTGTAGAAGTCCAGGCGGCTTTCGGTGGCGTGGTTGCCGGCGGTGCGGCTGTCGTTGCGGATTTCCATGGCGTTGCTCCGGTTGAGGGCCCTCGGCGAGGGCGTTTTCGATGGAAGAAACGATAAATCCGGCAACGACAAACGATAATCTGGCAATTTAGCGAAATATTGTCCTATAATTGGGACAATTGACCTGAGCGTATTCCGGCTTTCCAAGCGCTGCCCCGCGATGGACCTGAACGACCTGCGCTACTTCGCCTTGATCGTCGAGCACGGCGGCTTCTCCGCCGCCGAGCGCCACGCGCACGTCACCAAGTCCAAGCTGAGCCGGCGCATCAACCTGCTCGAAGACCAGCTCGGCGTGCGCCTGCTGCAGCGGACCACGCGGCGCCTGTCGCTGACCGAGGCCGGGCGGGCTTTCTACGAGCATTGCGCGGCGATGGTGCTGGAGGCCGAGGCGGCGCGGCAGGCGGTGGAGCAGCTGCGCAGCGAGCCAGTGGGCACGGTGCGGCTGACCTGCCCCACGGTGATGGCGCAGTTCTACCTGACGCGCCTGGTCGCCGATTTCATGAAGCTGCATCCCAAGGTGCGGGTGGAGCTGGATGCCACCGACCGCCTGGTCAACCTGATCGAGGAGCGCGTCGACATCGCGCTGCGCACGCGCGATTCCGGCCTCGACGATCCGGGACTGGTGGCGCGGCGCATCGCTTCCGGCCACTTGGTCCTGGTGGCAAGCCCGACCTACCTGGAAGGCCGGCCGCAGATCGAACATCCCGCGCAGCTGGCGGGGCTGGATACGATCTCCATGCTGTCGCAGGGCGCGGAGCAGAGCTGGACGCTCACCCACGGCGACGGCGGCAGCGCCAAGGTGCACCTGCGGCCGCGCATGCTGTGCAGCGACTTCAGCGTGCAGTACCAGGCGGCGCTCGGCGGCATCGGCGTGGCGCTGCTGCCGCTGCGCGTATGCTGGCGCGGCCTGCGCGACGGCAGCCTGGTGCGGATGGCGAAGCACTGGGGCACGCCGGAGCAGGCCATCCACCTGGTATTCGTCAGCCGCCGCGGCATGCTGCCCTCGGTGCGGGCGCTGATCGACTACCTGGTGGAACGGATGCCGACGGCGCTGGCGGAATAGCCGCCGCCCTCAAGCGAAGCCATCGATGCCGCGTACCAGCCGCGCCGCCAGCCGCGGGTTTTGCAGCTGCCCCACCCACCATTCCAGGGCGCGGCCGGAATGGTCGCCGCGCCAGGCCAGGTACAGGGTGTTGGGCTCGCGCGGGTCGGCCATCTGCAATTCCTTCAGCTCGCCGCGCCTGAGCAGGCTGGCGATGCGCTCGCGCGGCAGCCAGCCGACGCCGAGGCCGTCGCGCTGGGCCTGGATCTTGGCCCGCATGCTCGGCACCGCCAACACCGTCTGGCCGCCGAGCACGCCATAGCCGCGCACGTCGGGCCGGCGCGAGGAATCCGCCACCACCACCGCGCGGTGCTCGAGCACCGTCTCTCGCTGTACCGGCTGCGGCGCGCGTGCCAGCGGATGACGGGGCGCCACGGCGAAGACCCACTGCATCGCCCCCAGCTCGTGCCAACGCAGCTTGGGGATCAGCGGCGGCTCGTTGGTGGCGCCGATGACCAGGTCGGCGCGGCCGTCGCGCAAAGCCTCCCAGGTGCCGCCCAGCACTTCGTGGGTGATGCGCAGCGACACGCCGGAGCCGAGCGCGTCAAAGGCCTTGACCAGGGGCAGCAGGGTTTCGAACTCGATGATCTCGTCGCTGACCAGGCGCAGCCGGTCTTCCCAGCCGCCGGCGACCTGCTTGACGCGGCGCGTCAGCCGCGCCACGTCTTGCTGCAGCCGTTCGGCTTCATCGGCCAGCAGCCGGCCGGCCGGGGTCAGCTGCAGGCGGTAGCGGCGGCGGTCGAACAGCAGGGCGTCGAAGCGCTCCTCCATCTGACGCGCCGCATGCGACACGGTGGAGGGCGCCTTGCCCAGGGCCGCGGCGGCGCGCGACAGGCTGCCGCTGTCGCGGATGGCGTGCAGCAGGGCCAGTTCGTCGTTCGACAACATGTTCGATTCTTTCGAACGAGTTCGAAGGGGCCATGGTACGGCAAATCCGCTGGGGTGGCGCAACATGCCGTCCACGGTTTCACCACTTCAGGCAAGGAGAGTGTCATGACTCGTTTCGAAGGCAGGACGGTGCTGGTCACCGGCGGCAGCAGCGGCATCGGCCTGGCGGCCGCCCAGGCTTACGCGGCGGAAGGCGCGCGAGTGGTCATCACCGGCCGCGACGCCGCGGCGCTGGAACAGGCCCGCGCCGCCATCGGTGGCACGACGATCGCCATCCGCAACGACGCCGGCCAGGCCGGCGCCGGCAAAGCCCTGGCGCAGGCGCTGGCCGCCGCGGGCGTGCGCCTCGACGCGGTGTTCGTCAACGCCGGCGGCGCCAGGTTCGCGCCGTTCGCGCAGGTCGAACCGGCGTTCTGGGACGAGACCTTCGAGGTCAACGTCAAGGGCGCCTACTTCACCATCCAGGCGCTGCTGCCACTGCTCAACCGCGGCGCCTCTATCGTGCTCAACGGCTCGATCAACGCCCACATCGGCATGCCCAACTCCTCGGTTTACGCCGCCAGCAAAGCCGCGCTGATTTCGCTGGCGAAGACGCTGTCGGCCGAGCTGCTGCCGGGCGGCGTGCGCGTCAACGTGGTCAGCCCCGGCCCGGTGCGCACGCCGCTGTACGGCAAGCTGGGCCTGGACGCCGCCGCCCTGGAGGCGACCGCCGCGCAGATCCAGGGCCAGGTGCCGGTGGGCCGCTTCGGCACGCCGCAGGAGATCGCCGCCACGGTGCTGCACCTGAGCGCGCCGGAATCGGCCTTCATCGTCGGTGCCGAGATCGTCGTCGACGGCGGCATGAGCCAACTCTGAGCCGCGCTCCGGCGCAAACGACAACGGCGGCCCGCGGGCCGCCGTTTTTGCCGCGGCCCGGCTTTGTCGGAACCAGCTTCAGGCGCTGGCGGCGCGCTGCGCCCGCAACTGCTCCAGCGCGCGCCGCGCCGGGACGTAGCCCTTCTCGGCGGCGGCGGCATAGCGCTGCTCGGCGTGAGCGAGGCTGCGCTCGACGCCGGTGCCGTGCAGGTAGCAGCCGGCCAGCTCGTACTCGGCCTCGACGCTGCCAAGGCTGGCGGCGATCTTGAAATAGCCGGCGCCGGTTTCAGGGTTCTTCGGTACATCCTCGCCGTTCAAGGTCAGGCGGCCGAGGACAACCATGGCTTCGGCGCTCTTCATCCGGGCCGCCGCCTTGAGCCAATGCACCGCTTCTACGGGCGAGCGCGCCGTCCCGATGCCGCGCAGGTAGAAGCAGCCGAGCAGGTATTGCGCTTCGATCTCGCCCGCTTCGGCGCGCTTCACCCATTGCTTGAGGCTCTCAGCGACATCGACCGGCACGGCCTGGCCGGGCCGGCGCAGGCCCTCGAATTCGCTCAGCGCCTCAGCCTTCCCCTGAAGAGCGGCACGCTCGAACCAGCCGTCGGCAGCGGTGCGGTCGGGATGGGCGCCGCTGCCGTCGCGCAGCATCCGCGCCAGCGCCAGCTGCGCCTCGGCGTTGCCACGTTCGGCGGCGGCACGGAACCAGCGCGCCGCAGCCTGCTCGTCGCGCGGCACCTGCCGCCCCTCCTGGTAGAGCAGGCCCAGGGCCAACTGCGCCTCGGCACTGCCGCCGGCGGCCTGGCGTTCGAATTGAGCAATCAACGACGCGGCAGGGGGCAAGCCGGGGCGCCCCTCGGCAACCCATTGCAGCAGTTGTCTCTGCGCCGGCGCGCTGCCGAGCTCAACTGCGCGTAGCAACCAACGCTTGGCCTCGGGGGAGTCGGCGCCCCCGGGCTCGATGCCGATGGCGAGGCGGTGAAGGGTCCACGCCGCCTGTGCGCCGCCGGCATCGGCGATTTCGGCGACTTCGGCCAGCAGGCTACGCGCCTGCGGCACGTCGGCCGTGACGCCCAGGCCTTGCAGGTAGAGGAAAGCGAGATTGAACTTGGCGTTGACCGAGCCCTGCTCGGCCGCCTTGCGGTACCAATTGGCGGCAACGCCATAGTCACGGTGCTCCGCACCACCCTCGGCATAGAGCAGGCCGAGTTGCAGGCTGGCGTCGGCGTAGCCCAAGGCGGCCGCCTCGGTCCAGCTGCGTACCGCCGCCTCGACGCCGCCACTGACCTGGCTGCGCAGTTGCATGACGCCAAGCTGGTAAAAGCCGCGAGCATCGCCGGCATCGGCCGCACGCCGGAACCAGGCGGCGGCCTCGTCGAAATCCTGCTTGACGCCGGAGCCATTGGCGTAGAGCGAGCCAACCAGTTCGAACGCGGGCAGGTAGCCGGCGTCTGCGGCCTTGCGCGCCCAGCGCAGCGCCTCCTCGACGTCGCCCGGTACGCCCTTACCTTCGAGGTAGAGCTGGGCCAGCAATAGTTGAGCCTCCACGTTGCCCTGGTCAGCGGCCTGGCGGCACAACTGGGCAGCGGAATCATAGGATGGGTACGGCCCTGAGATCAGCAGGCGTGTCAGTGTCACCAGAGCTGTGACATGGCCGCGCGCTGCGGCGCGGCGCAGCCAGGTCTCCGCATCGGCGGCGCTGGCAGCAACGCCGCGGCCGTAGTGGTAGAGCTCGCCGAGATAAAACATCGCCGGGGCGTTGCCGGCCTCGGCGCTGGCGCTCATCAGGGCGAAGCCGCGTGCCTCGTCCTTGTCGACGCCGGCACCGTTGAGGTACTGCAGCGCCAGGCACAGCTGGGCGGTGGTGTTGTTCTTGTCGGCGGAGCGGCTCAGCACCTGCACCGCGCGCTGCGGATCCAGGGCCTGCCCGAAGGCGCCCGAGAGCAGCATGCCCAGCAGCAGCAGCCCCATGTCGTCGTCCTGCTCGGCGGCCAGGCTGAGCCACTTCTCGGCTTGCTGCGGGTCCTTGTCGACGCCCAGGCCGTTGGCGTACTGGAAACCAAGGCGAGCCTGGGCGCCGGAATGCCCTTGCTCGGCGGCGGCGCGGCTCCAGCGTGCTGCCGCGGCGGCGTCGACGGCGACGGAGAAGTTCTGCTCGAACAGCTCGCCGAGCATGCCATCGACCTTGTCGTTGGCCTGCGGCGCGATGCCGGTGAGGTAAATCTCGCCGAGCTTGGCCTGCGCCTGGGCATGGCCATCCTGCGCCGCCGATTGGTACCAGCGGTGGGCCTCGGCCAGGCTCTGCACCATGCCCTGGCCCTTTTCGCAGATCAGGCCGAGGCGGAACTGCGCCTCCGCGTCGCCCTCTCCGGCCAGCTCGCGCAACAGCGCGGCGGCGGCGGCGCTGTCGCCCTGTTGCAGCTTCTTCTCGGCCTTCTCCAGCTTGGCCGGAGAACCCTTGCGGGCGCGCTTGTCGCCTGCCGCCTCCCGTCCCTTGCCCAGCCGCGCCATCACTGCGCCTCGCGCATCGCTTCCGAGCCGGTGCGCAGGGCACCTTCGATCAGGTAAGAGAGGATGGTGCGCTTGCCGATCTGGGCGTCCGCCTGCAGGGTCATGCCCGGGATCAGGCGGAAGTCCTTCGGCACATCATGCAGGTCGACCGAGGTGATCGAGGCGCGCACCTTGAAATAAGGCGAGGTCGGCTGGCTGTTGCGATCGACGGTGAAACTGCCCTCGCTGATCGATTTGATCTTGCCGTAGACGAAGCCGTGGCGCAGGAACTGGTAGGCCTCCAGCTTCATGGTCACCGGGTCGCCGGGACGTATGAAGCCGACGTCGCGGCTCTGCACGTCGAACTCGGCTTCCAGCGGCGCGTCCAGCGGCGCCAGCGTGATCAGCTGCGGGTTGGTCGCGTCGGGATTAGGATTGGCGCCGAGGCCTGCGACCGAGCCGACGGACACGTTGGCGATCTTCAGCACGATCGCCTTGGACGGCGACACCAGGGTGTTCAGCTCGACGTTCTTTTGCGCCGTCTCGAGCTGCTGGCGGGTGGCGTCACGGTCGTTGCGGGCGGCGACCAGCTGGGTACCGACATCGGAATGCCACTTTTGCACGAAGGCGGCACGTTGCTGGCGGGTGGCTCCGGCGGTGCTGGATTGCTGCTGTACCAGCTTTTCGCTGTCGGCGGTCTGTCGCGCCAGCTCCTCGGTGGCGTCCTGAGCGGTGTTGAGCTGCAGCTCGGAGACGTAGCCTTTGCCGACCAGCGGCTGCACCATCGCCTGGCGGCGCGCCGCCAGCTGATAACGCTTGCGGTACTGATCGACATCCTGGCGGTATTGCTCGATCAGCCCTTGCGCGGAGGCCAGCTGTGCGTCGAACGCGCCGACGTTGGCTTTGTACTCGGTCTGGCGCTGCAGCCACAGGGTCATCTGCACTTCGTTGAAGGGATTGTCGCCCTGCGGCGAATAGCGCTGGTCGTTGTACTCCGCGGTCAGGCGCCCGATCAGGGCCTCGTCGCTGAGCAGCTTCTGCTGCGCGCCGGTGAGGGCGGCGTTGGCGATCGCAGGGTCCATGGTCGCCAGCACCTGCCCCTTCTCCACCACGTCCCCGGGCTTGACCTTGATCGACATGACCACGCCGGCGTTGAGCGGCGAGACGAACAATGGGCCGCCCACTGCGGTGACCTCGCCGGGACCGCTGACCACGCGATCCAGCTTGACCACTGCCGACAGACCCACCGCCAGCGCCATCATCAGCGCGACGATGTGGATGATGACCCGCTCGTTGCGGGGCGAGGTCTTGGCCAGAACACCGGCGGTTTCAGACTCGAACGCGCTGAGGGTGCCGAGCAGGTCGTTATCTTCGCGGCGCGCGAGCTGGTTGCGGCGCGGCGCCCGGATCGGAAGGTTTTCCATGATTCTCAACCTCGGCCGAGCGCGCGGGCAGCCGCGTTGGCGTCGCTGCGTTCGGCGTGTCGGTTTTGCTGATACCAGAGTTGCTTATAGATGTCGCAGCGCTCCAGCAGTTCCTCGTGGGTGCCGATGTCGTAGACCTTGCCGCGCTCGAGCACCAGGATGGCGTCGGCGTCGACCAGCATCGACAGGCGGTGCGAGATCGAGATCACCGTTCGGCCGTGGCCGATGCGGCGCAGGTTGGCGTTGACGATCGCCTCGCTCTCGGCATCCAGCGCGCTGGTGGCCTCGTCGAGAATCAGCACGCGCGGATCGGTCAGCAGGGCGCGGGCGATGGCCAGGCGCTGGCGCTGGCCGCCGGACAGATTGGCGGCGCCCTCCTCCAGCATGGTGTCGTAACCGCGCGGGAAGCGCTCGATGAACTCCTCGGCTCCGGCCAGCTGGGCGGCGCGGATGATCTGCTCCATGCTGGCGTCCGGCCGCGCCATCGAAATGTTCTCGCGGATGGTGCCGGCGAACAGGAAGTTGTCCTGCAGCACCACGCCCAGGCTGGAGCGCAGATGCGCCAGGTTGTATTCGCGCAGGTCGACACCGTCCAGCTTGATCTGCCCCTCGTAGTTGGAGTGCAGGCGCTGGAGCAGGCGAGCGATAGTGCTCTTGCCCGAGCCGCTGCGCCCCATCACGCCGAGCACGCACCCGGCAGGAATGACCAGGTTGATGCCGTCCAGGGCGAACGGCGCACCCTGGCTGTACCGGAAGGAGACGTCCTTGAACTCGAAGCGACCCTGCACCTCCGGGCGCATGCCGCTGAGCTCGCGCGTATCTTCGGCCGGGGTGTTCAGCAGTTCCGCCACCTCGCTGATGGCGCCGCGCACCTCGGTCAGGTCCAGCTGCAGGCGGGCGATGGCGATCAGCGGGCCGCCGAGTCGCATCGACAGCATGGCGAAGGCGCCGAGGGCGCCGGCGGTCATGGTGTCCGGCTGCTGCAGCGCCAAGAAAGCCCCGAGGCAGAACGACCCGGAGTACATCAGGCGCTCGAACGGCAGGGTCAGCGTCGACGGCCAGGCGGCCAGGCTGCCAAGGTCGAAGCGGGTATCCATGGTGGCGGCGATGCGCTCGTCCCATTCGCGGCGGCGGCGACCTTCGATCACCAGCGACTTGATGGTGCGCATGCCGTAGATGGTTTCCGTCAGGTGCGTGGCACGACGGTGTTCGGCGCGGACCACGTGCGTGAACAGGCGCCCCAGCGGCTTGATGAAGGCCAGAATGACGAGAAACACGATCAGCGCCATGGCCATGACGAAGATCGCCAGGCGCCACTGCAGGATGAACAGCACCGGCACCAGCCCGACCAGCGGCACCGCATCGAGGATCGAAGTGAAGAATGGGCCGGTGAGGAAGTTGCGCACCGCCCAGATGCGACCGATCTTGCTCATGGTCTTGCCGGTGGGCGTGCGCTCGAAGTAGTCGAGCGGCAGCTTCAGCAGCCTGCTCATCAGGTGCAGGTTGATGCGGCTGTCGATGCGCAGGGTCGCCACCTCGGTGATGCGCCGCCGGTAGTAGAGCAGCACCGTCTCGAACAGGATCATCAGGGCCAGTGCCCCGGCCAGAACGTAAAGCGTCGAGTACGACTGGTTGGCCAGCACGCGGTCCAGCACGATCCTGAACATGAACGCCGGAGCGATGGCGAACACGGTGCTGATTAGCGCGGCGATGCCGATGTCGCGGAACAGCGCCCCTTCGCGCAGCACCTGGCCGATAAGCCAGCCGACGCCGAACGGCTGCTCCTCGTCGGTGGTGGCGTACTTGCGCTTGAGAACGATGACCTGCCCTTCCCACACCCGCTCGAGCTGATCCTGGTTGACGGTGGTCAACACCTCGTCCTGGCGGGTCGGATCGCGCACCACGGCCACATTGCCGAACTGCGGATCCTGCTTGGCCGACTCCAGGACCAGGGCGGCGCCGTTGTTGACGCGGATGATCGCCGGCAGCGACTTGGACAGCTTGGGCAAGTCGCGGAACTTGACGTCGATGACCTTGGCCTCGAGGCCGATGTCGCGGGCGATGGCCACCAGCGTCGCGTTCTTGGGCTCGCCACGGTTGGCGGCGTAGCTGCGCGCCAACTCGCCGTAGCTGATATCCACACCGAGGCGACGGGCGACGACCACCAGCGCGTGGAACGCGCTGATCTCTCCGAAACTTTCGCCGGGCTTGCTCGGCGCTATTACCTGAGGCATAGATCAAAAACCTGACGAAAGGCGGAGTCGCGGCGTCCGCCGGCGTCCCGCGCGCAACTTATCATGCCCAAGGCGGACCGCCGTGGGAATCCTCCGCTTTGCCGCCGCGACGCCGGTCATGCCTGGCCGGTCCGGGCCAGGTACCAGGCCACCGTCTCCTGCATTTCGCCGTAGAAGCGCTGGGCGCGGGTCCAGCCCAGCTCAGCCGCCACCTTGGCGGCGTCGATGGCGTAGCGCCAGTCGTGGCCCGGGCGGTCCGGTACGAAGCTGATCAGCCGATCGTGCGGCGCCGCGGCAGGACGCATCTCGTCCATGATCCTGCAGATCATGCGCACGATGTCGATGTTGGTCTGCTCGTTGCCGCCGCCGATGTTGTAGGTCTCGCCGAGGCGGCCGCCGCGCATGACGCGGTCGATGCCGACGCAATGGTCGGTGACGAACAGCCAGTCGCGGATGTTGCTGCCGTCGCCGTAGACCGGGATCGGCTTGCCCTCGATGCAGCTGCGGATCACCGTCGGAATGAACTTCTCCGGGTGCTGGTACGGCCCGAAGTTGTTGGAGCAGTTGGTGGTGACCACCGGCAGCTTGTAGGTGTGGTAGTAGGCGCGCACGAAGTGGTCGGACGCGGCCTTGCTGGCCGAGTACGGCGAGTTCGGCTGGTACGGCGTGGTCTCGGTGAAGGCCGGCGAATCCGGCCCCAGGGTGCCGTAGACCTCGTCGGTGGAGACGTGGTGGAAGCGGCACTTGCCGGCGTCCCAGCCCAGCTCGTGCTGCCAGTAGGCGCGGCAGGCGTCGAGCAGCACGCAGGTGCCGACGACGTTGGTCTGCACGAAGGCGGCCGGCCCGGTGATGGAGCGGTCGACGTGCGACTCGGCGGCGAAGTGGATCACCGTGTCGATGCGGTGCTCGCGCAGCAGGCGGTCGACCAGGGCGCGGTCGCAGATGTCGCCGTGGACGAAGACGTGGCGCGCCGGATCCGGCAGACCCTCGAGGTTGCCGGGCGAGCCGGCGTAGGTCAGCGCGTCGAGGCTGACGATCAGCACCTGCGGGTCCGCCGCCAGCAGGTAGCGGACGAAGTTGCAGCCGATGAAGCCGGCGCTGCCGGTGACCAGGATATGACGGGGTTGGTGACTCATGCGTTCTGTTCTTGGAGGCGTTGCAACATGTGATCGAGGCCCTGGCGCCAGTCCGGCTGCTGCAGACCGAGCGCCTGCGCCGCGCGGGAGCAGTCGAAAACGGAGTTGGCCGGGCGCGGTGCCGGCAAGGGGTAGTCGGCGGTGCCGATGGGGTTGACCGGCACCGCCGCCGGGATCAGGCCGCGGGCGGCGCCGCCCTCGACGATGGCGCTGGCGAAGCCGTGCCAGGTGGTGGCCGGCGCG
>ERZ1034411.277-NODE-277-length-12045-cov-2.731443_pt1 | contig 12045 bp, 11 predicted proteins | sample MGYA00520583_ERZ1034411 | MGnify/ENA primary metagenome ERZ1034411 (study PRJEB33736, sample SAMEA104288481) | Azolla microphylla | place: Ecuador | collected 1982 | study: EMG produced TPA metagenomics assembly of the PRJEB19522 data set (Is there foul play in...
CGCCTGGTTCTTTGTCGAGCCGATGATCGAGGAATCGCTCAAGGCCGCCGGCAGCAAGGTTGCCCGCGCCCGCTATGCCGGTCGTTCCGCCGCCGCCGCCACTACTGCTGCTGCTCGTGCCGCCGCTGCTACTACTGCTAGCGCCGCCGCTACTGCTGCCGCCAGTTCCGCCGCCGCTGCCGCCACCTCCGCCACCGCAACCGGCCAGCAGCAGCGAACCCGCCAGTACAAACGCCACCCACGGCTTCAACGCCATCCCCGCACCTTTCATCGAGTACATTGGAATCCCTGCCCGCGTCGCAGCCACGGCGATGCGGCACACTTTACCGACATCGACTCAAAAGCCCCATGACCCAAACCTCTGCAACGGCCGATCCGCGCGGCGAGCGCCTCACCTGCGACGCGGACGCCGGCTTCGTCGAATGGATGAGCGCCTGCGGCGGATCACTGGCCGTCTCCACCTACCAGGCCGGCAAGCTGTTCCTGGTCGGCTGGAACGGCAGGCAGGTCAGCTTCCTGGCTCGCAATTTCGACCGCCCGATGGGGCTCGACGTGCAAGGCCCGCGCATGGCCCTGGTCACCACCCACGCCATCCAGGTCTTCGCCAACGCGCCGAACCTGGCACCGCTGTACCTGGAGCGCGGCCGCTACGACGCCCTGTATTTGCCTCGCGCCCTGTACGTGATGCCGGACCTCGCCGTTCACGACCTCGCCTATGCCGGCGACACCCTGTGGGTGGTCAACACCCAGTGCTCCTGCATCGCCACCCTGAGCCTGGATCAGACTTTCGTCAGCCACTGGCAACCGCCCTTCATCGATTCGCTCGCCGCCGAGGACCGCTGCCACCTCAACGGCATGGCCATGGTCGAAGGGCGGCCGGCCTACGTCACCATGCTGTCGCAGACCAACACCCGCGGCGGCTGGCGCGAGCACAAGAAGGACGGCGGCATCGTCATGGATATGGCCGGCGGCGAGGTGCTGCTGCGCGGCCTGGCCATGCCGCACTCGCCGCGCTGGCACGACGGCCGCCTGTGGGTGCTGAACTCCGGCCACGGCCAGTTGCTGCGCCTGGACGGGCGCGGCGGCGCCGACGTGGTCTGCGAGCTGCCGGGCTACCTGCGCGGCCTGTGCTTCGTCAACGGCTACGCCCTGATCGGCCTGTGCAAGATCCGCGAGAGCAACGTCTTCGGCGGCATGCCGGTGCAGCAGCGCCATGCCGAGCTGCTGTGCGGCGTGGCGGTGGTATCCCTGCGCAGCGGCAAGCGGGTCGGCACCCTGAGCTTCACCTCCGGCTGCACCGAGATCTACGACATCCGCTTCCTCGCTGGCATCCACCGTCCCAACATCGTCAACATGGGCATGGAGGAAGCGCGCAAGGGCGTGGACGTGCCGGGCCTGGCCTGCTGGCTGCCCTCGGACCAGAAAATGCGCCAGGCCGCGGAGCAGCGGTCGGATTCGCAATACAACAGTCCCTGACCGGCCGCCAGGCATCCGGTCGAACGACACGGATCAATCCAGCCCGCGCGAAAACAACACGATCCAAGGCGCCGGGCCCGATGTAGTGGGTCCCCATGCCGCGCCCTCGGCGCGCAGCCTAATCAGCCAAGTACGCGGGCCCGGCCGGGCTGCGGCGCCGCCATCCGGCGACCTGTACGAATGGCCGATTGTCTTGGCGGGAAAATCCATGGTAGTTATCTAACTGATACGCGGGCGACTGAAAGACCGCCGGGTACGGGTCGCCGGGGACATGCGCAGCGCATGTGCAGCGGGCAGCAGACGAAGCTTTGCCTCCGGCGGAGCGCAAGCCGCAATGGTTTCGATTGGCCATCGAGCGCAGCAGTGCTCAGGGAGAAGTGATGTCAGGGAAGATGTGGGTGCCGTGCCTGGGAGCCGCGCTCCTGTTCGTTCAATTGCCGGCTCTGGCCCTCGGCGGCTGTGTCGATTCGCCGGAGAACCCCACCGTGGTGCTGGCCCTGCTCGGCGCCGCAGCCGGCGGCCTGCGCTACGGTGTCGGCAAATACCGCGCTCGCGGCGCGAGAAACGGCAAGAGCGGCGTCAAGGCGCGGACATGAGCCGCGGTGGCGGCCATGGCTTCGCGCCCTGAGCGGCGCCGCCAGGCAGGGATGCTGGATTTTCCAAGGGGAACCGGGATGGCAAGCAAAACCAGGCAGAGGATCCTCGATCGTCGCAAGACCATCTGGGCCGGCACCTTCTCGCTGTTCCTGGCGGGTTGCGGCGGCGGCGGCTCAGGATCTCCGGCGGCCCACGCCGCGATCCTGCGCGGGCATGTGCACGGCGGCCAGTCGCCGATCACCGGCTCCACCGTCACGCTTTACGCCGTCGGCGCCGGAGCCGCCGCGCAGGCGATCACCACCACCTCCACCGACGGCAGCGGCAATTTCGACTTCGGCAGCGGCGTGACCTGCTCGAGCAGCGGCCTCACCCCCACCACCCTGATCTACGTCACCGCCAGCGGCGGCAACCCCGGCGCCGGGCAGGGCGTGAACAACGGCGCCATCAATCTCGTCGCCGCCCTCGGCCAGTGCCAGAACGCCACCTCGGTCGACATCAACGAAGTCACCACCGCCGCCGCCGCATACGCCCTGGCGGCCTTCACCACCACCGGCGCCGGCAGCGTCGACATCCACAGCAGCGCCAGTAATACCGTCGGGCTGGCCAATGCATTCGCCACCAGCGCCGTGCTGGCCGACCCGGTCGCCGGCCAGGCACCCTCAGCCCTCGGCACCAGCCAGTTGCCGGCGCAGCAGACCTTGTACAGCCTGGCCAACGCCCTCGCCGCCTGCGTCAACACCTCCGACAGCGGCAGCGCCCAATGCGCGGAGCTGTTTGCCTGCGCCGTGCCAGGCGCCGCCTTCGACGGCACCGGCAGCTGCAGCGGCGGCAGCGGCCCGGTGCCGGCCGATACGCTGAGCGCGGTATTATCGGTGACGCACAATCCCGGCCTGGTGCCGGCCGCCGGCGTTTACGACGTCGCCACCCGCAATGCGGTATTCAGCCCGGCACTCGGCGCTGCTCCCAATGACTGGACCGTGGGGTTCAATTTCAGCGGCGGCAGCATCAATGGCCCACTGGGCATCGCCATCGATGCCGCCGGCGACGTCTGGGTCACCAACAGCCCGACCTCGGCGCCACCCGGCCTGACCGAGCTCACGCCGACCGGCACGCCGGCAGCGGGCTCGCCCTTCACCAACCCCTATATCGGCGCGCCCACGGCGATCGCCATCGACGCGGGCGGCGACGTCTGGACCACCAATTCCGCCAGCGGCACCAACCTGCTGGTCAAGTTCGACCCCAGTTCGCCCGCCACGACTACGGCTTTCGCCAATAACGGCCTCTACAATCCGTTCGACCTGGCCATCGACGCATCCGGCAACCTCTGGATTCCCAACTTCAATCTCTCCGGGGGCGGCCCCAGTTCCAACGGCAACAGCGTCAGCGTATTCACCTCTTCCGGCACGCCGCTCAGCGGTTCGCCCTTCACCGGTGGCAGCATCCAGACGCCCCTGGCCATCGCCATCGACGGCTCCGGCGACGCCTGGGTGGCGGCGAGCAGCAAATACAGCGGCGGCTACCCTGGCCTCGGCGAGCTCGCCCCCAGCGGCGCGCCCATCACCGCGACGCCGATCTCCTCCGGCATTGGCCTTGCCTTCGGCGTCGCCGTCGACCCGTCCGGCAACATCTGGGCCGCCAATTCGCTTGCGGGCGTCACCGGCGCCCCGCCGATCACCAGCATCGCCGAGCTTCCCGCCGGCGGTTCCGCCACCGTCGCCGTCAGCGGCGGCGGCATCAACAATCCCATGGGCGTGGCCGTCGATGCCGCCGGCGCGGTATGGATCAGCAACAGCACCGGCAACAGCGTCAGCGAACTCGATTCCAACGGCTCGCCCCGGTCTCCCGCCACCGGCTTCGTCAGCGGCAAGTTGCAGCAGCCGTACAAGATCGCCATCGACCCTTCCGGCAATGTCTGGGTCACCAACTACAAGTACAACAGCATCACCGAGCTGGTCGGCGTGGCGGCGCCGACACGCACGCCGCTGGTCACTCACGTCACGCCCGGCCAGGGATTCGTGCCCTGAGCCGACGCCCCGTAAGCCGGCCGGGCCGGCCTCAGCCGGGAACTTCGTCCGGCAGGCGCGCGCCCGGGAAGTAGCAGACGCGCAGGTGCGAGCCGCGCGGACTGCGGCCGAGGTAGACGAAGCTCATGCCGCGCCACGTCCACACCGCCTCGCGGATCACCTTCTGGAACTTGCGGTTCTCGATCTCCAGGAATACCCCGGCTACACCCGGCGCCCTGCCCTCGCGTACCTGCGCGTACAAGGCCTGGTAGGCCGCGTGCAGCAACGGCCCGGCCAGTTCCAGGGAGCGCGCGGCGCGGCCGACGAACATGCGCAGGTAGAAGCAATCCAGTCCGAGCGACTCGATGCGGCGGCGCTGCGCGGTGCTGACGGCGACGATGCCGCCGGACTCGTCCCGCGCCACCACCAGCAGTTCGCGCGCGCGTTCGCGCGCCTGCGCGGCATCGGAGATGGCGCCCTCGGCCTGCCAGAACGCGACCGCCTCCGCCTGTATCTCCGCATCGGGGCCGGGCCACACCGTGACGAAGGCTGCCTTCATGCGACGAAACCGCCGTGCGGCCGTGCGCGAAACCAGGCCTCGCGGCGCGGACCGCGGCACAAACACGTTTCCGCCATCGCCTCGTCCTCCATCAGCGCAGGATGCAAGAGGGATTGTCGCCGATTCGGTGCGGCTTGCGCTCGGTGCGGGCGAACCGGCGGCGTACCGCTCAGCACGCTTCGCCGCGCAACGCCCGCACCTTCGCCTCCAGCGTCGCAGCGCTGAACCCCTGCGGCGCCATCGGCGCATCGGCGATCAGCTCGATGCGGGCGCGGAAGCGGCGCGGCAGGCGCGAGCGGCGCAGGCGCGAGTCGCGCCGCGACCACATGCTGGCCCACAGGCCGCGCACCGCCATCGGCACCACCGGCACCGGGCTGCGCTGCACCAGCCGCTCGATGCCGGGCTTGAACGCCTGAATGCTGCCGTCCGGGGTCAGGCCGCCCTCGGGGAAGATGCACACCAGTTCGCCCTCGGCCAGGGCCTTCTCGATCGCATCGTAGGCGGCCTGCAGCAGCTTCTCGTCTTCCTTGGCGGGGGCGATGGGAATGGCCTTGGCGGTGCGGAAGATGAAGTTGAGCACCGGGATTTTGAAGATGGTGTGGTACATGACGAAGCGCACCGGCCGGCGCACGCTGCCGCCGAGGATCACCGCGTCGACGAAGCTGACGTGGTTGCAGGCGAGGATCGCCGGCCCCTCCTCGGGAATGTTGTCGAAGCCTTTCCTGTCGATGCGGTAGAGCAGGCTCACCAGCAGCCACACCAGGAAGCGCATCAGGAACTCGGGCACCAGCGAGTAGATGAAGGCCGCCACCGCGGCGTTCATTAGCGCCGTCACCAGCAGCAGCTGCGGGATCTCCAGGCCGGCCTTGAGCAATCCCACGGCGAGCAGCGCCGAAGCGACCATGAACACGGCGTTGAGGATGTTGTTGCCGGCGATGATGCGCGAGCGGTGGCCGTCTTCCGAGCGGGTCTGGATCAGGGCGTACAGCGGCACGATGTAGAAGCCGGCAAACACGCCGATCAGCAGCAGGTCGGCGATGACGCGGTGGCTGTGCAGCTGTGCCAGGAACTGCGCCACGCCCAGGTTCTGTGCCGCGGCCAAGTGCGGCTGGGCAAAGTACAGGTCGATACCGAACACGGTCATGCCGATGGAGCCGAACGGCACCAGGCCGATCTCCACCTTGTGGCCGGACAGGCGCTCGCACAGCAGCGAACCGAGGCCGGTGCCGACGCAGAACACGCCGAGCAGCAGGGTGAAGACGCGATCGTCGCCGCCGAGGTAGGCCTGGGTGTAGTGCGGCAGCTGGGTGATGAAGGTGGCGCCATAGAACCAGAACCAGGAGATGCCCAGCACCGACAGGAGCACGGTGCGGTTGCCGCGCATGAAGCGCAGGTTGCGCCAGGTCTCGCTCAGTGGATTCCAGTCGATGCGCAGGTGCGGGTCGGCCGGCGGCGCCGGCGGTATGGCGCGGGCGCAGAGGTAGCCGAGCAAGGCCACGCCGACCACCGCGCCGCCGACCACGACGGAGCCGCCCGGCAGCGCCATCAGCAGGCCGCCGGCCATCAGGCCGAGCAGGATCGCCAGCGAGGTGGCGCTCTCCACCAGGGCGTTGCCGCCGACCAGTTCCCCGGCGCGCAGGGTCTGCGGCAGGATCGAGTACTTCACCGGTCCGAACAGCGTCGCCTGCAGGCCCAGGCCGAACAGCACCGCCAGCAGGAACGGCAGGCTGTGCAGGCACAGCCCCACCGCGGCCAGTGCGGCGATGGCCAGTTCCAGCAGCTTGACGCGGCGGATCAGAAGCGCCTTGTCGTACTTCTCGGCGATCTGGCCGGCGGTGGCGGAGAACAGGAAGAACGGCAGGATGAACAGCAGCGCGGCGAGGTTCTGGTAGAAATCCACCTGCGCCGGGGCCAGGCCGAGCGCGCCGAAGGTGACCAGCACGCCGAGCGCGTTCTTGAACAGGTTGTCGTTGAAGGCGCCGAGCGTCTGGCTGACGAAGAACGGCAGGAAACGGCGCTGCTTCAGCAGGCTGAACTGGTTGCCCATGGGTGCGGACCGGGTGACGGTTATTGGAATAGTTCCAGCATGGTGTCGAAGATGCGATCCACCGCGTCCTGCACGGCACGGTGCATGGTGTCGTCCTGGCCCGGCGCGCCGGTGACTACGCCGGTGGAGCGGATGCGCGCCACGGTAGCGCCGCCGGCGTCGATGTAGATTGCCTCGACGACGATGGTGCCGGTGCCGTCCTTGCCCAGGAGATGTTCACGGGCGCTGCGGTCGCCAGGGTCGTAGCGCACCACGCTGTAACGCATGGTCAGATCCTGGCCCTCCTGGCCGGGGAAGAAAATGCCGTCGCGATAAAGCCGCTCGCGCATGCGCATCTCGAGGAAATAGGCCATCTGCTCCGGCATCGGCGGACCGGGCGGCAGGTCGATCAGCTTGATGCGGACATAGGATGCGCGCAGCGGTGGCGCCTGCAGCACTTCGGCGCGTTGCTGCGTCTGCTGCGGAGTGGAGGCGCAAGCGCCCAGCGCCATGGCGGCGGCCAGCAACACAGCCCTGAAGATTCCCTTCACCCCTGCCCCCCTCGATGGCCGCCTCAATCCGCGCTATAGCCGGTCCTGGAACTGGAAGAACGCGTCCAGCACCTCCTGCGGCGCCTCCAGCTGCGGGTAGTGGCCGACGCCGGGAATGGTCACCACGTCTGGATCCGGAATCAGGCGCTGATAGCTTTCCACCATGCGCGAGCCGGATACCGGGTCGAGTTTGCCACTGACGAATCGCAGCGGCACCCGGGTGCGCTGCAGCGCCTCGACCCAGCGCTCGCGGTACTGCTCGCGCTGCTTGAGGTAGCGCATCTGCTTGTAGGCCAGGTCGGCGCCGCCGTTATAGGCGATCAGCTGCCAGAACTCGGCCAGCTCGTCGAAGCTGGGCTGGGTGTTGGGACCGAACACGCGGCTGAAGCTGGCGCGGAAGCCGTGCTCGGTCATCAGCTTGCTGATCAGCGGGCCGGCGCGCGACAGCAGCAGCTTCTGCAGCAGGGTCGGCCGCAGCGATTCCGGGAACAGGCCGCCGTTGAGCAGGCACAGCGACTGCAGCCTGAGCCCGGCGCGGCGGCCGCGCTCGATCTGCCGCGCCAGCAGTTCCTGCGCCACGGTGTCGCCGTAGCCGTGGCCGATGACGTGGCAGCGGTCGATGCCGAGCGAGGCCAGCAGGCCCTGCTGCAGGTCGGCCTGGCCGGCGATGGTGTAGTCGTAGTCGCGCGGCTTGGCCGAGTAGCCGAAGCCGAGCATGTCCGCCGCCACCACCACGGCGAAGCGCGCGCACAGCGCCGGCCATAGCAGGTGCCAGTCCCAGGATGAGGTCGGCGAGCCGTGCAGCAGCAGCAGCGCCGGGCCCTCGCCGCCGGTGCCGCCGCTCTGGTAGAAGACGGTGTGGCCGCGGTGCGAATAGTGCCGGCCGCTCTCGTACCAGCGCTTGAAGGTGACCAGCTGGTCGCCGGGGCTGTCGGATGGGTGCGGCAGGCTCATGCGGCCAGTGTACGCAAAGCGCCGCCGCGCATCAGCCTTTCCGGCCGATACCCCGGTGAAACGCGAGGATGGCCTTGAGCGTGCCCTGCGGGTCCTCCACCTGCGGGTAGTGGCCGATGCCGGGCAGCAGCACCGTGTCCGGTTGCGGCACCAGCTCGCGGTAGCGCTCCACCATGTGCGCCCCGGACACCGGATCGAGCGGGCCGTTGACGAAGCGCAGCGGCACGTCGCTGCGCAGCAGCGCGCCGACCCAGCGCTCGCGATGCACGCGCCGCTCGGGGATGTAGTGGATCAGCTTGTGGGCGATGCGGTTGCCGCCGCGGTGCGCCAGCAGCTGCCAGAACTCGTGCATCTCCGCCGCGTCCGGCCGCGTCTGCGGACCGAACACCGCGGCGAAGCTGCGGGCGAAACTGCGTTCGTTCATCGCCAGTCCCAGCAGCGGGCCGAGCGGCGTCAGCAGCAGCTTCTGCACCAGCCGGGGGCGGTGCAGCTCCGGGAACAGGCCGCCGTTGAGCAGGCATACCGACTCCAGCACCAGCGAGCTGTCGCCGGCGGCGCGACGCTCCAGGTGCCGCGCCAGAAGCTCCTGCGCCACGGTGTCGCCGTAGGATGTGGAAGCGGCCGACGCCTTCCGCCCGCAGCAGGCCTTCGTGCAGGTCGGCCTGGTCCATTATCGAATAGCGGTAGGCCCGCGGCTTGTCCGACCAGCCGAAGCCGATCATGTCCGGCGCCAGCACCCGCGGGAAGTGCCGGCACAGCTCCGGCCAGATGGCATGCCAGTCCCACGAGGCGGTGGGAAAGCCGTGGATGCACAGCAGCGGCGCGCCCTCGCCGCCGGCGCCGCCGGCCTGCCAGAAGATCTCGTGGCCGCGGTGCACGTGGCGCCGCCCGCCGGCGCGCCAGGACTCGAAATCCGGTGTCATGAGCGGCGCCTCCCTTGCCGTGGCCTTGCTTGGTTATGCTAGCGCCACGATACCTTCTCGAACGGGGCTTTCGATGGCGCAGCAGGGCACAGTGTACTTCACGCCGGCCAGCTTCAAGTTCCTGCGCGGCCTGGCGCGCAACAACAACCGCGAGTGGTTCGCCGCGCACAAGGGCGAGTACGAGCAGCACGTGCGCCAGCCGTTCCTGCGCCTGATCGGCGACCTCGCCGAGCCGCTGCGCGCCTTGAGCCCGCACTACATCGCCAGCCCCAAGCCGGTGGGCGGATCGATGTTCCGCATCTATCGCGACACCCGCTTCTCCGGCGACAAGGCGCCGTACAAGCCGTGGAGCGGCGCCAGCTTCTACCACGAGGCGACCAAGGCGCTGGCGCGCGGCACCGACGGCAACAGCGGCATGATGGGCCGGCTCGACGCGCCGGTGTTCTACCTGCATGTGCAGCCGGGCGAGTGCTTCCTCGGCGGCGGCCTGTGGCACCCGATGCCGGAGACGGTGAAGCGCGTGCGCGGCTACATGACCGGCAACCCAGCGAGCTGGAAGAAGGCGACGCGCTCGCCGGCCTTCAAGCGCGTCTACGGCGAGCTCGGCGGGGAAACCCTGAGCCGGCCGCCGCGCGGCTACGACCCGAACCACGAACTGATCGAGGACTTGAAGCGCAAGGACTACGTCTGCAGCGCGCAGCTCGACGACGAGGTGCTGTGCCAGCCGGGGCTGGTCAAGGTACTGATCCGCCACTACACCACCGCCGTGCCGCTGATCGACTGGCTATGCGGCGCGCTGGACCTGGACTTCTGAGGAGCCGGCGCGGAGGAGGAATTCCATGCTCTACAAGGGAAGCTGCCATTGCGGCAGGATCGCCTACGAGGTCGAGGGCACGCTGGAGCAAGCCAACGAGTGCAACTGCTCGCACTGCCAGCGCAAGGGCTATTTACTCTGGTTCGTGCCGAAGACGCAGTTCCGCTTGCTGACGGACGAGAGCGCGGTGTCGACGTATACCTTCAACAAGCACGTCATCCGTCACCACTTCTGTTCTGCTTGCGGCTGTGCGCCGTTCGCCTCCGGGCAGAATCGCGCCGGCGAGCCGATGGCGGCGGTCAACGTGCGTCACCTCGAGGGCGTGGATCTCGTCGTGCTCAAGCGCGTGCCGATCGACGGCCGCTCGTTCTGAAGGAGTTCCAAAGAGGGCCCGCCTTGCGGCGGGCCAGCTGACCTCGGAGGAGTTGAGACGACTCCACGGTAGCGCCGCAGCGGCTTCGCCGGAAGCAGCCTGCGGTTCTTTGGGTAGAACGAATTCGGTCGGTTCAGGCCAGCTTCACCTTGAACAGCTCTTTCGAGCGGCGCCAGACGTAGAGCACGGTGAGCAGGGTCAGGCCGCCGCCGAACAGCACCGAGGGCACGGTGCCGAGCAGCTTGGCCGCCAGGCCGGATTCGAACGCGCCCAGCTCGTTGCTGGCCGACAGGAAAATGCCGTTGACCGAGATGACGCGGCCGCGCAAATGATCCGGCGGCATCACCTGCAGGATGGTGCCGCGGATCACCACGCTGACGCTGTCGAAGGCGCCGGTGAGGAACAGCGCCAGCGCCGACAGCCAGAACACCTTGGACCAGGCGAACAGCAAGGTGGCGCAACCGAAGCCGGCCACCACCACCAGCAGGTTGCGCCAGGCGTGGCGCGTGGGCGGGTAGCGGGTGCAGATCAGCACGGTGAGCATGGCGCCGATCGCCGGGGCGGCGCGCAGGATGCCGAGGCCCTGCGGGCCGGCGTGGAGGATGTCGGTGGCGAAGATCGGCAGGATCGCCACCACGCCGCCGAACAGCACCGAGAACAGGTCCAGCGAGATCGAGTAGAGGATGATCGGCGTGTTGAAGACGAATGCGATGCCTTCACGCAGGCTCTGCCAGATGTTGCCGTCCCTGGCGCCGTCCTGGCGCGGCGCCGGCGGCCGGCGCCTCAGCGTGCTGAACAGCAGCAGCACCGCCACCATCAGCCCCAGCGACACCACCAGGGTGCCGGTGAGGCCGAAGCCGGCATAGAGGAAGCCGGCGCAGACCGGGCCGATGATGGCTCCGCCCTGCCAGCCGGTGCTGCGCCAGGCCGCGGCGTTGGAGTAGATGGCGCGCGGCACGATGAAGGCGGTGAGCGAACTGGCCGCCGGCGAGAAGAAGCCGCGCGCCAGGCCCAGCGCGGCGATGACGCCGTAGATGGTGCCAAGCAGCACCCCGCGCGGCAGGCTGTCGCGCAGGGCCGGCAGCGTCACCCACAGCAGCACCGCGGTGCCGAGCATGATCGCGCCCACCGCCAGCAGCATGATGCGCTTGCGGTCGCCGCGGTCGGCGAAATGGCCGCCGACCAGGGCCAGGGCGATGAACGGCACCGCCTCGGCCAGGCCGGTGAAGCCCAGCACCAGCGGGTCGCGCGTCAGGCGATACAGCTCGTAACCGAGCGCCACTTCCTGCGCCAGGATGGCGATGGTGAACAGGAACACGCCGAAGGTGAGGCTGCGGAATTCGGCGTAGCGCAGCGCGGCGAAAGCGTCGTGCCGCGGCGGCGCGGCCGCCACGTCTTCGGGCGGCGGGGTGATCGGCTCGGGCATCGGGGGATTGCCGGCTCAGGCTTCGGGGGGCTCGCTATTGTCCGCGTTTTCGCCAGCATTGCCAGCCAGTCGCAGGGCCGCGGCGTACAGCGCCTTGCGCGGCGCGCCGCTGATTTCCGCCGCCAGCCGCGCCGCCGTGGACGGCGGCAGCTCCGGCAGCAGCAGCGCCAGCACGCGCTCGCCCTCGGCTTCCTGCGGCGAGCGCTCCGCCGGGCCGAACAGCAGCACGAATTCGCCGCGCGAGCGGTTGGCGTCGGCGGCCTGCCAGGCGCGCAGTCCCGCGGCGTCGCCGCTGTAGCTTTCCTCGAAGCGCTTGCTGATCTCGCGCGACAGCGCCACGCGG
>ERZ1034411.280-NODE-280-length-11955-cov-16.464706_pt1 | contig 11955 bp, 8 predicted proteins | sample MGYA00520583_ERZ1034411 | MGnify/ENA primary metagenome ERZ1034411 (study PRJEB33736, sample SAMEA104288481) | Azolla microphylla | place: Ecuador | collected 1982 | study: EMG produced TPA metagenomics assembly of the PRJEB19522 data set (Is there foul play in...
GCTTCAGGAATTACGCAGAATAGCGAAGAAGGAGTTCCATGATCTTCTTGTGGATCTCGTGAAAAGAAAAAGACAATATACAGAGGAAAAGGTGGTCAATTTTCCTCGTCAAGGGCATCGAGGTCTAACATCTCATTGTACCGCTTCTAGAAGATTTCACTTTTTTTTCGCTACTATTCAGTTTCGCGAGGGCGTAGACGACGATTTCATTCTCGTTGATCACGCATACGACCCTAATCAGGACCGGGCGAACTTCTTTGTTCAGTTGTGTTGGTCGTCGGGCCGACCGTGGCCCATGATCACCTAGTCGGCGTCGTCCATCTTTCTTGGTCGTAGTTAATGCATATTGTCGAATCTTCCCTTGGCAGGACATTGCCACCTACGAAGTGATCGTCTCTTTTATGTGCGTTAAGAGCATTAGACCGTACAGGAGCTTGGTGGGCATGAACCCATTTCAATGAGTTGTGGGTGGTCCTATAGGCCCACGGGGAGGCCAATCACCAACCCTTAATTCACAAGCTAAGACAATAGCCTTGTTTATGGGATCGTGCCCAAGCTCTATCGTCCCATTGGCTTATGGGCTATAAGCAACCGTAAAGGAGAGCTTTAACTCCTAGTTGTTCGAAGAGCTATGTGGCTTCATTGGCATTGAACTCTGGCATGCTTGCCACTACATTCTCCACAGGGTTGTATAGGGCATATGGCGTTTTGAAGCGAGAACTCGCATATTGTTGCCGTAGTAGAAGGAAACCATTCGACGGGTGAGGAGGGCCTACTAACTATTGTCGATAACATGAAGAAGTCATAGTACCACGCATCATGAGAGAGAACGTCGGTATTCCACATTGACTACGTCCCATTATGATACCCACGTGAACCATCCGATTAGTGCGGGTGGGTGCTAATCCTGTGCGAATTGGGATTGAGAGTAATCCACGTGCCTAAAATGTTGCATACAGACATTGGAGGATTTGTGTATGGTCGAAACGAGGGAAGCAGGAATCCGTGTGACATACGCTGCGGTAACATGAAGCATTTTGTTCTAGTGTGAGGGTTGATTCTTTGATGCTTCTAAGAAGACGACCCAGAGTTCATTGTATGCTTTTTCTTTCAACCATTGTCCATGCGCAGGAAGTTTTGTGCAACAAGGTGCCACGATGTGCCGTCAGAAGTGAATTTGCCCAAGGAATGGAGACCACGCGTGGACATTTTGGTGGTGTCGTGGCTTGGAGGATAAGGTCGTAAACTTTGTTGGACAGAGGAGTCATCCGGTCGAGACATTGAAGGCACATTTATCCGCATTGGAGGGAGCCATGCTTTTGACACAATTTCCCTGGCGTAACTCCACATGCATAAACTAATTGTGAAGCACGTGGAAACACCATGAAGTAATCTGTAGGCATGGCCCCATCTCGACGCCTCCAAGCAAATTAATAATGCATTTAAAGTAGTACAACGGCGCCTTCGTCAAGTCTCGAGTGGTTATTCGGACGAATACAACAGGAAGGGGCTAAACGGAGACAAACCCACCCAGGCATGGTTGGTGGTGGGGTGGATCACGTAGAGGAGGTGTATGGGATCATGGTGCAAGAGATGGTGGGTGGTGGATCACGTAGAGGAGGTGTATGGGATCATGGTGCAAGAGATGGTGGTGGTGGTGGTGGTGGTGGGTGGTGGATCACGTAGATACAAAAGAGGGCGGAAATGGAAAAGTGTGGAGTGTGTGTTGTGTGTCTGTTTGTCCCACATAGAGAGGACGGAGTGGAAGGGAGCTATAAATTGAGGGCTGTGAGCAGCGTCAAAACATACTTACCTGGGCGGGGTCTATCGGTGATCAGCAAGGCCGATGGCTTAGGGCCGGCGCCTCCATTGCACTGCCGGAGGGGCTGTTTGCCCTAGCATCTCCCCACTGTGGGAGAGTGCACGTCATAATTTGTGGCAGCGGGGGCTCGCGTTCGCGCGGCCCCTATCAAAAACCTCCAAACAAATCCTCATCAAGCTCTGAATTTGGGTGTACATGGTGTGCTACCTACATAATGTGTAAATGTAAATGACATGTGGATTATACATAGTTTAGTTGTATGTATGTACTGCATGTGATGATCTGATTGTGTAAATAACAGAAGACGGGACGGGGTAGAGGACTACATGATGTATGTGATGTAAACAATAGCACAGATATAAATGGTGGAGTCGTCATGGATGTATATATACAGAAGAGGTAAACAAACGATATGGGGACATGGAGTAATTAACGATGGAGGCAAGAGCATGACATGGCATGTCTGTACACCCATGATCACTCCTGGACATGCTAGATGCCGCCAAATTCTTATCATGATACGGGCGCAGAGAATCGTGGGTACATACATTCATACCCCAACCAACCGAGAATTGTATGCAAACGGGCAGTTTGTTATCTACCAGCCCTACACTACCCATTCATTCCTTGTTTGTTTAGGCTCTCGCTCAGGTCCGCGTTAGTGGCCCAACCAGAGAATAGAGAGAGCGTGTGGTTGCTTGCATATCTTCTATTATGGGGCCTTCCCAGCTCAACACCGTATTATCCATATCCATGTGATTTAAACCTGCTCCCCATGTGTGGCTTCCACACACACACATTTATTCTGTCCACATAGGCATTCCTCATCTTATTTATATATCCTCAAAAGGTTTCATCACTTTCTTTATTCACACACACACAGATGGATGTGTTCGGACACTCGCTTACATACACTATTTTTTTCCGACAATTGATTGTAGTAGGGGGGGCGCGCCTGTATGACCTTGGCGTCAGTGCAATACCAAGGCGACGCTCGCAGCTCCCAAAGACAGCAAGCTGCCTCGAACGGGTGCTGCCCCCATGAAACAAATTAGGTTAATATCATGTGGCCTTATAGGCCACGTATCAGATATTAAACTGATAAGAACAGATACTACACTTGATCTTAGCCAAAAGGCCGAGAAAGGTATGATCTCTTCCTTGCTTCTACTTCCATACTTATAGGCTGGGCGTCAGCAGGCTTCTCTATGTGGGATATCTTCCCCCCTCTTATCCACTACTACCCACGTATGTTAATCTTTTCTCTTCCCACACCAAATAACAATACCATGTATATGTAATAAATAACCTTCGTGAAAGCTTACCCACTTCTCCTGCACCTCGCTCCATAATCCACATTACAAAGCTCAATGTCACCTTGCTTCGGCCATGCTTCCCCAACTCACTCCATCTCGAATCCACATGCACCTATACGTACGCCTACATACATAACCCCATATCACTTCCGCTTATCCTTGCGCTAAGTTCTTGAGGATCGTTGGCTTGCAAGGGACTCGTAGAGTAGTGGCCACGTTGGTCTCATTCCCTCCCATTTCAAATGTTGAGCATCTTGGTGTTGAAAAAGTTTCCTACCTCCTCTTCTATAGCTTCACCCCTATTCCAACGAACTCAGAATGTCCCCACTCACATTCTTTCTTTGCTTTGTGTTCATTTATCGAACGTTGAGCATCTTGGTGTCGAGGGAAGCACGTATTCTAGATGCACGCACGTGTACATGTAAAACTTGCCCATCCGCGTGCTCATACTTGATGACGACGTTCTGCTCGACTTTTTCAACATCCCTTTAACATGTCGTGCATTATCCTCCATCTTAATAGAAAGCATCTCTCGACCGCTACGAGCGCACGCTAAGTAAAGGCGGATGCACATCTACTTCACCTTCCACCAATAGAGCAGATACATGCGAGAGGCAACAACACACGCATTGGGACCTCCACCCCATTCATCGATGTCTTATACCACAACTACGTTTTTTTAGGACGTTACTCCATCACAACCTAACGTAAAAGCGTTGATTTGACGACACAACCCTTGTGCGCAATTGATAGTATCGTTAGGCCGACTTGTGCTAACGTGTTATTCAGACCATTGCGCATGCATAGGGACGTGGCGCACAACCCTTTTAATTCTTTGTGTAGCGCTTAATCATGCCCACGACAAAAACGAATTTGGGACTCAACTATGGGGCGATGCTTCAAGCTCACTTCATTGTTCAAACATCCCTCCATTTTAAGTAATCATTCACCGTACAACACGTTGTCGTAAAGGGATTCGATGGACTGGTGCCACCATGATTTCACACTTGCCTCAACTACAAGCACGCATCTCGACTTGGTTCGATGACCCAACACTCCTTGGAGATCCACCTGATTCGACTCATTGGAGTTGATTTAGTTCTTTAGCATTATTGTTCTTAGGGATTTATTTGCATTATTTTGGAACAAATGTTCTAAAAGTCAAAACCATGTAATGTATTTCATGTGCACCATATAACGCACATGCAAAGTTCCTCTACATGTGTGCCACATGGCTCACATGCTTGATATTACGCACATGCACAAGCTTCTCTAGGTGTGTGCCACATGGCCTACATGTGGAGACATCCATTTTGTATAAGAGTAGAGGATTATTATCATGAAAGGGGGGAATAAGAAAAGAAGAATCCTATTTTGTAAAGGTTTTCTCTCGAAGAAATAAGGAATTGTTTTTACTTTGGCATCTCTTCCTCGTCTGCGTTTAAGGAGTAGCGCTGTTCGGTATTTTTCTCATAACTCTCAATTCTGACGTCTGATTTTGGAGTTCTATAGCTCGTTGGAAAGCTCTTCCAGAGGGCTTTCCAATCTGTGTTTGCACACTTAATTTGGTTAAGTAGGTGGAACGATATAAGGGTTTTTGTCTTCGCGGGTAGGGCTGCAAACCACTCGTGACTATTGAGATACTTCCGGCCCGACCTCCCACTCATCTTTTTCATCTTCCTATTTTCACTCTCCTGGTTCAGAACTCCAGTGGTTCCGCCCGGACACGCCAAGCTCTTTGACACGACGTGCTTCGACACGACATGTGGTGAACCCGACGTGAAGACGGGCGGCAGGGAGAGTGAGTTCTTTGGGATTTTACCTCTTCAACCATGGATGCAGCACAACTTCAATCAATTCTAGAAGCTGTTCTCACAGGAAGGGAGAGGAGTCCGAACCTAGATCGAGCTGTGGATGGGGTATTAGAGAAGTTAGGTCCATTCACTGGGAAGGATGTGACCCGATTTTTGCAGGTGTTCGATGCGGAGATGTTACATCGCAACATTCCTGCTGATTTGAAGAAATCCAACTTCCATCGTGTGGTAGCTGCTGATGTTCTTCCTATCATAGAAGAGCTTCAAAGGCAAGATGTTGAATGGGAGGCATTCCGACGTGATCTACTCGGTGTTTTCAATTATGCTGATTCCACCAAGATGACTCGGCGAGCATTTGAAGCTTGGGTGGAGTTGGATAAGAAGCATGGGTCAGTTCTAGAGACCCTTACTGATTTTGAAGCAAAGTTTCGACAACTCTCAGTTCGGGAGCAAACTTTACTAGAACCAGAGAAGGTGGTTCTCTTCCTTCGCTCGGTTCCCTATGCGGATAGGGTAGAGCTAGGGAAACTTATGGAATCAGGAGAAACCGAAACAGGTTTAGAGGAGGACTGGAGCCGAATTCGGTCCATCTGCCTTCGATATGAGAAAAGACGAACATGGCTGGGCTCGAAGGGACTTGGAAATGCTACTCCGACCTCCTCTTTGAAAGCAGGAACTGGGATTGAGGCATCTATGGAGAAACCACAACCAAGTGACGTAGATGACCTGGTGAAGCAATTCATGGAGTGGAAGATTTCTTCCATGTCGAAGGCGCAACATCAACCACAAGTGCAACGAACTCTTCCGATTAGGGATTTTCGATGCTTATGGTGTGACAGTTTGGAGCATCGAAGATCGGAGTGTGTGGATCATCAGGAGGCGATGCAGAAGAACCTCATATTCTACAAGGATCGGTTGATCCACTCATCCGTGACTCGTCAACCACTAAAGACAAATTTTGGGCGAGGAGGAATGAAAAAGCTTTTGGAGGAAGAAGAGCTTCGGCATGCACAAGCTATTTTCCATTCTACTTCAGCTGCTATTCGACTTTACGAATTGCCCAAGCAAGATCCAACGATTCAAACTGTTCTTGTGGAAGATGATTGTCAAAGGACTGGTTGGAGTGATCCAACTTTTCCCACAAATTATGATGTGATGGTAGAGGAGAAGAGGAGAAGAGAGGAAGTGTTGGATCGTGAACGAGCTCTAAAGAGGGCTGATTTTCGTTCTCCATCCGAAAAGCAAAATTTGGACATGCAAAAGGCTGAACCAACCCTTCTACAAATATCCAAGAAGTCGTCTCCAACATTCCGGATGCGGACTGAATTGGAACAAGAGGTAGATGCTTTCTCTTTCATTGAAAATTATGTTCTAAAGCAACATGTCTCGGTTCCATTAGGAGAGTTGTTGGCGGTCTCCAAGAAGGAAGTTCAAGATGATTTACTAGAGAAGGTGCGAAGAAAGCGAATCCCGGTTGATACAACAATGACTGCAAAGGAGGCTGGATGGAAAGAAGGATCTACACAAGTGCTGAAGCATGAAGATAATATTCCGAGGAGCCACTTTACTCGGAATCACTGGGCTCGGGCAACTACAGAAACGAAAGTACGACTTGGTGGTTTATCGGAGGCAGTCATGGCTCTTATTGATAGTGGCTCGGAGATAAACCTCATGTCCTTGGAGGTTTACAAGCAAGGAGGATGGCCGATGACTTCTGATCATCGTTGGAGAATTCGAGCAGCAACACAATCATCGGAGGAGTTATCTGGAGCTTGCCCCGATGTAGAGGTATCAATTGGTGGTGTTACTGTGCTTCAACATTTCTTTATTCAGGATTCAGCCACATATCCAGTTATATTGGGACAACCCTTTATGGTTGCTGTCCGCATGGAGACCAAGGTATTGGATGATGGATCAGCCTATGCTCGGATCAAAGATATGGATGGCGGGAGGACAATACAATTTCAGACAGTTCGACCTAATCATGAAAGAAACAAGGATAGTTTACATGTATCCTCTGATCGGGATTTTTAGATAGGACTATTGTAAAACAGGGCTATAATAGTCCGGGACAACAAAAGTCCCTGTATGAGAATAATTGTTCCGGAAGTAATAAAGTTTATGTTTCTTATACCGGAGCAATCTCATTTTCTTCTACTAATGATTTAAATCGTAAAAGCCAGGTAAATGTGGAAAACATTCGCGTGATGCTTCTTAAATATCGGATTCTAGAAGCAGATGATCAGGTGTCAGGAATTATGGAGGAATTTTCCTTTGTGGATACCATTAGGGAGTTGGAAACTTCTTTGCATTCAAATGAAGGTCAATCATTTTTTATTCCGGCCAATTCAGTGGATATGTATGCTGAAATTGCAGCATTTCAACATCGGATGGATATGGTTGCTTGCGTCCAAACTAAATATAAGACAGTGGATCGGAAAGTTCGACCTGTAGCAGAACCATTGCCAGCTGATAGCATAGATCGGCTAAAAAGGGTGAAGGAAGAACCAATCTTACGGGATCCGAGGAGGATTGGTCATGTGTTTACGGAGTCTTCACAAGGGAAGCTTCAGATAGGAGGGGGTGATTTCCTTAATCAAGTTGAAGAAAGCCAATTTCGAAAGATGCTATCTCAACATGGTAAGGCTTTTGCTTTTTCTCCTTCAGAGATAGGTTGCGTGGACCCACAACTGGTGGAGCCAATGATTATCTTTACTGTCCCTCACATGCCTTGGAACTTGAAACCAATTCCTGTTCCAAGAGCTCATATTCCGAAACTCATTGAGTTGCTAAAAGAGAAGGTGCAGATGGGTATCTTGGAGCCTTCAAATGCTCCGTATTCTAACCGGTGGTTTACAGTGCCAAAAAAGAACGGATCTCTCAGGTTCATTCAAGATCTCCAACCAGTTAACAAAGTAACGATTCGGAATTCAGGAGTTGGTCCTATCGTGGATTCCTTCGCGGAATCTTTTGCAGGTAGAGCTATCTACTCCATGGCTGATTTATATTCTGGATATGATCAATTTCAGCTTGCTTTGGATAGTAGGGATATTACGACGATGCGTACACCTATTGGGCTGGTTCGAATGTGTACTTTACCACAAGGCGCAACAAACTCTGTCGCTCATATGATGAACGCAATGAATAAGGTGCTCAGGGATCACATTCCTCATCGAACAATGCCTTTCTTGGATGACATTCCGATTAAAGGATGTCTAGAAGAGGAGAAGGATGAAGAAGTTGGGTCGGATGGATGTCGGAAATTCGTCTCAGATCATATAGCAGACTGTGAAGACATATTGAAGAATTTAGAGGAGGCACATTTGACAATTTCTGGAGAAAAATCAAGTTTTGGTAGATCTGAAGTGCGGATTGTGGGACATTTGTGTGGCCCTTATGGTCGGAAACCTGATCCAGCCAAGGTGGACGGCATCAATGCAATGGAGGATATCTGCAAGTCAACATCAGAAGTAAGACGGTTTTTAGGTGCATGTGTTTTTTATCATATTTGGATTCCACATTTTGCACATATTGCTGATCCATTATATAAGTTATTACGGAAAGGACAAAGGTTTATATGGGAGGAGGAGCATACATTGGCCATGAAGAAGATTAAGATACTTTTGTCATCTGCGCCAGCCTTGCGACGACCTATATATGAGCAAGGTCGACCAATCTTTGTGACTGTAGATGCAAGTCCAACTGGAATTGGATGGGTTATTAATCAAGAGGATGAAACCGGAGATCGATATGCTATTCGGTTTGGAGCAAAGATTTTACATGATCAACAAAGAAGGTATGCTCAAATAAAGAGAGAGTTGTGGGGCATAGTTTCCGCGATTAAAGCAGACAAGGATTATTTGATTGGATCGGAAGTGGTTATAGAAACAGATTGTCTGCCGATCCTTGGAATGATTTCAGGATGCTCTTCTACAGATATATCCATGCTGAGATGGATTGCCTATATTAAAACATTTAACCCAGAGATCCGACATATTACAGGGAAAAACAATGCTATGGCTGATATGTTGTCCCGAGCTCGGACTATTCTAGAGCCATCCTCTCTAGAGGAAGAGGATGATTTTGATAATGGATTCTTTTGTAATGAGATTGGTGTGCAGGTGCCTGAATTTAGAGAGGATGAATATGAAGGAGAGCTACTGCAAATCGGGAAATTCCTACAAGCACAAGAAGGAAGCCCTGATTGGACACCAAAGGATTTTCGGCTATTTAGGAAGAAGGCTTATAGGTTTTTCTTAAAGGATGGATTTCTTTGGAGACTTGCAAAGAAAGTCAAGGATCCTCCAACTCGAGCTATCGGTTTACAAGTTCAGAAAGATAAGATTATTTCCGATTTTCATGATAGTCATTGGGCTGGACATAAAGGAGTGGTCAACACATTTTCGAAGATTAAGGATCGGTATTGGTGGAAGGGAATGTATGCGGATATCCAAAGGTATGTGGAATCATGCATTGAATGTCAAATATATTCTGATTATAGGGTGAGAGATGAGCTACATCCGACATACTCACCTGTGTTACATTATAAGTGGATGGTGGATATAGTTCATATGCCCTCTGGTCGAAATCAAATGAAATACTTGGTTCTTGCTCGAGAGGATTTGTCCAACCAAGTGGAAGGAAGGCCTCTACGAAACAAATCTGCATCGGCCGTTCTAAAGTTTTTATTAGAGGATGTAATTTGTAGATATGGTAATGTTGGGCAGATTGTAACAGATCGAGGGGAGCTTGATTCGGATGAGGCTCGAATGTTCTTCCAAAGATTCGGGATCCGATTAACTTTGACTACTGCATACAATCCGGAGGGAAATGGTAAAGTGGAAAGGGGCCATGGTCCGATTGTGAAGGCTTTGGTCAAAGCATGTGAAGGCCGAATTTCTATGTGGCCTGACATGCTTCCTTATGCTCTCTGGGCTGATAGATGCACTCACAACTCTGTTACGGGATTTATGCCATCAGAACTACTTTTTGGTCAGAAGCCTATTATGCCTACGGAGCGGATGATTCCCACTTGGGGAGTTTTACCTTGGGAAGATCAGATGGAACGTGAAGATTTGTTGGCTATTCGAATTCGCCAATTGGAGAATAGGCCGGACGATATAGCTGAAGCTGCCAGGAAACAACAAGAAGCTCGATTGAAGAATAAGGATCGTTTTGACAAGAGGCATCGAGTTCGGAATATTCCTATTGAAAAAGGAGATTGGGTTTTGGTGTTTGATAGTAGCCTTGAGCATCAACACAAATCTATTCGAAAATTCTCTCATCGATGGTTTGGGCCTTATCGAGTGGTAGAAGTCCGGCAAAATGGAACGTATATCTTGTCAGAATTTGATGGAACTCTTCTTCGAATTCCAATTGCTAGTAAACGAATTAAACTTGGAAAGAATTGATTGCGTTGTATACCTTCACAACAACACACGAGCAACCAACAACCTTCCTTGCATTTCCTTCTGAATCAATCTTACAGAGCTGGATCAGCAAGGAAAAAAATCATAATCAATATACGAACCTTCCACAGTACCTTGCACAAATCTAGTCACACAATAACATCTCTAAAATATAGATGACACCATAATCAATCAATGTAAGGAACCTGGAACTAGTATATTCCACATTCTCAAAATACAAATAATCTCCCTAAAATGTATTCCACAATCTCAGAAAATGATAACATCGCTACAGTATATCCCAAAACATAACAGACTTCCTATACCTGAAAAGCTACGCTTCTATGAATGAAACTAGTTCTAAAAAGTACTAGTCACTATATTCTCATAGTTTTAAAACAAATTAATCGAAACATCAAACAAATGAAATACTAAAAGAAGCGCTTTCAAATGGAAGTATATGTACCAGCCCCTCAAAACCTTCAAAACAGCAGTTCTTAAGAAAAGGATAGATAGAAAGGAACCACTTACACCAGACCATTCACCGAGCTTCTTGGCACTGGGGACAGAGATAAGGTTAACATTATGTTCAGAGCAAAGAGCTTGAACAAGTTTCGTGTAGTCGGGTTGGTTGCAATCTTCAGCCAAGACACATAGCTGAGCCGCATGCTTTTCAATAGCTTTCGCTGCTTCATGGAGACCTCGTGCAAGACCATCATGTGCAAGAGCCTTTTTTAATACAAGCTGAAGCCCGGTTAGAATATCCATGGGTTCACCGAGGGCTGGGGTTGATGATGTTTCCGGTGCATCGGCCACCACATCTTCTGCTCTGTAGAACATATAAGGGACAGAGACAAATTGCTCATGTCAATCCATCATTACCTTGAAACAATAGAACCACTCTCTGAGATAACCTAGTTTTCGCACACATTACGATTTTGTCAATTCATCAAATAGTTGATTTCCACTCAGTTCAAAAAAAACGTTTCAAAACAATCCGTCATCATCATAAATCTTCACCCGGATTGACATCATTATAAGTCTTCACCCCCAAGATAAGTAAATGCATAGTGTTTTAAACCTTCATGAGATAATTTCATTTCACAAGCAATAGATTTGAACTTCCATTGAATTCTCACCTACCAAGAAACATCCTCACTTCTAATGATTCATCTACCACACAAATTTTAATTTTCGGAGATTTGCCTCAATTATCAAGCAACAAGCTTTCATTTTCATGGATTTATCTCACCTTTAATTAGTAATGAATCACGAATTTCTGACTTAACTCAATTCCAACAGATTTCCTCTATGGCACCATTATGACCATTCTGAATATCTCTCAAGAAACATCTAATAACATGGCAATTTCATGGTTTTATTCATGCGTCTTATAAATAAGAAAACAAATTCGATGAAATGTTGTGCAGATGGGTTTATCTGGATTTTCATACCTAACAAGCAACAACTTCCTACTCATTTATGTGTTTCTGATACTATACGTTGCATTTTTCATGGATTTATTTGAGGCATTGAAATTTCATTTCTTTATCTCAATCATCATATACACCAAGCAACAAAAACCCAAAGCTTTT
>ERZ1034411.281-NODE-281-length-11953-cov-2.731804_pt1 | contig 11953 bp, 16 predicted proteins | sample MGYA00520583_ERZ1034411 | MGnify/ENA primary metagenome ERZ1034411 (study PRJEB33736, sample SAMEA104288481) | Azolla microphylla | place: Ecuador | collected 1982 | study: EMG produced TPA metagenomics assembly of the PRJEB19522 data set (Is there foul play in...
CGAGCTCGCCGGGTTGGGCGTGGGGGGCGTAGGGCTGCTCGTTGATATCGGCGTACTGCAGGAACTGCGGGTGGCAAGCGGAGGCGACGGTCTCCGTCAAGGCGGCGAGGCTGTCGCGGCTGTTGTCGACCTCGGCGGCGGTGTTGGCCAGGCAGGCCTGGTAGGCCTGCTGCGCATCTTCGCCGGTTTGCGGCGCGGGTGTGGCGGCAGCGGGTTGGGCCGAGGCCTGGGTGGCGGCAGGGGCGGGATGGTGGCTGCAGGCGGCGCAGAGCGCGGCTGCGGCTGCGGCGGCGAAGGCGATGGCGAGGGTGCGGTTCATCGGCAGAGGCGTTCCCCGGTCGGAGGCGGTGGGCGCCGGCCGCGGCCGGGCCGGAATGGCGCGGCGCGGGCGCTGCGTTGGGACCGCGGCGGGCGCGTGGTGTTCAGTCGTCGTCGCCACTGTGCCAGCGCTTGCGGCCGATGATGTTGACGCGGTCGAGGTCCTGCGGGCGCACGGTGATGGCGCGGTACTCGGGCAGGGGGTTGTCGCTGCGGATTTCGAGCGAGCCGTCGGGCAGGCGGAACAGGCGCTTGATCAGGGTTTCGCCGTCGTAGGTCAGCGCGTAGATCTTGCCGCTGCGCACGTCGCGGTCGGCGGTGTCGATGAGGACGACGTAGCCGTTGCGCAGTTCGGGGGCCATGCTGTCGCCGTCGACGGTGATGATGCGGCAGTTCTTGGGATTGAGGCGCTTGCGCTGCAGCCAGGCGCGGGTGAAGGCGTGGGAGTTGTCGATCTCCTCGTGCTCCCACACGATCTTGCCCTTGCCGGCTGAGAGGACGGCGCCGCGCACGCGGGTGACGAATTCGTACTTGTCGGCGATGGCGGCGGAGTCGCTGGCCGCATCGTCGCTGAACAGGGCGTCCATCGACAGCTTGAGCAGTTCGGCCAGCACCGGGATGTGCTTGCGCGCGACCTTGCCGGTATCGAACCACTTGTAGACGGCCTGGACGCTGACGCCGCAGGCCTCGGCGACGCGCTCGACCGTGACCGGCGGCTCGGCCGCGCGCATCAGGCGCTTGAGGCGTGCGCCGACGTGTTCATTTTCCAGAATATCAACCATGGGTTGGAATTTAAACCTCCAGCCATCGGTTAAACATCAACTTGTAGTTGTTTAATAGATAAACCTGTGGTTTAATTCTTCCGGCGAGGCGCATCGTGGCGCGGCGAAGGAGGATTTTTCGATGGGACAGCAGGTGAAGGTCTTGGTGGTCGACAAGGGGCAGTTCAACGCCCTCCTGAGAGGGCAGGCGCGGGTGCGCAACTTGCCCGCCGACGGGGACGTGGTCAGTGCGAGCCACGTCGGGCATCGATTGGGATTCATGGTCTACAGCGCCAGCTACCCTCATGCCGACCCGCGGCAGCCGCTGCCGACGGTGCAGGCGGTACTGGAGAAGTTCGGCGAGGCGACGGCAATACCTGGCGGTACCCGGAGCCGCGCATGAAGCGCGCGCTGACGATGGAGCAGCGGTTGATGGAGTTCGCCGAGTGGCGGCAGTCGGGCGGTTTGCAGGTGCCGCTGGGCGAGTCGATCTTCGGGCGCATTGCGCGCGAACAGGCGGGGGCTGGGCCCGGCGGGGAGAAGGCGCGCTTCGAAATTGTCGAGGGCGTGCCTTGCCGGCCGGACGGCGGCATGGGACGAATGATGGAAATGTACGGTGCGCAGGCGGCGTGCGATTCTCGTTGCCGCGAGATCCGCGAGTTGCTGCCGCTGTTGCCGGAGCTGCATCGCGAGACCCTGGAGGCGGTGTACCTGGGGCCGGAGCGGCGCCAGGCGCGCGAGGCGGCACAGCTGATGAAGCTGAGCGTGGGCAAATTCTATGAACGCAAGGCGGCGCTGCTGGGGTGGTTCGAGGGGGCGCTGACAGGTGGGGTGCGGCAGCGGGGCGAGGGTGAGCGGAAGGTGGTGGCGGTGGTGCGGATGTGAGGGTGGGTGAAGGTGTTGGGGAAGGCCGCCGTGAGGCGGCCTTTGTTTTGGTGCGATGGGATTTGGCGGAGCTGTTTGGGCTGGCCTTCACTCCCCGACTAAAAGCACTCGAGGACAGGCTCCGGCCAGCGGCACTGGGAGGGGACGATAAGTGGCTTTGATCGAAGGGAAGATTGATTCAACCAGGGGTTGACATTGGTTCGAACCGGGCGTAGAATTCTTCCTACAGTGAATCGCTGCACCCAAGACCCGGCCTGGCGCCGGGTCTTTTCGTTTGGGCGCCGGAAGTCGCGGCGCGGATTTCATGCTTTGCCCCTGTCCTGCTCCTGCGAGCGAGGGGTGCGCCGGATCGCCGGCGCTTTTATTGAAGAGGGCTGCCTCGGGCGGTCCGGCGGGCTTGCCATGTTGGCGGGCCGGTTTTCTATCCACTCCTTATATATAGGTATTCGACGTGGCGACAGCCGGGAAAGCTGCGGCCGCGGGCGCAGGGCGTTCGCGGCGGGGCAAGACTGAGGCGCCGGCGGTGGCTGTGCCGGCGGCAGTGCCGATGCAGGGACTGACGCCGCTGGATTACATGCTGGCGGTGCTGCGCAACGAGGAGGCCTCGGCCAGCGCACGGATGGAGGCGGCGAAGAACGCGGCGCCTTATGTGCATACGCGGCTGGCTTCCGCGGAGCTGAAAGGCGCGGGGCTGGAGCGGGTGACGGATGCGCTTTCGGCTTTGATCGAGCGGGTGCAGGCGGAGGGCGGCGGCGTTGGCGGACTGCTCAAGCGATAAGGCGGAGGCCGCTGCGCCGGCGAAGCGCAGGCGCGCGCGGGGCGCGGCAGTGGACAGCCAGGAGTCGCCGGAGGCGGTGGATGGGCGATTCAATGCGGCGCTGGATGCCCTGGGGGCAAAGCTGCGCGACCGTGATTGGCGGCTGCGCAATCTGTACTGGATCACCGACAAGAGCGGGGCGCGGGTGCGCTTCGTGCCGAACTGGGCGCAGGTGGAACTGTTCGATTCGCTGACGCATCGCAACGTGGACCTGAAGGTGCGGCAGTTGGGGGTGACGACGGGCTACTGCATCCTGTGGCTGGACGCGGTGCTGTTCAATCGCGGGCTGCGGGTGGGCATCGTGGCGCATACCAAGGACGATGCGGCGATCATTTTCCGCGACCGTATCAAGTTCGCCTACGACCAGCTGCCGGCCGAAGTGCGGGCGGCGGTGCGGCCGGTGAAGTGCAATACGCATGAGCTGCTGCTGGATAACGACAGTGGTATCCGCGTGGGTGTCACCTTCAGGTCCGGGACGGTTCAGGTATTGCACGTCACCGAGTACGGCTATATCTGCCAGCGGCATCCGCAGCGGGCGGAGGAGATCCGCACCGGCGCGTTCCAGGCGGTGCCGGCGGACGGGATCATCGTGGTGGAGTCGACGGCGAAGGGGCGCATGGGGCATTTCCACTCGCTGTGCCAGGAGGCGCAGAAAGGTGGGGGCTGGCGCTTCACCTTCCTGCCCTGGTGGCGGGAGCCGGCCTATGCGGTGCAGGGCGGGCAGCCGCTTGAATACGCGCAGGAGCGCGACTACCTGGACCGGCTGGAGGCGCAGATCGACACGGAGCTGACGCCGCAGCAGCGGCAGTGGTGGTGCCTGAAGCACCGCGAGCTGGGCGACGACATGTTCGCCGAATATCCGAGTACGCCGGAAGAGGCGTTCAAGGCTTCGACCGAGGGTGCTTACTATGGGGCCTTGATGCTGGAGGCCTGGCAGGAGGGGCGGGTGACGCAGGTGCCGGTGGACAAGGCGCTGCTTTGCGACACCTGGTGGGATCTTGGCATGAACGACGAGACGTTCATCTGGTTCGTTCAGCGCAATGGCTACGAGTTGCGCCTGGTGGACTGCTACAAGAACAGCGGCGAGGGGCTGCCGCATTACGCCACGGTGCTGGACGAGTGGCGGCGCAAGCATGGCGCGGTTTATGGACGCCATATCGCGCCGCACGATATCCGCGTGCGCGAGTTGAACACCGGCAAGAGCCGGCTGGAGACGGCGGCGGGGCTGGGGATTCAATTCGACGTGGCGCCGCAACTGCCGTTGAGCGACGGGATCGAGGCGGTACGTGCGGCGCTGCCGCGTTGCGTGTTCGACGAGGAGCGTTGTGCCGACGGCGTCCGCGGGCTGGAGCATTACCGCAAGGAGTGGAACGACCTGCTGGGTGTGTATCGCAACCAGCCGCTGCACGACTGGGCCTCGCATCCGGCGGATGCGTTCCGTACCGGCATTGCGGGAGAGGCGCAGCAGGCGCCGGCGGCGCGGGTGATGGCGCGGGCGGTGAGGGTGGAGAAGTGGCGGTGATTTCACGTTGGATACAAAATGATCTTCGTGCCATCCTTTTTGACCCTGGAAGTGGAATGCACTTCCATCGCCATGACCACAACTGAATTGAAGATCGGCGTCGTTGTCCGGGACTCGCGCGGTCAGATAGGGATTGTTCGCGAGCCGGAGCCAGCGCCCTCGAAACATTGGATCGACGAGCAACGAGACGCAGCGGTGATCAAAGCGTTGGGGCCGACGCAATGGTGGGGTGTATTGCCATTTGACGGCGGATATGTGCTTTCGCCGGAGCCGTTGCTGGAAGTGCTGCGTGAAGCAACGCACGAAGATTTTCTAGCCGCGGTGGATGCAGCTAACGTTCCAGCTCGCGCGCATCTAGCGAAGATGTTTCCGCAATACGTTGATCGTATCTTGGCTGAGCGGCGCAAATAACCAGAAGATGGAGTACTCACCGCTATGCCAAACTGCTCGATCAGGCCGGTCCGCAGTTCTGGGCCAGAGGCCTGCAAGCGTATGGCCATGCGACAGATCCAGATTATGTGGCTCGCCTGGTGCATGTGATGAAGGACTGGAATCTGATTCCCGCACCTCCAAGTGACAAGAAATGACTCGCATGCACGCAAAACGAGACAAGAGAGCGAAGGCCGCGCAGTCGATTTGGGTTCTGCTGATGCTGGGCTGCTGCGACGCGGCCTTGGCTGGGCCGGTGGATTGTGATGCGCTAGCCAAGGCAGCGGAGACGAAGCGAGCGCTGATTCCGTCCAGTGACGCTATCTGGAAGGCGGTGGGCAAGGGGCGGGTGCAGTTTTACAGTGCGCCCGACAAACGTTGCCCGATCAAGGGGGTGTTCATCATTCCTGGGCAGAGGGCAAATGCTTATGCGGATTACGCCGGCTTCGTCAATGTCTGGTACATGAACGATAAAGGCGGCGGCGATGCTGAAGGCTGGGTGCTGGAGTCCCGCATGAAGCCGACGGGCTACGGGATAGGGCCTAACTAGATTGTTGCGGTCTGTGGTTTCGAAGATGAGTTCACTGAGGAAATGGCGATTCAGCTTGAAGGCATTGCGGCCCGGTGAGCGTGCGCCAGCAAGTTGAGACAGGCCGCCCAAGCGCGGCCTTTTTTATGAGCGTTGTTATACGCCGCACGCAATAAGCGTGCGGGCGGTACTTTCATGAGCGGAATCGGCGGTGCGCCGTCGGCAACCGATCGATGAGTAACGAGAATGGATGACGAGAACCAGGATTCGAGCGGCACAACGGGATTGGCGCCGTGTTCGACGTGCGGCAGCGCGCCTGACGCTCCCGCTTTGACGGACTGGGACGGCAACGAGTATTCGCATGCGCTGCCGATGCAGTTGCTCGGCTCGATCGACGTGAACCTGGCGCGGCGGGCGGATGGATCGGGGCATGCGGTGGTGGAGCCGGGCACCGGGATGCCGCTGGTGACGGGACAGACGGCCCAAGGAACCTGGGATGCGGCGCGGGATATCGCGGCGCAATTGGGGCGGCGGCGGGTGCAGGCGGCTATCGACGGCGCGACGGCTCCCGGTGATTCGAGCGGTACCGCTTACTCGGATTCATCCGGAAATATGGATTTCGAAATCAACGATGGTTTGGATGATGCCACCGAGGGCAAGAACGTAACTGCAGGCGTCGGCGGCACTCAGAAGCAAGCCGGATTATCAGATCAGTCCACGGTGGGCCTGGCGCGGGGCGGTGCGACCTCGCCGCTAGCCAGACCGGTCGAAGTCCCCGATGGATTCGACGCTCCAGTGCGGGCCTCAGATGCGGGATTCGTGCAGGATGTGCTCGGACGTAGAGCCGACGCCAAGGGTGTGAACGCGGTGCAATTCCGGGAAGACGTTCGCGAGATGCAGGCATTGCTCGTATCGGCTGGGCTGCTGGACGGAAGATTGGGAGAAATCGACGGTCATTTGGGCGGGGATACGCTGGCGGCGGCGCGAAATTTCGTCGATGCCGCTCGTATCGCGCAATCCGATGATTCGTTGGGCGAGATGACGCCGATCTACGAAACCAGCAGGGCCGGAATCGGCGCCATATCGAGTGGCAGGAACGATCCGGGCGGGATATCGTACGGTCCGTATCAGCTGACATCGGCCAAGGGGAATACGATGTCGAAATTTCTCGGCAGCGATGCGGGGCAGCCTTACAAGGATTTGTTCTTCGGGGACTTGCGGCCGGGCACCCCGCAATTCAATGATATCTACCGCTCGGTGGCCGAACAGGAGGGGGACGTATTCGCCGGCGCCCAAAGGGACTATGTGAAGCAGTCGAATTACGACGCTGCGGCGCAAAAGGCGAAAGAGGCCGGTTTTGACCTTTCGGATCGTGGCGTTCAGGAGGCGGTGTTCAGCCTGGGCGTTCAGTTCTCGCCGCAAAAATACCAGGCGACGATCGATGACGCTGTCGCCGCTAGTGGTGGGAAATTGCCCGACGACCCGGACGCCCAGATTTCCGCCCTGTATCAGGCGCGTGGCCGGCAGTACCCGCGTGATGCGATCAATCGCTATGCTCCGGAGCAGGGAACTGCCCGGCTGATTTCGGCGTTTCATCAGCAAGGACAGGGCTTAAGGGTGGAGGACGGAAATCCATAACATGAACGGGCTGAAATTATTCGCGCTTCTTTATCTGTTCGCGGTGTCGGGAGCAGCTTGCGCCCAGGCGACGGTGCTGCAGTGTTCGGCCAAGCTGGACGGCGTGCCGCATTCGCTCAAGCTGTTTTTCGCCGATGGGAACGTGACCGGCTTCGACTATTCCAGCACGAATCCCAAATACGGCGAGGATTGCGAAGTCGAGGCTCACGAGGGCCAAGATGGCCGGACCACGGCGAGCGTATGGAAGCGCTCGCCCGGCGGCGTACTTGTTTCGGTATTTGATCCGCCGGCAGATTCAAAGCAGCACGCTTATCAGGCGGACGTGAAAATAGAGCAGTTTGATCGAGGCTATCGACTGACAATCCTTTCGGAACCAGAGCCGAAGATTTGCGCTTTGCATGGATATATCGCGCCGGTGGTGGTGATCGCTCCGACCAAGAGCCGATGCAAGCTGCAGGAGTAGATGAACTCACCAAGCCGAGCCAGGTTGAATTTCTCTTATGGGTGGCGATTTGGCGAAGCCGCGCAGTGATGCGCAGAATGTTGATCCGGAAACGACGATGATTCCGATACAAAGAAGTTGGGCGGGGATAACGGCAGGATGGATGGCGGCGGGTGTGCTGAGCCTGGCATTCACCGCGGCGGCCGGCGAGGACTGGTGGATCGACCCTGCATTCACGAAGGTACTGCATCGTTCGATCAAGCGATTCGCAGGGAAGGCCGAAGGAGATTATTTCGTGCCGCAGGCTTTGGTGGCCGACGAAATCAAAGAAGGCCTCGGCGGGCCGCCGGAGCCAGCAGTAGAAGAGTCTGGCGGCATTCGATTGATTGCGGGCGGGCGCTTTCACAGTGCCGAAGAGCGGGCGGCGGTGTTGTTGAACAGCCGGCAGCAGGTGGTTCTGGCGGGGCTGATTCATTTCGGCTGTGCTAGGCAACAGGGCTCGGATGCCCGGCCGAGAGTCAGCTGTCAGGACAAGCCGCAGCTTACGGTCTTCGAGCGCGGTTCTCCTGATGTTGCATCCAAGCAGATGCTGATTGATTGGGCGCTACGCGGGGGAGCTTGATGGCCCGGAAGATAAGAGGTTATTTGCAGGGAATGGCGGTGGGCCCAGGCGGATTGTCGACGTATCCCATTATTCGGATCCCATCAGCCACGGCGAAGGAGAGGCTTCCGGCAGATCTCGTAATGCCGGAGATGCCACGCCGGACGTCCAAACTCAAGCTATGAAGGCGATTGTTTCAGCAGGAAGAGCCAGGGGTTTAAGCAGCGATGAAATTGCGCTGGCATTGGCGACAGCGAGACTGGAATCCGGGTTTAACCCGGATGCCGCGGCGGGGGGAAGCAGCGGAGTAGGTCTGGGACAGATCACCGATCCAACTGCCAGGGGCTTGGGATTAGCTCCGCAGGACCGTTGGAAACTGCCGCAGCAAGCAGAGGCGCTGGTTAGATTGCAACAAAGCAATATGGAACGCGCGCGAAGCCAAGGCCATCTCGGCGATCAATTGGATCGTTATACTTACGCATATCATCATGACGGACCGACGCTTTCTCACCACGGCTTGGGCCTGGCTGATCGCGATGTCCTGCCATATGTCGATTTGTATCGGCGGTACGTCAAGAGCGTAGGAGACGAGAAATGATCAACGGTGCCCGTCTTCTGTTTTTTTTCTGGTTGTTCCTTGCATTGGCGACCGCCAAGGCTGATGAGCACCGGCGTGTAGATTTGAAGGACGGCCTGCAAACGATCATTGTGGAGACGACAGAGGGCGTCGAAACCGCCGATATGCGCATCCGGGTCATTGGAGGGCAGCATGATCGACGATGGAGATATCGGGATTTTTGGTTGGATCAGGAAACAAAGAAGTCAGTCGAATTGGGACAAGTGGAGCAGGATCGGTACTTGTTCGTTCACACTTATAGTGGGGGCGCAAGTTGCTGCTGGTCGCTGCTGGTGTTTGATTTGACGAAGGGAAAGGCTTTGGGTGAATTGCTCAAAGGGTATTCGGGTATCGATATGGAGAAAGGTAGTGGCAACTGTCCGGTAGCGGCTGTCACCGTGCCGGAACTGCCTGAATACAGTGCTACTAATGCCGGCAAGCCGTTTAAATATTGCTTTGACGGCGTGAGATTTAGCAGGAGGCGCTCGATGCCTTCGGTCAGGATACAGACAAATGACTGAGGAGTTGTGCTGCTGAGAGAGATCAGATGCCCGGTCGAGCATTAGTTGTCAGGACATGCCGCGGTTCACGCTCTTCGAGCGCGGTTCTCCCGATGCTGCATCCAAGAAGATGCTGATCGATTGGGCGCGGAGGTACCATGCCGATATTGGGATCGAAGAGCGTTTGCTGGAATAGGCGCGGCTAAAGTTTAGGCTGAGGTGGCGCCGATCACCCAATAGCGCTGAGAACCGATCCTTGCAAGGCCGCTTTCAGCGGTCTTTTTGTTGATACCGATGTATTGCATGCAATGAGCGCGCACCTGCACCTTCCATGTGCAGATTCGGCGCTACCCCACGAGGGATGGCTGTGGACGACACTCGGGAATCGAGCGATGGCATAGGTCTGATGCCATGCCCCACATGTGGCAGTGCTCCTGGCGCTCCGGTGCTGACGGACTGGGATGGGAATGAATATTCGCACGCGCTGCCGATGCAGTTGCTGGGCTCGATCGACGTGAGCCTGGCGCGGCGGACGGACGGGTCCGGGCATGCGGTGGTGGAGCCGGCTAGCGGGATGCCGCTGGTGACCGGGCAGACGGCGCAGGGGACCTGGGATGCGGCGGAGGATATTGCGAGGCAGTTGGGAAGGCGACGGGTGCAGGCGGTGATTGACGGGAATTTGTCGGCCGTCGGCCAAGGAATTGCCGAGGGTGAGGGACTCGGAACTGAATCCGGATCTAATTCATTCCTTGAGAGGACGGACAATCCTGCTGTTAGGTCGGTTCCACCAGAGGCGGCTGCTCTGGATGAGAACGCGATCGAGGATTTCGCGACGCTGCGCAGGCGAGGTCTGAGCGTAGCCGATGCTACCACCGCGGTTCAGCCTTACGACGAAGGCGCTGCGGATATGTCTCCGAGCGTAATCGCCGCAGGCGGATCAGCCATAAGCGACTATCTTCTCCTGCGAAAAAAGGGGTGGAGCGATGCGGATGCATCCGAAGCGGTGCTGACCGGAGAGCAGGACATCGATCGTCCGGTCAGTGCTACGGCAAAAGGGTCGCAGGTGTTTTATACCTACGGAGATGGTTCCACGGTGGTGCTCTCCGGCGGGACACAGAATTTGCGGGGCAGCAATCCGGGAAATATGATTGATAGCGTCGATGGGTACAAATCGATAGGACGAAGCGCCTCGGGAAAGTTTGCCGTGTTTCCGGATATTGAAACCGGTTTCGATGCCGAGGTTTCGAATCTTGAAAAACCGGCCTATCAGGACAAGACTGTGCTCCAGGCGGTAAGTCGATGGGCTCCGAAAGGGGACGACAATGATCCGGCTACATATGCGAGGACGATTTCGTCCTGGACGGGTCTCGATGTCAATACCCCCTTAAATCAGCTGACACGGCCGCAATTGATCAATGTCGCGAATGCCATTCAGCGTTTTGAAGGAGCGGGTCACGCGGCCGCCACAGTCGTGCTGCCATCATCTTCTGGAAAATAGGGTTTGATCATGCGCGCGTTGCCGCTTTTTTTGATTCCGACTTCGCTGATTTTGACCATGGTCGCGCATGCGCAGCCATGTCCCTCGCCGCTGAGTACCGATAACCAGAAATCAGTGTCACTGGTCGGGACTTTGCACCAGGAGACTCATTGGGGGCCGCCGGGTTTCGGGGAGAGTCCGAAGACGGACACGAAATTCATTGCGTGGATTCTCATGGTGGATCAACCGATTCAATTCCGCCTGGGCGATGAAGGCTCCGGCCCAAAGGATTTATCGACGCGCAGGATTCAGTTGCAGTCGCTGAGCGACATGCCGATGGCATCGATCAAAAAGATGGTCGGCAAGAAGGTTGTTGCCAGCGGGCCGCTCTATGCTGCGACGACGGGAGGGGATGTAACTCCGGTCATCGTTTCATCGGAGATGGTGAGGCTGGCGGGCGATGACGCGTTGGCGGAATGCTCGGTTGCGAAATGATGAAGTTCGTCATAGCGCGCCGTGGGCTGCGAAAAGAGAATGTGTCCGTTATTCGATATGGCGGGAATGTTGATGCTGATTTACAGGCGCTGATAAAAATTACAGACCTCCTGAAAAGTTCGGATAAATGAAGACAAGAATTCTTTCCGCTCTGGCGGTTGGCGGCTGCATCTGGGCGGCTGCGGCCGCTGCTGCCGACGCCCCGAAAGTCCTGAAGTGTTCGGCGACTTCGTCGGGCATGGCACATGAACTGACATTGACGACGAGCGCCGGACAGGTCGTCGCGTTCACTTATTCCAGCGTCGATCCCAGGACGGCGCAGGATTGCAGCGTATCAGCGTCGAACTTGCGTTCGGGGAGCAAAGATGGGAATGATTCCGCCTGGACGATGCAGGCGGACGGTTCGACGCTGATAGATTTGTACGACGATGACTGGGCCACGGACGGCAAGAAGAGGGTGGCAACCGTGACGGTTCGCTCGACTGGACGATCCTACAGATTGACGGCGAAGGAGAGCGGCGATTCGAGCTTTTGTGCGCCGGGTGCTTATCTGGCTCCGGTGGTGATTCTGACGGAGGGGAAAAAGCAGTGTGCGCTCGAAGATTCAGTGAGTCAGTAAAACCACCGGAGGTGGCTTGTTCCGGGAGGGTAAGAGAGCGTGCATATTGCCGGGGCGGAGCAAAGGCTCGCCATTCTTCGACGGGGCCAGTGGCGGCCGACGCAAACAAGGCGGGGGTGCCAGTGCGCGATTGCTGGAAGGGGGCGCGGTTGAAGGTGTAACGGAAAGCCGTAGCCGGGGTGGCATTACCTGGTGGATAGTTGAAGAATTTTGTTCCTGCAAGGCCGCTTCGAGCGGCCTTTTTTATTGGGTAATTCCTAAGGAAACCGGACCAGATTTAGACTGGTCCGGTCGATGAAGAAAT
>ERZ1034411.282-NODE-282-length-11949-cov-45.476459_pt1 | contig 11949 bp, 14 predicted proteins | sample MGYA00520583_ERZ1034411 | MGnify/ENA primary metagenome ERZ1034411 (study PRJEB33736, sample SAMEA104288481) | Azolla microphylla | place: Ecuador | collected 1982 | study: EMG produced TPA metagenomics assembly of the PRJEB19522 data set (Is there foul play in...
AAATTCCCTTCTACCATTTTTTTCACACCAAGTTAATTTTCCTGACAGGTCTAATTGGTAATTGGTGATTGGAAAAACCTATTCTCCGTTACCCATTAGCAATGATTTGACATAACCATTAGACACAAACCAATCACCAGTGTCTTTTAGTGCTACATTCACAGGTGACTGAGGTAGACTAAGCTCGCGGACGGCCTTGGAAGCATCATAATACATTGGTTGCTGTGCCATGCGGACACCATCTATGGGAACTCTGGGGGTTTTTCCTATAGGTGCAAGAATTTTTTCTTCTACACAAACCACACTTAATGGTAAAAAAGCTGGAACGGATATTTGCGGTGCTTTCAATCCTGTGATCTCAGATAGTATTTCTAGAAGTTGTTTGAGGCTAAGATTTTGATGTCCGAGAATATAGCGAGCGCCTGATCTTCCTTTTTCTAAAGCCAGCAAATGTCTTCTGGCCACATCTGGCATATCAATAAAGTTTAAACCTGTATCCACATCAGCTGGCATCTGTCGCCGCAAAAACCGCAGAATACTATCCCAGGTTGCTGTGGGTTTAATATCCAAAGATCGAATCAGACTGCTAGGACTAACTACCACAATATCTTGACCTTATTTTGTAGATGTGATCGCTACTTGTTCAGCTAGAAACTAAGACTTTTTATAGTCTCCCACTAACTTTTCAACAGGACTCTGATGAGTTTCATCAACCACTTGACCAGATTTCCCCAATCCAATAGCTGCTACTGAACTGGTATAAACCGTCCGTGAAATCCCCGCTTTTTGGGCTGCTGCTAACAGATTGCGCGTTCCTTCCACGTTATGAGGATAGAGCAAATCGCGGTCTTTTTGCCAGAGGGAATAATGGGCAGCGACATGAAACAGGTAGTTACAACCATGCATCTGTTTCCAGATATGCGGGTCATTTAAATCGCCTTTGACAATATATATCTCTAAACTCCGTAAATTTCCCAGGTTACTACTCGGACGTACCAAAGCCGTAACTTTGTATCCTGACTCTAATAGCGATCGCACCACATGAGAACCAACAAAACCTGTACCACCAGTCACAAAAGCCTGGATTTAATCACCTCTTAACTCCTCAATATTTGATTATTGCTGATTACATCCGATCAAATATGATTGTCTGGCTCAGGATTTACAGGATGCCTGAAACAACCGAGTCGTCTTCGGTCATTAATAATTAAAAATTATTTTTTACGCTATTTTAAATAAATTTTTTTCAAAAGAAATCTTGTTTTTGGGGTTGAGCTCGCGGCGAAGGTGGTAAAGTATTTATATTAAATCAAATTGGCTGTGAGGAAAAATTTTTCAAGCTATAATATTTGAATTATAAGAATATCAGCTTGAGAAGGAAAAATCAATGGGGTTCGACCCTAAAAAACGAATTTTTTTTAATTTTTGAAATTTCCTTGGAAACTTGAGAACGCCAAAATCAGCATTCAGATAAGAAAATCTGACTACAAACATCGTAAAAATCCTTAAATCCTGGACATACTTACCCGCACCCATATTTTTTGAGCCTGTTGTGCGAGACTATAAATTAGCGATTTTGCGATCACTGGGCTGACGAAAGATATCGAAGATGAAGAGATAGAGGGAGAGTCTTGAAGGGGTTCAATCTTTCATTTTTGGGAGAATGTGAGTTAGCGGAACTTATCGTGGGTATCCGTTCTAGGAGAATGAAGGACAAAGTCTAAAACTTCATCCTTCACCCTATTAATTACGCTTCATCTAAAGCTGCAATACCAGGTAAAACCTTACCTTCTAACAACTCCAAACTAGCACCACCACCGGTAGAAATGTGGCTCATTTGATCAGCCAAACCTACCTTTTCAACTGCTGCTACAGAGTCACCACCACCGATAATGGTAGTTGTGCCGATTTTGCCGATTTCTGCTAGAGTATGTGCGATCGCTTCCGTACCCGCAGCAAACTTGTCAAACTCGAACACACCCATAGGTCCATTCCAAATTACAGTCTTACAATCAGCCAAAGCCGCTTGGAAAACCTTCACAGAATCAGGACCAATATCTAAACCCATACCATCAGCAGGAATATTGTCAATAGTGACTGTAGTAGCATTCGCATCAGGAGCAAACTTATCAGCCGCTACAATATCTGTAGGTAGCAACAAAGCCACACCGCGTTCCTTAGCTTTAGCTTCCAAAGCCTTAGCCAATTCCAGCTTGTCTTCTTCTACCAAAGACTTACCAACACTTAAACCACGGGCTTTATAGAAAGTGAAAATCATCCCACCGCCGATGATCAGCTTATCGCACTTTTCTAATAGGGTTTCAATTACGCCGATTTTGCTAGAAACCTTAGAACCGCCAATAATAGCCACTAAAGGACGTTTAGGTTCTTCAATTGCACTTTGTAAATATTGCAATTCCTTCTCAACCAAATAACCAGCCACAGAAGGACTTAGGAAGTTAGTTACACCTTCAGTTGAAGCATGGGCGCGGTGTGCAGTACCAAACGCATCATTTACATAGAAATCAGCATTTGCTGCCAATTTTTTCGCAAATTCAGGATCATTCTTTTCTTCTTCCTTGTAGAAGCGGACATTTTCCAATAACAGCACTTGGCCATTTTGTAACGCGCTAACTTTAGCAGCTACATCATCACCAATACAGTCATCAGTCTTGACAACTTCTTGTCCCAACAACTCAGAAAGGCGTTTAGCAACAGGAGTTAAACGCAATTTATCATCTACACCTTTGGGGCGGCCAAAATGGCTTGCTAGAATTACCTTCGCGCCCTTTTTGGTCAAATCTTGGATAGTTGGCACAGCAGCCCGAATGCGGGTATCATCAGTAATGCTGCCTTGATCATCCACAGGAACGTTAAAATCAACCCGCACCAAAGCGCGTTTTCCAGATATATCAGCAGCAGATAAACTTGCTAAACTTTTTTTCGACACAGCCAAACTCTCCTGATTACCTTTTTGTTATTGTTTTGGAATATAACTATCAAGATTTTACCGGAGTGAGGGGTGCTGAGGTGATCTATGTTTAAAACAGTTCTGTTTCCAATTGATCAAAGTCGCGCCGCGAGGGAAGCTGCTGAAGTAGTTACCAACGTCGTGCAGAAATATAACAGTCGCTTGGTTCTACTGTCTGTTGTGGAAGAAGCAGCCCCAGACGCGCCTAATGCTGATCCCATGATGTCTCCAGAGGCCGTTGCTAAACTTCTGGAAAATGCCCAAGCTCTATTTTCTCACCACGGTATTACAGCCGAAGTCCTCGAAAGACAAGGTAAACCAGCCTTTACTATCTGTGATGTGGCTGATGAAATTGAGGCCAGTTTAATTATTATGGGCTGTCGGGGTTTAGGCTTAACTGATGAGGGTGCAACTGATAGCGTCACTAGTCGCGTCATTAACCTTTCCCCTTGTCCAGTTTTGATTGTGCCTTAGCTATCAAACAAGGAGTTACAGGAGTTACAGGAGTTACAGGAGTTACAGGAGTATGGCTTACGCCAACCTACGCTAACAGAAGAAAAAATTAATTTTTCCCCCTACTCCCTGTTCCCTACTCCCTGTTCCCTACTCCCTGTTCCCTACTGTAACGAATGGCAATTTCAATAAATTGATAAAGTTAAAATCTCTATTTTCTTGCGCTACACCTAATTTTATAGTTTGTGGAAAATTATGATAATAGGGGGACTGAAAAATTACATCCCATATATTCGAAATACTTGCATAACTACTATTAGTAGCTTGTATTAGCTGTGAATGATGAAACCGATGGTAGTTCGGTGTCACAACTAAATAGACCTGTCAGGAAAATTAACTTGGTGTCAAAAGAATGGTAGAAGGAAATTTTGACCGTCTACCAAAAGGAAAAATCCACTAAATTAACTATATTCAAGAATATCCACATCTTACAAAGCAAATACAGGGAATAACTAACTATCAGTTTCAAGACTTGTTAGCCTAAGGTGAAGTGCAGCATAAAAAACTGCAAGGGGAGATAGAAAGTAAAAACATAGGTCTAAATTAGAAAGGAGGAGGGGGGAAAGGGAAACTAGAGATAAAACAACAGGTATGTCTATCCTTGTTCTCTTGGAGGAAAATGCCAACATTTGAGGTTTTAGGTTTGCATTTCGGTATATGGAAAACGGAAGCAAAGGACACATTTCATTACTGGCTAGAGATATTACGAGATGTTTTCCCTCCTAGTCTCCGTGAACAGCTAGAAAAACATGATAGGGATTATGCCATGGCGACTCAGAACAAAAGGCAGGAAACAAAGAGTTTTCCACCAAGGGTATTTTTGTTGAACAGGTCATTAGACTTGTAAAAATATTCCGGGTACCTCAACAAAGATTTCCCCTGAATTCCCCAATTTACTCACAAGTAATTCTTACTAACTATTTGTGGTTTAGTCACATTAGGAATTGGTTCATTAGTTTTGCCCATGTCATACATGTTATGGATATGAGGTCAGTTATGAATTTGTCATCAACACCTTTATGGATAGGAATTATCCGTAACTATTCCCAACCCTGCTTCTTTCCTTGGCTCTTTCCTAATCCTAACACTGTGGAAAGCTAGAGACAGACTCCTTTGTCAATTGTTGGACGTCTCTAATGGATTATCTTTGGATCTTATTTGCTCAGTTGCTAGAGAAAATTAAGGCTGTGATTGTATATTCTCTCTTAACTACAATCGTATTAATACGGGTGTAGGTAATAAGGTATTTGAAGAAAATACTAATGTAATTTTTGAGGGAAATAGAGTAGATAAATTAGGTAATTCTTTAGAAGAAGTTAAACCTAAACTACAAGAAACAGAGTTAATAATTATAGAATTTGTGAAGCTTTACAAGACATGCAGTTTAAATATATTTAAAGCTCTTTCTTTAAACATGAAAATAAAAAACGTACTAGTCATTACTTAATATCTTTTGTAAGCAAGCACTTCAAAGGCTATGAAATTATGAAAGAGGTAATGGCAAAAGAAAGTTGTAAGTACAATCAAGGTGTCCCTTCTTTTGAAGATAATGCAGCTATTCTTAAACCATTTTTGTTTGAGTTATCACGTCCTCTGGATGAATTATAACAAATGCTCCTTGATGAATTTGCAAGTCAAACAATAACGATGCAAGAAATTTATATACAGCACAATATTGGTAGATGTTTTCTTAGCAAGAACTATCAAAATGCTCTCAAATATTCCCAATTTTTTGGTGCATTGACCAAACCATGTTTCAGCGATTTCTTTTATTTAAAATGGTCACAGTTTGTGATACTATCCTGAGGTAACCATTCCATCATAAAATCAGGATGTATAATATAAACAGCATGATTAGATACAGTATAACAGAGGTGTTTATCTGCCTTAATAATGCGTGTTTTATTAGAAATAAAATCTTTAAACTTGACTATAATCAAAATATCAGCCTTACCTGCAAGTACCGTTTCTAGAATATGGGTATCTTCTTCATCAGGAATAGCAACTATACCAGTCCCACCTAAAGTTAATTGTGGAGAAAAATAAATTGCTCCGAGTTGGGTATAACTAATAATTGCAGATAGATAAGAATCGACAAATGCTGTGGGAATACTTAGCTGTTCCTCAAGGACTGAACCTAAACGGTTAATCATACCGCAAGATATAATTAACTGTACTAACCCTAATTCACAATAGCCTTGCCTTATGATTCTTACTAAATTTTGACTGGATGAATTCTGCTTTCCTTTCCTATCCGACAGCAAAGATGCACATCAGATGTTAAGATCAAAACATAACTGTATTAAATTTTGTGGTTGGAGTATTTTCAGATAAGATTTAACTTGATAAACTGACTTATTAATGAATATATAATTAGGTGTATTTAATCGTAGCCATTTCTAACTTTAGATAAAATACAGTTTTTATTGTACCACAAAGTTCACAAGGAATTTATATGTCCGAACAAACTAGATTGACTTAGACCGATAAAGAAATCGATAGCTTGATGAAAGATTCGTCTAAAATAGCCCAACAAATACAAGTATGAAATATTAATTTAACCTTGCAATTTTTAGCCCATCTTCCAGCAGAGGCTTATACAGCATTGTAACATAGAGAGGTAATAGCTTCACCTGAAGATTGGCAAAAAGTCACCCATCAAATCGCACCTGTCTTAGTAGATGCTCAATATGAAATTACTCATCGTCAAATTATGGCACAGATGAAACTGGATAATTTAGATGAGATGGAATCTGATGATTATATTTTAGCTGCTGCTTTGAAACTTACCAGTTAGTTTATTAAGGTATTGCTCGTTTAGATGAATTAACTGAATAGTATATAAGATGAGTAAAAGTCAACCCAAATTAATAGATGTAGTAGCATTAACAGTTGATATCCCTCTTCTGTCACTTTCCGGGTATTCTGAATAAAAGAATAAAAAAAGGAAACCCTGAAAGGTAGGTGGGGTAATGGATGTAGAGTTACAAATCCTGAAACATTTAGCAAGAGATGCTCACCCAACAGTTGTCATGATAGATGAATATTGTGGAAAGTATAAAGACCTGTTTAAGGATGGAAAAAATTATGAGTGCTTCAAATATTATTTACACATGGGAATAATATCAACTATAAAACGAAAATCCTTACCAGAGATAGCAAAGGTAGTGAGCATAAACTCAGCCCAGTCATTACATCATTTTCTAGCTAATTCAGATTGGTCAGTAGATGAATTAAAACAACGAAGATTAAATAAACTCAAGCAAGAATTGAATGAGCAGGCGATTACAGTAGTAATAGATGAAACCGGAGATAGAAAAAAAGGGAAAAAGACTGATTATGTAGCTAGACAATATTTAGGAAGCGTGGGAAAGGTAGATAATGGAATAGTTCCAGTTAACGCCTATGGCGTTTACGCTAACATAACTTTTCCATTAATCTTCAAAGTATTTAAAGCAAAAGGAACACTAAAGGAGTCAGATAAATATAAAACTAAAATAGAGTTCCCATCAGAGATAATGACAGAATTAATGGAATCAGGGTTCAATATTAAATTAGTACTAGCTGATAGCTTATATGGCGAAAGTAGCCAATTCATTAGAAAACTAGGTGAATATAAGTTAAATTATGTAGTATCAATTAGAAGTAATCATGGAGTCTGGTTGCCTTCAGGAGAAAGCGTTAGAGCGAATAAGTGGTGTAAATTTGAGAGAACATTTAGCAATCAAAAATCAAAGACTAGATACATTATGGAAATAATTTATGGTAAAAAAAGAGCCATAAATTACTGGGAAATAACTACTGACCCAGAAACCATGCCAGAAAATTCTACCTCCTTTGTAATGACGAATCTTCAAGGTAACTTGAAGAAGACTTTAGGCGACTTATATGGATTAAGAACCTGGGTTTAATATGGGTTTCGACAGTGTAAACAGGAACTAGGCTGGACAGATTACCGTTTCAGTAATTTCCAACATATTGAGAGATGGTGGGAGATTATTTTTAGTGTTTATACGATGATTAGTTTAAATTCTCCAGTCTTCTTAGGCTTCAATCAATCTCATCAACTTGAGACTGAAGCACAAGAAAATAATGATGCTGTTTTTTGTAATCATCCGCAATGGAATCATGAATCTGGATGGAAGAATACTTTAAATAATCTACGTCTCATTATCCAACCACTTTTACTATTTTGGTTAATTTATCCCTGGTTAAGTATTTTCCCTAATTCACATTTACTGCTGGGATTTAATCATTTAATTGCTGCCATGAATCAATTTAAACCCTGTTATGCTTCTGGATGATTGAGCTTCTTTACTACTTGCTTATTCCGGAAAGTGACAGCAGAGGGATATACCTGAATATAAGTTATTGCGTGGTCAAGTTGGTACAATAGTCGAATTACTAGCAAATGGTACTGTATTTCAAGTAGAATTTAGCGATAGTAATGGACAAACATACGAATCTTTTGGCTTGCTTCCAGAGCAAATTATGGTTTTACATTTTGAGCCAATATCCCCTACTTTAGTGCTGGATAGTGTTGTATTTGAAGTAGAATTTAGGTAAACCCGCCACAAGCCTGAAACTCAATTCCTTGAGTCAGTATTGAGAGGAATGACGAGTTTTTCATAGGTTTCAATGTAGTGGTAGCTACAAAATTAAAATCCTAGAGCTTGACTGGTTGCTTCTTTTCTGTAGTCTGGGAATTATTGCTACTGTTAACAGGAGGTTGTGGATCTAGAAAAGCTTCTTTACCTGTAATCAATCGAGAGCGACGATTACGAGTGATATAATTCCACGCCCACTGAATTACTACTACTAATTTAGTATCAAACTCGATTAAGAAGTAGATGTGAATTACTAGCCAAAATACCCAAGCAAGGAAACCAGTGAGTTTGATAAAGCCTAAATCTACAACAGCTAAATTTTGCCCAATCATTGCCAAACTACCCACGTCGGTGTAATGAAATTCTGGCAAAGTATGACCTTGAAGCCGTAGTTGAATCAGTCCACCTACATACTCTCCTTGTTGTTTGGCTACCGGTGCAACACCAGGTAAGGGTTTCCCATTTTGATGGGAGAAGTTGGCTAAATCTCCAATTACGAAAATGTTTTTATAACCCTTGATAGTCAAATTCGGTTCTACAATTACACGCCCAGCGTGATCACATTCTACATCTGTACGTTCTGCTAAAATTCTCCCCAGTGCCGAACCCTGAACACCTGCTGCCCACAAGATAGTTTTTGAAGCAATTTCTATCAATTCACCATCTTGCTTGAAAGTAACAATGTCATTTTCAATATTTGTCACCCTGGTATTAGTGTGGATAACCACTCCCAACTTTTGCAAGGCTACTGCGGCTGCTTGGGATAACTCTGGTGCAATGTGTGGGAGAATGCGATCGCCCCCTTGCAATAGTAAAACTCTCGTTTCTGAAGTGTTAATGTTGCGGAAATCTTCTTGTAGAGTTTTGTATGCCAACTCTGCGATCGCACCTGCTAATTCTACACCAGTCGGACCACCCCCCACAAGCACAAAAGTCAAAAAAGCACGACTTTTTACGGGATCCGTTTCTTTTTCTGCCCCTTCAAATGCTGAAAATATCCGGCGACGCATTTCTATCGCATCTTCCACAGTTTTCAAGCCAGGAGCAAATTCTCTCCAGTTATCCTTACCAAAATAGGAATGGTTAGCACCTGTAGCCACAATTAATGTATCATAGGGTATTATTTCATCACCCATAATAACTTTTTGCGCTTTTGGATCAATATTATTTACTTCTCCCAGCAACACTTTTGTATTCTTGCTTTTGCTAAATACAGAACGCAATGGTGCAGAAATATCAGCAGGTGATAGCGTACCTGTCGCAACTTGATATAAAAGCGGCTGAAATAGGTGAAAGTTACGTTTATCAATGAGAGTAACATTTACATTTGTGTTAGCAAGAGCCTTTGCTGCATACAGTCCACCAAAACCACCACCAATGATGACAACCTCATGTGATGGCTTTTTTTGAGGTGAAACAACCATAGAAAATATTTCCTTTTGTTAAGAGTTATGTAACGTTTCTTAACAGAGATGTAACAAAATTATAATGTACTTTGCCGTTTATTTAGAACACCTAAAAAAATACTAAAAGTATTCAAAGTTACGAAATAAGTCAACCCCTTCGGGGAATTAAAGATTAAAAGCTAATCAGTGGAAGCTTGTACTCACACGTAGGAGAGTGAATAATTGAGAGAATTAGTAACCATTCCACAGCAATTCCTATCCAAATTAAGGGCATCCTTGACACCATCACCAGTGACAGCGACCACATGACCAAGGGTTTTATATGCTTCCACTAACCTGAGTTTCTGTTCTGGCATCACCCTGGCAAATACTAAACCTGTTTTGTGCTTGTGGAGTATTTGCCGTAATTGAGTATCAGAAAGATGTCCTAATTGTTCTCCTGTGATAATTCTAGCTTTGCCGTTGACTAAACCAATTCGTTGAGCGATTACAGCTGCTGTTAAGCCATAATCACCTGTAATCATCGTCACTTGAATACCTGCACGATGACAAAGAGCAATCGCATCCGCAACTTCTGGACGTGGTGGATCAATCATTGCCACCAATCCCAAAAAAGTCAAGTCCTGTTCCAAGAAATTATTATCAAGCTGTTTCAATTCAGCCCCACCTTGACTTGTTGCTACTCCTAGTACACGATAACCTTGACTAGCAAGTTGATCATTAGCCACCACAATTTCTTCCCGGTGGGTTTGCGTCAGTTCCAGCTTTTCACCTGCATGCCATAAATATCGTGAATGTTGCAATACATCTAAAGTTGCACCCTTGCTAAAGACCAAGTACTGTGAATTTCCAGTATTGTCCAACTGCAAATGCCCTTCTAGCAAAACCGTCATCATTCGTCGATGGGAATCAAAAGGTACTTCACGAATTCTTGGTGCTTGGTGTTGCAACTCCTCCAATTTCAAGCCAGCCTTAATTGCTGCTACTAGTAATGCTGCCTCCGTAGGATCACCTGATCCTAGCCATTGATTGGAGTTGGGCGGATGATTTAACTGGGCATTGGAACAAAGTGCCGCACCAGCCAACATTAACCGCACCTGAGACTCATATTCACCATAGGTAATTTCTACTTCTCCCTTGGGTTCATAACCTACCCCAGTTACATTAATCTGAGTATTGGGAATCCATAATTGGCAGACAGTCATTTCATTTTGAGTCAAGGTCCCGGTTTTGTCGGTGCAAATAACAGTTGTTGCACTCAGAGGTTCCACCGCAGACAAACGCCGTACTAAAGCATTCTTATTTGCCATGCGCTTAACACCAATAGCTAAGGATAGACTCACAGTAGGTAGTAAGCCTTCCGGGACAAATACCACAATAATGCCAATCGCAAAGATGAAACTTTCTCTGAGTTGCATTCCTCCCAACAACTTAGTAAGTAAAAATATCACCATACCCATACTCAAAGCAATCATGGTAATGATGTTAACTACTCTGGAAATCTGCACTTCTAAAGTGCTGGCTTCCCGCTTTACATTTGTTGTGAGATAGGCTAATTGACCAAATTCTGTATGTGTGCCTGTTGCATATACCACCGCCAGTCCCCGACCGGCTGCAATGGTAGAACCTGCAAATACCAAGTTACTAGCTTCGGAAGCATGGATATTGTCTGCAGTGACAGGTTGGCAAATCCGGGGAACTGGCAAAGATTCCCCTGTGAGTACGGACACATCTACATATAAAGACTGACCTGACTATCAATAATTCTGGCATCAGCGGAGATTTTATCACCTTCTTCTAACTGCATCACATCGCCGCTAACTAACTCACGGGAAGGAATTACAGATAATTTCCCATCTCGATAAACTTTTGCTTGGGAAGGTAAGATTTTTTTTAAAGCTCCTAAAGCTTTTTCCGCTTGAAACTCCTGCCAAAAACTAAAAATAGCATTAATCCAAATAACTGCCCAAATTGCCCAACGTAATTCTGGTGTTTGAGAAATAAAAGCTAAAATCCCCGCTATCCACAACAGCAACGCCATAAAATGGGTTAACTGGTCGGTGAAACGTAGAATTAAAGGTCGTGTTTGTGGTTCGGGAAGTTCGTTATAACCGAATTGTTGTAATCTTAAGTTGGCTTCTACCTCGCTGATACCTTGGGGAGTTGTTGTTAGATTCTTTTAGAGAAGAGATCTATAGGTGTCAGCGTCCAAATATGAGAATTTAAAGGCATACTCTCAGTATCAATCTGGCTTTGATATCCTAGATACTGAGTCTATACCTCGTCATCTGTCTGAGGTGAGGGGTATGTTTTCTAGGGTGGTTAGTATGTAGTATGTAGGGTGCGTTAGGACCGCGAAAATATCATAAACTATAGATTAAATTATATACGCTCCTAAGAGATGATTTATAAAGTAAATGTTGAGGAGACAAGAGGAAGTAGCATAATTGTA
>ERZ1034411.283-NODE-283-length-11906-cov-36.175513_pt1 | contig 11906 bp, 15 predicted proteins | sample MGYA00520583_ERZ1034411 | MGnify/ENA primary metagenome ERZ1034411 (study PRJEB33736, sample SAMEA104288481) | Azolla microphylla | place: Ecuador | collected 1982 | study: EMG produced TPA metagenomics assembly of the PRJEB19522 data set (Is there foul play in...
TGGGGCCAGGATTTCCCACTCCATATCAGTTAAGTGTGTGGGGTAAGACTTTCGTTCCATCAGTAGCTATGTAAATACACTACATTTTATGTATCCTATCCTTCTACCATTCCTTTTCTACTCCCCTTTACATTTACTTTATCAGCCTCTTAGAGAATCCTTTGGTAATCAAAAATGGTAGAATTTAGTCTTAGTTAATTTTGGATATGCTCAACCATTAACCACATTTAACGATATCAGAGAACAACAAATAATTGTTAGTCCTGAATATAGCGCCCCATAACAAATACAAGGAACAGCAACCTTTGCCAGTGACCTTTATAGTTTGGGAGTCACTTGTATTTATCTCCTGACAGAAATTCCCCCCTTTGATTTATTTGATATTGCCAACAATACCTCGATTTGGCGAGAGTATTTAACTACACCAGTCAGGGAACATCTAGCGCAAACCCTAACAAAAATCATCAACCCCGACTTACAACAACGCTGGCAATCAACATCAGAAATCATCACCACACTAGGAATAAAAAAACCATCATCCACATTTATCTGTGTCCATCTTGCAGTTCAAAAAATATCACCATTCAATATAATCCTGATAGCCAAATTCACACCTTAGTATTTACACCAGATAACCAAATATCAGCCAGCGGTGATGATAGTAAAAACATTCAAATTTGGGATGTAAAAACTCAAAAATTATTAGCTAGCTTGCCAGGACATACAAAATATGTAAAATCAGTAGTTTTTAGCACCAACAGACAAATTTTAGCAACAGCAAGTGATGAAAATAAAATTATGGAATGTAAATACATGGCAAGAAATTGCTACATTAAGTGGACATTTACGCGCTGTAAAATCAGTAGTTCTTAACCATGCGGGCAATATTCTTGCCAGTGGTAGTTGGGATAAAACTATTAAAGTTTGGCATGTAAATACAGGTGCAGAAATTTGTACACTGACAGGACATAAATTATAAATAAATGAGATCGCCTTCAGTTCCAAAAATGATATATTAGCTACTGCCAGTTGTGATCGCACAGTGCGTCTATGGAAATTACAAATAGACCAAAAATTACAGAACTACCCGTATCAATTGTTAGCAACCCTTGTAGATCATACAAGAATAGTTCTAGCAGTTGCTTTTAGTCCCAACGGACAGATTTTAGCAACTGGTAGCGACGATAACAGCATCAAGTTGTGGGATGTCAACACAAGTAAGTTAATTAGCACACATCTAGGGGAATCCTGGTACTGACCAGGATTAGCTTTTACAGCCGATAGTGGAACCCTAATTAGTTGCAGTTGGGATAAAACAATCAAACTTTGGTCTATCAGTATTAGAAATAGCCACTCTCTTTGATCATACTGACTCAGTATCTACAATTGCCCTTAGTCCAAATTAACAACTAATTGCCAGTGGTAGCAGGGACAAAACCATCAAACTGTGGGATAATTGGAAATCGGGTAGTAATTAAAAATTACCAATTACCAATTACCAATCACCAATTACCCAATCACCAAACTAAAACAATCAGGCGCTACCTGTGAAGGCCACTTCAGGAAACTTCAACTGCGCTTCTGCCATCGGGCGATTTCTGCCTTCTTCTTGCCAATAGTTAATCACTTCTGTTGCCTTATTCAGCAACTCAACGCGATCAACATCAGTAATCCAGTGTTTGGATTCTAACTCTTTTTTGAGTTCTTCCCAAGCATCATTACGAGGCCAGAAGAAGTATTTAGTTAAGGGACTTGTGCCTTTACCGACAACTTGATCGACTGCTAAGGCAACGTTCTCATCTAACCAGAGAATTTTTAAGATAAATTTCGTCAATCGTACCTCCGGGACAAATCCGGCTATGACTTACTAAGTTTGCGACCCCTTATTGTAACTTAATATCTGCCCAATTGACTAATGAGATTGAATATCAACAGAAAGGTGACAGGTGACAGAATGCAGAAATTTTTGATTTTCGATTTTTGCACAGATGGGTGGGTGTAAAAAATCAGATACTGCAAAAAATGTCTGAATCTCTATCTGGACAATGTGGTTTGAGGCAATTTTTGTAATTGAGACACCCACACACCTTATACAGCAAAGGTTTCAGCTATTTTACCTGTTGATACAATTTCTGAAATGGACTATGATTAGACCATCCACGCAATCGAACCTTAGTTGAAATTTCAAATAATCCCTATTAGTGAGTAAAAGCAATATGTAAGCTTTGCGACTTGGTGCCTTTGTGTATTCATCTAACACAGCAAATCAATTAAAATTTGGTAGTAATCGAGATTGAAATCTTGAAAACATTAATTAATTTGCCATTCCCATGACCAAACAAACAAATACAATCATCATTTTTGATATAGATGGCGTAATTCGTGACGTTAGCGGTTCCTATCGTCGAGCCATATCAGATACCGTAGAACATTTTACCGCCCAAGCCTATCGTCCCACACCAACAGACATCGACAATCTCAAATCAGAAGGGATTTGGAATAACGATTGGGAAGCTTCCGAAGAATTAATTTACGGCCATTTTATCAACCAAGGAAAAACCCGCGCCCAACTGCAATTAAATTATCAAGAGATTGTTACCTATTTTCAAACTCGTTACCGTGGTACAGACCCAGAAAACTGGAATGGATATATTTGTAACGAACCTTTATTAGCACAACCTAGTTATTTTCAAGAACTAACTCAATCTGGTATTGCTTGGGGTTTTTTCAGTGGTGCCACACAGGGTTCTGCTAACTACGTCTTAGAAAAACGCTTGGGTTTACAGTCTCCTATATTAATAGCAATGGAAGATGCACCAGGCAAACCAGACCCCACGGGATTATTTGCTACGATTAATTTGTTAGAAAATGGTAGTGAAACAAAACAAACGGTGGTGTATGTAGGAGATACGGTAGCAGATATGCACACCGTGGAAAAAGCAAAAGCTGTAGATAATTCTCGGACTTGGTTGGGTGTGGGAGTTTTACCACCTCATGTCCAGGAAACAGCAGTAAGAAGGGATGCTTATACTGAAACCCTGATGAAAGCCGGTGCAAAGATAGTATTTAGTAATGTGCAGGAATTAACACCAGGTCAGATTCAGGAGTGGGAAAGAAAATAAATGTTCTAATATCAATGAAGTGATGGTGTAGAAATTACCGATGGATAATAAGAGAGACGTCAGGAAATTTACAAAGGAGTCTGTGTCTGGCTTTCCATAGTGTTAAGATGACGAAAGAGCCAAGGAAAGAATCAGGGTTGGGAACATGTTCATGGATAGTTCCTATCCATGAACATGTTCATGAGAAATTCATAACTGACTTCATATCCATAACATTTATGAAATAGGCAAAACTAATGAACCAATTCCTAATGTGACTAAACGACAAATAGTTAGTAAGAATTACTTGTGAGTAAATTGGGGAACTCACGGGAAATCTTTGTTGAGGTAAGGTACCCGGAATATTTCTACAAGTCTAATGACCTATTCAACGAAAATACCCTTGGTGGAAAACTCTTTGTTTCCTGCCTTTTATCCTGAGTCGCCATGGCATAATCACTATCATGTTTTTCTACCTGTTCAAGGAGACTAGGAGGGAAAATATTTCGTAATGTCTCTAGCCAGTCATGGAATGTGTCCTTTGCTTCCGTTTTCCATATACCGAAATGCAAACCTAAAACCTCAAATGTTGGCATTTTCCTCCAAGAGAACAAGGATAGACATACCTGTTGTTTTATCTCTAGTTTCCCTTTCCCCCCTCCTCCTTTCTGATTTATACCTATGTTTTTACTTTCTATGTCACCTTGAAGTTTTTTATGCTGCATTTCACCTTGGGCTAACAAGTCTTGAAACTGATGGTTAGTTATTCCCAGTATTTGTTTTCTACGATGTGGATATTCTTGAACATAGTTAATTTAGTGGATTTTTCCTTTTGGTACACCCTCAAAATTCCCTTCCTTCCACCATTTTCTTTTGACACCAAGTTAGTTTTCTGGACAGTTCTATTACCACTAGCCACTGAAAATGCTTTAATTCAAGACGGTGTACCATCAAAACCTGGTGGGGGTATATAGTTGCCGGATTTTGGAGTGCAATCTCACCAGCAATCAGCCCGAAAAAGAATACCTCTACCCAACAGAAGCAGTCACACCCCTATTCAATTTTACAGGCAAGTTTAACAGCGGATCATCTGATTTTACTCTCCCTAGATAATCAAGGACACTTCCTCAGCCTAGAAAGAACTTTTAGTAGTTTGGGATTTGCTGTTTCCTTATTTCAGGTTTCCTTAGAAAATGCTGACGAAATTCACAATGTTTATAGTTTGTCAACTGTTAACACCACAAAAATCAAACCAGTCCAGAGAAAAGTACTCCTAGACTTGCAAAATCTGGATTGAGCCTCAGACAACATCGAAGGCTTAACCTTGGGTACTAAACTCCCTAATAGACAGACTTCGTTAATTCTCATCAGCGACAACAATTTTAACAAACTGCAAACCACTCAAATCCTTGCCTTTCAACTCAAACTCGAATCAACAGGTTATTAGATCTGCGGCAAGTCCGTTAACCAACCTCCTAGTACAGTACAGTAGAAATAAACCAACCATTCCAAATCTCCGAAAACCTAATGCCGTATACATTTTGAATTTGGTTAGGGTAGCGTCTCCTTCGGAGACATGTTCTTGGGGTAGGTCTTCTAAAAGAAGCATTTTGAATTCACGGCAGTACTAGTCTGTCAAGCTAAAAATGAAGGGTAAAAGCAGGCAGGGGAAGAATAGAACTTTGAAGTTTATCATTATCCGTCAAAATAAATCTGACACACTAGTACCAGAAGGAAAGATAACTTCACTATCAGGATAATAGATAATTAACGTATTATTACAGGTACACACTAGCTGCTACAATACGTTACATAAGATTAATTAGAGTTTACCCACCAAAAAGGTGGTATGATATCAATTAATAGGATTGAAGCCAGCTATACCAACTTTACCAAGCCAAAATCTGTTATGGCAACCATGAAGGTGTTCAGGACATCATCCGTTGATAAAACTTAGATATAAACTAGACTTTCAACCCTGTCACCTATCACCTGTTTATACGAATAGAGCTTTAGCATTGCTAAAGTTTCACAAGTCAAGTATTGGTCTTATATTGGTCTTATAAAATTATTGAGACCTGTATAAATAGTCAAAAACAATAGCTGTAATAAATTTGCTAAAGTCTCCTGTAGTAAATATGCATTTGTTTTGTGGTGCAATATAACAACCAGGATATGAATGAGTACCAAACACCATCAGACATTTACATCGGCAAATTATTAAATAATTGCTATTTAATCAGAGATTTACTTGGTCCCGGAGGTATGGGAAGAGTTTACCTTGCAGAACATATCACCAAGAACTGTGTTTTCGTTGCTGTTAAAATGCTCTCTTTAAGTATAGGCAACACACAGTTAGCTAAACGCTTTGGGAGAGAAATCTTCATCGGCGCTCAATTAGGGAAAAAGAGTTCACATATTACCCGTGTATTGACCTATGGTATTACTAATGAAAGAGTACTATTTTATGTAATGGAATATTTACGGGGAAGAACCCTCAAACAAATTCTGAAAATTGAGAGTTTAACTCTGTCAAGATTTCTATAAATTAGCCAGCAAATTTGTTTAGGGTTAGATTGCGCTCACAAGGGAGTTACCTTAAATGGTAAAATTTATCCGATTGTGCATAGAGATATTAAACCAGAAAATATATTCATTCATAATGATGGTAAAAGAACAGAAATAGTTAAGACCTTGATTTTGGGACTTCCAAATTCTTGACCGAAAGCAGTGGAATTACAATGAATGAGGCTTTTATAGGTAGTTTACCTTATTCATCTCCAGAACAAATGCAAGGTCGGAAAATATTGGATGAGCGCTCTGATATTTATAGTTTCGGTCTGTTAATGTTTGAAATGTTAACAGGAAAACATCCATGTCATACAACAAGTCACTGCTTTAGCAGTTGGTGTAAACTTCATTGTATTCAAGCTCCACCTACATTTGAAGAAATTAATCCTTATCTTCAGATTCCCCAGGAATTGCAGCAGTTAGTAATGGGTTGTTTAGCAAAAGATGTAAATGACAGACCCCACAATATGAGTGAGGTTTTAGAAGTTCTAGCGAAAATCAAGACGCAAATTCAAGAAAATGCTATAGATAATAGTCGAGAATTACAGCTAGATCCTAATGTAAAATTAGTACCTTTAATAACAATTCCTGAAAAAGAATGTTGCCAGAAGCAGTGGACTAATAATAAACCATTGGCATCAATTTGTTTTTCCCATCTTTTATATACAGGAAAAGGGAACATGGCAACTTTGTAGGCAATGTTACCTAAAGCTGAAATTATCAAGCTTAAAAATAAAAGCCATACTAGTAAATTTACTAGTACCATGGATTATCCAATGGTGTTGTGGATAACAATGTTATATGATGATCAATCTGGTTTGATTAGATGGCTATCTTATTAGTTACATACTAAAGATAGTAGAGAAGAAAAAATATTGTGTCATATATCAGAAATTGGCTACTATCATATGCTATTATTTACCCGTAGCAATCCTCATAAACGTAATGACGTTATAACTTTTTCGCTGAGAGTTAAACAGCCTCAATATCTACAAATATTATAAATTTAAGTCAAAATAGCCATGAAATCGGTTCTTCAAAATAAGCGGAATATAGACTCAAAATCGAGTATGGAAAATTCAAGATAGAACTGAATAAAAAATTAAATATTGACTCTAAGAAACCAACTATATTTTTCAACTCCTGGGCGGCTAAATTATTTGATATATCTAAATCGCCATGATTTGGAAAATAAACAGTAATTGCTTTCAATAATTTGATTTCGATTAGAGGTTATTTTAAGTGAAAAAAAAATCATTTGCGTCTCCAGCAAATCAGAATTTGCTTGCAAGGCACTATGAATTTAAACAATTAATTGGTAAAGGTGGCATGGGTGAAGTTCTTTTACCGCATGATGTCCTGCTAGGAGGGACACCAGTTGCGATAAAATTTTTCACTCAAACGCTAGCTAACCCCAAAGTTCAAGCCAGGTTTAACCGTGAAGCTCTTTTGAGTGATGCGTTGAGCCAAAAGAGTATACATATTGTGCGGGCTTATGATTATGGTGTGACTAAAGGTCGGAAAGCCTATTGTGTAATGGAATATTTATCTGGCAAAAGTTTAAAAGATTGAATTACTATTACTTTGCATATATTCCTCACTCTAGTACGCCAGATTGGTTTGGGTTTACAGTACGCTCATCAAGGCATTTCTATGAATGGAGAAAATTAACATGTAGTTCATAGAGATATTAAACCAGCGAATATAATTGTGATTCCTAATCCAATTTTAGGACAATTGGTATAGATTTTAGACTTTGGTATTGCCAACTTTTTAAACTCCTCTACACCACTTAATACTAAAGGATTTCATGGAACTTTACCCTATTGTTCTCCAGAACAATTACACGGAGCAGAATTACACAGTCGCTCTGATATTTTAGACAGTCGCTCTGATATTTATAGTTTAGGTTTAATCATGTTTGAGATGCTGACAGGGCAAAAACCTTGGCAAACAGAAACAGAATGTTTTGGTGCTTGATATAAGGCATATCTATTTGAAGAAGCAAGAGTGCTCGCAGATGTGAATACTTATGTACAAATCCCCCAGCAGTTAAATAACTTAATCATGAGTTGTCTGGAGAAAAAACCCAATCAACTTCCCCAAAATATGGGTGAAATTCTCAAAGTATTCGCCGATATAGAACAATCTATCTAAAAAACCAAAATCACAAACCTAGAGACAAAATCCCTGCTTGATAATTCTGTGACTTCTAGAAATTTAGCAAAAATCACCAATCAATATGGGAAATTTGCCTGGCCTGAAAATAAACGCATTCAAGAAATTGTTTTTCCTCAGCTTCATAGATCCTGTTCCAGGATCTATCGTTTCTCTGTGGCTAATGTTACCCGAACATGAAATTAAAAGTCGCTCCCATACCAAGGCTTACAATCAGTTTGTCTTTATCACCTAACCCCAACCGATGTTGTTGTGGATAACAGTGCTTTCCAATCGGTAATTGGAACCGAAATGGCTACCCTGCTACCTGGATATGCAAAATCCCCAAAATCTCCAGATGGTATCCACCTTGATAACCACTCAGTCTTACCGATTGGTTTTGTTCACTCTAGAACCTGCCGAGAAATGTTTCAAGATTCTCCGCAGTTCCATTAATCCAGCACAGCAAAAAAATTTGAAACCCTGGGTTCAACAAACTCAGCAACTACTATTCTCTTCTCAACCCCTAGTCGGCAAAAACTTGTTAAAGCGGAAATACAAGCAAATCCAATCTTCAGATACTAGAGCGATTGAATACTAACATGCGGGTCATAGTCTAAGTTAAGGGCACTAAGGAAGATCTAATCAAAAAAATAGCAATATTTTCGATCCTAATTACTTGACAATTAAAAAATAATAGGCAATAATAAAATTGACAACAAACAAGAAGGGACTGTAGTTCAACTGGTTAGAGCACCGCCCTGTCACGGCGGAAGTTGCGGGTTCGAGCCCCGTCAGTCCCGTTTTAAAGTGCTGAGTCCAGATAGATGATTTGAATGCCTTAATCTGGTTTTCATTCATGAATGCTTTTAACTCAGGACTAGGTACTCAGCACTTGTTTTGCTTTGAGAGAGAGAATTAACTGTGTCTGTAAGAGTTCGTATTGCTCCTAGTCCTACTGGAAATTTGCATATTGGTACAGCGAGAACTGCTGTATTCAATTATTTATTTGCCCGTCACCATGATGGGAAGTTTATTCTCCGCATTGAAGATACAGATTTAGAGCGATCGCGCCCTGAATTTACTGATAACATCCTCAGCGGACTGCGCTGGTTAGGACTAAACTGGGATGAAGGTCCATTTTTCCAATCTCAACGCTTGCACCTCTACAGAGAAGCAGTGCAGAAACTGTTGGATCAAGGATTAGCCTATCGCTGCTACACAACTTTTGAAGAATTAGATGCGCTCCGGGAAACACAAAAAGCCAGAAACGAAGCACCCCGCTACGATAACCGTCACCGTAATCTCACCCCAGAACAACGCGCTGCCTTTGAAGCGGAAGGACGCTCCTCGGTGATTCGCTTCAAAATTGAAGATAACCGGCAAATTGTCTGGAATGACTTGGTGCGGGGTCAAATGTCTTGGTGTGGCAGTGATCTGGGCGGTGATATGGTAATAGCACGCGCTTCTGCTGACGGTATTGGTCAACCACTATATAACTTTGTCGTCGTCGTGGATGACATTGATATGGAAATCACTCATGTCATTCGTGGTGAAGACCATATCGCCAATACAGCCAAACAACTTCTGTTGTATGAAGCTTTGCGTGCAAAAACTCCCGATTTCTCCCATACACCACTGATTTTGAATCAAGAAGGGCGTAAACTTTCTAAACGAGATGGAGTAACTTCTATTTCTGACTTTCAGAAAATGGGCTTTACTGCGGAAGGTTTAGTCAATTATATGACCTTGTTAGGTTGGTCAGCCCCAGACTCTACTCAGGAAATATTTACCTTAGAATCAGCAGCTAAAGAATTTACCTTTGAGCGCGTAAATAAAGCTGGTGCGAAATTTGACTGGGATAAACTAGATTGGATTAATAGCCAATATATCCATAATATGGACGTTGTTCATCTGACAGATTTACTCATCCCATTTTGGCAAGAAGCTGGATACTCATTAACTTATGGTAGGGAGCGTCCTTGGTTAGAACAGCTAGTGAGTTTAATTGCTGCTAGTCTAACCCGGTTGGTGGATGCTGTTCCCATGACCAAAATATTTTTTACTGAAGGGGTAGAGTTTACCGAAGAAGGTTTAAGTCAACTCCAGCAAGAAGGGGTGAAAGCGACCCTAAAAGCTATTCTGACAGCTTTAGAAAATCAACCGCAACTTTCACCTTATACCGCCCAGGATATTATTAAGCAAGTGGTAAAAGAGCAGAAGGTAAAAAAAGGTTTAGTCATGCGAGCGCTCAGAGCAGCTTTAACGGGAGATGTACATGGACCAGACCTCATCCAATCATGGCTATTACTAAATCACATTAGTTTAGATAAACAACGTTTAAATCAGGTAATTTCAGCTGCTAATTAAGTGACAGGTGACAGGTGAGTCAGTCGGTCTTGGGGGTTTCTCCCAAGACCGACTGACCTATTGCTAAAGCCTTCGCGCAGCGTCCTGGAGGCATCACCCTTCGGGTGACAGTGATAACTGATAACTGATAACTGTCTCCTTGTTCCACCCATTGGGAACTAAATTTTTCAGATTTCTGTTTTAACATCGACTTAGAAAGAAAAAAATTTAATACAATGCTAACAAAACCTCCTAATATAGGAAGAAGACTATTGTTGATGATACTTACCCTGGGCATCACAACTATGATTCATCATCTTGTTGATGCTGAAGAAGCACCAATTTTTGGAGATATAACCATCAATCGGCAATTTTCCCCAGATCCTTTAAAAGTTCGTGGGATGAGTGGCGGTTCAGTTCCAGCCAGCAAAGTCAACAGAGCAAGTGAAACTTCCACAGGTTCGTGTAGTGGTTTTGTGGATCAGAGGCCAGATCACACTCTCAAGCTAACCAGCAAATTCGATTACCTGAAGTTGCAAGTAGAAAGCCTAGCAGACACCACCATGATCATTAAAGGCCCTGGTGGTAATTGGTGCAATGATGATTTTGATGGAAAAAATCCTGGTATTGTTGGTGAATGGTTGCAGGGAACTTACCAAATTTGGGTTGGTTCTTACGAAAAAGGCAAATATCTACCCTACACTTTAAAAATTACAGAAGTTAAGTAATATTAAAGCTTATTCTCACTTTAAATAACAAGATGCAGCTTTAAGAAGCTATCAAAGGCATACCACGCTAAAAAATACCAGGCAATTACTTCCAGTATGGATGTAAACCCTTAACTCAGGCTACTGGTGTAAAGCCCTGCGGGCATCGCTGCGCTTACAGCGTAGCGTCCTGGAGAAATCACCCGAAGGGATTCACCCCACTGATAAATCCGGGAGCTTACTTTTATTCTTCAGGAAAAGGCCGTAATGGTAGCGCCTCGTAGACAGGGATGAATGGTAATTGGTAAAGAATGTTCTCCTCATCACCCCCATCTTCCCCTAATTTTTTCCGACTGGTAGCATTAATATTAGAACTAAGTTAAATTTAATTAAGATTCTTGATAAACTGAATGAATCAGCCATAAGTAAACGACAGTATTATGGCTGAAATTACAAAATGGATTTATAAACATCCGTTACAAAGCAGTCCTATTGGTATCTAGAGGCAAATTAAAAGATGAAATTCTCTTGGAGAGTCGTAGCACTCTGGTCAGTGCTGGCTTTAGTAATTGGCTTTTTCTTCTGGCAAGGTGCTTTTGTAAATGCTCCTGCTGACACAAGTAAAAATGCAGCTAGTACCCGCATGACTTATGGCCGCTTTTTGGAATACTTGGACGCTGATCGCGTTACTAATGTAGATCTGTATGATGGCGGTAGAACTGCAATTATTGAAGCTAATGACCAAGATATTGAAAACCGTGTTCAACGCTGGCGGGTAGATTTACCTATTAATGCACCTGAGTTAATCAATAAACTCAAAGAACACAACGTTAGTTTTGACGCTCATCCTATTCGCAATGACGGCGCTATCTGGGGTTTGTTGGGTAATCTTGTCTTCCCAGTTTTATTGATTACTGGTTTATTCTTTTTGTTCCGTCGTTCTAATAATCTTCCCGGTGGACCTGGCCAAGCAATGAATTTCGGTAAATCTCGCGCTCGATTCCAAATGGAAGCGAAAACT
>ERZ1034411.284-NODE-284-length-11900-cov-2.861461_pt1 | contig 11900 bp, 12 predicted proteins | sample MGYA00520583_ERZ1034411 | MGnify/ENA primary metagenome ERZ1034411 (study PRJEB33736, sample SAMEA104288481) | Azolla microphylla | place: Ecuador | collected 1982 | study: EMG produced TPA metagenomics assembly of the PRJEB19522 data set (Is there foul play in...
CCCCCTCGCCGGCCTCGCCTGCCGGCACCGGCTTGCCGTCGCCGTCGACGCAGCGCACCTCGGTGCCGGGCAGGGGCCTGCCGCAGGTCAGGGCCACGGTCTCGGCGTCGTCTCCCGGGCCGCACAGCGAGACCACGCCACAGGACTCGGTCAGGCCGTAGCCGGTCAGCACCACCTTGAAGCCCAACTCGGCGCGGATGCGCTCGATCAGGGCGGGTGCTACGGCTGCCGCGCCAGTAATCGTGGCGCGCAGGCTGGAGAGGTCGGCGGTGCCACGCTGCGGATCGTTGAGGATGCTGATGAACAGCGTCGGCGGCCCCGGCAGCACCGAGATCCGCTCCTGCGCCACGCGCCGCATCAGCGCGGCGGCGTCGAACACCGCGTGCGGCAGCACCATGGCGCCGGCGAACAGGCCGGCCATCCAGCCGAACTTGTAGCCAAAGGTGTGGAAGAACGGGTTCACCACCAGGTAGCGGTCTTCCGGCACCAGGCCCATGTGGCGCGACCACTCGGCGATGGTGCGCAGGTTCTGGCCGTGCGAGGTCATCACGCCCTTGGGCCGGCCGGTGGTGCCGGAGGTGAAGATCACGTCCATTAGGCTGTCGGGGCCGATGGCGGCGGTGCGCTGCTCCACCGCCGGCGCCGGCACGCCCTCGGCGCGGGCGAGGAAACCGGCCCAATCGAGATCGCCGGCGCGGGCGTCGCGCAGCACCACCACCGTTTCCAGGCTTTTCGGCCGGTGCGGGGCGAGCACCTCCGGGTAGTACTGGTCGAGGAAGCGGCCGGCGCTGAACAGCACCCGGGCGCCGCTGCGCTCCAGCACGTAGCCGACCTCGTTGCCCTTCATGCGCGTGTTGACCGGCACCACCGCGGCGCCGGCGCTGAGCACGCCCAATGCCGCGATCACCCACTCGGCGCAGTTCTGCGCCCACAGCGCCACCTTGTCACCGGGCTGAACGCCAAGGGCGATGAGGGCGCGAGCCGCCTCGATACGCTGGCGGTCGAGTTGCTCGAAGGAGAACACCTGGCCGTCTTCGCCGACCAGGGCAATGCGGCCGGCGTGGCGGCGGGCGACGTCGATGAAGGCGAGGGGAGCGGTCTGGTTCACGTATATGCTCTCAGCTGCTGTAGCGCACACGCACTTTGGGTGTCTTCGGCACCGACTGGCAGCCGAGAATCCAGCGCTGTTCCAACTCACCGGGATCCAGCACGTGGTTCTCCAGCATCTCGACCTCGCCTTCCTCCAGCTTGCAGAGGCAGGAGGCGCAGGCGCCGGCGCGGCAGGAATAGGGCGCGGCGATGCCGGCGCTTTCCAGGGCTTCGAGTATCACCTGGCCGGGGACGGCGGTGACCATGTGGGTCCGGCCGTCCAGTTCGGCTTCGATGGTAATGCTGTCGCTCACCTTTCCGACCAGATGCGCCAGCCGTTGTCGATGTGCATCTCGGCGCCGTTGATGAACCTGGACTCGTCCGAGGCCAGGAACAGCACCAGGTTGGCGATGTCCTTGGCATCCGCCATGCGCGACATGGCCAGCTTGAGATCCTTGACCTCGGGCATCTGGCCGGGCTTCACCGTGCCGTGCAGGTTGGCCACCATCGGCGTCTTGATGCCGTCCGGGTGCACCGAGTTGCAGCGGATCTTCAGCTCGAAACGGCGGCAGTGGATGGCGACGTTGCGGGTCAGCGCCGCCACCGCGCCCTTGGAGGCGCTGTAGGCGCAGAACGCCGACATGCCGGAAATGGCGGCGATCGAGCTCATGTTGACGATGGAGCCGCTCTTGCGCTTCTTCATCGCCAGCACGCCGTACTTGCAGCCGAGGAAGTAGCCGTCGGAGTTGACGCGCTGCACCGTGCGCCACTGCTCCAGGGTGGTGTCCTCGATGGTGCCGTACTGCAGGATGCCGGCGTTGTTGACCAGCACGTCGACACCGCCGAACTTGTCCTCGGCGGCGGCGATCACCGTCTTCCAGTCGTCCTCGGAGCTGATGTCGTGGCGCACGAACAGTGCCTGCTCGCCGATCGAGGCGGCCACGGCGCGGCCGGCCTCCTCGTTGAGATCGGTGAGCACCACTTTGGCGCCCTCCTTGGCCAGCAGGATCGCGTCTTCCTTGCCGACACCGCTGGCGGCGCCGGTAACGATGGCGACCTTGTCCTGCACCCTTCCCATGGATGGCTCCTCGTGGGGGTTTGGTTTGAAAAATCGGGCAGCGCACCGGGGGCGGCGCGAAGCGGGCGGCAAGGCCGGCCGCGGCACGGCGCAAGGGGCTGAAAATGCATTATTTCCATCCCTCCCGGCGATTCATCATCCATTGAGACTAGCCGCGCAAAGTGGGGGCTCGTCTTATTGGATGAAGCCGCCTTGGGCATGCCGTCTTGATAATTGCGGTCATCCCCAACCATCCGGCACTGCACCATGGCGAAGATCGACGCGCTGTCCTACATCGTGGCGGAAAGCACCGATGTATCCAAGTGGAAACAGTTCGGCGAGCAGGTGCTCGGCGTGGCCACCGCGGAAGCCCCGGAAGGCGGCCTATACCTGAAGATGGACGAGCGGCGCTACCGCATCGCCGTGATCAAGGGCAAGGAGGATCGTTACCACGCCTCCGGCTGGGAAGTGGCGGACCAGGCCTCGTTCAACGAGACCGTCGCCGCGCTGAAGAAGGCCGGCGTCGAGGTCAAGACCGCCAGCGAGGCCGAGCGCCAGGCGCGCAGCGTGCAGGAACTGGCGGTGTTCAGCGACCCCTCCGGCAACCGCCACGAGCTGAGCTGGGGCTACACCACCGATTTCGCCCGCTTCGTCTCGCCGATCGGCGTCGAAGGCTTCGTCACCGGCGACTGCGGCGTCGGCCACACGGTGCTGCCGGCGGTGGAATTCGACAAGACCTGGGCGCTGTTCCGCGACGTGCTCGGCTTCGGCCTGTCCGACATCTTCCGCCACAAGTTCACGCCGGACCCGAACGAGCCGGTCAAGCGCCTCTACTTCACCCACTGCGACAACCCGCGCCACCACAGCCTGGCGCTGTTCGAGATGGCCATGCCCAGCGGCTGCGTGCACATCATGATCGAGGTGCCGAGCATGGATGAGGTCGGCCGCGCCTACGACCGCATGCAAAAGCAGGGCGTGAAGCTGATGGCCACCCTCGGCCGCCACGTCAACGACCGCATGACCTCGTTCTACATGAACACGCCGTCCAACTTCGCCCTGGAGTACGGCTACGGCGGCCTGATGCTGGACTGGGACAAGCACCAGGCGTTCGAGTCCACCGCCGTGAGCCTGTGGGGCCACGACTTCTCCGTCGGCTTCCAGGCGTAAGGCATGGCACTGGACAAGCAACTCAGCGCCGCTGCCGCCGTGGCGCAGCTGCGCTCCGGCATGACCCTCGGCATCGGCGGCTGGGGCCCGCGGCGCAAACCCATGTCGTTGGTGCGCGAGATCCTGCGCTCCGACCTGAAAGACCTGACGGTGGTCTCCTACGGCGGCCCCGACGTCGGCATGCTCTGCGCCGCCGGCAAGGTGAAGAAGCTGGTGTTTCCCTTCGTCACCCTCGACGCCATCCCGCTGGAGCCGTACTACCGCAAGGCGCGCGAGAGCGGCGCCATCGAGGTGATGGAGCTGGACGAGGGCATGTACGAGTGGGGCCTGCGCGCCGCCGGCATGCGCATGTCGTTCCTGCCGACCCGTGTCGGCCTGGCCACCGACGTGCTGGCGAAGAACCCCTCGATCAAGACCATCGCCTCGCCCTACGCCGACGGCGAGGTTTACGTGGCGATGCCGGCGCTGAAGCTGGACGCGGCGCTGCTGCATGTCAACGAGGCGGACCGCCTGGGCAACACCCTGGTGCGCGGCGCCGACACCTTCTTCGATCACCTCTACGCCCGCGCCGCCGGGCACTGCTACGTCAGCACCGAGGTGCTGCGCGAGCGCTTCGAGCTGGATGCGGAGACGGCCAAGCTGAATCCGTTCGAGCGCTACCTCGTCACCGGCGTGGTGCACGCCCCCGGCGGTGCCCATCCCACCTACATGGGACCGGACTACGGCTGGGACATGGAGCACTTCAAGCGCTACAACGCCTCCGCCGGCGAAGAGGGCGGCTGGCGCCAGTACGTGGAAGAGTTCGTCGCGCCGGGCGAGGCTGAATACCTGGCCAGGGTCGGCGGCGCCGAGAAGATTTCCAAGCTGAAGCTGCCGGTGTTCTGAACATGACTGACGTGACCCTGGCAGAACTGATGATCGTCGCCGCCTCCGAGGCTTGGCGCGACAACGGCGAGGTGCTGGCTTCCGGCATCACCACCATCCCGCGCCTCGGCGCCTCGCTGGCCAAGCTGACGCACTCGCCCGAGCTGCTGATGACCGACAGCGAAGCCTTCCTGGTGTCGGAGCCAGTGCCGCTGGGGCCGCGCGGCGACTACAAGCCCAGGTACGAGGGCTACATGTCCTTCGACCGGGTGTTCGAGTGCGTGTGGGGCGGCAAGCGCCACGCCATGATCGGCCCGACGCAGATCGACCGCTGGGGTCAGACCAACCTGTCGGCGGTGGGCGATTACGCCAAACCGAAGTCGGCGGTGCTGGGCGTGCGCGGCCTGCCCGGCAACAGCATCTGCCACATCAACTCGCTGTTCGTGCCCAACCACGGCCCGCGCGTGTTCGTCGGCGGCGAGGTCGACATGGTTTCCGGCGTCGGCTACAAGCCGGAGCGCTGGGGTCCGGGCATGAAGCGCGACTACGTCGACCTGCGCCTGATCGTCACCGACCTGTGCGTGCTGGATTTCGGCGGCCCGGACCACGCCATCCGCGTGAAGTCCCTGCACCCGGGCGTGGGCTTCGAGCAGGTGCAGGCCGCCACCGGTTTTCCGCTACTGCAGGCGGAGGGGATGGGCGAGACGCCGCTGCCCACCGCCGAACAGCTCGCCATCATCCGGCGGCTCGACCCGCACAACCTGCGCGGCGCGGTGCTGAAGAACAACCCGCCGGCGCGGAAAGCCGCCTGATGGACGCCAAGGTCAAGAGCCCGGTGCTGGAAGGCTGGTTCACGCTCGACGAACGCCAACCGCACCTGCTCGGCGCGCGCTGCACCACCTGCGGCACCTACTACTTCCCCAAGGCGATCAAGTTCTGTCGCCACCCGGATTGCGCCGGCGAGCAATTCGAGGAAGTGCCGCTGTCGCGCACCGGCCGCATCTGGTCCTACACCAATGCCGCCTACAAGCCGCCCGAGCCCTATGTCGCCAGCGAGCCGTTCGTACCCTTCGCCATCGCCGCGGTGGAGCTGGCGCTTGAGCGCATGATCGTGCTTGGGCAGGTCGCCACCGGAGTGCCGGTCGAGGCGCTGGCGGTGGGCCAGGCGGTGGAACTGGTGCTGGAGCCGCTGGACGACGGCAAGCTGACCTGGAAATGGAAACCGCTGCCGGAGGGCCAGCCTTGAGCAAGGACATCGCCATCCTCGGCGCCGGCATGCACCCCTGGGGCAAGTGGGGTCGCAATTTCGTCGAATACGGCGTGATCGCAGCACGCGCCGCCCTGGCCGACTCGGGCGTGAACTGGCGCGACGTGCAGTTCGTCTCCGGCGCCGCCACCATGCGCAACGGCTATCCCGGCTATGTCGCCGGCGCCACCTTCGCCCAGGCCCTGGGCTGGCAGGGCGCGCAGGTCAACACCTCCTACGCCGCCTGCGCCTCCGGCTCGCAGGCCTTGGCCGCGGCGCGCTCCAAGATCCTCTCCGGCGAGTGCGAGGTGGCGCTGGTGATCGGCGCCGATACCACGCCCAAGGGCTTCCTCGCGCCGCAGAAGGGCGAGCGCCCGGACGATCCGGATTGGGTGCGCTTCCGCGTCGGCATCACCAACCCGACTTATTTCGCGCTGTACGCGCGCCGCCGCATGGCGCTGTACGGCGACACCCTGGCCGACTTCGCCAAGGTCAAGGTCAAGAACGCCGAGCACGGCTTCGACAATCCCAACGCGCGCTACCGCAAGAAATTCACCGCCGAGGATGTCGCCGCTTCCGCCATGGTGGCCGACCCGCTGCGGCTGATGGACATCTGCGCCACCTCCGACGGCGCCGCCGCCCTGGTGGTGTCGAGCCTCGACTACGCGCGCAAGGTGGGCAAGAAGGACGCGCCGCGCGTCGCCGCCATCTCCACCGTCACGCCGCGCTTCGCCAACGACACGGTGGAGATGCCGGACCTCGCCACCGATTCAGCCGTGGCGGCGGAGACGCAGAGCTTCCGCGCCGCGCTGCCGCGCAAGGCCTACGAGGAGGCCGGCATCGGCCCCGAGGACATCAGCCTGGCCGAGGTCTACGACCTCTCCACCGCGCTGGAGCTGGACTGGTTCGAGGACCTGGGCCTGTGCCCGCGCGGCGAGGCGGCGCGCTGGGTGCGCGAAGGCGCCACCCGGATCGGCGGCAAGCTGCCGGTGAACGCTTCCGGCGGCCTGGCCTGCTTCGGCGAGGCGGTGCCGGCCCAGGCCCTGGCGCAGGTGTGCGAGCTGACCTGGCAGTTGCGCGGCCAGGCCGGCGCGCGCCAGGTGCGGGGCGCCAAGGTCGGCATCACCGCCAACCAGGGCCTGTTCGGGCACGGTTCGTCCGTGATCGTGAAGCGCTGATGAGCGCCCTCCACACGGTGCTCTGCGAGCGGCTGGGCTGTCGCTATCCGATCGTGCAGACGGCGATGGGCTGGGTGGCCGACGCGAAGCTGGTCGCCGCCACCAGCAATGCCGGCGGCTTCGGCTTCCTCGCCGCCGCCACCATCCCGGCCGAGCAGCTGGAGGCCGAGATCCTCAAGGTGAAGTCGCTGACCGGGCAGCCGTTCGGCATCAACTTCCACATGTTCCAGGCCAACGCGGCGCAGGTGATCGACCTCACCATCAAGCACCGCTTGCGCGCCGTCAGTTACGGCCGCGGGCCGGACGCCAAGACCATCGGCCGCTTCAAGCAGGCCGGCGTGCTGTGCATGCCCACCGTCGGTGCGCTGAAGCACGCGCAGAAGGCGGTGGAGCTGGGCGCGGACATCATCACCGTGCAGGGCGCGGAGGGCGGCGGCCACACCGGCTCCGTGCCCACCACCCTGCTGCTGCCGCAGGTGCTGGACGCGGTCAAGGTGCCGGTGGTCGCCGCCGGCGGCTTCTACAACGGCCGCGGCCTGGCCGGAGCCCTGGCCTTCGGCGCCGCCGGCATCGCCATGGGCACGCGCTTCCTGATGACCGCCGAGTCGCCGGTGCCGCGCGAAACCCTGCAGCGCTACCTGGACGTGAACGACCCGGCGAAGATCCGCGCCTCCACCGCGGTCGACGGCATGCCGCAGCGCATGATCGACAATCCCTACCTGCTGAGCCTGGAGCGCGGCGGCCTGCTGCGGCGCCTGTTCGTGGCCCTGGCCAGCGCCTGGAGCTGGCGCGCGCAAACCGGCATGACCGTGGCGCAGATGCTGAGCACGGCGCTGAAGGCGCTGGGCGAGGGCGACTCCGCCATCCAGACCATGATGGCCGCCAACGCGCCGGTGCTGATCCAGCGCGCCATGGTGCAGGGCCGTCCCGACGAGGGCGTGCTGCCCAGCGGTCAGGCGGCCTCCGCCATCACCGCCCTGCCGACGGTGGCCGATCTGATCGCCGGCATCGTCCGCGACGCCGAGGCGCGCCTGGGCGCGTTCCCCGCGCCCCCCTTGCTAGAACCCACGACTTTGAAGGCTTCCGCATGAGCGCTCCGTTCAAGACCCATCTTGCCGACGGCATCGCCGAGATCGTCCTCGACCGGCCGCCGGTGAATGCGCTGAACGACGCCGGCTGGCATGCCCTGGCCGACGAGATCGTGCGCGTCGGCCAGAACCCGGCGGCGCGCGTCATCGTGCTGCGCGCGGAAGGGCGAGGCTTCTGCGCCGGCGTGGACATCAAGGAGTTGGACCAGCACCCGGAGAAGATCGTCTCGGTCAATGCCGGCAACTACCGCAGCTTCGAGGCGGTGCACCGCAATCCGCTGCCGGTGATCGTGGCGGTGCACGGCTTTGTGCTCGGCGGCGGCATCGGCCTGGCCGGCGCGGCCGATATCGTCGTCGCCGCCGAGGATGCCACCTTCGGCGTGCCCGAGGTGGACCGTGGCGCCATGGGCGGCGGCGCCCACCTGCAGCGCCTGTTCCCGGTGCAGAAGGTGCGCATGATGTATTTCACAGGCGAGCCGATCACCGCCGCCGAGGCGCATCGCCTGGGCGCGGTGGAAAAAGTGGTGCCGCGCGCCGAGCTGCGCGAGGCCGCGCTGGCCATCGCCCGCAAGGTGGCGGCCAAGAGCGGCGTGATGATCCGCCTGGCCAAGGAATCGCTCAACGGCATCGAGGACGGCAACCTCGAGAACAAGTATCGCTGGGAGCAGGGCTTCACCCTGCAGGCCTACATGAGCGCCGAATCGGCGGAGACGCGCCGCGCCTTCGTCGAGAAGCGCGAAGCCCAGCTCAACGACAAGAACAAAGGGCCGGGCGAAGCCCAACCATGAGACTCGCCAAATGAGACTAGAGTACACCGAACGCCAGCAGCGCTTCCGCGAGGAAGTGCGGCAATGGCTGGAGCAGAACGCACCCAAGCAGCCGCTGCAGAGCTTCGACACCGAGGAAGGCTTTGCCGAGCACCGCGCCTGGGAGGCCAAGCTGGCCGCCGGCCGCTGGAGCGCGGTGACCTGGCCCAAGGAAGTCGGCGGCCGCGGCTGCGACCTGATCGAGTGGCTGATCTTCGAGGAAGAGTACTGGCGCGCCGGCACGCCGCTGCGCGTCAACCAGAACGGCATCTTCCTGCTGGCGCCGACCCTGATGGAATACGGCACCGAGGCGCAGAAGCAGCGCTTCCTGCCGCGCATGGCCACCGGCGAGGACGTGTGGGCGCAGGGCTGGTCCGAGCCGGGCGCCGGCTCCGACATGGCGGCGATCCGCAGCAAGGCGGTGCGCAAGGGCGACCATTACGTCATCAGCGGCCAGAAGACCTGGTCGACGCGCGCGGTGTGGGCCGACTGGCTGTTCGGCCTGTTCCGCACCGATCCGGAATCCTCACGCCACCACGGCCTGACTTTCATCCTGATGCCGCTGAACCTGCCGGGCATCACCATCCGCCCGGTGAAGCAGCTCAACGGCCAGACCGGCTTCGCCGAGATCTTCTTCGACGAGGTCAAGGTGCCGGTGGAGAACCGCCTCGCCGACGAGGGCGCCGGCTGGCAGGTGGCGATGGCCACCGCCGGCTTCGAGCGCGGCCTGATGCTGCGCTCGCCCGGCCGGTTCCAGCAGACGGCGAAGCAGCTGGTGGAGCTGTACCAGCGCCACCGCGAAAAAGCCGACGCCGATCCTTCGGTGCGTGACGCCGTGCTGCGCTCGTACATGGACGCCGAGGCCTACACCTTGGCCACCTACCGCACCGCCAGCCGACTGGCCAAGGGCGGCCAGATCGGCGCCGAGGCTAGCACCAACAAGATCTTCTGGTCCGAGCTGGACCTGCTGATGCACGAGACCGCCATGCGCATCCTCGGCGCCCGCGCCGAGCTGATGCCGCATGCGCCGGCCGCCGGCGACGTCGGCCACTGGCTGGACGGCTTCCTGTTCGCCCAGGCCGGCCCGATCTACGCCGGCACCAACGAAATCCAGCGCAACATCATCGCCGAGCGCATGCTCGGCCTGCCGCGCTCCTGAGTCGACAACGCCCATGGACTTCACCTTCGAAGAACAACAGGTCGCCTTTCGCGACGCGGTGCGCAAGTTCCTGATGGTCGAGGCGGCGCCGGAGCTGCTGCGCGAGATCTGGGAGACCGAGAGCGGCCGCTCCCGCGAGCTGCGCGCCAAGCTGGCCGACCAGGGCCTGACGGCGCTGTCGGTGCCGGAGGAGTTCGGTGGTATCGGCCTCGGCGACCTGGACTGGGTGCTGATCAACCAGGAGCTGGGCTATTACGCCATTCCCGATTCGCTGTCGGATACCGCCTATCTCGCCGCCTGGCTGCTCAACCGCCTGTCCAGCGACGTGTCGCTGAAGAAGAAGTGGCTGCCGAAGATCGCCAGCGGCGCCGCGCGCATCGCCGTCGGCCACCCGGTCAATCCCTTCGTCGCCGACGCGCAGCTGGCCGACCTGCTGTTGCTGTGGCGCGACGACGAGGTGCATGCGGTGCCGCGCGAGCAGGTCAAGCTCGGCTTCAACCCCAGCATCGAGATGTCGCGCCGCCTGTACCAGGTGGAGTGGACGCCGTCCGATGCCACCCGCGTCGCCCCGGCGCGCATCGGCAAGGACCTGTGGGAAGGGGTGCTCAACCGCGCCGCCCTGGCGGTGAGCGCGCAGCAGCTGGGCCTGGCGCAGCGCATGCTCGACCTCGGCATCGACCACGCCGCCCAGCGCAAGCAGTTCGGCAAGCCGATCGGTTCGTTCCAGGCGGTGAAGCACCACCTCGCCGACGTGGCGGTGAAGATCGAGTTCGCCAAGCCGGTGGTGTTCCGCGCCGCCCAGTCCCTCGCCACCGGAGCGCCCGGCGTGTCGGTGCAGGTGTCGCACGCCAAGCTCGCTGCCGGCGACGCCGCCTGGTCCTCGGCGAGGCAGAGCATGCAGGTGCACGGCGCCATGGGCTACACCTGGGAGGCCGACCTGCAGATGTTCATGAAGCGCGCCTGGGCTCTCGACGCCGCCTGGGGCGACCGCGCCTTCCACAAGACCCGCGTGGCACAACACATCCTGGCCGAGGGCGCCGCGCTCGGCCCCGGCGAAACCTTCAACTGACAGCAATCACGGAAAAACCCATGGCAGAAGCCTATATCGTCGACGCGGTGCGCAGCCCGGTGGGCAAGCGCCGCGGCAAGCTGGCCCACATCCACGGCGCCGACCTCGGCGCGCACGTGCTCAAGGCGCTGGTGCAGCGCAATCCTTCCATCCCGGCCGAGGACTACGACGACGTGGTGTTCGGCTGCCTCGACGCCATCGGCCCGCTGGCCGGCAACATCGCGCGCTCCTGCTGGCTCGCCGCCGGCTTGCCGCTGACGGTGCCGGGCGTGACGGTGGACCGCCAGTGCGGCTCCTCGCAGCAGGCGCTGCATTTCGCCGCCCAGGCGGTGATGAGCGGCGTCAACGACGTGGTCGTCGCCGGCGGCGTGCAGACCATGAGCCAGATCCCGATCTCCTCGGCCATGGTCGCGGCCAAGCCGCTGGGCTTCAGCGACCCGTTCTCCGGCAGCAAGGGCTGGGTTGAGCGCTTCGGCAGCCAGCCGGTGTCGCAGTTCTACGCCGCGCAGAAGATCGCCGATAAGTGGAACATCTCGCGCGAGGACATGGAAGTGTTCTCGCTGGAGAGCCACCAGCGCGCGTTGAAGGCCATCGCAGAAGGCCGCTTCAACAAGGAAATCGTGCCGCTCGAAGGCCTGGAGCAGGACGAGACGCCGCGCCAGACCTCGCTGGAGAAGATGGCCACCCTGGAGCCGCTGGAGCCGGGCGGCAAGCTCACCGCCGGCGTCTCCAGCCAGACCTGCGACGGCTCCTCCGCCGTGCTGGTGGTGTCGGAGAAAGCGCTGAAGCGCTACAACCTCAAGCCGCGCGCCCGCGTGCACCACATGAGCGTGCTCGGCGACGATCCCATCATGATGCTCACCGCGCCGATCCCCGCCACCCGGCATGCGCTGAAGAAGGCCGGCATGAAGCTGGAGGACATCGACCTGGTCGAGATCAACGAGGCCTTCGCCTCGGTGGTGCTGGCCTGGTTCAAGGAGATCGGCTACCCGCACGCCAAGACCAACGTCAACGGCGGCGCCATCGCCCTCGGCCACCCGCTGGGCGCCACCGGCATGAAGCTGATGTGCACCCTGCTCAACGAGCTGGAGCGCACCAACAAGCGCTACGGCCTGCAGACCATGTGCGAGGGCGGCGGCGTCGCCAACGTCACCATCATCGAGAGGCTCGGCTGATG
>ERZ1034411.285-NODE-285-length-11855-cov-2.512288_pt1 | contig 11855 bp, 9 predicted proteins | sample MGYA00520583_ERZ1034411 | MGnify/ENA primary metagenome ERZ1034411 (study PRJEB33736, sample SAMEA104288481) | Azolla microphylla | place: Ecuador | collected 1982 | study: EMG produced TPA metagenomics assembly of the PRJEB19522 data set (Is there foul play in the...
ATCTCGCCGCCGGCGGCCTCGGCGCTGGAGCGCCGGCTGGTGCTGGCTCGCCTCGTCGATGCCTGGGCGCGGCAGGCCGAAGCGGGCGGCGAAGTCCACCGCGTAGTCCAGGCCCACCGCCTGCAGCACGCGGATCGACACCAGGTTGAGCGATTCGGCCAGGGCCTTGCGCAGGCGCACCGGGCCGCTGAATTTGCCCTCGTAATTGCCCGGGCGCCAGTCGTCGTCGGGGTTGGCGTTGACGTAGACCACCGGGGCGTCGAGGAACACCGAGGCCGGGGTGTAGCCCTTGGCCAGGGCCGAGGCATAGAGGAAGGGCTTGAAGCCGGAGCCGGGCTGGCGCCGCGCCTGGGTGACGCGGTTGTAGGCGCCGAGGAAGAAGTCGTAGCCGCCGACCAGGGCCTGCACCGCGCCGTCGGTGGGGTTGAGCGCGACCAGCGCGCCCTGGGCGTTGGGCAGCTGCGCCAGGCGCCAGGCGCCGTCGACCCGCGCCAGGCGGACGATGTCGCCGCGCTGCAGCGGCTTCTTGTCGAGACGGGCCCAGGCGAAGCCGGCCTTCGGCACCTCGACCTGGCCACCCTCGGTCTGCACCAGCAGCTGCTCCGGCGAGAACTGCAGCACCACGCCGGCGGCCAGCGAGGAGGTCTGCGGGCGCGCCTCCAGCTCGGCCTGGATCTCCTCGCCTTGAGGATCGCTGCCGAGCCGGGGCAGCAGCGCCGGCTTGAGCCGGGCCTCGGGGCCGCGGTAGCCGTGGCGCTCCTCGTAGGCCAGGATGCCGCCGCGCAGGGCGGCGTTGGCGGTCTTCTGGCGGGTCGAATCGATGGTGGTGACGACGCTGTAGCCGCCGCTGTAGGCGTCCTCGCCGTACTTGGCCACCATCTCGGCGCGCACCATCTCGGCGACGTAATAGGCGTCGAGCTGCACGGTGGCGACGTGCTGGTGGGCGGTGATCGGCTCGGCCAGGGCCTGCTGGTAGGTCTTGTCGTCGATGTTGTGCAGCTCGTGCATGCGGCGCAGCACGTAGTCGCGCCGCTCCTGCGCGCGCCTGGGATCGGCGATGGGGTTGTCGCGCGACGGCGCCTTGGGCAGGCCGGCCAGGGTGGCGATCTCGCCCACGCTCAAGTGATCGACATCTTTGCCGAAATAGACCTGGGCCGCGGCGCCGACGCCGTAGGCGCGGTTGCCGAGGAAGATGCGATTCAGGTACAGCTCCAGGATCTGCTGCTTGCTGAGCTCCCGCTCGATCTTGAGGGACAGGAATATCTCTTTGATTTTACGGGTAAAACTACGTTCCGGCGAGAGAAAGACATTGCGCGCCAGCTGCATCGTGATGGTGCTGCCGCCCTGGCGCTTCTCGCCGGTGGCGGCCAGCACCAGGCTGGCGCGGAGCAGGCCCTGGATGTCGACGCCGGCGTGCTCGAAGAAACGGTCGTCCTCGGCGGCGAGGAAGGCCTGGACCACCTTGGGAGGAATCTGGTCGTAGTGCAGGGGGTCGCGCCGCTCGGCGCCGAATTCGCCGATCAGCAGGCCGTCGTGGCTGTAGACGCGCAAGGGGATGCCGAGCTTCAGGTCGTGCAGGCTGTCGACGGAGGGCAGGCGCGGCTCGTAGTAGGCACGCAGGCCGAAAAAGCCCAGCACGGCGCAGACGACGCCGGCGGCAAGGACGCCGCCGGCGATCAGGGCAATACGCAGGTATAGATTCAAGCGGGGGACCTCGGCGGCCTTACGGCCTTCAGCTCGTCGCCTGGATTGGGACTTCTATCAGGCACTTGGAGTTGTAACTTCTAGTTGCGTCGTAGAATACTTCGGCTATATTAAGGTGGAATCGGGGCAGAGTCATTAAAGACCTGCGGGGGGCCTGTCGGGGGCTCGACTTCTGGGGTGCGAGGGCATCATGTCCTTCTTGCAGTCGGTGTTTGGGGGCGGCAGCAACGAAATGATCGGCCTGGATATCAGCTCCAGCGCCGTGAAGTTGCTTGAGCTCGGCAAGCGCGGCGACCGCTACAACGTCGAGGCCTACGCCGTCGAGCCGCTGCCGGCCAACGTGGTCAACGACAAGCAGGTGGTCGAACCCAAGGTGGTGGGCGAGGTGATCGCGCGCGCCATCAGCCGCGCCGGCACCAAGACCCGCAACGCCGCGGTGGCGGTGGCCGGCTCCTCGGTCATCACCAAGCTGATCTTCATGCCCGCCTCGCTCAACGAAAACGAGATGGAGGAGCAGATCAAGGCCGAGGCCGACCAGTACATCCCCTACCCGATCGAGGAAGTCAACATGGACTTCCAGGTGCTGGGGCCGTCGGCCAAGGACAAGAGCAGCGTCGACGTGCTGCTCGCCGCCTGCCGCAAGGAGCAGGTGGAGCAGCGCATGGCGGCGCTGGAGATCGCCGGGCTCAAGCCGGTGGTGGTCGACATCGAGGCCTACGCGCTGGAGAACTCCTGCCAGTTCCTGCGCCACCAGATGCCGGACGGCGGCAAGAACAAGACCATCGCCCTGGTCGACATGGGCGCCTCGATGACCTCGCTGATGGTGCTGCACGACCTGCAGACCGCCTACACCCGCGAGCAGGCCTTCGGCGGCCGCCAGCTGACCGAGGACATCATGCGCTTCTACGGCATGTCCTACGAGGAGGCTTCCAAGGGCAAGCGCCTCGGCACCCTGCCGGAAAACTACCAGAGCGAGGTGCTGTCGCACTTCCTCGCCGACATGGCGCAGCAGATCGACCGCTCGCTGCAGTTCTTCTTCTCCGCCTCCTCGCAGCACAGCACCATCGACCAGGTGATCCTGGCCGGCGGCTGCGCGCAGATCCCCGGCGTCGACGCCGCCATCCAGGAGCGGCTGCAGATCCCCACCACGGTGGCGCGGCCGTTCGCGCAGATGTCGGTGGCCTCGCGCGCCAAGCCGGCGCAGCTGGCGCAGGACGAGGCCTCGCTGCTGATCGCCGCCGGCCTGGCCTACCGCGCGTTCGACCACGCTGGCTAAAGGACGGCCGAGCCCATGACAAAAATCAACCTGCTCGACTGGCGCGCGGCACGGCGCGCCCAGCGCAAGCAGCAGTTCCTGGTGCTGCTGGGGGGCGCCGCCGCGGCCAGCCTGGCCATCGTGGCCATCGCCTACTTCGTGATGGACCAGCAAATCTCGCATCAGCAGGACCGCAATGCCTACCTGCAGCAGCAGATCGCCGAGCTGGAGAAGCAGATCAAGGAGATCCAGGAGCTGCAGAAGGTCAAGGCCAACCTGCTGGCGCGCATGCGCGTCATCGAGCAGCTGCAGCAGAGCCGCTCGGCCACGGTGCATTTCTTCGACGAGATCATCAACACCCTGCCCGACGGCGTCTACCTGACCTCGATCAAGCAGAGCGGCGACGGCGTCATCCTCGATGGCGTGGCCGAATCCAACGGCCGCATCTCCGCCTACATGAAGAACCTCGACGCCTCGCCCTGGTTCAAGGATCCCAAGCTGGTGGTGATCCGCACCAACGAGAGAAATCACCTGCGCAGCAGCGAATTCCAGCTGCAGGTCACCAACCTGACCAAGGCCACCGACAACACGCCGGGCAAGCAGGCGCCGGCGCAGGGAGCGGCCAAGCCATGAGCCCGCGCGAGATCATCGAACAACTGCAGACGCTGGACATGCAGAACCCCGGCGCCTGGCCGCGCTGGGTGCACATCGCCGCCTGCGTGCTGCTGTCGCTGCTGATCCTCGGCTTCGGCGGTTACTTCGGCATCGAACCGCAGTACGAGCAGCTGCAGCAGGAGCAGGCCAAGGAAGTATCGCTGCGGCAGGATTTCGAGGCCAAGCAGCAGAAGGTGGCGGCGCTGGACGCCTACAAGGCACAGCTGGAGGAGATGCAGCGCTCCTTCGGCGACATGCTGCGCCAGCTGCCGAGCAAGGCCGAGGTCGCCAACCTGCTCAACGACATCTCGCAGACGCGCATCGCCAACAGCCTGGACGAGGAGCTGTTCCAGCCCAGCGGCGACGTGCCGAAGGACTTCTACGTCGAGATGCCCAACCGCATCGTCGTCACCGGCACCTACCACCAGATGGGCCAGTTCGTCAGCGGCGTCGCCGCGTTGCCGCGCATCGTGGTGATCGACGAGATCGACATCAAGCCGGTCGGAACCAAGGGCAGCACGCTGCGCCTCAGCGCGCTGGCCAAGACCTACCGCTACAACGAAGACTCCTCGGCACCGCTGCCGGCCGGAGCCAAGAAATGAGCGCCCGCCGACTCCGCCAGCTGCTCGTCGTGACCGCCGCCGCCGCCATGCTGGCGGCCTGTTCCGGCGACGACGACCTGCACCAGTACGTGGCCGAGGTGAAGGCGCGCAAGAGCACCAAGATCGATCCGATCCCGCAGATCAAGCAGTACGAGGCCTTCACCTACGTCGCCGGCGACCGCCGCGAGCCGTTCACGCCGACCCTGCCGGAAAGCGCGCGCGGCAGCGACGCGGTGCGGCCGGACATGAACCGCAACCGCGAGCCGCTGGAGGAATTCCCGCTCGACTCGCTGAAGCTGGCCGGCATCATCGACTACAACAAGGTGCACTACGCCATGATCAAGGCGCCGGACGGCATCATCCACCGCGTCACGGTGGGCAATTACATGGGGCAGAACTTCGGCAAGATCACCAAGATCACGGAGAGCGAAGTTTCCCTGGACGAAATCGTCCCCGACGGTTTCGGCGGATTCAAAGAGCAGCCGGCCAGCCTCGCTGCGGACCAGAAATAAGGGAGCGGCACCTATGTTCACTCGCAAACTCGGACATCGCGGCCCCGGCGCCGCTGGCCGCACCAGGCTCGGCCAAGCCGCGGCCCTGCTGGCGCTGGCCGGCTGCCTGCTGCTGCCGGCCCAGGCCCAGCAGGGTCAAGGCCGCAGCCTGACCGCGGTGGACTTCACCACCCTCGACGGCGACCGCGTCGAGCTGACGCTGACCCTGTCGGACGCGGCGCCGCAGCCGGCGGTGTTCGCCATCGACAAGCCGGCGCGGCTGTCGGTGGACCTGCCCGACACCCACCTGGCGCTGACCGAGCGCTACCGCAAGGCCGGCGTCGGCCAGCTGCGCTCGATCGCCGCGGTCGAGGCGCAGGGCCGCACCCGCGTGGTGCTGGAGCTGGCGCAGCCGACCGCCTACAACGTCAATGTCAGCGGCAACAAGGTGGTGATCGACCTCGCCGGCAGCGGCACCGCCGCCTCTCCCGCCAGCCAGTCCGCTCCGGCGCTGCAGACCACCGCCAGCATCAGCAAGATCGACTTCCGCCGCGGCGAGAAGGGCGAGGGCCGCGTGCTGGTGTCGCTCAGCGACCCGCGCGCGGTGGTGGACGTGCACGAGGAGGCCGGCAAGATCGTCGCACGCTTCCGCAACACCAGCCTGCCCGACCGCCTGAGCAAGCGCCTCGACGTGCTCGATTTCGCCACCCCGGTGAAGTACGTCGACGCCCAGCGCGACGGACTCGACACGCGGCTGGTGGTGACGCCGGGCAACAACGGCGATTTCGAGCAGGTGGCCTACCAGGCCGGCGACCAGTTCGTGCTGGAACTGCAGCCACTGTCGCAGGAGAAGCTGGCGGAGAAGCAGCGCGAGCAGCCGCAGTTCACCGGGGAGCGCATCAGCCTGTCGTTCCAGAGCGTCGACGTGCGCGCCCTGCTGCAGATCATCGCCGACGTCGCCGGCACCAACATGGTGGTGAGCGACACCGTCAACGGCCAGATCGCCATGCGCCTGCAGAACGTGCCCTGGGACCAGGCGCTGGACATCATCCTGCGCACCAAGGGCCTGGCCATGCGCCGCCAGGGCAACGTCATGCTGGTGGCCCCGGTGGAGGAGATCGCCGCGCGCGAGCGCGCCGAGGCCGAGGCCGACAAGCAGAAGGTCGAGCTGGCGCCGCTGCATTCGGAGATCATCCAGATCAACTACGCCAAGGCCGCCGACCTCGGCAACCTGATGAAGAGCAAGCAGAACTCGATTCTGTCCGACCGCGGCGTGGTCACCATCGACGACCGCACCAACAGCCTGCTGGTGCTGGACACCCGCGAAAAGCTGGCCGAGGTGCGGGCCCTGGTGCAGAAGCTCGACGTGCCGGTGCGCCAGGTGCTGATCGAATCGCGCATCGTGGTGGCCACCGACAATTTCGAGAAGGACCTGGGCGTACAGTGGGGCGTCAGCACCAACGGCACCTACGGCGGCGGCCCCGGCAAAGGCGGCGGCTTCCTCAGCACCGGCGGCACCAACTCGGCCACCGACTCCAACACCAACAACTACACCACCAGCAACGGCAACGGCTATACCGTCACCGCCCCCAGCGGCAGCAACTACAACATCAACCTGCCGGCCCCAGCGAGTTCCGGCACACCGGCCACCCTGGCGCTGTCGCTGCTGTCGAAGAACACCCTGGTGGACCTGGAGCTGTCGGCGCTGCAGACCGAGGGCAAGGGCGAAGTGGTGTCGAGCCCGCGCGTCATCACCGCCAACGCCAAGGCGGCGGTGATCAAGCAGGGTGTGGAAATCCCCTATCAGTCCTCGACCAGCAGCGGCGCCACCTCGGTGTCGTTCAAGGACGCGGTGCTGTCGCTCAACGTGGTGCCGCAGATCACCCCGGACGGCCGCATCAACATGGACCTGCAGGTGCACGACGACAGCGTCGGCACCAACGTCAGCACCGGCAGCGGCGGCAGCACCCCCTCGATCGACACCCGCGAGGTGGACACCTCGGTGCTGGTCGACAATGGCCAGACCGTGGTGCTCGGCGGCATCTACCAGCAGACCGTCTCCACCGCGACCAACAAGGTACCCATGCTCGGCGACCTGCCGGTGCTCGGCTACCTGTTCCGCAACCACCAGCAGATCAACAACAAGACCGAGCTGCTGATCTTCATCACGCCGAAGATCCTCAGCGAGGGCCTGAAGATCGACTGAGCGGCCATTCGCCGGCACGGCGGAACTTCCGCCGCGCCGGCAGCCCGGTTGGTATACTGGCGGCGGGAGTTCCAGCCGTGTTCCGCATGACCGCAAGCCGCCGCCTGTCCACGCCCCGCCCCGGCGGACGCGGCAGCCGTGGCCTCGCCGGCCCGGGCTGCCGTTGAACCGCCGATGACCCGCTCCTCCAGCATCTTCCTGGTTGGCCCGATGGGCGCCGGCAAGACCACCATCGGCCGGCGCCTGGCCGAGGCGCGCGGGCTGGAATTCATCGACAGCGACCAGGAGGTGGAGGCGCGCACCGGCGTCACCATCGCCTTCATCTTCGAAAAAGAGGGCGAAGCCGGCTTCCGCAAGCGCGAGCGGCAGGTGATCTGCGAGCTCAGCCAGCGCTCCGGGCTGGTGCTGGCCACCGGCGGCGGCGCCATCCTCGACCCCGACAACCGGCAATGGCTGGCGGCGCGGGGCTATGTCGTCTACCTGCACGCCAGCATCGAGCAGCAGCTGGCCCGCACCGAGCGCACCGACACCCGCCCGCTATTGCAGGGCGGCAACCGCCGTGACACCCTGGAACGGCTATTCCTGACCCGCGACCCGCTCTACCGTGAAATCGCCGACCTCGTCCTCCCCACCGACGGACGCAACGCCCGCGCGCTCGCGCGCGAGATCGAAGAGCACCTCGGCCGCACCGCGTCCGCGCCCTGAGGCGACGACGCGCGAGTTGCGCGTCGAGCTGGGCGAGCGCGGCTACGACATCCGCATCGGCCCGCGCCTGCTCGGCGACGAGGCCAGCTACCGCCTGCTGCGCAGCCGCGTGCTGCGCATCGTCACCGACGAGCACGTCGCGCCGCTGTACCTGGAGCCGCTGCTCAAGGCCCTCGGCGTGGGCCCGGAAGAGGCGCTGGTGCTGCCGGCCGGCGAGCAGCAGAAGACCTGGGCCAACGCCGAGCGCGTGCTCGACTGGCTGCTGGCGGCGCGGCTGCCGCGCGACGGCGTGCTGGTGGCGCTGGGCGGCGGCGTCATCGGCGACCTTGCCGGCTTCTGCGCCGCGCTGTACCAGCGCGGCATCGACTTCGTGCAGATCCCCACCACCCTGCTGGCCCAGGTCGATTCCAGCGTCGGCGGCAAGACCGGCGTCAACCACGCCCGCGGCAAGAACATGATCGGCGCCTTCCACCAGCCGCGCGCGGTGATCGCCGACACCGACACCCTGCGCAGCCTGCCGCCGCGCGAGCTGGCGGCCGGCATCGCCGAGGTGATCAAGTGCGGCATGCTCGGCGATTCCTCGCTGTTCGCGCGGCTGGAGCGCGACCTCGAGCATCTGCTGGCGCTGGACGCCGAAGCCCTGGCCGACGCCATCGAGGCCGAGGTGGCCGATATAGGGCTCGGAGGTGACGAAGGTCATCGGTACGCGGTCGCGCACCTTGCGCTTTCTCAGCTCGGTATCGACGATCATGGCGAATTCATAGGCCGGGCCGAAGCAGGAGGCGCCCTGCACCGCGCCGATCACCACCGGCTGCGGATTGGCGGCCAGTTGGTCAAAGACGGTGCCTGCGGCCACGGCGTGATCAACCTGACAGACCGATTGCGTAAAGCCGGTATGCGGCCCCAGCCCCTCGATCTCGTCAAAGGCCAGTTCCGGACCGGTGGCGATGACCAGATAGTCGTAGGTCAGGGTTTCGCCGGTCGTCAGTTGCAGGGCATTATTCGCCGGATCGATGCGCGCGGCGCCTTCCGGGTGAAAAATGACGCCCTTCTTCTGGAAGACGGGACGCAGATCGACCTCGATTGCCTCGCGCTTGCGCCAGCCCACCGCCACCCACGGATTGGATGGTACGAACTGATAGGTATGGCCTTTGTTGACGACGACGATCTCGGCCTTGTCGCCGACGGCTTCCCGGATCTCGAAGGCGGCGATGGAGCCGCCAAGCCCCGCGCCCAGAATGACGATGCGTGGTGTCTTGCCGGTAGTCATGGTACTCTGTCCTCCTGATTTGGCCTGGTTCCAAGCCTTAGGCTTAAAAAGGCCGGTACGGTTTGATCGGCGTCAAACCTTACCGTTTCGATTGGTGGCATCTCCAGACCGGGACACCGCGAAATGTGGTGTGAAGGGTCTTGATTGTATATTTGAATTATCTTATATTCGGATTATCGAAAATACAATACCTTTTTTCAGCCCTTCCGGAGACCCGATCATGTTCAGCCTGTTCACTGTCAAAAACCTCACACCCGCCGAAGTCCGCGACGGCATGGAAAAGGGCGACATCGTCCTTGTCGATGTCCGCGAACTGAATGAGCATAATGCCGAACGCATAAAGGGCGCGGTCAGTGTTCCCCTGTCACGCCTCGAAACCGCCAAGCTGCCGGAAGCCGATGGCAAGCGGATCGTCATGCACTGCGCCGGCGGCGTGCGATCGGCAAAGGCTGTGTCCTTGTGTCGCAAGCGCGGCCTGACGGTCGATCATCATCTGGCCGGCGGCATTGCCGCGTGGAAGGCCCACGGCCTGCCGACTATCCGATAATTATTGCGTAAAGGGGTGCATCACATGCCGAGGCCAGACCAAATGCAGCGAACAGACAAAATGTTGCGAGCTGGACTATCGATCATTGCCATATCCATTGCCGTGTCAGGCATGGGGCTGGCCTCGTGCGGCCGCAAGGAGCCCGCTCCGGCGGTGACCGCCTATAAGGGCCAGACCCTGCGTGTCTCCGCCCAGACCATCGATGATGTCAAGCCGCTCGCCGCCACCCTGACCACGCGCCAGACCGGCGAGGCGACGGCGCGCGTGTCCGGCATCCTGACCAGCCTGAAGGTGCGCGAAGGCGACATGGTAAAGCAGGGCCAGGTGATTGGCTTCGTGCAGGACCAGAGGCTGAACCTGCAAACCGGCGCCTATGACCAGGCCGCCGTGGCCGCCGAGGCCCAGGCCAATCTGGCGCGTGCCGCGCTGAAGCGCACCCAGACCCTCTTTGACAAGGGCATCTATGCCCAGGCGAAACTGGACCAGGACAAGGCCGCCGCCGATGCTGCCGAAGCCAATGCTCGCGCCGCCCGCGCCCAGACCTCCGCCAGTGGCGAGGCGGCTCGTCAGGGCACCATACTGGCCCCGGCCGGCGGCCGCATCATCCACGCCACCGTGCCGGTCGGCTCGGTGGTCATGGCCGGTCAGTCGGTCGCCACGGTAACCGCCGGTGCGCGCGTGGTGCGCATCGAATTGCCGGAAGCCCAGGCCGCTGCGCTCAGCCTCGGCCAGAACGTCCCGCTGGATGCCAATGGCGTACGCAGCACAGGCGTCATCAGTGAAATCTATCCCTCCGTCACTGCGGGCCAGGTGGTAGCCGACGTCACGCCGCAAGGTCTGGAAAACGCCGTGATCGGCCAGAAGGTCACCGCCTATGTCGGCGTCGGACAGCGCCCGGCGATTGTCCTGCCGCGCACCTATGTCGCCACGCGCTACGGCCTCGATTATGTCCGCCTGGTGCAAAAGAACGGCGCGGTCATGGAAACCACCGTCCAGACGGCCCCGACCGGTGATCCGCAGCGCCTCGAAATCCTGGGTGGCCTGATTGCCGGCGACGCCGTCGCCCCCTATGGCGCGTCTCAGGGAGCCGCCCGATGAGCGACGCAAAGCTGGGCCTTTCCGGCCGCCTGACCAAGGCCACCCTGACCTCGCCGCTGACGCCGCTGTTCCTGATCGTCGCCATTCTGGTGGGCCTGCTCGCCGTCATGTCGATCCCGCGCGAAGAAGAGCCGCAGATCAGCGTGCCGATGATCGATATTTCCGTTGCCTCGCCGGGCCTGAAGGCCGTGGACGCTGAACAACTGGTGGCCAAGCCGCTGGAAACCATCGTCAAGAGCGTCAATGATGTCGACCATGTCTACAGCTTCATCGATGACGACCGCGTGCTGGTAACGGCGCGCTTCAAGGTCGGCACCGATCCGGACAATGCCGCCATCCGCATCCGCGAAAAGCTGGACGCCAATATGGATCGCCTGCCCGTTGGCATCGCCGCACCGCTGGTGCAGACGCGCGGCATCAATGACGTGCCGGCCATGATCATCACCCTGTCGCCCAAACCCGGCAGCGGCGACGCCTTAAGCGACACGGCCCTCTATAACCTGGCGGCGCGCCTGCGCGTCGAACTGGCCAAGGTCGATAATGTCGGCCTGACCTTCATCGTCGGCGGCCGGCCGGAAGAAATCCGCATCGAGCCCGATGCCGCCGCCATGAGCGCGCGCGGCGTCTCGCTGGAAACCCTGATGACCGCCGTCAAGGCCGCCAATACCAGCTTCCCGGCGGGCAATATCCGCCAGGCCGGACAGGCCGTGACGGTGGGCGCCGGCCAGACCCTGCAAACCGCCACGGATGTCGGCCTGATCACCCTGCCTTCGGTGACGGGCCAGAATGTCCTTGTCCGCGACGTGGCCACCGTCATCCAGGCGCCGCGCGAGGATCAGTCGCATGTCTTCCGTTATGCCCGTCTGACGGACGGCACCTGGGGCCAGTCGCCGGCTGTTTCCCTGGCCATCGCCAAGCGCAAGGGCGCCAATGCGGTGGTGCTGTCCCATGCCGTCCATGCCCGTGTCGAGGCCCTGCAAGGCACGCTGATCCCCGCCAATGTGCAGGTCTCCATCACGCGCGACTATGGCGAAAGCGCCAATGAAAAAGCCAATGAACTGCTGTTTCACTTAGGGTTGGCCACCGTCTCCATTGTCATCCTGATTGGCTTCACCATCGGCTGGCGCGAGGCGGGCGTTACCGCCGTCGTCATCCCCACCACCATCCTGCTCACCATGTTCGCCTCCAACCTGATGGGCTATACGATCAACCGTGTCAGCCTGTTTGCCCTGATCTTCTCGATCGGCATACTGGTCGATGACGCCATCGTCATGATCGAGAATATTGCGCGCCACTGGGGCATGAATGACGGCCGTACCCGCA
>ERZ1034411.287-NODE-287-length-11842-cov-21.651565_pt1 | contig 11842 bp, 11 predicted proteins | sample MGYA00520583_ERZ1034411 | MGnify/ENA primary metagenome ERZ1034411 (study PRJEB33736, sample SAMEA104288481) | Azolla microphylla | place: Ecuador | collected 1982 | study: EMG produced TPA metagenomics assembly of the PRJEB19522 data set (Is there foul play in...
TCATGGTTTACAACTGCTCAAATGCCTGCTATATATACATTTTCGCAGTCTTTGATCCCTTTTTTTTATCTTTTTGTGAGAAATCCGGGTCTAACTGCATTGATTAGGTATAGACCTAAATTCTCAACACTTTATCAACAGCAGCTAAGGATTTTTATTCTAGAATTGAGAGGTTCGGTGTATTGAGAGATGGGGTATATTTCCAGTTTCAGCCACAAGCAGTGTGAGCAGTAACCACTCTTAACGTACAGCAGGGAAAATGTGTGTGATCCGAATTTTAGCCATTCCCTACAGTTAACTTCTAAAATAGATTTTTTTTTATTAACTTACTCTATGACAAGTTTTAATCGCTCTACCAGTCGTCGTTTGAAGAAATTACCCCAAATTCCTTCTATATGGGAGGGCGATCGCCGTCCGTTATCATCATCACAGACCCAAACCAAAGACTCCCAAGATTCCCAGGGGGAATGTATTTTATGGGTAGATGGCTCTCAAGGTATTGTTAGAGCTATGGACATGGTATCTCCAGAACTCGGTCCAGAAGCCATAGTTCGCACCTTAATGCGAGCAATGGAGCATCCTCACAGTCCGGCTAAACCAGCTAGACCACAAAGAATTGTAGTTAGAGATAGGGAAATCCAATTTTACCTGCGCGGGGTATTGCAAGATTTGGATATTGCCATTGACTATGTATCAGAACTACCTTTAGTTGATGAACTGTTCCGTTCTTTTGCGGATATTATTGATAGCCAAATTCCCAATTTACCTCCACAGTATGCAGAGCTCCTCCACCAGAAGGCTTTTGCCACCTGGGAAGCAGCACCTTGGAATTTTCTGGAAGAACAGCAAATTTTGTCCATAGAAATTAATACATGGGATGTAGGGACACTCTATGCTTCAGTAATGGGAATGCTGGGGATGGAGTATGGGATTTTGTTGTATCGCTCTGAGGACTCTCTTAAGCGGTTCCGTGCAGATGTGTTACAGGATGATGAAGAATCAAGTGAGGGGTTAGAAGAGGCTTTTCTGAAGCAAGACTGCTTATTTCTGACCTTTGAGCAAGTTGACGAAGATGAAGACGAAGATGAAGATTTAGCAGAATTACCGTTATCGGAAATTGAACCCACCTTTGGGAATATTCATCCCTTGGAAGGACTGCGATCAGTTTTGTATGAAGATGAAGCTTTAGTGATGTTTGTGTCTTTGGAAAGCCTGCTTCGCTTTATCCGAGATTACCGTCATCAGTTATATGAAGAAGACTTCCCCTCCATCAATCGTCGTTATCGGATTTCTGTCCCAAATGCAGATGAAGCCACCAAATCAGTATCTGTGACTGTCTCCACTATGCCGGAATTGGCAGCAGAGTTGGAAGGAATGGCAGGTTTTGATATCTCCGAGCAAGACGAGTTTGATACTACAGAGTTTCGCTCTTTGCGAGATGACCTCATCCCTGAAGATTCTTTTTTAAGCGTGGGTGTGATTTCTTGGGAAATGTTGAAGTCGCTACATCAGGAAGTGAATTACCACACAGGAGAGGAAATTGCGGAAGTTGGTGATGGTTTACCCGTGATTTTAATTCAAACTTCCCGTCCCAAAGCCAAAACTGTAATTGAAAATATTCAGGATGCTGGAGGATTGAACGCCATTTGCTTTAATCCAGGTGCAAATCCCTTGAATGGTGAACGATACGATTTAGGGCTGTTACAAACTGAAAATGGGGAACTTTTCTTGTTTGGGGAGTTTTTAGATAATGACCCCATCCATGTGGAAGCCAGAAAAAAATGGACTCAGCGATGTAAAAATACCAATGGTTATTGCGGTGTGATTATTGCTAAGGGATTAAGGGGAGCTTCACGTGGTAATCCACAGTTAAAAGACATGATGGCTCTGTTTGAAGCGCGATCGCTTTCTCCTCAAGATTTAGGTCTTGGTACACTCCAACTTATGCCTCAACTAGAATTTGAATAATCACCCATGCTAGTTATTAACATGGAGAATATTAAACATTTTTCCTCTGATTTGTTGTGAACTACCTTAATCATAGTAGTGTTGTAGTCTATGTAATTACCACAGAGTAATATATATCCACTACATCAATACATTAGATTTATCTGTGGATTTCTACAATTACATTAGAGGGTTTCTTGCTGCATAATTCTTTAAAAGAGAGTGATGTTAATCAAAAAAATGATTTCCACAAAAACAATCCTCAATGCGATGAGCAGTGAATTCTGCATATTGCGTTCACATGATTACCCATAATTAGGAGTAAAGCACAGACATCCAGATGAAGGGACGTAAAGAAAATTTACTTGAAGTAAATGAGAGACTTAATCAGAGAATCCAAAATTTAAAATCCAAAATGTTATTATCTAGGTTCTAGTAACTTAGAGTAGTAGATTGGTATTTTGATGCTGCTTATATTCTATTACAAGTAATACAGCCTACTGACTTTAGTAAGTTGATTACAGGAAAAAAGCTTTTTCTAGTCCTGTCCCCTTTGTTTCTACATTCTACTTCAACAGGTAATTTTTCTACAAAGAACTGTATTTATTTATGACCTTGCTATTTTCTGGAAGCTAACTCTGATATTATCATTTTTCCATTTTGTAGACCGATTCGTCTGAACCTATTAAAATACAGCAAATTGCATGATAATGACAAATAAAAAATGGGCTGTTAAACGTATAACTGTTAATCTAGCAACGCAAGAAGCGGAAAAACTAGAAAAATATTGTCACCAGACAGGTAGACCCGCTACTGATGTGATTCGAGAGCTGATTAGAAGTTTACCCGTCACGGAAGAGGTGATAAGTGACAGGTGATAAGAAATGAATAGGGTTTAGAGTTTAGGGGCAACAGAGGAAAATAACTTAACTGAGGACTCACGGTTAGGTTGCGAAAAATCCTGATTTTTGACATAGGGCATAGGGCATAGGGCATAGGGCATAGGGCATAGGGCATAGGGCATAGGGCATTAGAAAAATTTCTCCCCCATCCTCCCCATCTTCCCCATCCTCCCCATCCTCCCCATCCTCCCCATCCTCCCCATCCTCCCCATCCTCAAATTCCGACATTAACTCAGTTACAATCTGTAAAGAAACTGATAGCACGGAGTGGCGTAAGCCATAAAGGAACTAAGGAATGCGTGTTGCAATAGTAGGTGCGGGACTGGCTGGACTGTCCACTGCTGTAGATTTAGCTGATGCGGGTTTTGAGGTACAAATTTTCGAATCTCGTCCGTTTGTTGGTGGTAAAGTCGGTAGTTGGGTAGATGGTGATGGCAACCACATTGAAATGGGGTTGCACGTATTTTTTGGGTGCTACTACAATCTGTTTGAGTTGATGGAAAAGGTGGGAGCAGGTGAAAATTTACGTCTTAAGGAACATTGCCATACTTTTATCAACAAAGGTGCACGTACTGGGGCTTTAGATTTTCGTTTCATCACCGGTGCGCCTTTTAATGGCTTAAAAGCATTTTTCACCACTTCCCAACTTTCCCTACAGGATAAATTACAAAATGTGATCGCATTGGGAACTAGCCCCATTGTTCAGGGTTTAATAGACTTTGACGGGGCAATGAAAAATATCCGCAATTTAGATAAGATTAGCTTTTCTGACTGGTTTTATCGTCATGGTGGCAGTAAAGGCAGCATCAAACGGATGTGGAATCCTATTGCCTATGCTCTCGGTTTTATCGACTGCGATCATATTTCTGCCCGTTGTATGTTGACAATTTTCCAGTTTTTTGCAGTCAAAACTGAAGCTTCTATTCTGCGAATGCTGGAAGGTTCACCTCACGAATATTTACACAAGCTAATTATTGAATATCTTGAAGCCAGAGGCACAAAAATATATACCCGTCGTCAAGTGCGGGAAATTCACTTTGCTGAATCAGAGGCAGAAACCCGCGTTACTGGTATAGTTGTTGCCCAAGGTGATACAGAAGAAATAATTACCGCTGACGCTTACGTTTGTGCTTGTGATGTGCCAGGAATTCAGCGCGTTTTACCGCAAGCATGGCGGAAATGGTCAGAATTTGACAACATTTATAAACTTGATGCTGTCCCAGTGGCTACAGTGCAGCTACGGTTTGATGGTTGGGTAACGGAATTGGAAGATGAGGAAAAACGGAAACAGTTAAATCAGGCCGAAGGGATAGATAATTTGTTGTATACCGCCGATGCTGATTTTTCTTGTTTTGCTGATTTAGCTTTAACCAGTCCAGCAGATTATTATCGTCCTAGGGAGGGTTCATTGTTGCAACTGGTATTGACACCGGGAGATCCTTTTATTAAAGAAGGTAATGAAGTGATCGCACAGCACGTCCTCAAACAAGTCCATGAACTCTTCCCATCGTCAAGAGAATTGAACATGACTTGGTACAGTGTAGTTAAACTAGCTCAATCCTTATATAGAGAAGCACCAGGAATGGACGCTTACCGTCCTGACCAAAAAACACCTATACCCAACTTCTTCCTAGCTGGTAGTTATACCCAGCAAGACTACATTGACAGCATGGAAGGTGCAACTATTTCTGGAAGACTTGCAGCTAAAGTGATTCTGGAAAGTTTGAATAATTAGGTGACAGATGAAAGGTGACAGTAAAGAGGGAATAGGGAATAGGGAATAGGGAATAGTGATTTAATCACCAATCACCAATCACCAATCACCAGTTACCAATCTAAAATCTAAAATCTAAAATCTAAAATCCAATGGCTGAATGGTTAGAACATAGCGTACAGGTAGAAGTAGAGGCTCCTATGGAATTAGTATGGAGTCTGTGGTCTGATTTAGAACAAATGCCTAAGTGGATGAAATGGATTCATTCAGTGAAAATTTCGCCGGATGATCCAGATATTTCTCTGTGGAAGTTGAGTACAGGAGGTTTAGAATTTAAGTGGAAATCCAGAATTCTCAAAGTTGTTCCTAACCAAATTATCCAATGGGAATCTGTTGATGGTTTGCCAAATCAGGGCGCAATTCGCTTTTATGATCGTCATGCTGGGAGTATTGTAAAAATGACTATTTCTTACGCTATCCCTGGTTTTTTGGGTAAACTGATGGATAATTTATTTCTAGGAAAAGTTGTTGAATCAACAATTCAAGCAGATTTAGAGAGATTCAAAGAATACACTCTCAATATGAAAGTAGATTGACATACTCCCCGCCTTAGAAGGGGGGAGATTCTGGGGTCAAACAGCAGTTGCAGGGTTACACCTGTCTGACATCACCTAACCCAATGGTTGATGCCCCAACCATTTGAATGTTTTTAGCCGCATTCTGATCCCGTCCATTAATTGACACCTGTCACTTATTCCCTGTCGGAATAGCCGCGATTAATTTCTGCGTATATTCTTCTTTGGGTTGAAGATAAATGGTTTCTGATGTCCCTTCTTCCACTATTTTCCCTTGATTCATTACCAAAATGCGATCACTCATAAATTTGACCACACTTAAATCATGGGAAATGAAAATATACGTCAAATTAAAATCCCCTTGCAATTGTTTTAACAAATTCAAAACTTGCGCTTGTACCGAAACATCCAAAGCCGAAACCGACTCATCACAAATAATAAACTGAGGATTTAAAGCCAACGACCGCGCAATACAAATCCGTTGACGTTGACCACCTGAAAACTGATGGGGATAGCGTTTCATATCATCCGCACTCAATCCCACCCGTTCTAAAAGTTCTATAGTTCTTTCTTTTCGCTGTTGTTTTGATTTACCCACACCATGAATCAACAATGGTTCCATAACTGCATCACCAATTTTCATCCGGGGGTCAAGGGAACTAAAAGGATTTTGAAAAACAATTTGCATTTCTCGCCGCAATTTTTGCAACGATTCTCCTTTAAGGTGAGTGATATTTTGTCCTTTAAAAGTAATTTGACCGCTCATGGGTTCAATTAATCTGAGCAGACTTCTACCCAAAGTGGTTTTACCACAACCAGATTCTCCTACCAATCCCAAAGTTTCGCCTGGATAAACATCAAAAGAAACAGAATTCACTGCTATATTGTAGCGTTTTGTGCCGCCAAACACTCCCCGCACAGGAAACCCAACTTTGAGATGATGAATTTGTAAAAGGGGTGATTTTTCTTGCAGATTTGCCAATCTTTGGTTAAGTTCTTCCTGAGTAATTTGCGGTGGTTTTGCTGGTTCTTTGGCTCGAATTACTACCTGTCCACTTTCATCTTCCTGTACACTCATGTAATCAGAAACTGTGAGGAGTTTGTGCGGACGACAATGTAGAGTAGGACGACAAGCTACCAAACCTCTAGTATAGGGATGTTGGGGATTACTAAAAATTTGCGATACTGCACCATATTCCACAATTTTACCTTTGTACATCACCCCTACTTGGTCAGCAATTTGCGCGATTAAACTCAAGTCATGACTAATAAAAATCATCCCCATGTTGCGTTTTTGCTGCAATTCCCGCATCAACTCAATAATGGTTGCTTGTACTGTCACATCTAAAGCTGTGGTCGGTTCATCAGCAATTAACAGTGATGGGTTACAAGAAATTGCCATTGCAATCATCACCCGTTGTAACTGACCCCCAGAAAGTTGATGGGGATAGCGTTTCAACATCGCTTCTTTGTATTCTTTCACCAACTGAGCTATTTGATAATCACTGCTTGGAGATAATTTAGAGTCAGTTAACTGGCTACTATCAAGATATTGCTCTTGAATTTCTTGGTCACTAGGTAAAAGTTTAACTTCTTGTAGACCTGCGATCGCAATTCTCTTGGCTTCAACTGCATTGACATTTTGATGACGCATAATTGCTTCTGTCAGCTGAAACCCAATATCATAAACCGGGTTGAGAGAACTCATCGGTTCTTGAAAAATCATAGCAATATCACCACCCCGGTAAAGCTGCATTTCTTGGGTAGGTAAAGCCAGTAAATCCAGCGGTTCGGCATTTTCCTGCGGACGAAACCAGATTTGTCCTTCATTAGCTTTACCGGGATATTGCAACAAACCCATCACAGCTAAAGCGGTTACTGATTTACCACTCCCAGACTCTCCCACTATTCCTAGAGTCTCACCTCGATTTAATTCAAAGCTAATCCCATCTACAGCTTTAACTGCGCTGTCATCACCGGAAAACTCAACTTGTAGATTGCGAACCTCTAGGATAGTTTCTTTCATAAATCTGGGGTAGTAATTACAGGGAATGGGGAACAGATAACAAAAGACTTCTTCAGCTTTTGATCACCCATAGCGGTAATTTTACCGATTGTTACACGATTTTGGATTTTAGATTGGAAATCCCCTTCTGTGTCCCGGTTCTGGGTAACTATTGGTTACAATGATCAATTAATTCTTTTCCCCAGTCCCCTATAACTTGGGTAAAATCTCTGGAATTAAATGACCGGGAACTTTGGATAAAGCCAGATTCTGTCCTTTAATACCTAATTCATTATGGAAAGTCCGAATAATTTTGACTATGTGAGTAAAAGTTGTGTAATAAGCTTCCGTGTTCTTACTCAAGCCATTTAATGAATGTACATGATTATCCAAAGAGGCTTCTAAATGCTGAGAAAGGATTCTTTTGTCACCAGTAAAAGATGGATCTGTGACTAATTGATAATGAGCTAAACCCAAATTATTCTGTGTTGCCAACACATCAAAACTGATATTTGTGCGACTCAAAGAATCAGCTATTTTCAAAGTTTCTTGATATGTTTTGATACATAATTGCAGGAAATTTTGGCGAATTTCTTTAGTTACTTGTGGCAGATTGGCTATGTGCCAGTAGGCAGTACCCAAATTATTGCGAGTTCCTGCACAGGCATTAGGAACATGAGCCGACGTACGATATTTTAAAGCTTCCAGGTAGAAATCAACCGCCAATTGTAAGTTTTCCAATGGTGTTTCATATTGGGATAAATTCCAATAAGCAGTACCAATGTTATTTTGGATCATGCCATACTTCAGAGGTTCATCAGCAGGTTGATAGTAAGTAAGTGCTGAATTATAAGCTGCGATCGCTTGTTTGAGATGTTCCACAGGCTGGATATGTTGCCCTAAATGCCAATAGGCAGTTCCCAAATTATTTTGACAAGCCGCATATTTAAAAGGATCAGTTTCCTCAGTTCGGTACAGAAGTGCTTCATTGTAAGCTGTAACTGCTTGCTGCCAATTTTCCACAGGGTTGGAAAACCGCGCTAAATCACCATAAGCTGTCGCTAAGTTGTTCTGCACACGAGCATAAATTTCTGATTGACTATCAGGTGAAATTAGCTTAATTGCCAAGTGATAAAATTCTATTCCTTGCTCGATATAAGTTTTGCCGTCATCACCACTCCCTGCTGTGCGGTGCAGCATCCAGTAAAGTGTTCCCAAATCATTTAAAGTATCTGGGAGTTGTGGTGAAGTGTAATCATAGCTAACTGCTTCCTGATAGGCAATAATGGCCACCATTAAGTTTTCCGGACTGGACTGTCCTTGCTCAATGCGAAGCCGATATAAATTCCCTAAATTATTATAAGCTGTTGCTAATTTTTCCGCGCTAGCTTCCTGTATTTGTAATTGTTCAATTACCCAAAGAAGTTGTTGTGGTTGCAAATTTTCATCTGCATCTTCAGCAATATTGTTGTCAAATGTTGATTTGACTAAGAAAATTAACTCATTGTTAATATGGGAGAAAAATGAAAGTAGAGGAACACTAGTTTTAACGGCAGATATTATTGTTGCATTGGGTGGTTTATTTTCAAGTATTTCGGATGTTTGGTTTAGAAAATCATCATCTTGAATAAACTGGAATTCTTGAACAGTCTTGTCTAAGGACTCATCAGAGGGAATTGATTCATCAACAATAGATATCTCCAAATTTCCTAAATCTACACTTCGTAAAGTAGAGAAATTTTGATGATCTCGATTATCAATACTTGGTGTCGGTTCTCCAACAAATATAAATACACCTGTCCGACAATGCCAAAATTTTGGTGATGATTGCTGGATAGCATGCAACCAAGGACGGGGAACCCAAAATAGCAGGCTAGATTCTAGAAATGAACTAGGTTCTTGGGTAGCAAAATACTGCTCGCTCAAACGAAGATACTGCAGAAATAAACGCTGTACCGCTACTGATTGTTTAGTTAGCAACTCCACACCAACAATTTGAAATGCTGGTATTGGTAACGGACGGCCAGGAGTGTCTTTTGATTCCCCCACAATCGGTGGAGGATAATTAGCTAACCATTGATTTATCTGTGCTATAGGATTGGGATCATTTAAATTCAACCGCAATGTCACTAACCTTGGATAAGCTGGAGTGCTAATTCCCCCAGTCTCTGCTGGTTGATATAGCACTTGTCCTACTGGATAAGCCAAGGTTGAATGCAACCGAGTAGCTATTTGATTTCTTAAATGTAAGTCATCACATACAGCAAAAAATATCTGTCGTCGCAAGCCAATACTCAGGGCAAATTTCAGGCGTTGATATACTTGCCGATTCCAAGCAAAAATATCTGGAGGTAGGATTTCATTCACGCTCATGGTGGCTACAAAAGCCGAAATACACTATAGATTTTAAAGTCAGGCAAATAAACTTAACTAGAAAATCTCATATTTCTGATTTTCAAGTAAATGTTTTCTGCTCAGGATAAATCGAGTTTTCAAAGCTTGACAAGACACTTAGTATTGAACTATATTTATAAGCTTTTTAATTTTAACGAAAAATAAAAAAATCAGGCTCATCCTAATATGAGAACCTGAGATGGGAAAAAATTAAATTTTATTAAAATATTTTGAGTTTAACTGAGGTTGGAAACAGAGAAGGCGACAAAAATCAAGCCACCAACTAAAAGCACAGCAGCAAGACCTAAGATAATATAAGTGCGCTTTTGCCCATCCGTGGGAGGTTCGGCTTGATAAACCTTGGGTTCACGGGCAAAATTGTTGATAAGACCGCCTTCTTCGTTGGTATAGGGCATGAAGTGATTCCTTTTGATCTTCGTTTCGTTTATTTAATGTTACATAAATTATAGTTTGTATAGTTTTACTTTGATAAAAATCTATAAATAGTTACATCTAGTAAAAAATTATATTTTTAGTTTTAGCTATAGCTTAAGTATTGACAAATTAAACAATTTATGAACTCATTCAATGCGGTTAGTATTCTGGTGAGATGCTGTCTTTACGCACTTCCTGACTACAGGATTCACTGATCTTTACTTTTCCCTAGTAAATTTATTCCTCTTTGAGTAAGAATTTTATTAACACAAATATCCATATAAAATAAGTATTTTGCTATACTATCTGAATCTACATACCTCCTAAATATCTCAATATTATAATTATGCAAAGAATCTCTATAGAGAATTTTGGACCAGTTAAAAAGCTTGAGGCTGATGTTACATATGTAATGTTATTAATTGGAGTGCGACCAAGCGGAAAAATTACAATCAGTAAGTCAATTTTTATATTTAATTTTTATATTAAACTCTATTAAAGATGAAATTATTAATTATATATATAATATATAATAAATATATAATATGCAGAAAATATAGAAATCTAGAGTATTTCCCAAACCATTATATATATAATTAATTAATGCCTTATTACGGTTGAGGAAAATCTATTTTGTCCAATATTTTGGACTGAACCCAGATTCAGAACGATTTAGGATTACATATCAATATTAAAGTGAAGAACAACTAAGAATTTATAAATCTGAAGATAATCTAGATATAAAATTAAGCCTTTCATTAGAAAATGAATTTATTTTGCTAATTAGAGTAATTTTAAATTACAAAAATATTTCTAAATAACAACAGAATAAACTTAAGTCATTAGAAGAATTAAGATAACTAGAATCAACCGGAAGATTACAGGTTAAGAATTTTAAATCACGCATTGATAGTATTTTTGAAGAAACACACTATCCGGTATTTATTCCTGCGGGTAGAAGTTTGATGTCTACATTGACTGATCAACTTCAAGATATCAAAAACCCAGATACTTTAGACTATTTTACTAAATCTTTTCTAGAGGCAATTAATTTATTGAAGTCTTATTTTACCGATGATTTAAGTACTTTAATTCAAAATAAAGATCTTGCTTCAGATACAGGTATTGATTTATCAAAACTATAGTTTTAAAAAAATCCGCAAGGGTGAATATAGATTTAATGCTGATCTTGATAAAGAAAGAACTTATTTTAAAAATAACCACTATGTTAAACTACAATATGCTTCATCAGGACAGGAAGAGTCCGTTTGGATTTTATTGCTGATATTTAGATATATTTTAGATGAAACGAGTGTATTTATGGTTTTTGAAGAACCAGAAGCACATCTTTATCCTGACACCCAAAGTGATATTGTAGAACTAATTGGTTTATTAGCAAATCTTTATCATAATCCAATAATTAAAACCACCCATAGTCCCTACATTTTATCTGCTTTTAACAATCTTTCATATGCTTATCAAGTTGCTAAAAATAAAGTTGGTAATGAACGAACGAGAAGCGGTAGAAAGCATTGTCAATAGTAAAAGCTGGATTGCTCCTGCTCGCATTTCAGCTTATTTTACTTATGAAAATCGCTGTGAGTCAATTATGGAGCAAGAATTAAAATTAATTCTTGCTGAAAAAATATATAGCGCATCTATAATTAACGACAAATTTAATGATTGATTCAACCTAGATGACTGAAATATGTGTAAGGATTTCTTTAGAAAAAGTGAATGTCATGAATTGTGTGATATGTAAAAAGCCCTAATTATCAAAGATTCAGGAAATAAACAAGAGTACAGGTGCGATTCATTGTTAGTTGAATCACGGTAATCAGTCCGTACATAAGCTAACCAGCCCAATCTA
>ERZ1034411.288-NODE-288-length-11813-cov-3.047202_pt1 | contig 11813 bp, 9 predicted proteins | sample MGYA00520583_ERZ1034411 | MGnify/ENA primary metagenome ERZ1034411 (study PRJEB33736, sample SAMEA104288481) | Azolla microphylla | place: Ecuador | collected 1982 | study: EMG produced TPA metagenomics assembly of the PRJEB19522 data set (Is there foul play in the...
AGATCGGCACCGCGACGATCAATGTGGCGCCGATCACCAGCAGCCAGAAAGCAAGCATGCCGATAGCCCAGGTCCCGATGAACAGGCCTTCGAGAAAGAGCACGCACATGAAGGCCATGAACAGGAGGCTGTGCTCGCCGCCGACGTCGATGCCGTAGTGCTGCAGCAACGGTACCAATGAGCGGAACAGAGATTTAGTGACCGGTGGGAAGCCAATCGAGTCCATCAGCGGCGCCACCATTAGCGTCATCGGAATCCACATCATGAAGAACAACGCCTTCAGGGCAAAATCCTGGAACTGCGTGATCGACTTGATTGCTACCCAGGCCATGCACGAGCCCAGGAGTCCCGTGGTCAGGACCAGCGCAAGGACCTGGTCATGAACCTTGAACAGGCCAGTGATGAACAACATAACGAGCATGATTACGGCGAAATAGCCGCAAACGCGGCCGATTGCCTTAACCACCGCTATCGGCGCGTTTTTGCCGAGGAATAGCAACAGTTTGAGCGTTTTCGCGTCGAGTTGTTTCAACGCTTGGTTGATGTTGGGATTGAGACTGGCGCTGGAACGCGCGGCAAAAATGCCGATGATGACTGCGATGAGCGGGATAAACTTGTCCATTTCCCTTTGCGCTGGCGATGCCGTCAGCTTCCCCAAGCGTGGCAAGAACCGGATCGGTTCGCCACCTACATAAGGAGAGAATGCGGGCGCACAAGTCCCGCAAGTGCAAATATTTGTTGCGCAGGCGCGCAACCATAACGCTCATTAAGGTTACAGCGTGCTTCGCCCATTTTTTTCGCAGCTTTCACGCGCGGTAAATATTCCCCGCCGCAACGACGAGCTCATTGCCGCCTGTCAATGCGGCTATCGTAGCTTTTAAGATCCTGGGCCGCGCAGGCGCATGTGTGCCTACCGCGCGTATCTCGACATCTTGGGCGAAGCAGTACAACCGCTGGCAACTCGCAGCTCCACTCCCAGTCGTCGTGAAGCCTTGGATAGCCTAATTTTCTGGGCGTTAAATGTAACAAAGCCCAATTAATTAGGCAGATTCCATGGAGCGGTGAGACTTAAAAAGTGTGTAACTGTTGCTACAGGGATGACACTGACAGGACGTGCTCGATGTGGTCATCGTCGACCCTGCCCCTGAGCTGGATGTACTGATTCAGCAGCACGATCAGTCGAGCCTTCTTCTCCAGCGGCAGCTTCAGCCGATTTTTGGCTAGATGTTGCTCCACCTTGATGATGATCTCGGCCAGCAGGTCTGGCTTGGTCGGCGTCTTGATGCTGCGCGGATCGTTCCCTGGCCCGGACAGTAGCCACACCGGATCGACGCTAAACATCTCATACAGCGCCTTGATCGCCTCGGCAGAAATGGTCCGCTCGCCGATCTCGTAGTTCTGATAGGTGCGTGGCGCCAGACCCAGGCGTTGCGCGAACTCCGACTGCGGCAGCCGGGAATTATCCCGTACCGCCTTGAGCCGCTCGCCGACCTCGACGTCGAAGGGGTTTCTTGACATGGCACTCAAACGTGCGTATTACTAATCCCGAACTTGCGTAAAGGGTATCACATGGACGTGATCCTGAAAACCGGCTGCATCCCCTACGGACGCTGGGTGGCGCAGCCATGAAGCACAACGTCTTCACCATCCGTCTGGCGCCGGAGACGGCCGCGCAGATCACCCGCGAAGCGGTACGCCGCGGCATTACCCGCACCAGTTGGGCCGCGCACTTGATCGAACGCGGCCAGGCGGTGGAGAGCCTGGAGCGGTTGATCCCGGAAGCGCTGTCGGCTCTCGGCGGTAATGGCGGCGGCGGCATTCCCGCGCAAGCCATCGAGCGGTGGTCTTCGCCGCCTGCTTTGCCGAAGCCATCCTGAAGAAGCTCAACGCCAGCTTGAATCGCTCCTCATCCGAGCTGGGCACGATCGCCGCGCAAGCCAGGGACCAGGCTCAGGCAGAAACCGCGGCGCTGATGAAGGCCGGAGGCTAGGGCGATGCGCAGGTGGATTGTCCTTGGCATCGGCGGTCTCGTAGTGGCGGCGCTGTATTTCCTGGCAGCTGCATCCTGGGATCAACTGGCCTACTGCAAGGCGGCTTTGGTTTCCGACTTGCGCGGCGCCATGGCCTTTCCGTCAAAACCGATTCTGGTGCGGCTAGGCGCCGGCGGCAGCCATCTCATCGATGCCGATGCCATGCTGGCCTATTTCGGCCGGGTTCCGGGATGGCGATCCCATCTGATCCTGCTTGGCCTATCCGGCTTGGTCTGTGGCGGGTTGGCAGTGTGCGTGGTCGCAGCGGGGTTTCCGATGCTGCTGCGGCGGACCGACGGTCGCGAAAGCCATCGGCGTGGGGCCTTGATGGATTCCATGGCGCCGGCATTGTTCCGCGGCGATCTGCGGCAGGCCTGGGCAGTCGGAGCGGGACTATCGGTTGTTGCTTGGTTGTCGCTGGACGCGATCATGGACGCCCACGCCGCTGCTGTGTCGGCGGTGCTCCTTTCCGATGTGCCCCTGCAAACCCTGCGCGCGGTGGGATGCGGATATGGACTGGCGTTTGCTGGCGCGCTGTTCCGGTTTCGTAGAAAGCCGGAAGCCGTGTCCCTACATCTAGGGCACGTGCCGATACCGCGTCCGGCGGAGCTGTTCCACATTCTGGTGGCCGGCCGCACCGGCGCCGGCAAGACCCAGGCGATCCAGCAGCTGCTCCGCCCGGTCCGGGCGCGTGGCGATCGGGGGTTGGTGGCCGATCCGGATGGAGGCTACCTGGCCCGGTTCGGCCGGGAGTCTGACATTCTCCTCAACCCCTTCGACCGCCGCGGTCTGCGCTGGAGCCCGTTCGCGGAAATCCGGGCGCCGTTCGACTACGACGTTTTGGCCAACGCCGTAATACCACAGGGCAACACCGCCAACGAAGAGGAATGGCGTCGCTTCGGCCGGGTGCTGCTGGCGGCGACGCTGCGCAAGCTGCATGAGGACGGCCGCGGTTCCGCGCGCGAAGTCCTGCACATGATCAACGCCGCCAGCGACGAGGACCTGCGCAAGATGCTGGCGGACACCAATGCCGCCGGTTTGCGCCGGCACGACGCAATGTTCCATTCCATCCTCGGTGTCGTGACTCCGCACATCCAGAGCTGGGAGCACCTGATCGAGCCGGATGCGGCGCATCCGCAGTTTTCGGTCCGGGACTGGGTGCGGGATGGGGCGGACTGGCTGTTCATGCCCTACCGGGACGATCAGCTCGAAGCGCTCAAATATCTGATGGCGACCTGGACGGCCCTGGCGGTGGCGGAAGCCCTGTCGCTGCCGGAAGACCTCGGACGGCGCTTCTGGTTCGTGATCGACGAGCTGGACTCCCTCGGCAAGGTCGCGTCCCTGCGCCTGGCCGCCACCAAGCTGCGCAAGCACGGCGGGGTGATGGTGGCCGGGCTGCAGACGGTGGCGCAGCTGCGGTCCACCTACGGCCAGGACGAGGCCCAGGTGCTGCTCAGCTCGCTGTCCAACAAGCTGATCCTGGCCATGGGCGATCACGAGACCGCCCGCTACTTCCAGGAGGAGCTGGGCCAGCATGAAATCGAGCGGCGCCGGGTGAGTCGCCAGTTCGGGCGTTCCGGAGGGAAGCCGTCCGGCTCGACGACGGTAACGAGCGAAATCGTGGTGGAGCACCTGGTGCTGGCCTCCCAGCTGCAGGGCTTGAAGGAGCGGCGCGGCTACCTGCGGCGGGCGGGGGATGACCAGGTCCATCCGGTGCAGATTCCGCTGGTGCCGATGCCGGCCCGGCTGCCGGCTTTCATCCCGGCGAGGTGAGCCATGGCCCTTGCCAAGAACATCTCCGCCGGCCAGGCCGACCGCTACTACGACAGGGACGACTATTACAGCAATGACGCGGCCGCGCCGTCGCAGTGGCACGGCAAGGGTGCTCGAGCCTTGGGCTTGAACGGCCTCGTCTGGCCCGAGGACTTCAAGGCACTGGTGCGGGGCGAGTTGCCGGACGGCACCACCCTGCATCGAGGTGGCAGCAATGTTCGACGGGCGGGGACGGACTTCGAGTTTAGTGCGCCGAAGTCATTTTCGATCCAGGCGCTGGTGGTCGGGGACGAGCGGCTGGTCAAGGCGCATCAGCAGGCGGTTGCCGTCGCCCGCCAGCGCATCGAGGCGACCGTCGCCACCCGGGTGACCCAGAACGGTAAGACCGCGGTGGAATACACCGGCAAGGCCGTCATCGCCGAATTCCTGCACACCACCAGCCGCGGCGGCGATCCGGACCTGCACAGCCACGTCGTGGCCTTGAACATGACCCAGCGCCAGGACGGGCAATGGCGCAGCGTCGACAACGAGGCGATGTACCGCGAGCAGCGCCTCATGTACCAGATCTACCTGTCGGAGCTGGCACGGGCCGCCAGGGTGCTCGGCTACGAGATCACCACCGGCAAGCATGGCAATCCTGAGCTGGCCCATATCAGTCGGGAGCAGATCGAGCAGTTCAGCAGCCGGGCGCGGGAGATCGAGGCCGTGCTGAAGGTCCAGGGTTTGACCCTGGAGACCGCGACGCCCAAGCAGAAGAAGGCGGCGACGATGAAGACGCGCCGGGCCAAGCAGAAGTACGACCGCGCCGAGCTGGAAGGCCGGTGGCGCCAGCGCGCCGCAGCCATCGGAATTCGAGACTCGAAACCTGGAGATCCTGGCATGACCAAGATCGGCAAGGATGATGCGCTGTCGGACGAACGGGAGGCGGCGCGGGAGGCCATCGATTTTGCCTTGGCTCACCTCGGTGAGCGCGAAGCGGCGTTCGAGCGGCGCGAAGTGCTGGCCGTCGCGCTGCGAGAGTCGCGAGTCGTGAGCTATGAGGCCATCAACGCCGAGCTGAATCGCCGGCAACGCACTGGCGAGATCATGCCGTCGCCGAACGGCCAAAGGGTCACCACCCGGCAAGCGCGCGACATCGAAATCCGGATTCTGGCGATCGAGCAGCAGGGGCGCGGCAAGGCTACGCCCATTGCCCCATCCTCGGAAGTTGCGCGCCGCCTTGCCGAACGGGAACTCAACGTCGGGCAGGCAGCGGCGGTGCAGCTTGCGGCTACGTCCAACCACCGGACCGTCGCGGTTCAGGGCCTGGCGGGAAGCGGGAAGACGACTATGCTCCGCACGTTCCAGGAGCTTGCCGCGGAGCGCGGCCACCGAATCCTGGCCCTGGCGCCTTCGCATAGCGCGGTGCACGCGCTCGACAAAGCTGGCCTTGAGGCAAAAACGCTGCAGAGCTGGCTGAAGGACCGCGAGGCCCCGACGAAACTGACGCGGCAGACGGTCGTTGTGCTCGACGAAGCCAGCCTGGTCGGCAACAAGGACATCCTCACTACGATGGAGCGGGTCCGTGGCGCCGGCGCGCGCCTGATTCTGGTTGGGGACAAGAAGCAATATCAAGCCGTCGAGGCCGGCCGCGCCTTTGCCCAGCTTCAAGAGCGGGGCATGGCGACCGCCCGGATGGACGAGATGCTGCGCCAGCGCGACGGCCGCCTTGCCAAGGCGGCGAAGCTGTCGGTAGAGGAGCCGGTTCGGGCCCTCAAGCATCTGGAAGTGCGGGAAATCAGCGATCCGGCGAAGCGCTACGAACAAATTGCCACTGCCTACAGCAGCCTGAGCAGGGACGAACGTGGCGATACCTTGATTCTGACCGGTACCAACGAGGCGCGCATCGGCTTGAACGACGCCGTCCGCCATGCGCTCAAGGCGAGAGGTGAGCTTTCCGGTCCCACGGCGGCGCTCCGCATTTTCCGGCGCAAGGATCTGACCGAGGCGGAGCAGAAGCGGCTGGACCGCTATGCCGTCGGCGACGTCATCCAATTTCAGAAGGACTATCGGTCACTCGAAGTTGTGCGCGGCGACGTGTACGAGGTCACCGCCGTCAAGCTCGATGGCATATCGGCGAAAGGGGAGTTGGGCCGCGAGATTCACTTCATGCCTGCCCAGTTGAGCGGCAAAGGGCTGACGGTAGGGCGGATCGAACAGCGCGAGGTCGCGCCAGGAGAGGCACTGCGCATCACCGGCTCGGATCGGGCGAACGGGCTCAAGAACGGTGACCGTGCCCAGGTCCATTCGGTCTCCGACCGTGCGGTTGTCGTCACCACACACCACGGCGAACGCCGGGAGCTGCAGACCGATCAGGTCCTGCCGGTTGAGTATGGGTATGCGGCAACCGGCCACAGCGCCCAGGGTCTGGGTGCCAAGCGCGTTCTGATGGATCGCGACACCACCGCGGCTACCACCAACCACCGCAGCTTCTACACCGACCTGACACGGGCGAAGGAAGCGGCTGTCATCTATACGAACGACCAACGCGCGCTGCCGCGTGCGGTGTTGCGGCAGAGCGAGAAGGCCGCTGCCCTTGATGTGGTGCGCGATCGGGGCGGCCATCAGCCGCCGTCCAGTCCGCCGGCGAGCGGAGCGGCACAGCAAAGCCGCAGTACAGCTAAATCTCAACCGCCAGGTGCAACCGCGCCGTAGGAGGTCGCATGTCCAGGAAAGCCCTCGCGTTGTCGCCAGGCCATCACCGCAACCATCGCCGCCGCGCCAAAGGCGCTGATCGTGTCGAGGCGATGGAGGAACGGCAACTCAGTCTCTGCTTCGAGGCGGTGACGCCGGCCACACCGGATACGGCCGAAGACGGTCTCGCCGCGCCAAAGCTGGGACGGGCAAGGCGCAAGTCGTCGGAGCCAGCTGGCGGCGCACTGGAGGAGGCGCGGCCTTCCGATGGGGAAGAAGGCGCCGCACCGCCCGCCGCGCAAATGGTGCCCGCACCTGTGAAACCAGAAGCGGATGCCGATGGCGACGTGCTGTTGCGGCTGCCGGCGGTGAAAGCGAAAACCGGCCTCGGCCGTTCGACGATCTACGCAGACATGAAGAAGGGCGTGTTTCCGCAGCCGCGCCGCATCAGTGCCCGCTGCGTCGCGTGGAGTTCGGCCGCCATACAGCAGTGGATGGACGCACGGCCGAAGATAAGGGGCTGAAGTCGAATCTCCAACAACTTGAAGAAGATGGTTTTGAGGTCATTGTAGACTTGTAAAAAAGCCGGGACTCTCCACCTTTTTGGTGGACAGTCCAAGCTTAGGGAGTGACTGCAAGGACATGGCTACGCCAGAACACGTTAAGGCCTTTGCGGCGACCATCAGCCGACAGCAAGTCGGCATTATTCTGCATCGCCCCGAGAGTTGGGCGAAGCCTACACAGTGCTTCGGCAACGTGGACCGTAAAGTCGCGCAAGACGGCGGCCGAAAGCAGTTCGGTTGGATGTTCCATGTGCGCCGCATGGCGAGCAAGCCAGGCGCGGAATACTTGATCGCAGCGAACCACGCGGTTTGGGTGGCGCGCGACGGTACGGTCATCGACGTGACTCCATTTCATGCTGACCCGAAGCATGAGCCAATCACCTCGGAGGGTGGCCACGTCGTTTTCTTAGTGGATGACGCCGCTGCGCCGCAGGTATTCGGAAACGTCGGCGTGCCGCGGCCATCACACTTTTACGCTCTCGGCGACGATCCAGAAGTGCTGCGCTACGTCGCCAGCCTTCAGAGGGACGAGCAAGAGGAAATTGAGCGCATGCTCCGCGAGTATTCAGCGAATGACCTCTGCCGGTAACAAGGTGCAAGGGAGACAACATGCAAATCGATCCCGACTATCTCAAACGGCTGCTGGAGGCCTTCCAGGCAGCGCCCGGTCCGCTGACCGACATCGAGCAACTGCAAGCTGCTGGCATTTCATATCAAGACCCTCAGTTCGTCTTTCACATGGAAATTTTGCAGGACCGGGGCTTGATCCAGCAGCCGGACGGTGAACCGGGCTTTGGGCTGATCCGCGGAGCGGACTGGAACTATCAATCTTGGTCGGTGGTACCGCTGAGACTGACGGCCGACGGTCACGACTTCTTGCAGGCACTCCGGGATCAGCGCATTTGGTCGACGATCAAGCGCGAATTCAAGAGCGCCAGCTTGGCAACCCTTGTCGTTGTCGGAAAGACGATGCTGGAGAAATACACGAAGGAGGCCATAGGCGGGTAGCCCGATCTATGGGAAAATTTGATGCCGCGAGCTGCGGCGGAATTAGGGAGTACGTCAATGGCGACAAAAGCAAGAGTCCCGTCGAAAGCCAAGGCCAGCCGCGCGGGGCAGGATGCCCACAGCAAAAACGCCAAGACACGCAAGGAGGCAATGGAGGTACTGGCTCTGGTGCCGCGAAAAAAGCCCAAGGGCAAATAGTCGGCCAAGTAAAAAGGGTGGGGCCGCGGGACGTGGCCCCGCAATCTCCAGGACTCTCTGTGTGTTTTCGCAGGCGGCAAACCTACGGGGGCTCAAAGTGCCCAATCAAAAAGCTGCTGGTTCATCGGCTTCGTTGAATAAGACCATCACCGAGATCATGGGGTTTCTGAAGGACGCGGGACCACGGCCCAATGTCGGTTTGCGCCCCTTCCTTCACGAGAAGATTGGCGATCTAGCTGAGCACTGGTACAGCCGCGGCTTTAGCCGGGGCCACATTCAGAGCCGAAAGGCGTTTTTAGCCGATGGCAAGGTGCCGCGCGTGCTGGAATACTCCTGCACTCGAAATGTTTCCCCAAAACAAAGCCGAGACATAAAACTGCGTTCGATCTATCCGAAGAAAAAAAGCTCAAAAAGGGTGAAGGTCACTCCGACTAAGGCTTCGGCGACCTTGGCGAAGCTTTATTCACTGGCGATCACGTGTCGCATGTTATTGCTCGCGCGACTACATACGTGGCTGCAGCCGGACGACGCAAGATTTAGAATCAGATTGGATTTCCTTGGACGATTGAGGACATCCTCGGACACACCGATCGAATGAATCGATATTTTAGATCGTGTCCGAAAGTGGCCAGAACGTTTGCTGTATCCAGGTCTGTATCCATCTAGATGACGGTCATTTAAAATGATTATAAATCAAATAGATAAGACTATATCCGACAACCAGGTGCAGAACATCGAGTAAATCGGAGGCGGGCGGCGCAGGAATCGCGGCCCTGCCGCTTTATCCTTGCGCTGTAATCACCAAGTGAGAATCTCCTTGAAGCCGGCGAAACTCTGGTCCGCTGCTTTTTGCATTTCGATGCTGGCCGCTGCTTCGGATGATGTGGCCCCGGGCGCGCTGCTCGACGGGGCCCTGGCCGATGCGCGGGCGCGTCATATGCCGGTGATCGTGGATTTCTACGCGGCCTGGTGTCATTCCTGCTTTTTCATGGACCAGCACGTGCTGAACGGGCCCGAGTGGGAGCAGGTTCAGTCGCGCGCCTTGCTGCTGCGCATGGACGCGGATTCGCCTGAGGGCAGCCGCTGGAGCACGGAGTGGAAGGTGGGCGGCTATCCCGCCTACCTGGTGCTCGACGAAAACGGACACGAACTGGGCCGCATTCTGGGAGACCGCGACCGCGCCGCCTTTTACAAGGAGCTGGCGCCGCTGCTGGCGCAGGGCTCCAGCATCGACAGCTGGAAGGCCAAAGTGGTGGACGGCGGCAGCGGCTCGGTTGCCGCCGCGCGACTGGTGTTGAATGCTTACGCGCAGCGCGAGGACTACGCGGGTGGCTTGGCCTGGCTGGCGCAAGTGTCGGCGCCCGCCCGCGCCGCGATCGATCGCGATCGGCTGGCCAAGCGCATGGCCGCCGAGCTGAGCCTGGGGCAGGCTTCGGCGGCCAACGATACCGGCAGCTGCGCCGCCAGCGCCGCCAGCGTGTTCGCCGGGCCGATGGATTGCGAGACGGTGGGCGACGCCGACCTGCTGCGCAGTTGCGCGGAAAAGCTGCCGGAACAACAGCAGCACAGCCTGCTCAGTCCGTATCGCGCCAAGCTGCATGCCTTGCAAGACGCGGTGTCCGCGCACCGGATCGCGTGCAACGACACGCGCGGTGTGTTCGGCACCGCCGCCGATTACTACGAGGCGTTGGGCGACGACAAGGCTCGGCATGATGCGCTGGTCCAGGGCGAGCACTATGCCGAGCAGGGGCTGAAGGGAAACTACGCCGCCGATCACCACCTGGCGGACAACTTGCGGTTTTACCTCGAGAGCGATCACGACAACGCCGCGCTCGACCTGCTGTTTCCCAAGCTGATCGCCGCCTATCCGGACATTTACGACTACTGGTACCGATACGGCCGCAACCTGGCCCGGCGCGGCGAATACGCCAAGGCGCTGCCTTACCTCGATCATGCGGCGCAGATCAGCTACGGACGCAACCGCTTGTGGGTGGCGCAATGGTGCGCCCAGACCTTGATCGAGCTCAAGCGTGCCGACGAAGCGCGTCAGGTGGTTGCTGCCGCGATCCAGGCCAACGGGCCGTTCTTCCCCGAGGATATCGCCGCCACCCGGGCCGTGCTCGACGGCAAAGCGCCGCGATAAAGACGCTGCCCGAAGCAGCGCCGGCCATCGTCGAAGAGCCGGTCGCACCCGTGGCGCCGGCGCGGGCCGACCCACGCAAATTCGTGTTGCGCATCCCGGCCGTCCAAGCCTAGAGATCGATGTCGATCTTGACTCCCACCGTCAGCGGCGGCGCCAGCGTGTCCTCGCGGCCGAAGTCGGTGTGGAACTGTGCCAGGTCGTAGCGCTTGTTGTTGAGGTTCTGGCCGAAGACGGTGAGGCGCGTGCCCCAGGGGCTATAGAGGTAGCTGACGTGGGCGTTGATGAGGTTGTAGCGCGGCTCGTAGGAGACCGGCGAGTTCTGCGCCAGGTAGTAATAGCCTGAGTTGTGGTACCACTCGGCGGCGATGTTGAAGCGGCCGCGGAACAGCTTGAAGCCCTGGTTGAGCCCCAGCGTGGAGGTGAACACCGGCGTGCGGACGATGCGGTTGCCGCTGAAGTTGCGGCCGTCGCCGTTGGTGGGGCCGAAGGCCAGGCCGGTGGTCTCGTCGTAGCCGCTGCCGTTGTCGTAGGAGGTGTAGTGCGCGTCGAGCCAGCTGGCGGCGCCGGTGATTTCCAGGCCGCGGTCCCAGAACGGCAGCGGCACGAAGTCGGTGTCCAGCTCGGCGCCGAGGATGTGGGCGTGGCCGGCGTTCTCGAAGTTGATGGCGCCGCCGGAGGTGAACGAGACGAAGCCGGTTTGCAGATTGTTGATCTCGTTGCGGAACAGGGCGGCGTTGGCGCGCAGCAGGTGCTTGAACCAGTCGGATTTTAGGCCCACCTCGAACGATGTCACCTTCTCCGGGTCGACGTAGGTGGGCTGGGTGTAGATGTTGATGATGTTGTAGGTGGCGCTCTTGAAGCCCTGGGCGAAGGAGCCGTACAGCATGGCGTCTTCGCCCAGGTGCAGGTCGATAGTGGCTTTGGGCGAGAAGTTTTCGATGCGGGAAGACCGCGGCGCGTAGGAGATCACGGTGGTGAGCCCCCCGCCGAAGTTGGACAGCCCCACGTCGGAGCGCAGCAGGGTGCGCGTCTCCTGCTGGTAGCGGCCGCCCAGGGTGATGTTGAGCCACTTCCACGGGCTGGCGGTGGTCTGCAGGTAGCCGGCGTAGGACTGCGCGCCGATCAGGCCGGTGAAATTGAAGGTGGCGCCGGTGGACAGGCTCGGCACTGAATCGAGCAGGTTGCGCAGGCCCGTCGGCAGGGCGCCGAACAGGTTCTGCAGGCCGAGGCTGTTGGTCGGCAGGTCGAGATTGATCAGCTGCAGGTAGCCCGGGTTGTAGCCGCCCACGCTGTGCAGGTAGTAGAAGCCGCCCACCCAGTTGAGCCAGGAGGCGCCCCAGGTGGTGTCGTTGGAGCTCAGCTGCAGCTCGCCGGTGGTGATGCGCTGGAACTCGCTGTCCGCGCCATAGGTGGCGATCGGCTCGG
>ERZ1034411.289-NODE-289-length-11811-cov-2.700493_pt1 | contig 11811 bp, 12 predicted proteins | sample MGYA00520583_ERZ1034411 | MGnify/ENA primary metagenome ERZ1034411 (study PRJEB33736, sample SAMEA104288481) | Azolla microphylla | place: Ecuador | collected 1982 | study: EMG produced TPA metagenomics assembly of the PRJEB19522 data set (Is there foul play in...
AGCGGCCTTCAAGCGGATGCTCCCGCGACCGCCGGATTGGCACCGGCTGCTTCCAGAAGAATCTGCACTCGCCCCGTCGCAACCGGGCAACGATCCTCAGCTTGCCAGCAGACGACGTGGACGAGCACTGTGCGCCGGGTATGGCGCGCAATCTCGAAGGAAGCATAAGTGTGCATCGGTCTCGCAGGGCGGTGGTAGTCGATGTTGCTGTTGAGCACCCGCAGCGCTGGCATTCCACCCAACTTCGTGCGCACGGCCACACGGGCCGCCTCCTCGATGAGCCCAGCCACCACACCGCCGTGAAGGGCCGGGATGAGGACGTTGCCGATCAGCGCATCGCGGTAAGGCGGCCGCAGCTGATCTTTGCCAGGCAGGACTTCTACGCCGAGATGATCCGCATAGTAAAGGGCCGATGCACTGTCCCTCGATACTTGGGAGGCGAACTCCGGCCGGGTGGCAGGCCGTGCCTCGGGCAACGCCTCGCTATCGAAGCGACGACCGCGGGTTCCGCGCATGAAGGTGGCATCGCCAGTAGCCACCGGCTCCGCGCTGCCTTCGGCATGCACGACGCAGCGCACGAAAGCGACGTTATCGGTCACCCCATCGCTGGTGGCGCTGACTGTCACCGGCAGATTGCCTGGCGCAGGCCGCAGGTAATTCATTCGCAGGTCCAAGGTCGCAATGGGCGCGAGAGTCTGTGTTGCCGCGAACACCGCCAATCCTGCTGCAGAGTCACAAAGCGACAAGAGCACGCTGCTGCAGATCGTCAGGGTGCTGGCGGCATCCAGGAGATGCGGTTTTGGTGACAAGCGCATGCGAACCTGTAGACCATCTGTCGGCACGATCACCATGTCCAAGTCCCGGCTGTGCGGAACGCGTTCGCAGAAAAGGCGTGCAAGTGCCAGAGGATCGCCCGTGGCTTGCCGAGTCTGGGTGACACTGGTGTCGTCATCCGCCATGCCGGTTCTCATCGTAGAAAAGCGCGCGCGTCAGCGGCCTGAAGAGACTTCGTTACGAACGTCCTCTTCAAAACTCGATTCTTCGAGTCGGCCTATGTAGCTGTAGTGTTGACTGAACGTTGCGACCATGCTGGCTAGCGGAACGTCGTCGAACTCGCCGCGCATGGCCAGATATTCCATATGCCGGTTACCCGCTCGGTCGAAGGCGTGGTAGATCGAATCCTCGCGGCCATCAAACTCGAGCGGTAGTAGGCCGAATCGCTCGCACAGCTCGACATTGAATGCCGGCGTCGCCTTGATCCATCGGCCATCGAGCAGGATCGACGTGTAGCCATGCCAGTAAAAGATGTCGGTTTTCATCGTCTCCCGCATGCGCGCCGTGGACAGATGGTTGCGCACGTCGGCAAAGCCGACTCTGGCGGGGATGCCCAGTGCCCGGCAGGCCGCAGCAAGCAACACGGCTTTGGTCACGCACCAGCCATGACCGGCTTCCAGCACGCGGCTTGCGCTCATTCCTAGCCGGGTCAAATCCAGCTGATAAGGGTCGTAGCGAAAGCCGTCGCGCACCGCATAGTAGAGGGACACTGCCTGTTCAAACGGAGGCCGGCCCGCCGTTCCATGCGTGTGCGCGAAATGCACCACGGCCGGGTGGTCCGCATTGATGAGAGCCGTTGGGCGGAGAGCAACGGCATGAGTTGGCGCTGTCGCTGTGTAGTCACGATCACTGGATCGGGGCGGAACCATATTCATTGTTTGCTGGGGCCGGTAAGTTCGTCGCGCGGCTTTTTTGGTGCGTCGTGCACCTGGGCTGTAGGCCGCGCCAACAGCCCAGGCTGACGGGGAGTCAGGCTGCCTTGCGCAAAGTCTCCAGGGACTGCTCGGCGAGCGTATCATTGTCCCGCAGCAAGTCCTGCTCTGAGAGTTGGCTGGCATTCTTGCCACCGGCATAGGCCATCAGGCCCGCCTTCTCGTAGTAACTCTCCATGCGCGGCGAGAGCAGTCCGATGTATTGGAGATTTGGCACCAGCCGCTGGAACATGATGCTGCGGAACTTGGTCATCGCGGGCGACTCGCCCATCAGCCGGTTCCACGTTGCGCGCGGGACACGATGTGCAAACCACTCGTCGTGGATTTCGTGGGCAAAGAAGCGGTTGCGCATGAGCATCGCTACTTCAAAGGCCCAATCTTCCCTCTCCCTCCGCTCAGCGGTCGACAGGTGCTTGGTGAAGTGCTCGCGCAGCGCCAGCACGCCGTAATGAACGTGGCGGGCTTCGTCCTGGATGACGTAGCGCAGCAGGTTCTTCAGCAGCGGCTCGCCGGTCTGGTTATACATGGTGGAGAAGGCGCCAAGCGCGAGCCCTTCGACCATGATCTGCATACCGAGAAACTTCACATCCCAGCGCGAGTCGGTGAGCAGATCGTCAATGATGACGAACAGGTTGTCGTTGACCTTGTAAACGCGCTCGATCTTCGATTCCAGGTAGCGCAGGAACACTTCGAGATGGCGGGCCTCGTCCATCACCTGGGTGGCGCCATAGAGCTTTCCATCGACCCAGCTGACCGCTTCGGTACATTGCGCGGAGGCGTAGAGCGCGCCTTGCTCGCCGTGCATGAATTGCGACAGCATCCAGGCCGCGAAGTGGTAGTTGAGTTTCTGCTTCTCTGAGGCGTCGAGCTTCACGCCAGCAGCCTCCAGACCCTCGAAGGGCACAAATGGCGTGTGGCCGAGCAGCGGGGTTGCAGGGTTCATCGGATCCACCTGGGTGCTCCAGTCGAGCTGCCACTCGCCATCCCACTGGTTCGCCACGGCCCGGCGGTAGAGGTCATACATCTCCGGGAAGTCGGTGCCGTAGTTCAAATCGAAGTGCACGGCGTGCCCGGACTTCATCGGCACGCAGTCATCCCCCTTGCCCTTGCGCTGCCACAGACCGCGATAGGCCGAGGGCAGCATGCTTGCTCCGACCTTGGGATCACGGACCTCGGCAACGAGCGAGATGTTCTCCATTGTCCGAGTGACCTTGTTCTGCATCTTGAGCGGCAGGCCGCGCAGCATGCGGTCGAGTTTGGGCGTCGCAGTGGTAGCAGTGTTCATCTGGCTTTCTCCTACTGGGTCTTAGTAGAGCGCGCTGCGGAGGCTCCATAGACCTCCAACAGCGCCGATATCATGCGTTCATGACGGATCGCCACCAGCCGGTCAACGGCGGGGATGACGGTGTGCAACAGTGAATCAATTTCTGCAGGACGCAGCTGGTGCACGCGGTCTTTGAATAGCGACACCTCACGCTCAAACAGAAGCTTCGCCGCCTGGTCGATGTAGCGGATATCCCTAGGACTAAAGCCTTTTTCGGCATTGATGCCGGAGTCGCGCACCAGCGCCCAGAGGCGAAGACACTCCGCCTCGTCGGCATCCAGGGCTTCGTCCTCGGCAGCGGTGAGGAGCCCGATCTCGCGCAACTCCTGCAGCTCGTATTCTGTCAGGCGAAGCTCTTTAGCCAGCTCGCCAGCAGTTACGGCCACATCGATGGACTTCAAATGACGCAGATCTTTGAGCTTCAACCGGCGCAAGGCTTGCAGTGTTGCGAACTGGTCGGCGCTGAATTGAAGATCCGATTGGTCGGCGAGTAGGCTCTTGATCGCTTTGATCGGCAGCAAGTGCTCTTCGCGCAAGGACCGGATCAGACGCAACCAATGCAAGTGCTCGTCGCCATAGAACGCAGCATTGCGCGCGGTCTTGCGTGGCGGCGGCAGTAGGCCCTCACGCAGATAGAAGTGGATGGTTTCTTTGGTCACGCCTGAGCGCCGCACAACTTCGGCGATCCGGTAGGCAGATTCCGCAGCCGCAGTCATCACGCTCTCTCCTCGACGGTCACCGTTGCATGGCGGTGAGGGTAGGCGCAGCAGGCCAGCGCATAACCGGCTTGGCGCTCCGGCTCAGTCAGGCAATTCGGCGCGTCGGTGGCGACGTCGCCTTCGAGGACCTTGACCTTGCAATGTCCGCAGCCGCCCATCGTGCAACTGAAGGGCAAGGCGATCCCAGCACGCAGACCCGCTTCCAGCAGGGTCTCGCCAGGCCGCACGGTGACCTCCTTTTCCGATCCACCCACCTGGAACATCACTGGATGCGGGTCTTTGGGGTGCGGACGGGATTCGCGGGCGAGCGTGGTGAACAGCTCACTGACGATGGCGTGTGACGGTACTCCGAGTGCGACGAGCTGGCGTCGCAGCGAGTCGTTGAAATCGTCGGGGCCGCAAAGAAAGTAGTGCGCCGCCACACCTGGCGCGGCATCTCGCAGCGTGTCGCCGCCGATACGCCCGCAGCGGCCGTCCCAGCCTTTCGCCGGTTTGCTGAGGACGTAGCGGATGTCGAGGTTCTTGCTGCGGCTTGCCAAGGCATCCAGCCTCTTGCGGAACAGGATGTCCTGCTCGCGGCGATTGCCGTAGAGCAGGGTGATTGGCGTGATGCGGCGATCCCGCTCCAACAGCTGATCGAGCATCGACATGATCGGCGTGATACCAGATCCGGCGGCGGCGAACACGTAGTGATCCGGCACCCGTTGCGGCAGGACGAAATCGCCACTAGGGCCAGCGAACTGGAGCCAATCACCTTCGCGCAGCCGGGTATTCAAGAACGCCGACATCACTCCCCTTTCGACGCGCTTGCTGGTGATGGTCAGCGTGCCGTCGCTCGGAAGCTCGCTCAGGGAATACGCCCGTTTCACGGCTTGGCCGTCGATCTGAGCGATAAGCGTCAGGAATTGACCGGCCCGCACGCTGTCTGGGATTCCATTGACAGGCGCCAGCACCACGGAAGTCGCTTCATCCGCTTCCTTGACGATACGACGCACCTGAGCCCGGTGGTGGAGCTGATCGGGCCGAACGAATCGAGCCCAACGCTTGGCACTAAGGCGAGGTCCGGAGGAAATCAAAACGGACGCTTGGGTGACGGCGGGGGGTATCATGATCTAAAGTTTTAAATAGTGAATAGTGATAGTGTTTACTATATAATGTGGTCAGTCAAGGGAAAACGATCGTCACCCGATAAATTAGGAGTGGCGCAAATATAGGGAAAAATTATCTATGTGATTTGCCAGTGACGCCGCAGCGCATTTTGCCTTCGCCAGTGACGGTAGGCGTGACGTACTTGCGAATCTGCGTCGGCGTGTGGTGCTTAAGAATCGGCATACGCGCAAAGCTGCCGAGCACGAAGGACTTGGAGGGAATGCCGGTGGGCCAGGTGATCTTGTTGAGTACTATCAGCTCGGACAGCCCGCCGCCACTGCTGCCATATTTTTGCGGCACAGTCAGGCTCAGCAGAACGGTCTCAGCCCTGGCCTGTCAGCGATTTTCGAGAAAGACCTCGTCGCGCGCGCATTGCAGCCAATAGTCGCGGCCGGTGCAGCGGGTTAGGCTCTCGAACGCCTACGCACAGCGGCAATGGATTCTTCGCTCATGGACCTGCTGTCCTCGTCCCAGGTTGCCATATGTAGCGGGTAGGCTGCTTGGGGCGGAACACCATCTTGAGCGCCAGCAAGTCACTGAGCCAACCAGTCAGGCCGCCAAAGATCGGCATTATCCAGGTCGAGTGGGTCAGCGCCCAGGCCACCGCCTGCGCACAGCCGATCAACAAGCCGAAATAGATGCCGGAATTGCGGATGAACCGGAATTCTTCCCGCGCCACTTCGTTGAACATCTGATTGAGAAGTTCCTTGTCGCGAGAAAGGTTGCTGACGACCATGTCCTTTAGGTCGAACACGGCGCCGACATCGCCGCGCACCTTCGAAAGGATTTCCTCGATCAGCATCGGGGCCTTGTCCTGGACACGCTTGACCATGCGTCGGCGCAAGGTGGTCGGCGCGACCGCCCACAGTCCCGGCGAGAAATGCTCGAACACTTCACGCACGACTTCCTCGACCGCCTCGCGCAGCGGCCGATCCACGACCTCGGCCACGCGCACGGGATCGAGGCGTTCAAGCAATTCCCTCGGCTGAAGCAGCTTGCTCGTGAGCGTGTCGCAGACGATGGATGCCATCCGCTGAGCATTGCGCGGGATGATGCCCTGCCAGCCAAGGTAGGGGCGAACGCCGACAAACGTGATCGGCCCAAACATCATGGATATAGCCGCGATCTTGGTGACGTATCCGATGGCCGCCGCCACCAGCGGCATGGAGGCATACCGAAACCAGTTATCCCGAACGTCCGCCAGAATGCTGTGCAGGCTCATGGCGTCCAAATTCCCGTTCTCCCCTGGTCCTATATTCTGCTTGGCGACGGCCCGACACCAAACAAATTGTTAGAATGCAGAATAGTATATATCCGCACTCGAGCCGAAAGCGATCCGACGCACCAAGGGTAGGCGAAGTAGAATCATGGCGGTCAAAACTGGTTGGGAAGGGCGGTATTTCGAGGAATTTGAGGTGGGGGATGTCTTGGCGGGGCCAACTTCTACGCCGCGCTGTCGACGGGCGAGAGCCTGTTGGATACCTCGGTCGCGGGCCTGGGCGGCTGCCCGTTCGCCGGCCACGAGGCGCGCCAGACCTCTAGCAATGTCTGCACCGACAAGATGGTTTTCCTGTGCCACTAACTCCGCATCCAAACCGGCATCGACCTGGAAAAACTCATCGAGGTCTCGCGAATGAACGAGGACATCATCGGCCGCCCGCTGATGGGTCGCGTCATGCACGGCGGCTCGCTCAAGGCCTTCCGCCAGGGCAAAGCCGCGGACAGCGTGTGCGCTTCGGTGCTCTGCGTGGCAAGCCTCCGCAACCCGCCTCACAAACCAACTGCAAGGAGGACTGCCTGGATCGTGTGAAAGGAAAGATCGACCTGATCACCGGCGGTGCCATGGGCATGGGCCGCACGCACTTGGAACTGCTCGCCCGCGAGGACCAGGGCATACTCACCGATCTCGAAACCCAGACCGGCTAAGCCGTGGCCGCGGGCATCCACGCGGCCGGTGGTGCAGCGGAGTTCATGCCCTTGGACGAGTCCGACGCGCGGCAGTGGCAGGAGACGGTCACGGCCATTGTGGCGTGTCATGGACACGTCGATGAACTGGTCAACAACGCCGACATCCTGCTCTTCAAGTCGCTGCGGGACACCAGCGCCGAGGAATGGGACCGCTTGTTCAACGTCAACGTGCGGTGGCCATAGCCACCATCAACTTGCTGATGCGCTGAAGCACCCGAGCCGATTTCCAATTTCGATACTGGAGTTCCCATGAAATACCGTTCCGTGTTCCGTCCCGACCTGTTCAAGGGTGAAGTGCACATCGTCACCGGCGGCGGCAGCGGCATCGGCCGCTGCACCGCCCACGAACTCGCCAGCCTGGGCGCGACCGTGGCCATCGTCGGCCGCAAGATCGAAAAGCTCGAATCGGTGCGCTCCGAAATCGAAGCCAACGGCGGCAAGGTGAGTTGCCACGTCTGCGACATCCGCGAGGAGGTGATGGTCAAGCAGACGGTCGCCGGCATCCTCGCGCAGCACGGCGCCATCCATGCCCTAGTCAACAATGCCGGCGGCCAGTTCCCGGCGCCGCTGATGGCGATCAGCAAGAAGGGCTGGGAGGCGGTGGTGGCCAACAACCTCACCGGCGGCTTCCTGATGGCGCGCGAGGTGTTCAACCAGGCCATGCGCAAGAGCGGCGGCGCCATCGTCAACATGCTGGCCGATATGTGGGGCGGCATGCCCGGCATGGGCCACTCCGGCGCAGCCCGCGCCGGCATGCTCAACTTCACCGAGACGGCGGCGGTGGAGTGGGCCCACGCCGGCGTGCGCGTCAACGCCGTGGCGCCCGGCTGGGTCGCCTCCAGCGGCCTGGACAACTACGACGAGAGCTTCCAGAAGGAGTTCATCCCCAAGCTGCGCAGCCAGGTGCCGTTGCAGCGCCTGGCCGAGGAGGCGGAGATCTCCGCGCCGATCGTGTTCCTGCTCAGCCCCGCGGCCGGCTTCGTCACCGGCCAATGCATCGCCATCGACGGCGGCGCCTCGCGCAATACCAAGCTGTTCCCGCTGAGCGGCGGCGCCAACTCCAAGCCGTATGATGGCTTCCACCGCGCCGTGCGGCCCAAGGTGCTGGACAAGTTCTGAGCGGGTTGGGCGGAAAGCGAAAAGCAATCTCGCGCCAAGACGCCAAGACGCGAAGAAACGCGAAGAAAAGCGCTTTTTAATTTAAAAGCTTTTTCTCTGCGTCTTTTGCGCTCTCCGCATGAGGTCGCTCTTGCTCTTTGCGGCTTTTCTTTGCGTCTTGGCGTCTTGGCGCGAAATAGCTTTTAGGGTAATCCACAATGTTCGTGAAAATCGCCTGAGAAAGCTGTAAAAATAGGCCTTTCCCGAACGCCACTCCAGGGACATCGGAAATGCCGATTATCGAATCCCGCGTCGACACCACCAGCGCCCAGTTCAAGCAGAACCGGGAGGAGATGCTGGCCCGCGTCGCCGAATTCCGCGCCATCGAGGACAAGGGACGCAAGGAGGAGGAGAGCAAGCGCGAGCGCTTCCACAAGCGCGGCCAGCTGCTGCCGCGCGAGCGCGTGCACCTGATGCTGGACCGCGGCAGCCCCTGGCTGGAGCTGCAGACCTTGTGCGGCTACAAGATGCACGACGACAAGGACGGCTCGCTGGCCGGCGGCAACACCATCATGGGCATCGGCTACGTCTCCGGCACCCGCTGCATGGTCACCGCCAGCAACTTCGCCATCAAGGGCGGCACCATGACGCCCTGGGGCGTGCAGAAGACCCTGCGCATCCAGGACATCTGCATGGAGCAGAAGCTGCCGGCGGTGTCGATGATCGAGTCCGGCGGCGCCAACCTGCTGTACCAGGCCGAGCTGTTCATCCCCGGCGGCAAGACCTTCGCCAACCAGGCGCGCATGTCGGCCCTGGGCCTGCCGCAGGTGACGGTGGTGCACGGCTCCTCCACCGCCGGCGGCGCCTACATGCCGGGCCTGTCCGACTACACGGTGATGATCCGCAAGAACGCCAAGGTGTTCCTGGCCGGGCCGCCGCTGGTGAAGGCGGCCACCGGCGAGGACGTGACGGTGGACGAACTGGGCGGCTGCGACATGCACACCAGCATCTCGGGCACTGCCGACTACCCGGCTTCCAGCGAGGAGGAGGCCATCGCCATCGCCCGCGACATCGTCGGCCAGTTCAAGCGGCCGGATAAATCCCGCATCGAATGGCTGCCGCCGGAAGCGCCGTACTACGACCCGGCCGAGCTGTACGGCGTGCTGCCGCGCGACATTAAGCAGGGCTTCGACATGCGCGAGGTGATCGCGCGCCTGGTCGACGGCAGCCGCTTCCACGAGTACCAGCCCAATTACGGTAAGACCCTGATCTGCGGCTACGCCCACCTGTGGGGCTACAAGATCGGTATCCTCGCCAACAACGGTGTGCTGTTCAATGACAGCGCGCTGAAGGGCGCGCACTTCATCGAGCTGTGCAACCAGAACCGCACGCCGATCCTGTTCCTGCAGAACATCACCGGCTTCATGGTCGGCAAGGAATACGAGCAGCGCGGCATCACCAAGGACGGCGCCAAGATGATCATGGCGGTATCCAATTCCGAGGTGCCGAAGTTCACGGTGATGTGCCATGGCTCGTTCGGCGCCGGCAACTACGGCATGAGCGGCCGCGCCTTCGACTCGCGCTTCCTGTTCTCCTGGCCGCAGTCGCAGATCTCGGTGATGGGCGCCGAGCAGGCCGCCAACACCCTGGCCGAGGTCAAGATCCGCCAGCTGGCGCGCCACGGCAAGCAGCTGACGGCGGAGGAAGTGGCGGCGATCCGCGAGCCGGTGGTGGCGGAGTTCAAGCGCAAGTCCAGCGCCTACTATTCCACCTCGGAGATCTGGGATGACGGTATCCTCGACCCGGTGGACACCCGCAACGCCCTCGGCATCGCCATCTCCGCCGCGCTGAACACGCCGATCGGCGACCCGCGCTACGGTATCTTCCGGATGTGACCGTGCAAAACCCGCCTTCCTCGCCGACGCCGCAGCGGCTTCCCACCACCGAGGAAGCGGAAATCCGGCTCAAGCCGGTGACGATAAGTGCCGGCAGCCGCTTCAAGCTGTGGCTGATGCGGCGCCTGTTGCGGCCGCTGACGCGCTGGATGATCGTCGGCTCCGACCAGCGCATCGCCCGCGTGCAGCTGTCGCTGGCCGGCCGGGTGTGCCGCAACAGCTACGGCCTGGCGGTGGATTACCGGGTCATCGGCCGCTGCCCCGGCCATTTCGTCGGCGGTGCCCACGATCCGCGGCGGCGCGTGCTGCTGTGGCTGCACGGCGGCGCCTTCGTCATGCCGGCGGTGCCGGACGTGCACGTGCGCACCGTGGCCCGCATGTGCAGGCAGCTCGACGCGGTCGGCTTCCTGCCCGACTACCGGCTGGCGCCGTTCAACAAGTTTCCCGCCGCGCTGGACGACTGCGAGCGCGCTTACCGCGGCCTGCTGGAGCTGGGTTACGCGCCGCAGCGCATCGTCATCGGCGGCGAGTCGGCCGGCGGCAACCTGCTGCTCGGCGTGCTGCAGCGCATCCGCAAGGCCGGGCTGCCGATGCCGGCCTGCGCCGTGCCGGTGTCGCCCGGCACCGAGATGGGCCGGGTGCACGCGCCGCCGTCGCGCACCCTGCGCATGAAGCAGGATCCGATCCTGCCGCTGGACGCGCTGGCGCGGGTGGGCGAGATGTACGCCGGCGGCATGGACACCTCCGACCCCGAGATCTCGCCGCTGTACGCCGACTGCACCGGCTTTCCGCCGCTGTACCTGCTGGCCAGCGACAACGAGGTGCTGCTCGACGACACTGTGATGTTCGCGCGCAGCGCCAAGGCCTACGGCGTCGACGTGCGCTTCGAGGTGTGGCCGCTGCTGCCGCATGCTTTCCCGCTGTTCGAGGCCTGGTTCCCCGAGGTGGCGCAGGCGCGGGAGGATATGGTGGCGTTCATGCGGCAGCATCTGGACAAGGTTGAGGCATAAAGTCTTGTCATCCTTCGCCGCGCTCAGGATGACAAGAACAAAGTCGTGCGGAGGAGTGCTGTGACGCCGTATACCGAAATTCATCGCCGTTCGCTGGAGCAGCCTGAGACCTTCTGGGCCGAGCAAGCACGAGCATTGCACTGGGAGCGGCCCTGGGACCGGGTACTGGACGACTCCGCCGCGCCGCTGTACCGCTGGTTCACCGGCGGCCGCATCAACACCTGCTACAACGCGCTGGACCGTCACGTCGAAGCCGGTCGCGGCGAACAGGCGGCGCTGATCTACGACAGTCCGCTCACCGGCACCGTGGCCAGCCTCAGCTACCGCGAACTGCGCGACCGGGTGGCGCTGTTCGCCGGCGCGCTGCTGCGCCAGGGTGTGAGCAGCGGCGACCGCGTCATCGTCTACATGCCGATGGTGCCGGAGGCAGTGGTGGCGATGCTGGCCTGCGCTCGCATCGGCGCGGTGCACTCGGTGGTGTTCGGCGGCTTCGCCGCGCCGGAGCTGGCCAAGCGCATCGACGATGCCCGGCCGGCGCTGATCGTCTCCGCCTCCTGCGGCATCGAGCCGGGGCGGGTGGTGGAGTACAAGCCGCTGCTCGATCAGGCGATCCAGCTCGCCGCACACAAGGTGCAGCGCTGCATCGTGCTGCAGCGGCCGCAGTGCCGCGCCGCGCTGCAGCCGGGCCGCGACCTCGACTGGCACGAGGCGCAAGCCGGCGTTGAGCCGGCCGCCTGTGTTTCGCTGGCCGCCACCGATCCGCTGTACGTGCTCTACACCTCCGGCACCACCGGCAAGCCCAAGGGCGTGGTGCGCGACAACGGCGGCCACGCCGTGGCGCTGCACTACTCGATGCAGGCGGTGTTCGACGCCAATCCGGGC
>ERZ1034411.290-NODE-290-length-11787-cov-2.813842_pt1 | contig 11787 bp, 11 predicted proteins | sample MGYA00520583_ERZ1034411 | MGnify/ENA primary metagenome ERZ1034411 (study PRJEB33736, sample SAMEA104288481) | Azolla microphylla | place: Ecuador | collected 1982 | study: EMG produced TPA metagenomics assembly of the PRJEB19522 data set (Is there foul play in...
CATCGCGCCGCCGCCGCGCAGCGTCGCCCGCCCCAGCAGCGACCGCGTCGCCGGCGCCCTGGTGCTGTGCCTGGACAACGAGCCGGCGGTACTGGCCGGCATGGAAGCCCTGCTCGGCAACTGGGGCTGCCGCGTGCTCGGTGCGCGCGACCGCGACAGTGCCCTGGTCTTAGCCGCTCGCGGCGAGGTGCCCGACCTGCTGCTGATGGACTATCACCTGGACGGCGGCGCCAACGGCATCGAGGTGGCCGAGGAACTGCGCCGGCTATGGAACGCGGAAGTCCCGGTGCTGGTGATCAGCGCCGATCACACCCAGCAGGCGCGCGAGGCCGCCGCGGCGCGCGGCTTCACCTTGTTGCCCAAGCCGGTGAAGCCGGCGGCGCTGCGGGCGTTGATGGGGCGGCTGCTGACCGGAAGGGAGCGGGTGGTGCGGTTAGTGAGTTAACTGAACGCAATGCCCATGAATCCAGCCCGAGCGTGGCAAATCTCCAGATGGTGTGGCTTGGTATTTCTCGTAACAATTGCCTTAGCGTCCGTTCTGCCGCGCCTGTTCAGCGGTGATGCTGATCGCCATATGCGCTTTATCAAAACCTTGATGTACCTTGATCAGCTGCAGAACAGCCTGAGTGATTATCGAAAGGACTACGGAGATTTTCCGGTAAACGGTCTCGAAGCTCTTTTGAACCCGCCGGACAAATACATCGATCGTCTACCGCGTGATGGTTGGGGCAATGCCTATATCTACAGACACAAGAAGGGTAGTGCAGGCTATACCCTCTACTCCATCGGAAAAAATCAGATCGATGAATCGGGAGAAGGAGACGACATTGTCTATGGCCTCTCGGCGAAGAACCAGTGCAGCCGATATCAAGTGCAATGTTCCAGATACATGACACAGGCCGCCCTTTTGTTCCTTGGGCTCGCCTGTATTCTTTCTTTGATAGGCTTTCTGCTGTTTGGCGGCATGGCGGTTTATAGGAAGATACGGAGCCCGCCCTCGGACTGAGTGGGTGAACAAGAATATTATCAGGCGGCGCAAGAGCGCTTTTATAAATAGTTTGGCTTTTGATGTTCTTTGCGCGTTTCTTGGCGTCTTTGCGCGAGATTGCTTCTCGCTTCTACTCGTCCTCTCCTCCCGCCGGCGCTGCATCCACCGCGTGCGCCAGCGAGGCGCTCTCCGACTTCAGCAGGCGCTGCGCCAGCACCGCCGCCTGGGTGCGGCGGTACAGGCCCAGCTTGCGCAGGATGGCGGTGACGTGGGCCTTGATGGTGGCCTCGGAGACGTTGAGGTCGCCGGCGATCTGCTTGTTGAGGCGGCCGTCGGCCAGCATCATCAGCACGCGGAACTGCTGCTGCGTCAGGCTGGCCACGCGCTGCGCCAGCTCACGCTCGGCATTCTCTTCCTCGGCGGCGGTCTCGGGCACGCCCGGCGGCAGCCACACGCCGCCTTCCAGCACCGCGTGCAGCGCCTCGCCGATGGTGTCCAGCCCGGCCGACTTGGGGATGAAGCCGCAGGCGCCGAAGTCCAGGGCGCGGCGCATCACCGGCGGCTCCTCCACCGCCGACACCACCACCACCGGGATCGCCGGGTGCTGGCTGCGCAGGGTGATGAGGGCGGAGAAGCCCTGCACGCCGGGCATGCGCAGGTCGAGCAGGATCAGGTCGGCGCGCGGGTTGTCCTGCACCGCGCGGTGCAGCGCCTCGGGCGTGTCGGCCTCGACGATCTGCACCCCCGGCAGCAGCTGCGATACCGCGGTGCGCAGCGCGCCGCGGAACAGCGGGTGATCGTCGGCGATGATCAGGGTCGACACCGGGTTCATGGACAGCACTTCCTCGCGCGCGGCGGCGGGCTCGCCGCGCGGCCCGCTGTGGTGTGGTTTGGCTTCAGGGTAGCGCAAAGCCGTTTCCGCCATGAACGCGAAAGTGCGTCAACAGCGTTTTAGCGGTTCCGGCCGTCACATCCTATTCGACCTAAGCCCAAGGCCAGCGTAAAGCAGGATAATGGGCGCATGGTCCACTACCGCCACAGCTACCACGCCGCCAATTTCGCCGACGTGTTCAAGCACGTCCTCCTCGTCGGCCTGCTGGGGGCCCTCAACCGCAAGGACAAGCCCTGGTGCTTCCTCGACAGCCATGCCGGGGCGGGCGGCTATGACCTGGGCGGGGCCGGCGCGGTGCGCACCGGCGAATGGCACGATGGCTTCGGCCGCCTGAACGACTCGTCGGATGCGCCGCCGCTGGTGGCCGAGTACCTGCGCCTGGTGGCCGCCGCGCGCACGCAGGCGCATGCCGACTACTACCCCGGCTCGCCGCAGTTCGCCCGCGCCCTGGCGCGCCCCGGCGACCGCCTGGTGCTGTGCGAGAAGGTGCCGGCGGTGGCGGCGGAGCTGAAGCAGGCGCTGCGCGGCGACGCCCGTGCCTTCATCCACGTGCGCGACGGCTACGAGGCCCATGCCCTGCTGCCGCTGCCGGAGAAACGCGGCCTGATGCTGATCGACCCGCCGTTCGAGCGCACCGACGAGTTCGACGCCATCGCCCAACTGATCGCCAAATCGGTGCCGCGCTTCGCCGGCGGCATCTTCGCCGCCTGGTACCCGCTGAAGAACAAGCACTTGGCCGCGCGCTTCGTGCGCCAGCTCGAGCGCGAGACAGCCAAGCCGGTGCTGAACCTGGAATACGACAACGGCGAGCCGGCGGAAGGGCAGATGCACGCCTGCGGCCTGGCGGTGGTCAACCCGCCGTTCGGCTTCCGCGCCGAGGCGCTGTCGGCGCTGCACTGGCTGCGACCGAGATTGGCGCAGGGGCCGCGGGCGACATTCACTATCACCGGCGCGGAGGATTAGGTCACGCTAAGCTCTTGCGAAAAAGCAGGAGGAGCCATGGCCGATACCCTCGCCGACTTCGACACGGCCGCGCATGTGGCGCGGCTGCATCAGGATGGCTACACCATCATCCCGGACTTCCTCTCGCCGTCCACCCTGGCGGCGGTGCGGCAGGGCCTGGCGCCGTACCTGGGCCGCCACAACGGCCGCAACAACTTCGAGGGCCACAAGACCGAGCGGGTCTACACGCTGGTGGCGCGCGGCAAGGTGTTCGAGGACATCGCCTGCGATGCCCGTGTGCTGGCCCTGCTCGACGCCTTCCTCAAGCCCGGCTACCTGCTCACCGCCAGCCAGGCCATCTGCATCCACCCGGGCGAGACGCCCCAGCCGATCCACAGCGACGATTCGTTCTACCACCTGCCGCGGCCGCGCCAGGCCATCAGCCTCAGCACCATCGTCGCCGTCGACGCCTTCACGGCCGAGAACGGCGGCACCGAGATCATTCCCGGCTCGCACACCTGGGGCGACGCGCAGATCGCCGGCATGTACGACGGCCACGATGCCGACGCCCCGGCCCGGCCGGAGCTGGTGGCACAGCTGCGGCCGGTGGTGATGCCGGCCGGCGCCTGCGTGGTGTTCCTCGGCACCTTGCTGCACCGTGGCGGCGCCAACCGCAGCGCCGCGCCGCGGCTGGCCTTCTCCAACCAGTACTGCGAGCCCTGGGCGCGGACCCAGGAGAACTTCTTCCTCGGCATACCGCCGCAAGCCGCGCGCGGCATGGCGCCGCGGCTGCTCGACCTGCTGGGCTACAACATCTGGGCGCCGTTCATGGGCCATGTCAGCGCCTCGCACCCGCTGAAGGCGCTGGAGCCGGGCTTCGTGGCGCCGGTGCTGGCGCAAGGGCCTCTTGCGCAAAAGCCCTGAAGCCTGCACGGTAGGCGGCCCCGCAACCGTAACCCGCGAGCCCATGTCCAGGAACCCGCCTCGTCCCGGCGCCGAGACGCTCTACGCCGGCAAGTACCTTTCGATGCTGCGCGAGGGCCACTGGGAGTACGCCCAGCGGCCGAATTCAACCGGCGCCGCCTTCATCGTCGCCGTCACCGCCGCGCGCGAGCTGGTGCTGGTGGAGCAGTACCGCATTCCGCTGCACGCCAACGTGGTCGAGCTGCCGGCCGGCATCATCGGCGACGAAGCCGATTTCGCCGACGAGGACGTCGGCGCCGCCGCGCTGCGCGAGCTGGAGGAGGAGACCGGTTACCGCGGCGCCCGCGCCGAGCTGCTGGCCAGCGGCCCGGTCGGTTCCGGCCTGACCTCGGAGATCCTGCACCTGGTGCGCATCCACGACATCGAGCGTGTCGGCGCCGGTGGCGGCGTGGAGGGCGAGAACATCACCGTGCACGTGGTGCCGCTCGAGGGTATCGGCGCCTGGCTGGCGCAGCAGGCGCGCAGCGGCAAATGGGTCGAGCCGCGGGTCTACGCGGCGCTGTGGTTCGTCGAGAACGAAGGGAAGCAGGCCTAAGCCGGTCCTCTGCAGGTCGGCTCCTCTTCGCTTGAGCCGACCTACCGGGACAAAGGGGATTAGCGCAGCGTACCGATGTAATGCTGCGCCACTTCCGTCTCCACCACCGGGGCTGGGCGCGCCGGGGCAGGCGCCGGCTTGCGCGTTGCGCTGCGCGTGCCGAGCAGAGCGTAGAAGCGCTGCACCAGATTCTGCGTTTCGGCATCGGGGTCGCCGGCGGCGAGGCGCAGGATCTCGTGCGCGTACTCGTCGTTCTGCGCCATCCATACCGCGTCCACCACGCGGCCGCTGCTGCGGCGCAGGCGCACATACAGGTGCGTGGCGAGGGAGAAACGTTCTGCCTGAGTCATGGGTCCTGCTCCTTAACCGCTGCCTCTGCTACATGGGCACTCCCGGAAGCCCGCGTGTCCCCCGCCACGCGGGCCCGGCGCCGTGCGTCGTGTCCTTGCCGCGTCCCTGTTTCAAGGGATCTGCTCGCCGTGCTGGGACAAATCCAGCCCGGTGAATTCCTGTTCCGGTTCCACCCGCAGGCCGATGGTCAGCTTCACCACCCACAGGATGACGAACGACATCGCCGCGCTGTAGGCCAGGGTGGAGAAGGCGCCGATGGTCTGCGTCAGCAGGCTGGCGTCCGCGCCGCAGATTTCCTTGCGCGAGAACACGCCGGTGAGGATGGCGCCGATCAGGCCGCCGATGCCGTGGATGCCGAATACGTCGAGCGAGTCGTCGGCGCCGAGCAGCTTCTTCAGGCCGGTGGCGCCCCAGTAGCAGCCGATGCCGGCGGCGGCGCCGATGGCCAGCGCGCCGAACTGGTCGACGAAGCCGGAGGCGGGGGTGATGGCCACCAGGCCGGCCACCGCGCCGGAGCAGGCGCCGAGCAGAGACACGCGCATGCGCAGCATCCACTCCACCATCATCCAGGTCAGCGAGGCGGTGGCGGTGGCCAGCTGCGTCACCAGCATGGCCATGCCGGCGCGGCCGTCGGCGGCGGTGGCGGAGCCGGCGTTGAAGCCGAACCAGCCCACCCACAGCAGCGAGGCGCCGATCATGGTGAAGGCCAGGTTGTAGGGGATGAAGGGCTCGCGGCCGTAGCCGGTGCGCTTGCCCAGCATGAAGGCGCAGACGATGCCGGCGGCGCCGGCGTTGATGTGCACCACGGTGCCGCCGGCGAAGTCCTGGTCGCCCATCGCCGCCAGCCAGCCGCCCGGCTCCCACACCCAGTGCGCCACCGGGGCGTAGACCAGCACCGACCACAGCGCCATGAACGCCACCATGGCGCCGAAGCGCATGCGCTCGGCGAAGGCGCCGGCGATCAGCGCCGGGGTGATGATGGCGAAGGTCATCTGGAACATCACCAGCACCGACTCGGGGATGGTCGGCGCCACGTGGCTGACGCTGATCATGCCCTGCGCCTTGTCGAACACCATGCCGTTGAGCAGCAGGCGGCTGAAGCCGCCGAGCCAGGGCGTGCCGGGGGTGAAGGCCATGCTGTAGCCCACCACCACCCACAGCACCGTCACCAGGCAGGTGATGGTGAAGCTCTGCAGGGCGGTGGCGATGACATTCTTCTTGCGCACCATGCCGGCGTAGAACAGCGCCAGGCCGGGGATGGTCATCATCAGCACCAGGGCGGTGGAGGCGAGCATCCAGGCGGTATCGCCGGCGCTGATCTTGTCCACCGTGGTGACGAAAGGAGCAGTGGGCGCGTCGTCGGCCCAGACCTGGGGTGCAGCCAGAACCAGCCCCGCCGCGGCCCAGAGCCACGGCGTTCCCTTCGCCAACTTCATCTCATGACCCCTTCGCTTTTGTTTTATGGGACATCCCAAGCAACAAGCGGGCCACCTGGCAAAAAAATGTCCGATTTCCTTGCCCTGGTCCCGCCCTTGGCCTATCGTGGCGGCAACAGCCGGGGGTGCCGCCCTTCGCCGGGCGGCTGAGAGAGTCCCTTGGAACCTGATCCGGATGATGCCGGCGTAGGGAAGGCTGCAGCAGGCCCCCGCCGCATGCGCTTTCTCCCACGCCCTTTTGAGCGAGGAAGCCCCGTGAGCGCCGCAGCCGAAGACCTGCTGAAGAAAACCCCCGTCAAGGACGACATGCAGCACCGCGCCGAGGAGCTGTCGGCCGAGGTGCGCCAGCCGTTCCCGCGCAGCCGCAAGATCTACGTCCAGGGCTCGCGCCCGGACATCCGCGTGCCGATGCGCGAGATCGAGCAGACGCCCACCCGCAGCGGCCAGGGCGAGGAGCCGAATCCGCCGTTCACCGTCTACGACACCAGCGGGCCGTACACCGACCCGGAGGCCCGCATCGACCTGCTGGCCGGGCTGGCGCCGCTGCGCGCCGGCTGGATCGCCGAGCGCGGCGACACCGAGCGGATGAAGGGGCCGACCTCGATCTTCGGCCGCATCCGCGCCGCCGACGAGAAAACCCGCCACCTGCGCTTCGGCCACATCCGCCAGCCGCTGCGCGCCAGGCCCGGCGCCAATGTCAGCCAGATGCACTACGCCCGCAAGGGCATCGTCACGCCGGAGATGGAATACATCGCCATCCGCGAGAACACCCGGCTGGAGGAGCTGCGCGCCACCTACGAGCGCGCCGGCTACCTGCGCCGGCACCAGGGGCGCTCCTTCGGCGCCGCCATCCCGCCGGCGATCACCCCCGAATTCGTGCGCTCGGAAGTGGCGCGCGGCCGCGCCATCATCCCCGCCAACATCAACCACCCGGAACTGGAGCCGATGATCATCGGCCGCAACTTCCTGGTGAAGATCAACGCCAACATCGGCAACAGCGCCGTCAGCAGCAGCATCGCCGAGGAAGTGGAGAAGATGGTGTGGTCGACCCGCTGGGGCGGCGACACGGTGATGGACCTGTCCACCGGCAAGCACATCCATGAGACGCGCGAGTGGATCCTGCGCAACTCCCCGGTACCGATCGGCACCGTGCCGATCTACCAGGCGCTGGAGAAGGTCGACGGCCGCGCCGAGGAGCTGACCTGGGAAATCTTCCGCGACACCCTCGTCGAGCAGGCCGAGCAGGGCGTGGACTACTTCACCATCCACGCCGGCGTGCTGCTGCGCTACATCCCGATGACGGCGAAACGCGTCACCGGCATCGTCTCGCGCGGCGGCTCGATCCTGGCCAAGTGGTGCCTGGCGCACCACCAGGAGAATTTCCTCTACACCCACTTCGAGGAAATCTGCGAGATCATGAAGGCCTATGACGTCAGCTTCTCGCTCGGCGACGGCCTGCGCCCCGGCTCCATCGCCGACGCCAACGACGAGGCCCAGTTCGGCGAGCTGGAGACCCTGGGCGAGCTGACGAAAGTAGCCTGGAAGCACGACGTGCAGACCATGATCGAGGGGCCCGGCCATGTGCCGATGCACCTGATCAAGGAAAACATGGACAAGCAGCTGAAGGACTGCGACGAGGCGCCGTTCTACACCCTGGGCCCGCTGACCACCGACATCGCCCCCGGCTACGACCACATCACCAGCGGCATCGGCGCCGCCATGATCGGCTGGTTCGGCACCGCCATGCTGTGCTACGTCACGCCCAAGGAGCACCTCGGCCTGCCGGACAAGCACGACGTGCGCGAGGGCATCATCACCTACAAGATCGCCGCCCACGCCGCCGACCTGGCCAAGGGCCACCCGGCCGCCCAGGTGCGCGACAACGCTCTTTCAAAGGCGCGCTTCGAATTCCGCTGGGAAGACCAGTTCAACCTCGGCCTCGATCCGGAGAAAGCCAAGGAATTCCACGACGAAACCCTGCCGCAGGAAGGCGCCAAGCAGGCCCACTTCTGCAGCATGTGCGGCCCGCACTTCTGCTCGATGAAGATCACCCAGGACGTGCGCGACTACGCTGCCAGGCAGGGCATCGACGAGCAGGCCGCGCTGGCCGAGGGCATGAAGGAGAAGTCGGCGCAGTTCAAGAGCCAAGGCGCCGAGGTATACCGCAAACTTTAGCCGGCCGCGATGCGCGCCAGCCGCTACGATGCCGCCGGGTCTGAGGCCGAAGCCGAACCCGGTTCAAAGGGCAGGGTGCTGCGCAACCTTCTCGGCATCCGCCTGGTCCGCGAAATGGCGGTGGTGGAATCGCAACGTCTCTACCAAGCGACGCAACGGCTGATCGACGACACGGCGCAGGATCAGCGCTTCACTGCCGCCGATCTGTGCCGCATGCATCATCTGTGGCTGGGCGACGTTTACTCTTGGGCGGGACACTTCCGTTCGGTCAACATCGTCAAAGGCGACTTCATGTTTGCCGCCGCGGAGCACGCGCCTGATGGATTTACTGGAGCGGGATTCGCTGCAGAGATTCACGCCCTGTCGCTTCGACTCCATGGACGAATGCGCCCACGCTTTGGCGGTTGTGCACGCGGAATTGATCCTGATCCATCCTTTCTGCAAGGGAAACGGCCGCTGCGCCCGCCTGCTATCGACCTTGATGGGGCTGCAAGCCGGACTGCCGCCATTGGACTACTCGGGGATGGAGGGGCGGTCCAAGCCGCGGTATATCGCGGCCATCCACGCTTCGGTGTCAGGCGACTATCGGCCGATGACGGAAATCTTCAAGCGCTTGATCGCGCAAAGTCGCTGAACGATTTCAGCGCTTCGCCTTGCCGCGGACAGTGGCTTTTGTACCCACAATAGCCGCTTTTTTCTTAAAGGGTTCGCGGATGCCTTCGACCGCCGAAGAGCTGGCTACCGAACGAAAAACCAGCCGCTCGCGTGCGGCGGGATCCCGCAAGTAAGGATTGGAGACGGATAGCTTGGCGCCCATGAGCTCATTGTATCAGGCTGGCCGCTTCTGTCCGCCGCACAGCACCTCCGTCACCTGTTCCGTATCCATGTACTCCTTGAACTCCACGATCCTGCCTTCGCGGAAGCGGAACAGGAAGTGGTACTGATTGGCGTAGCGCCGGCCGGAGACGTGCAGGCCGTCCGATTCCGCCTCCACCGCCACGCGCTCGCCTTCGGCGGTGATGCCGGTGATGGTGAAGCGGATGCCCTGCGGGAACACCTGCAGGATGCCGGCGGCGTAGTCCTTGATCTGCGCCCTGCCGTAGCTGCCGGAGATCAGGGTGTTGCCCATGGTGATGCAGCGGCCGTCGTCGGCGTAAGCCTCGAACAGCGCGGCGCCGTCGGCGCGGTTGAGGGCTTCGAAGAACTGCCGCACCTTGTCCTTGTTGATCTGTTCCACCGACATCGCTGGGGTCATCGCAGGCCTCCGTTTGGAATCTTCAGCGTGCGGCGCGACGGCTGCTGGTGCACCCTCCGAAAGGACGAGGCCAGAACGGTCATCGCAAAGAAAAAACATAATTTATTCAGGCTTCTATAGAACCCATCCGGTCGCTGCGCCGGGCGGTACTGCCCAGGTTTGTGCCGGCGCACTGTCGCGGCGCACGATGCCCGGTCGCGTGCATGGATCAGCAACGCCGCATCCGTTGAAACCTTAACGGACAAGGGCTGTCTGCTATGCGGGTGATCATGGATGATGACAATGACTCGCGACCCGCGGGCCTCCAACAGGGAGCTTGAGGGCCGGCAGGATGCCGGGCCTGTCCGCAACGACTTCTCGCAGCAGCGCCGTGCGGCTTCGCCGCGCCGCGCGGGGCCTTAGCGCATGGGCCTGCCCCGCTATGCCTCGGGCGGCGCCGCCGGGTTCCTGCTGCATTACGTCCTGCGCCGCGGCGTCAGCCATTCCATCGTTGCCGCCTCGGTGCTGGCGGCGGTGATGTGCGCGGTGGGCTCGCAGTACGCCGTCAAGCACCTGGTCGATACGCTGTCCGGCCATCCCAGTTCGGTGGAGCTGTGGGGCGCCGTGGGCGCGCTGCTCGGCCTGGTGGCGGGCGACAACCTGCTGTGGCGCCTGGCCGGCTGGGCTTCCACCTATGCCTTCGTCGCCGTCGGTGGCGACATCCGCCTGGACCTGTTCCGGCACCTGTCCGGCCACGGCACGCGCTACTTCGTCGAGCAGCTGCCGGGCGCGCTGGCCGGCCGCATCACCGCCGCCTCGACCGCGGCCTGGACCATCGAGAACGCGCTGACCTGGACCACCGTGCCGCCGGGCCTGGCGGTGGTGTTCAGCATCTGCGTGCTCGGCACCATCAACTGGCAGCTGACCCTGGGCCTGTTCGTCATCGTCGCGCTGATCGGCGGCATCATCGCCAAGCTCGCCGCCGGCGGCCGCCACCTGCATCAGGCTTTCGCCGGCTACGCCGCCAGCGTCAGCGGCGACCTCACCGACGTGGTCTCCAACATCAGCCTGGTGCGCGCCTTCGGCGCCTTCCGCCGCGAGCAGGCGCGCCTGAAGGGCAAGATCGCCGCCGAGATGGAGGCGCAGCGCGCTTCCCTGCGTTCGCTGGAGCGGCTGCGCCTGTTCCATGCCCTCACCGTGTTCGCCGTCACGTCCGGCGTGCTGGCCTGGTCGGTGCACCTGTGGCGGATCGGCGAGATCAGCACCGGCGACGTGGTGCTGACCACCACCCTGGGCTTCACCGTGCTGCACGCCTCGCGCGACCTGGCCATGGCCCTGGTCGACCTGGTGCAGCAGTTCGCCAAGCTGAGCGAGGCGGTGCAGGTACTGGGCCTGCCGCACGAGATGCACGACCAGCCCGACGCCAAGCCCCTGGTGCTGACCGGCGCGGCGATCGAGTTCCGCAACGTCTCGTTCTCCTATCCCAGCGGCCAGCCGGTGCTGAAGGATTTCAACCTCAAGGTGCTGCCGGGGCAGAAGATCGGCCTGGTCGGCCGCTCCGGCGCCGGCAAGTCCACCATCCTGGCGCTGCTGCAGCGCCTGTACGACCCGTCCGAGGGCGCGGTGCTGATCGATGGCCAGGACATCCGCCACGTCACCCTGGAAAGCCTGGGGCAGTCGATGGCGATGGTGCAGCAGGAGATCTCGCTGTTCCACCGCTCGCTGCTGGAGAACCTGCGCTACGGCCGCCCCGACGCCAGCGACGAGGACGTGCTGCGCGCGGCCGAGGCGGCGCGCTGCACCGAGTTCATCAACCGCCTGCCCGAAGGCCACGACACCATCGTCGGCGACCGCGGCATGAAGCTCTCCGGCGGCCAGCGCCAGCGCCTGGCCATCGCCCGCGCCTTCGTGCGCGACGCGCCGATCGTGCTGCTCGACGAGGCCACCTCGGCGCTGGACACCGAATCGGAGCAGTCGATCCAGGAGGCGCTGGCGCGGCTGTTCAAGGGCCGCACCGTCATCGCCATCGCCCACCGCCTGTCGACCCTCGACTCGTTCGACCGCATCGTCGTGCTCGACCGCGGCCGCATCGTCGAGGACGGCTCGCCGGCGCAGCTGCTGCGCCGCAAGGGCGTGTACAGCCGCATGTACTCGATGCAGATCAACGCCGCAGTCGAGCGGGCGGTGGCCGGATGAGCGCCCGGCGCGCATTGCGGCTGGCGCCGCCGCTGCTGGCGCTGCTGCTGGCCG
>ERZ1034411.291-NODE-291-length-11692-cov-2.644926_pt1 | contig 11692 bp, 8 predicted proteins | sample MGYA00520583_ERZ1034411 | MGnify/ENA primary metagenome ERZ1034411 (study PRJEB33736, sample SAMEA104288481) | Azolla microphylla | place: Ecuador | collected 1982 | study: EMG produced TPA metagenomics assembly of the PRJEB19522 data set (Is there foul play in the...
GGCGCGGTGATCCTGGCCTGCCACCACGAGCAGGACATCCGCAAGATGGGCGGCCTGCGCAAGACTCTGCCGCTGGCGTTCTGGTGCTTCGTCGTCGGCGGCGCCGCGCTGGCGGCGGTGCCTTACCTCACCGCCGGTTTCTACAGCAAGGACGAGATCCTGTGGGGCGCCTTCGCCGGCGGCCACGGCGGCCTGTTCATCGCCGCCCTGCTCGGCGCCTTCCTCACCTCGATCTACACCACGCGCCTGATCCTGGTGGTGTTCTTCGGCGAGGAGAAGACCCACGCCCATGCCGGCCACGGCGTCTCGCACTGGCTGCCGCTGGTGGTGCTGCTGGTGCTGTCCACCCTCGTCGGCGGACTGATCCATCCGCCGGTGGCGGGCGTGCTGCCGCCCAGCCCGGGCGAAGGCGTCCAGGGCGAGGGCATGGTGATGGCGCTGTCCGGCGCGGTGGCGCTGGCCGGCATCTGCATCGGCATCTGGCTGTGGTACGGCAAGCCGGCCTTCATGGACAAGCTCGGCGAGGCCGGCTTCAGCGGCCTGCTGCGCCGCTACTGGTACAGCGCCTTCGGCTTCGACTGGCTGTATGACCGCATCTTCGTCGGCTTCTTCCTGTGGCTGGTCAAGATCCTCCGCAAGGACGTGTTCGACGTCGTCATCGGCACCATTCCCGCGGTGCTCACCACACTCAACAAGGCCACGGCCCTGACCGAGACCGGCCGCCTGCGCTGGTACACCGCCAGCATGGCGCTCGGCGCCGTGCTCGTCATCGCCGGAGTCGTTTACCTATGATTCTCGTCTGGCTCTTCGCGCTGCCGTTCATCGGCGGCTTCCTGTGCTGGCAGATCGAGCGCTTCGGCCGCGGCCTGCCGCGCTGGGTGGCGCTGGGCACCATGTTCGTGGTCATGGGCCTCACCGCCCAGCTGTGGATGACCGGCGACTACTCGCTGACCCTGCTCGGCGCCAAGCACCAGTGGGTGCAGGAATTCCGCGTGCCGTGGATTCCGCGCTTCGGCATCAGCTTCCACCTGGCGCTGGACGGCCTGTCGCTGATCCTGGTGGCGCTGACCGGCCTGCTCGGCGTGATGGCCATCGCCTGCTCTTGGCGCGAGGTTCAGCGCAACGTCGGCTTCTTCCACCTCAACCTGCTGTGGAACCTGGGCGGCGTCATCGGCGTGTTTCTCGCCATGGACCTGTTCCTGTTCTTCTTCTTCTGGGAAATGATGCTGGTGCCGATGTACTTCCTGATCGCGCTGTGGGGCCACAACGCTCCCGGCGGCAAGGGCCGGGTCTACGCGGCGACCAAGTTCTTCATCTTCACCCAGGCCAGCGGCCTGCTGATGCTGCTGGCGATCCTGGCCCTGGTGTTCGTGCACTACAACGCCAGCGGCGTCATCAGCTTCGATTACCAGGACCTGCTCGGCACGCCGATGAGCGCGCGCACCGAGTGGTGGCTGATGCTGGGCTTCTTCGTCGCCTTCGCGGAGAAGCTGCCGGTGGTGCCGATCCACTCCTGGCTGCCGGACGCGCACTCGCAGGCGCCCACCGCCGGCTCGGTGGACCTGGCCGGCATCCTGCTGAAGACCGCGGCCTACGGCCTGCTGCGCTTCGCCCTGCCGTTCTTCCCGCACGCCTCGGCCGAGTTCGCGCCGGTCGCCATGTGGCTGGGCGTGCTCGGCATCCTCTACGGCGCGGTGCTGGCCTATGCCCAGAACGACGTCAAGCGCCTGGTCGCCTACACCTCGATCAGCCACATGGGCTTCGTGCTGATCGGCATCTACGCCGGCACCGAGCAGGCGCTGCAGGGCGCGGTGATCAACATGCTGGCGCACGGCATCTCCGCCGGCGCCCTGTTCATCCTGTGCGGCGAGATCTACGAGCGCCTGCACACGCGTGATTTGAGGGAGATGGGCGGCCTGTGGACGCGCTTCCCGTTCCTGCCGCCGATCGCCCTGTTCTTCGCCGCCGCCAGCCTGGGCCTGCCCGGTCTGGCCAACTTCGTCGGCGAGTTCCTGATCCTGGTCGGCACCTTCAACGTCGACTGGGTGGTGACGGTGTTCGCCAGCGGCGGCCTGATCCTGGCCGCGGTGTATGCGCTGATCTTCGTGCAGCGCGCCTTCTACGGCCCGGTGCACGGCCGCGAAAACAAGATGCTCGCCGACCTCAACATGCGTGAACTGGCCACCATGCTCAGCCTGATGGCGCTGCTGGTGTTCTTCGGCCTCTACCCGAGGCCGGTGCTGGAGTTGTCCAAGGCGCCGATGCACGCGGTGCAGGCGCTCTATCAGGCGGCCCAGGCCACGCAGTCCCAGGCCCCGGCCGGAGGCGCGCCATGACCTTCTCCATGACCGCCGAGCAGTGGCTGGCGCTGTCGCCGATCCTGATCGTCAGCCTGACCATCACCTGGGTGATGGTGGCCATCGCCTTCCGCCGCCACCACTGGTGGAACGCGACGGTGGTGGCGGTGGGCCTGAACCTGGCGCTGCTGGCCGCCACCTGGCTGGTGCTGCCGGTGCTGGCGCAGAAGCTGCCGGCCTCGCTCGACTGGCTGTCCGGCCCCCTGCTGAAACTGGCCGGCAAGCCGGTGATCCCGCAGTTCGTCACACCGCTGCTGGTGATCGACAGCTACTCCGCCTTCTACATGGGCCTGGTGCTGGCCGCGGGCCTGGCCACCGCCACGCTGACCTATGCCTACATGGAAGGCCACAAGGGCAACCAGGAGGAGATCTACATCCTGCTGGCGCTGTCGACCCTGGGCGGCATGGTGGTGGTGTGCAGCCGCCATTTCGCCGCCTTCTTCATCGGCCTGGAGCTGCTGTCGCTGCCGCTGTACGGCATGATCGGCTACCTGGTGAAGGAGCGCCGCTCGCTGGAAGGCGCCATCAAGTACCTGGTGCTGTCGGCGGTGGCCTCGGCCTTCATCCTGTTCGGCATGGCCCTGCTGTTCGCCCTCGGCGGCACCCTGGACTTCTCGGCCCTGGCCAAGGCCACCACCAACCTCACCGGCGCCTCGCGCACGGTGGTGATGGTGGCAGGCGGCATGCTGCTGGTCGGCATCGGCTTCAAGCTGTCGCTGGCGCCGTTCCACCTGTGGACGCCGGACGTCTACGAGGGCGCGCCGGCGCCGGTGGCGGCCTACCTCGCCACCGCCTCCAAGACCGCGGTGGTCGCGCTGCTGCTGCGCTTCTACGTCGAGAGCCACGCCTACGAGTTCCAGGCCCTGACCAACGTGCTGTCGGCGCTGGCGATCCTGTCGATCGTGCTCGGCAACCTGCTGGCCCTGCTGCAGGACAACATCAAGCGCCTGCTGGCGTACTCCTCCATCGCCCACTTCGGCTACATCCTGGTGGCGGTGATCGCCACCGGCGCGCTGGCCACCGAGGCGGTGGGCATGTACCTGCTGACCTACGTCGTCACCACCCTCGCCGCCTTCGGCGTGGTGACCCTGGTCTCCAGCCCCTACGGCGAGCACGACGCCGACACCCTGTGGGACTACCGCGGCCTGTTCTGGCGCCGCCCCAACCTGGTGGCGATCCTTACCGTGGCGCTGCTGTCGCTGGCCGGCATTCCGCTCACCGCCGGCTTCATCGGCAAGTTCTACATCATCGCCGCCGGCGTCGACCACCGCCTGTGGCTGCTGCTGGCCACGGTGGTGTTCGGCAGCGCCGTGGGCCTGTTCTACTACCTGCGCGCGATGGTGCAGCTGTACCTGCGCGCGCCGTGGGTGCGCAAGTTCGAGGCGCCGCTGGACTGGGCGCAGAACGTGGGCGGCCTGATGCTGCTGGCGCTGATGCTGTGGATGCTGGCGCTGGGTATCTTCCCCACCCCGTTCATCGCCGTGGTGCAGGCGGCGGGGCTGGCCGGGCAGTAACACCCGCCGCGGCAGGAAAAAAAGGCCGGATCGCATCCGGCCTTTTTTGTGCCCGCGTCCTTCTGCCGTTACTGGCGATGCCGCCCATATGGCCGCCCCCAATCAAGCACCAAAATGACGCGGCCATGGTCCGCTTCTTGCGCATACGATGGAAACATCGGGGATGACATGACACTCGGCAGTATCGGGCGTGCCGGCGCGGTCGGCGTCCTCCTGCTGGCCCTGGCCGGCTGCGCCGTCTCCTCCAGGCGCGCACTCGACCCGGCCGACCGTACTCCCGCCGGCGGCCGCGACGCGGTGGTCTCGGTAGTTCAGGAACGGGTCCAGGCCAACGCCATGCAGGCCCCCGCCGCGACCGCCCAGTTCAGTGCTGGCCACAGCTTTGCCTCCGGCGCGCTGGCAGGCGCGATCGGCGCCATGGCGCAGCAGCTCGTCGCCGAATCCCAGCACAACGAAACCCTCGACTTCGTCATGCCCCTGCTCGACGCGCTGTCCGACTACGATTTCGACGGCAAGGCCCTGCAGGCTTCCAGCGACGGCCTGGCCCGCCTGCCGTGGCTGGACGTGCGCAAAGTGTCCTTCTCCAAAGACGCCTCAGACACCGCCGTCGGCCAGGCGCTGCAGCAATCGCAGGCCGCCGAAACCCTGTTCATCAACTACAGCTACGCCTTCGCCGACCGCTTCGCCTCGCTGCAGGTGTCGGCGGTGGTGGCCATCATCGCCAAGCGCGGATCGGCGGCGCACCCGCACGCCGATGCTGTGTTCCTGCAGCGCTTCACCTACCTGGCGACGCTGCCCTCTCACTCGCGCGACTACAAGCGCAACACCCTGGACTGGGCCAACGACCATGGCCGGCTGGCGCGCGCAGCGGTGGACCAGGGCCTGCTGCAGCTCAATGCCATGATCCAGCGCAGCCTGGAGCAGACCCCGGAACAAGCCGACCAGATGCGCCACGGGGACATCGTCAACGTCGGCGACCGAGGCGGCCGCCTGGTCGAGAAAAGCGAGGCCGGCATGCTGCTGATCGACCCCTACGATACCTGGCTCTACGTCTCCGCCCCGCCACAGTAGAACCGGTTCGTGGCCGGCGACATGCGCACCGATAGACGCCGGATGCGATTCGATTGCCCCTCGATGACGCCATGATCGGGCCTGCGTCACAAAACACGCCAACACCCGCAGTCGCGCCACGGTATATTGATCGCAGTGCAACCAGCCGCCTGAAGGAGGATTTGGCAGCACATGAGCGAGTCGAAGACGGACCAGGCCGTACCGTTGGACCTGGCGACGATCGGGAATTTCGGGCCGGAAACCAAGCCTGCCCAGGCACTGGCCGAGAAGCAAGGGAATGCGGTGGCGACGGCGGATCCGCGGCTCAGCCCGCAGGCACCGCCGGCGCGCATCGTCGAGGTGGCCAACCTGGCCCCCGAGGAGCTGGCGGCGGCGCAGCAGTCCGCGGCGAAGATCGATTTCCGCAAGACCACCACCCTGCTGTCGCACGGCGATGGCGTGCTCGGCGAGATCAGCCAGGCCTCGCGCGCCTTGCTCACCGGCGTGCGCCTGGGCGACGCCGGCGAGGTTGGCCGCATCGCCGCGGCAGTGCTGGACGGCATCAAGATCCTGCGCATCCAGGACCTGCAGGCGGAGGCCGCGGGCAAGCCGCCGGCCGAGCGCAAGGGCCTGCTCGGCAAGCTGCTGGGCGCCGTGGGTGAAGCCCATACCGCCTTCAAGGGCTTCCAGGAAAACCGCAAGCAGTTCCTGACCCTGATGGACCAGGAGGAAGCCAAGGCGCGCAAGGCCAAGGGCGACCTGACGGTGATGATCGAGCACCTCGACCAGCAGGCGGCGGCGATCCGCACCAGCCTGCATCGCCTGAAGATCGAGATCGCCGCCGGCCAGATCGCCCTGGACCGCGGCGACGACGAGCTGGAGCGGCTGCGCCAGCACGCCCTGGGCACGCAGGACCCGGGCGACGCGGCGGACGTGCACGAGTTCCGCGGCGCGCTGGCGAACTTCCGCGCCAAGATCGCCGAGATGCGCGAGAGCCTGGTCGGCTCGGCGATGCTGGTGCCGATCATCGGCCAGAACAAGCAGGCGGCGGAAACGCGCCTGATGAAGGTCTCCAACGGCATGCTGGTGGTCATCCCCAAGCTGATGGCGGTGGCCTCGCAGGCGGTGGTGCAGGTCAAGATCAAGAACGCGGCGCGCGAAGCCGAGCACCTGGACGAGGCCAGCCGCCAGCTGACCCTGCTCGCCGCCAAGGGTGCCAACGAGGCGGCCACCAGCGCCGCGCGCAGCCTGGCCGGTGACCCGCGCAACGTCGAGGTGCTGGCGCAGGTGGCGGACGAGACGGTGCGCACCATGAACGAGGTGATCGACATCGAGCGCGAGGTCGCCGCTGGTGACCGCGACCGCGAGGCCAAGCTGGCCGATGTGCGCGACCGGCTGATCAAGGGCCTGCAGGGCGCCACCCAGCGCGCCATTCAAGGTCCGGGCGCATGACCGGTGAACTGACGACAGGCGCCCGCAACCTCGACTTCGACACCCAGGCCGCCTGGCTGCGGCACTTCCAGGCCGACGCCGAGAACAGCCTGCGCACCTTCGCCCTGCGCCTGCGCGAGGCGATGCCGGAGCTGGTGACGGTGCGCGAGCAGCGCAAAGGCCTGTTCGCGCGCGGCGGCGTCATCACCGGCGTGACGGTGGCGCTGGAGCCGAACCGCTTCATCCTCGAGCTGGAGAACGGCCGCCTGCGGGCCAGCATCGCCATGGTGGTGCGCGACATCGCCATCAGCACCAAGCGCGTCGATGCCGGCGAGTGGTTCGCCAAGCTGGCCGAGGAAACGCGCAAGACCTCCGAGCAGGCGAAGCGGCTGGCGCAATCGCTGTCGGCCTTCATGGCGAGCTGAGGATCCGCCATGGGTTTATTGGACTGGCTGCGCAACGCGGCGGTCGGCCCGCCCCCGGCGCTGTCGCCGCAGGAGCAGGAGGCGGCGCTGCGGCGCCAGGCCGACATCATGGTCTCGCTGCGTGCTGGCCAGGTGCCGTCGGTGGTGCGCGAGCGCCTCGAGGCCTCGCGCCAGGGCAGGCTGCCGTGGATCGCCACCCTCACGCCGGCCGAGCTGCTGCTGGCGCGCAGCCACGGCATCCGCCCCATCGGCGCCGTCTCCGCCACCTGCTGGATGCACTACGGCTGGTCCTGGACCCTCGGCCACAGCCAAGGCTGGGAGGCCGCGCTGCAGCGCCTGCGCGCCGAGGCGGTGGCGGCCGGCGCCAACGCCGTGCTCGACGTGAAGATGCGCTCCATCGCCCTGGGCGTGGAGAACAGCATGGACTTCAGCCTGGTCGGCACCGCCGTGCGCATCGACGGCCTGCCGCCGAGCCCCGAGCCGGTGATCGCCACCGTGCCGGCGCTGGAATTCGTCAAGCTGATCGACGCCGACGTGGTGCCTACCGGCATCGCCATCGGCGCGCATTACGACTGGCTCAACGACTGGCGCGGCAGCACCGACCTCCGCTGGATGGGCAACATCGAATCCGGCGCCCTCACCCGCCACTGGGAAGCGGTGCGGCGCCAGGCACACGCCCGCCTGCGGCAGAGCGCCCAGGGCCAGGGCAACGGCGTGCTGGCACACGTCAACTTCAGCCAGATGTTCGAGTTCGGCGAGCGCGAGAACCAGCCCAGGCGCTACCTGGCGCGGCACATCGTGGTGGCGACGGTGGTCGACGCGCGCCGCGGCGTACCGGTTCCGCACGATATACAGATGGTGGTGGATCTGCGCGACGGCATCTCGCCGCTGCTCAACACCACCAAGCACCATCAGGCCTATCAGCAGAACGACGAAGACGGGCCCATTTGAGGACCATCGCATGACCAACAACCTGCCCGCCCACGCCGTCGAGCGCCTCAAGGGCCTGCGCAGCTCGGTGCATTCCAGCGGCGTGTTCACCTCGGACTTCAGCGTCAACGAGTTCCTGCTGGTGCGCAAGGCCGGCTTCGAGCCGATCGGCCTGTGCGTCGGCACCTGCGTCTACCACTGCGGCATCCAGTACGCCAACTGGCGCAAGAGCGAGGAGATGACGGTCCTGTCCAAGGCCATGTATCACGCCCGCGAGCTGGCCATGACGCGCATGCGCGCCGAGGCCACGGCGATGGGCGCGGACGGCATCGTCGGCGTCAAGCTCACCATCAAGCGCGTCGAGTGGGACCAGAACCTGCTGGAGTTCATCGCCCTCGGCACCGGCGTGGTCCACGGCGAAGGCCACCAGGGCTTCCGCGCCCACGACGGCGGCCCCTTCACCTCCGACCTCTCCGGCCAGGATTTCTGGACCCTGCTGCACGCCGGCTACCGCCCGGTGGAGATGGTGATGGGCTCCTGCGTCTACCATGTCGCCCACCGCGGCTTCATGGCCTCCATGTCCACCGTCGGCCAGAACGTGGAGCTGGAGAATTTCACCTCCGCCATGTACGAGGCGCGCGAGATCGCCATCGAGCGCATGCAGCAGGAAGCCGCCGCCGCCAAGGCCGAGGGCGTGGTCGGCGTCGACATGCACGAGGGCAACCACGGCTGGCAGACCCACGTCATCGAGTTCTTCGCCATCGGCACCGCGGTGCTGCCGATCGACCAGGAGATCGCGCCGGAAAAAATCCAGGACCCGGCGCTGGTGCTGTCGGTCAACAACTGAACCTTACCAGCTGTAGCTCACCGCGCCGCGGATGGTGCGCAGATCGCCGTAGTTGCAGATCTCGGCACCGCAGTTCACCTCGTAGACGCGGTTGAGGGCGTTGTCCAGGTTCAGCGACAGGCGCCAGGCACGCCACTGGTGGTGCGCGGCGGCGTCGAACAGGGTCGAGGAGGCACTGCGGTAAGTGGAGGTGTAGTCCAGCACCGCGCCGGTGTAGCGCACGCCGGCGGCGACGCCGAAGCCGCTCAGCCAGCCTCTGGGGCGGGTGTAATCCAGCCACAGTGCGGCGGTGTTGCGCGGCACGTTCTGCGGCCGCTTGCCCTGGGTGACGGCGGAATTGGTGGCGAGGTTTTTGGCGTCGAGATAGGTATAGGCGGCAACCAGGTCCAGGCCGTGGAACAGGTGCGCGGTGCCGTCCAGCTCGAAGCCGCGCGAGCGCACCTCGCCGGCCTGGGAGCGCTGATCGGGATTGCTCGGGTCGGTCAGCACCACGTTCCGGTTGTGGATGTCGAAAGCCGACAGCGTCACCGAGGCACGGCCGTTGGCCGGCGCCCAGCGCAAGCCGGCCTCCAGGTTGCGTCCCAGCGAGGGCTTGAACGGCACGCCGTCGCTGGCGAAACCGGTGTTCGGCTCGAACGAGGTGGCGTAGCTGAGGTACGGCGCCAGGCCGTAATCGCCGAGGTAGACGCCGCCGACGCGATAGGTCCACTTATGGTCGTTGAAATCGACGTCGGAATCCTGCAAGCCGTCGTGGAACTCGTACGGCGCCCAGTCGCGGCGCAGGCTGGCGGTGCCGATCCAGCGACCGTCGTACTTGGTCTGCAACTGGCCGTAGAAGCCGACCTGGCTGCCGCGGGTAATGGCATCGGTATCCACGGTGTTGGCCTCGGGCGGCGGCGGGCTGGCGTCCGGGTGGCGCAGGTCCACCGTGCCCTCCGGCCCGTGCAGGCCGACGTAGTGATCCCACTCGTTCTGGTAGTCGATGCCCAGCAGCGCCGTGTTCTCCAACGCGCCCCAGTTCCACTTGGCCTGGGCATGGGTATCCACCGTGGCGGAGTTGAACTCCTCGTTGTAGTGGATCTGCCGGCGCACGACCTCGTAAGGGACGTTCGGCGAGGCCAGGTCGAGGGTGACCAGGGCGGTGTACTTGTAGTAGCCGCCGATATGGCTGACGCGCACACCCTGGTGCAGCGACCAGGCATCGTCGATGCGCTGCTCCAGCAGGTAGCCGAAGGAAGAGGAGTCACGCTCCAGATCGTCGCCCGGCACGTCGAAGTTGTGATTGGGCGGATTGTCCTGAATCGTGGTGGGCTTGCCCAACAACTTCAGGTAGGGTGCCAATTGCGCCTTCAGCGCCGGCGAGAAGGTGCCGGAGTTGATGCCGGCGGTGTCGTCGTCCTGGTAGCTGCCGAGGAAGGTGATGCGCGTGCCTTCGAACGGCTTCCAGGTCACGGCCGGATTCACCATCAGGCGGTTGTTGCCGGACTGGTCCACCTGGGTGCCGCTGAGGCGGCCGAGCGCCGCGATGCGATAGTCGAGGTCCGCGGTGATGGGACCGGCGCTGTCGGCGTAGCCCTCGCGCAGATCGTAGTTGCCGAACAGCAGGCCGGCGTTGCCGGTGGCCGTGGCGGCGGGCAGCTTGCTGCGAATGTCGACCAGGCCGCCGGGGCTGGCCTGGCCATACAGCACCGACGACGGCCCGCGCACGATCTCCACGCTGTCGAAGCCATACGGATCCGGCGCCGGCATCATGAAGTAGCCGCTCATCAGCCGCAGACCATCCTGGAAGGTGTAGTCGTTGGCGGAGAAGCCGCGGATGTTGTACCAGCTGTAGCGGTTGTCGGCGCCGTACATCTGCGTGGTGACGCCGGCGGTGTAGCGCAGCACCTCGGACAGGGTGGTCGCCTGCTGCGCGTCGATCTGCTCGCGCGTCACCACCGAAACCGACTGCGGCGTCTCGGCGATCGGCGTGTCGCTCTTGGTGGCGGCGCCGGCATCCCTGGAGACATAGCCTTCCACCTGCCCGCGCACCGTCACCGCGTCGAGCTGGGTGGCCGCGGCTGGCGCTGGCGCGTCCTGTGCCGCGGCGGCTCCGGCCATTCCCAGCGCCGCCGCCGACAGCACCCACGAACGAGTGCGCCGGACCTGATGGGCGCGAACGCGCCGGGCATTTCCCAACCCCATGTTGTGTTCCCTTCCGGCATTGCCGGGACGATCGTTGACGTGTCGATCGCCCTCGCTGGCTGCCGAACGGGTGGCGGGCTAGGCGTTTTCCGCGATTCTGGCGCGGGTCGTGGCACCGCCTCGCGGCAGCACCTATTTGATAATTATTCTCAATTGCAAGAACAAGGTCAAGCGTACCGCCCGGTGCGGCCCCACAAAAGCGCACGCACAAAAAAAGACCCGGCCGGTGCGGGGGGAGCACCGGCCGGGAGAGCCATGGCGGGCAAGCCCCGGGAGTGAAGGGCGAGATCGTTCCCTCTCCATGGCGAGGGTCCGCGCATGCGGGACCCACGGACAGCAACAGCAACCGCACCTGCAGGCCAATCCAGCCGGCCAATTCTTCGACCACCGAACCGCGGCGAGGGTGCCGCGGGCGCCCGCGCCGGAAAGCTGCGGACAAAAAAAATCCACGACAAGGCGGCAGTGCCTCGACGTGGACAGCGGAGTCCAGGAACCAGTCGTCGCTGACTGGCCTGAATAATCTTAGCAAAACAGATGCCAGTTTAATGAAGATGCGGCAACCGCGGGCGCGCCCGGCTGAATTGCTCCATTCCCGATCGAGTGCCGTAACAAGGGCCCCCGACTCCTTCGCGGATCAATATTGGTATCTGTTTTGCTAGTTATTGGATATCGCGCCTCGCAGCGCATGCCGGAATCGCCTCGTGAGCTCGCTGTACCGGACCGATCGTCGCAGTCGCAAGAACGCCGAAGGTATGCCCGCGCCCCGAAAGGGTGCCGAGCATGGAGCCTCGGCCGGCATTGCCGCCCTCCCCTTGCGCATCATGCTCGTCGATGACGCACCGGCACGCAGCTCGGTGCTGGCCGAGGCGCTGGCCGAAGCCGGGCACCGCATCGTCGGACGCTATTGCACCGACACGCTGCTGAGCGAATTGGTGGAGCGGCACCGGCCGGACC
>ERZ1034411.292-NODE-292-length-11639-cov-8.938536_pt1 | contig 11639 bp, 5 predicted proteins | sample MGYA00520583_ERZ1034411 | MGnify/ENA primary metagenome ERZ1034411 (study PRJEB33736, sample SAMEA104288481) | Azolla microphylla | place: Ecuador | collected 1982 | study: EMG produced TPA metagenomics assembly of the PRJEB19522 data set (Is there foul play in the...
TCCTAAAAGGAAGGGATCACGATTTGTTTTTTACCTCTTTCTTTCATGATCAATATTATCCTCGATCTCTCAAACAAAATCGAGATTGCTTGTTCATGTCATGCAACACATACAACGATAGAATAGAGTAAGAAGCTAACTTCATGTGGTTTTTTTATGACATTCTCTTTTTACTACACTAGGTCCATGCATAACCAAACTATTTTAGGATGATAAATCATGTTTCAACATGCAACCACATGGATATACTAATGGTATAAATTTATTGCTTTTGATTGGGTATGGATTGGTGCCTTAAATTATCACCCCTTTGCTAACAAGTCCGATGGATTCTTCTCTTCACTCAAATCATAATTCAACGTTTGCACCATCATATACATGATATCAATATAACTGAAAAAACAAATGTCTTCTTCATTCTTCATGATGATGAAAATCAAGATTCAAATATGGATTTGCTCACAGATAATCGTCGACACTATCTTACAATATGTTATTCGTGATATACTCTTGTACTAGACATCAACCTCACACATTATTTTATCATAATAGATAACATACTTGTGGACGAGTTTTCAAGGATTTATGCTTATGAAATTTTAAAGAATATAAATTTCTAGGTGAAACACTTGGAAACTTCAAACTTCATTACATTGGAAATAGTAGTTTTTTTTTTCCTCAAAGATTTTCCTCATTAGTATTAAGAAAACTATGTGAATGCTACAACTTAAGCTCATATGTCCAAAAGCTTACAATTTTCATGTACAATGATATACTATAATCCTAAGACCAAAAATAGAAGTCGGTAAAAATATTTTCCATTCTGCTGTGCTTCACTATTAATCAAGAAAGGGTCCAAGGAAGTTGATAGTTCCATTGAAGCCCTTGAGTTGACTCAGAGAATATGGGTAACTTTTTCCATAAGTGAAGGAGCTTCTTCTTTCTCTTATTCACAGTCTCTGGTGAACCGTGCATGTTGTCATATTGTCCGCGAACTACAGCCACCAAGTTCTCCCATATCTCACGCAAGACATCTGAGAGGCAGTGATATATCGCACCATAACGTCGGTTACATCGACATTTCCATAATGCCCATAACGTTATTGTAGTCATTGTTTTCCATATCTGGGCAGATCGCACCTGCTTTCGAGGTTGTTGAAAGGGGCTGACCAATATCAATCTTCTATTTTGTACCATCATTGCCTCTTGAACATCGTTTGCCTCATACAACATCAAACTGGAATGTAGCACTCCCCACATTGCTGATCCCCATGAAAATAAGCAACCAACATTGATTGTTAAAAATAACGAAAGAACTTTATTCCATACTTGTTGAGCCAAGGAACATGACCAAAGGGCATGCTTGGTAGTCTCTTGCACTTCGTGGCAAAAGTCACATTGTCGAAGATTAGGTGTTACATTTCCTTTCAATGAGTGACCAACTGGTAAGGCCATATGCACTAATAGCCATCGGAAGAGAATAAATTTAGTTGGCCCCTTGAATGACCAAATCCATCTCCAGTAGGTTTTCAAATGCAAAGTAGAGACCCCCCAAGTGGTCCAATGTTTCTGAGCTGCTGGTATTCTTGCATTCCTAGAAAGCAATAGTGCTCTTCCGAGTTTTACTGAGTATTGAAAGAAAGGGACCTTTATGATCTGTTCCCCCAAGGAATGTGACCAAAACCAGCCCCCCGGATCCCATGTTAATCTTGCAACCGGGTCCTTTGCATATAACCACAACATATCACACGTATGAGCAATTGAAGGATAAGGATCGAGCATCCATTTCTTTCCAAATTTAGCAACGACTCTAACTGGTGCACTTCGCAAGTGTTGTAGATAACTGCATTCTAAGGTGTAAGGTTGTAATGTATGATTGTCTAGGACCTTAAAGTAAGAAGCGCACCCGTTAGGTGAAACTGCCTTGACAGCCACCAACGTGTCATTTATGAAGCATCCAAACCACATATGTTCCTTCGTGGGTTGAAAGGTTGTAGAAAACGAGGAATATGTTGTTGATATACTAGCGGTCATTATTTTGGCACCATGCACTGATTGTAATTGTGCAAGACGATCTTCTTGTGGCATTTGTTGAAATTGATTCCACGTTCTTACAGATGCAGCAGGCCCATTATCCAACTTTCCCCAGGCAAGGTGAGTTCTTAGGCCCAACACTTTTCCTGCATTATCCCGAAATAAAGAATTGGCAAGAAGAGGTTGATTAAGTAGCGCATCCCACGTAGAAGGCTTGTCCTTAAGCAAGAATGACTTAATCACATCCCATGCCCTTATGATTCCTAGCAAAAATCTATTGGATGCAAGGTCCCGCCTTGGTGTTTGTACATCATTCAGGAATAACCATTTTAAAGAGGGTGACCAAACACCGCCCGTCTTAGGACTTAATTGCATCAACTGATTTAGAAATATCTCTTTCCAAGATTCTGATCCTAGCAACAATCCTCTAATCACAAACTTAGTCAAAAGGGCTCTTGACTGCATTAAAGGGTCTATCAAACCCAAACCTCCATTGCTTTTAGGTTGGATTAACACATTCCAAGCAACTTTGGCTATTGTTGGAGATCCTTGTTTTCCCCCCCAAAGGAAATTCCGGATCAAACTTTGCACTTTCGTTATTGCAGATCTTGAAAATAGCCAAACTGATGCTATAAACCACATTGAAGCCAACAATACAGAGTTGGCTACAACAACCCGGCCTGCAAAGGACAATTGTTGGGCATCCCAATGTATTAGTTTACGTTTTATTGATAGTAGTAGTGGCGATAACATTGTTTCTGGCCGCAAATCTATGCCAACCATACACCCCAAATAACGAACTGGTTCACCATGATGAAGCCATCGGAATGAAGGACCTGGATACCAAGTAGGGTGAGTTTCTTCACCTACCCAAATTCCAACTGACTTGTTCCAATTAAGTGATGCACCTGTAGCATCTGAAAAAACTTGCAAAGCATCTTGCACCCGACCAAGATTTCCAATCTCCCCTTCAACATAAAGGGCCGTGTCATCTGCAAATTCGGCATCCAATACACTAAGTTGTGTACAAGGTAATGCTATGCCTTTTATACCTGCCGAAGACGATCTTAGGTAGGAGGACAGGGCTTCCCCAAACAAGATGAAAAGAAACGGGGCGAGAGGGCATCCTTGCCGAACTGACCTGGAGATAGGAAATAATGGCCCATATCCTCCAGCAAACAAGACGGAACTAGAAGCATGCCTATATAGGGCAGAGACACCCTTTATCCATGCAGCAGGAAAGCCTAATCTTGACAGCACTGCCTCAAGAAAGTCCCAATCCACTTTATCATAAGCCTTCTCAAAGTCAAGCAAAATTACTGCAAGTTGTTGTTTATTTTGCTGAGCTAAAGCAACCATTTCCCAAAACAAGAAAATATTATAAAAAATGCTTCTATCTTGCAAAAAGCCAGATTGAGTGTCATGAATAATAGACGACAACAGTGGTCTTAGTCGGAGAGCAATAGTTTTTGCCACGATCTTGTACACATCATTGAGCAATGTAATTGGCCTCCACTTGGCAACTTCATCACACTGGGTATCCGATTTAGGGATCATATATATGATTCCTTCCGTCCATTCTGCAGGCATACTACCACTTGAGAATATTAAATTAACTGCTCTAGTAAGTAGGGGACCCAAAAAATCCCAATAATGCAAATAGAAACCAACTCCTATTCCATCTTTCCCCGGACAGACATCCTTTCCTAAGGATTTAGTTGCAGAAAGGACCTCTTGCGGCGTGAATCGTTGCAATAAATGAGATGCCATTACATCTGTAACCTTTTGTTGAACAGTTGCAAGAACAACTTGTCTCTTGTAAAGACTATCTGCTGAAAAGGATTCCGCAGACAACAACTGATGGTAGTAATCTGAGACTATATCTCGCATCTCAGATTCATCTGACGTGTAGGATCCATCAAGCCGCTTCAAAGAGGTAATAGAAAGAGGTTTATTTTTCCGTTTAAACTGATTAAAAAATTCTTTGTTGACCCGATCCTGCCTTTGTGACCAACGAGCAACATTACGGTAGTAGAAAAAACTTGAACATTCCTCCTGTTTATGTTTTAAACCGCTTTTCACTTGTTGCAAGTCACAACGTAACATAGATGAAGTTGGATGCCTTTCCAACAGTTGTTGTATTGCTGCAAGAGCACGACGTAGGTTGGCAATCTCTGAGTTGCAACGATTAACTGATGTTGCAATTATTTTAGTGAATAAAGTCTTTGTGTCGAGTATGGCATTCACCATATTATTAAGCAAACAGTCATCTGAAAAGTTGTAACTGGACCATATCTGAGTGATTGACATCCTGTGATTATCATTAGATTGCAATGAAGGAGGGATACGCAATTGCTTGGAGTATCGCCTCTTGGTAAATGTAACATGTAGCTTCAGAGGATCATGATCAGAGATAACTGAGCCCGGAATAATTCCTAGGCACCCACCAGCCTCCCAAAATACACTACTAGCATAAAATCTGTCTAATCGAGACAAGTTTGTAACAGCCACACTCCCATCTGATCGAGAGAAATGAAGGGATCCTTGTATGCGTAAAAATGAGTGCACATTCCATAAATCAAGCAACCCAAAGGAAAAACAAAAATAATCCCAACATTTAGCCTCCCGTCCTGAAATAGTAGTGCCTACACCTCCCAATCTATCAGTGGCATCCTCAATCATATTGAAGTCACCTCCCACTAGCCAACAATCCGCTAAATCCGCATAATCAGAAAGAGATAACCATAAATCTGCCCTTTCTGATGCAGAATTAGAGGCATAAAGATTCATAAGGCCAACCTTCTGGGATCCTCTTTTTAAGATAAGGAATTGTGCCCGTTTATTCATAGTAGTGGCTGCTGACACGATGTTAGACTCCAATTGTTGTCTAATAGCAATACATAATCCAGCCTGACGGCCATTAGGGCCAAATGCAGGAACCCAGAAATGATTCCACCGTCCTGGTAAAATGGAACCGTATTTCTGAATTCTATCCATGCATAGGTGATGCTCTTGTAGAAACAAAATATCAATAATACCGACAGTGGAACTGCCTAAATCTGATCGTAAGAGTCCTTTAACTCTACGAAAGGCCTGTCCACCCAGGCCTTGTACATTCCAAGAAAGGACATGAAGGGCGTCCATATTACTTAGGTTTTAGAGATGTCCTTTTCTCAAGCAAAGCCTCATGACGACCTTTCTGAGCACCCTCCTGAGCTCTTGCTTGTCTTTTTAAAATCAAATAATTCCCTGCATACTTATGCACCCTATGCTCTTTAACTTGGTTTTGAGTGGTTTGAGTTGTCAAAGAATCTTGTGAAACTGTAAATTGAAATCCATCACAAGGTATGTCAAGACCCAAATTGCTTGGTTGACCAGAAACAAGTTGTCCTGAGAGATCGTCGACCAGATTTGAATTACTAGAGGCTTGGAGCTGTTGGTTCGCTCCACTGCTCGTGCCACTTTGAGGCATTTCCACATCCAGCATATGTTGAGTGTCAACAACCTTTTGCTTCGATTTTTCAGAAGAAACCAAATTAATAGATGTAGGCAACGACAACTGTTGATTCTCCACAATTTTCAAGGGTGGTTGACCTACTACTAACCTCGGGAAGGACTTAAGCAATTGGATGGAATGTAGATCTGTTTTTTCTGAGGAAGAAACTGAGTCAAGCCTCTGTTGAGGAAGATGGGATGATGAGTGGTCTAAAACATTCACCTCATTTGGACGGTCTTGTTCTACGTACAGAGTAGAATACCTATTTTGTAAGGGAGGAAATTCCTTTAGACTGTAATTAGCCACATGGTGAGGTTTATCATGATATACTTGTGAAGGTGTCTTCCTACGCCCCACCTCAGTCCAACCATCAGATCTATCCTGAGACGACATTATATTTGTGATAGGGACATGCTTATCAGTATCTTTAGTAATTTTTGGGCAATTCTTTGCCAAGTGTCCAAATCCAAAACATCGAAAACATTGATTCGGTAAGCCCTTATACAAGACTTTCTGAGAAAAAGATTCTTCACTTGGGTCAAGTAAATTCGGAAGCAATATAGTTGAGGGCAGAACTACGGTTTTGGAAATCAAAATTTTTGCAGGCGCAGCTCCCATTGACTTTTCTTCGGCCTGACAAATATTACTAGCAATTAGATTCACGAAAGACATCCATTCTTTATGCAAATTAGGAAATTAGATTATCCACATTTGATTAGCCAATGTAACCAAAGTCAATGCCCCTTGATACCTTTTGGTTGCCATAAACATGAGTTATAATTGACCACTATTTGGCTCTATATCAAACAAACGTGCTACGTGTATGTATGCAAGATGTGGCTATTGGGCTTTGTCATCAGTGGCACACGTGTTGTATCTTGTGTCTCCCATTTTTAGCCATTCACACACAAAAAATACACAAGGAGAAAACATTTGGCCTCAAAGGCTACCAATATAAACCGATGGCATAACATATGTGGTGGGAAACTCCAACAAAAAAAGGGTGACCATGTTTTCGAATCCCTTAAGACGATCAGGTGCAAATTCCTCCATCTTTAATTAGGAAGAGGTGGTACTATTAATTGGACCCCGTGGATTGTACAAAATGAATTCATAAACCTATGTCTTTTGGATCAACAAGCGTTTGGTGACAAATGTATTTTACATGGGTAATTTTTGTCTACACTTTAACATCGATATAAATGGTAAGTAGGTTTGACTTTGTTTCCTATAAATGATTGTGCAACAACATTCTATGGACGACATATTATATCACAAGATTGCAAAAACAAAAGTCACTTCCTATCATATGGATGTCATGCACATTTGGTGACATGGAAAACCATTCACTTAATCAAATACTCATCTTAGGATAAAGTAGTTGAATTTTCCTAATGAGATCACTATGTCAATGATACATTGAATTTTCCTAATGTGATCATTATGTCAACGATAAATACTTTCTTCGATTTTGTCAACACATTTCCAAGACAAAACAAATTATTGCCCAACAATGACAAAGGGAAAAGACATAACCATATAAATTGGGATGGGATTAAATGTCTTCTTATTGCCTCCAAAAACTGAATTCCAAAGCATATAGCCATAAAATAAAAGTATAAATTTGGAATTCAGAGGCATGTATTCATAAAATAGCAGCTACCATCATATTATTCACTTTCCATGAAATTTAAGGTAACCATACCATACAATCTTATTGTGGATCAACTATCTCTCTCTATATTATTTTGGAAACTTCTTGTAGAAAACCATGACTTGCTTAATAGCTACAATTTGAGCCAACCTTATTATTTTCAAGATATGCATCATGTCATAAGATGGCAATTGGTTATTCTTGCAAGAAAATCTCTACAAATTAATAGGTTAAAGTTTTAACTCTTTCTGCACTAAATATTACAGTAATTTCGTAAGTTTCAAAACAGAAATTTCAATCACAATGTATAGGTCGAATATACACGGATTCCCTTAACTATGCAAATAAGATTCATGAGGTGTCAATGCAACCTATAGCTATTATTCCGACAGTGTACAAAAACCATGGAGCATTACGCTTCGAGCAATTGTGGAAAATAACGTCGTCAACTACTAACTGTTTGCGATGGGAACTAAAATAATTTTGAAGGTTAGGAATTTGAACTCAAATAATTTAGAACAATAAACGTTATAACATGGCAATATTCTTTATTATAGTTGTGGAACCAAACCAACCACAGAAGGTGATGTCGGAGCTTTCAAACTTACCAAAGAGATAACAGCAGCACAAGATTAACCAAACAGAACGCAATTAAAAACTTCTGAACAAGATGTAAATCGACTGGTGACCAACACAGAATGCACTTCGATCATTAAAAGCATTTATTTATTTATGCTTTATTCATATGAAGCCCCGAGTTGGCTGTGATGGGTTTACAATTTGTCACTGAGAAAGTGAACAAAATAAGCCATTTGTTTGACATCTATGCTCTGATATTTTTTCAGAGTTTTTCAGCAACTATTTAAAGGACTTTTTTAAACTGTTGATTGCATTGAACCAGCAGTTTTGCCCTTTCATTAGGTATTTAAATTTGAGCTTGTGCTTTTGATGTCAATGTTTCTGTAGTTGAAACTATGATTAGATTACAGGAATAGCTAAACTTTTGCTTTTTGCTTTTGTATTTTTATATTGCTTTTTCCTGGTTTCAGCCAACTTTTTTACCAAGAGCTCTGTTTTGCTTTTTGCTTTTGCTCTGGAATTTGGGCTTCATCTTTTTGATGCAGGTGATACTTCTGCTTCTGCTTCTGCAGCTCAGCTTTGGCTTTTGCTTTTGACACAGCTGAAAACTGCTATTGCCTGGTAGCCTTCTGCTTCTGGTTCTTTGTTGGCTACCAACAAATTAATGTCTGCAAAATCAGTAATAGCACGTCTAAATTCCTTGCTTCAAATTTAGTTATTAAACTTTTTCCGCTGCAGTCTTTAGTGAACATTTATTTCTCATAACAATTCACCTTATGCTTGGGATAGGATCAGTGCTTCATGACCAGAACCAGAAGTTTTACAGCTTTGAAAGATGTGAAAAAGCGCTCACCAGGTAAAGACTCCAATTTCGCATAGAATCTCTTAATATGCTGCTAGCTTAGTCATTGCTACGCATTGCAAGGCTTCCTGAATAAAAATAAAGTGTTTTGTCAATATCACCAGAAACTATATCAAAGTTAGTCGCATATAAATCCCGTTGCTATTAAAAGACTGATGGATATATCTTATGTTTTTTCCATCCTTACCTTGTCATAGCTAACCTTGGCAATGGCCATGGGGTTCCCTGGCTCAGTCAAGAGCTCTTCAATTGCTACCTTTGCACTCTTAAACTGGACAGTTTTCTTCAGGTTTTGCTTTGTTAATGTTTCTACTTCTGCGACAAACACAGCCATCACAGGCCGATGGTCTGAAAGGGTCAATTCTTCCCTTCCATATGACAACTGTTGTAATCCTTCCCCATGCCATAAGATACGATCACACCTAGAATTCAAATTTTATGCATCAGATTATATGGCCTAGAGTTAAAAATGTATAAAGGACAAAAACAAAGCATGGTAAATAAACAAAATGGAGCGAGGAGATTTACCATGCAGGTGTACGTCGTTTCTCTCCTGCTTTTGCATTTTGTCCAGAGTACTGATGAGAATTAATTTCATATTTGTAAGTGGGTGCAAAAGATATGTCGCCTTCATGCCATCCCTCAAATGTATGACCTCTCCCCATTTCTTTCCTCAGCTATTATCAAGCAAAACAAGAATGCTGCAATTAGTCTCTATAACTATCTCTCTTTCTCTGAGTCATGTCAGTTGCGGGTGGCCCATGGATTTCACATCCCCAGGCTTGAGCTTTCTTTTCCCTCTTTACTAATGTGAATTTGTTCATTCTACTTAATATTGAATTTGGAAAATAGCAGAGCGCCACTTTACCTGATCCCTGGCAAGAAGAGCTGTCCAGTCCTCTCTTGCCACGAGAAACCGCACATCGCTATCTGATAGATTAAGGCGATAATTGAGATCCCCGAACCAAATAATTCGGCTGCAGCAAAGGAGATCAACATATATCACTTGATCAGATAGCTGTATATGAGCATAGTGTGTACATGCAAATTGGATTAAATATAACTCCAAAGCCACTTACTCATGCTGACATATGGTTTTTGGGACTTCGATATGACCCTTCTTTGTCGAAGGAAAGCGGGTGCGTCTTAAAATTTCCAAAACATCAGCATTCCTCCGTAGCTCGTCTCCTTCCTTACCCCCAGCTGTGAGGTGGGTACAGATGAAACAAAAGCTTGTTCCATGAAGAAGCATACTCACTGAGATAGAACCCTGTAAAAACGATTATAATAACCCTGATGAGACTCCCATTTCAAGCGAGAATAGCTAATCAAGTCTACCTAAAGACAGAAAAAAACTGGAGTGAGAAAGAGGAAATACCTTGTTTCCTAAGCATCCCATTATGCCAAGACCCACACTGGAAACTGTCAAATTATGTATGTGTCGCCGCAACTTTCTTTTCACCCAGATAGATATATGTATACCAACCATCTGCTTGCTGGCAACACGGACATAGCGCGGCCTCTTTTTAACAGAATCATATTCAGGGGTCACTATAGACATTGATGTCAACAATGGCTTGAAAAGAGCCTCATCATCAGTAGATCCTGCATCATGGATAGTTTCACGGGAAGATAACCAGTTCAACGGTTCAGAAGTGGCTCTATCTAGCCTTAACCTGTTGAGACCAATACATTCTGTCCTCCTATACACGCCAACTAGATCCGTTTTTCCATGATGATCACCTTGTTCGTTTGATGATGAGAATGAAGGCATGAAGCTGGTTTCTTCTTCAATCAGAATGCGGTCAGAATCCATCTCTGTATCATCTAGGGAAGCCATCTTCTTGGATGGTGATAAAGGAGCACTCTGGCATTTAGAGTTTGTTCTTTGCCTAGGTCTGTTCAGTGTCTTCCTTATCAAACTTTGCCATTCAGCCGTTGGTGCACTATCTTCGGCAACAAAGACATTGCTCGCATTCAGGGGTACAATCTCTTGAAAGCTGCAGGATAAAACAGAAAATATTGATCAAATTAGCTGCTAAATTTGCTCCATGTAAAAGCGTTTCATACTAGATGAATCATTCAACACTCTTCCTCTAAAAGCCTTTTTTTATCTTGGCTTATTTTTTTTCTTGGTTATGATATAGAACATAATTAGCTGTGATTAGCATAAAACATTCATATTAAATGACCTTTTACATATTCACTTTCTCTCATCCTTGCTCTCTTTGCTTAAGGTTACACATGAGTTACATGAGTTCTCTGATAATATTTAACACAACGTGCTGTTATTTGCCAGCTCATAATAACAGTATCTGGTAACTTACCCTACAACATAGATATCAGCAGGGTTATCTAAGTCCAACCAATCTTTTAGATCCAAATCAGGTGATGGCTTTCTTGCACCCACGTTCCATGTGCCTACAGTTATTCTGCACAATTATGAGAGATGTTAAAAGGGGATGTGAGATGTTAAGATTTTAAAATTTTCCAAGAAAAAGCCCTAACAGAGGTTTTGGCCTTTTGCCAAGCAGGAGAAAGTCCACTTTTGCTCATATTTCTCTATGCTATTCAACGTTTTTAGCTTATACAAGAGAAACGGGTACTATCATAAATAGTGTTATGTGGAAATCATAGGTCTAACGTTACTCAAACTTATTGTGTGTTCATGAATGGCATGGCATACCTCAACTCATCGTTGACCACAGAATGTCTATGTGGCTTTTCAGCTTCACTCCCCTTGATGATATCAGAGTATCTACTCCATGGTAAATCTACATAAAGGTAAATGACTTAGATCAGAACAAAGGGTGTGCATACATACATTCTCTTAGATTCAACACAAACATCATAGATATAAAAAATGTAATAAAATCCAATAGATATCCATTGTCCAACTTAGATAATATACAGTATATAGCACATAGCAATAAAACAAGGGACTCACCATCATTTCCATCTTTTCTAGAAACCAAAGAAGATGCCTTTCGATGTGTGCATCTTTTCGGAGGGTA
>ERZ1034411.294-NODE-294-length-11579-cov-2.861420_pt1 | contig 11579 bp, 11 predicted proteins | sample MGYA00520583_ERZ1034411 | MGnify/ENA primary metagenome ERZ1034411 (study PRJEB33736, sample SAMEA104288481) | Azolla microphylla | place: Ecuador | collected 1982 | study: EMG produced TPA metagenomics assembly of the PRJEB19522 data set (Is there foul play in...
GTGAATGTCGCCTCTTACCCGCAGGCGGACGATGCCCGGCGCCACGCCGACCAGTTGCGCGGCGCCGGCTTCGCCGCCACGGTGCAGCCGGCCCAGGTCAAGGGCGCCACCTGGTACCGGGTGCAGCTCAAGGGCTACCCCTCCGCCGACAGCGCGCGCGCGGCGGCGGCGGCGGTGCAGGCCAGGCTCGGCTACCAGGGGTTGTGGGTGACGCGCACCGGGCCGGCGGATCATCCGGCGCCTTGAGCCCCGGCTCCCCCGAGCCGGCCTTCAAGGCCACCCGCGATGGTGCGCTGCGTCCCGGCCGGGTGCATTGCGGCGGCAGTTTGCATTGAGTGGTTGCACACATTCCCGTAAAATCTCTGAAACCTGCAGCATAGAACCCAAATGCCCGACGTCGCGCAGACCCGATTCATTTTTGTAACCGGCGGCGTGGTGTCCTCGCTGGGTAAAGGCATCGCCGCGGCGAGCCTCGGCGCGATTCTCGAATCGCGCGGCCTCAAGGTCCACATGATCAAGCTGGATCCCTACATCAACGTCGATGCGGGGACCATGAGTCCGTTCCAGCACGGTGAAGTGTTCGTCACCGAAGATGGCGCGGAAACCGATCTGGACCTCGGCCACTACGAGCGCTTCCTGCGCGGCAAGACCAACCGCCACAGCAACGTCACCACCGGCCAGATCTACCGCAACGTGCTCGAGAAGGAGCGCCGCGGCGACTACCTCGGCCGCACCGTCCAGGTGATCCCGCACATCACCGACGAGATCCAGGCGCGCATCCGCGAGGGCGCGCGCGGTGCCGACATCTGCCTGGTGGAGATCGGCGGCACGGTCGGCGACATCGAATCGCTGCCGTTCCTCGAGGCGATCCGCCAGATGGGCGCCGAGCTCGGCCGCAAGCAGGCCATGTTCATGCACCTGACCCTGCTGCCGTTCGTGCGTTCCTCAGGCGAGCTGAAGACCAAGCCGACGCAGCATTCGGTGAAGGAGTTGCGCTCCATCGGCATCCAGCCCGACGTGCTGCTGTGCCGTTCCGAGCGCCCGATCCCGGACGCCGAGAAGCGCAAGATCGCCCTGTTCACCAACGTGCCGTACCGCGCGGTGATTTCGGCCATCGACCTCGACGACATCTACAAGATTCCCGGCTGGCTGCAGCAGCAGGGCCTGGACGAGCTGGTGGTGGAGCACTTCACCGGCCTCGATGCGCGCCCCTCCGACCTGTCGGCCTGGGAGAAGGTGGTGCACGCGCGCGAGCGCCAGGACGTGGAGGTGCAGGTGGCGATGGTCGGCAAGTACGTCGACCTGGCCGACGCCTACAAGTCGCTCAACGAGGCGCTGTACCACGCCGGCCTGCACACCGGCACCCGTGTCAAGATCCGCTACATCGAGTCCGAGGCGGTGGAGAGCCAGGGTCTGCGCGTGCTGCAGGGCGCCGACGCCATCCTGGTGCCGGGCGGCTTCGGCGAGCGCGGCATCGAGGGCAAGATCGCGGCGGCGCGCTACGCCCGCGAGAACCGCATTCCCTACCTGGGCATCTGCCTGGGAATGCAGGTGGCGGCGATCGAGTTCGCCCGCAACGTCGTCGGCCTGGCCGATGCCCACAGCACCGAGTTCGCGCCGAATTCGCCGCACCCGGTGATCGCCCTGGTGACCGAGTGGCGCGACGCCACCGGCCGTGTCGAGCGCCGCAGCCATGCCTCCAACCTCGGCGGCACCATGCGCCTGGGCGTGCAGAAGTGCCGCCTGGTGGCGGGCTCCAAGTCGCGTGCGCTGTACAACGCCGAGATCATCAGCGAGCGCCACCGCCACCGCTACGAGTTCAACAATAACTACCGCGACGAGCTCACCGCCAAGGGCTTGAGCATCGCCGGCATGTCGGAAGACGGCGAGCTGGTGGAGATGGTGGAGCTGCCGGACCATCCCTGGTTCGTCGGCTGCCAGTTCCACCCGGAGTTCACCTCCACCCCGCGTGACGGCCATCCGCTGTTCGAGGGCTTCATCAGCGCGGCGCGCGAGCAGCACCTGGCGCACCAGGCGAAAGCGGCATGAAGCTCTGCGGACGCGAGGTCGGCATCGACCAGCCGCTGTTCCTCATCGCCGGGCCGGATACCCTCGAATCCGAGGGCCTGGCGCTGGAAGTGGCGGGGACCATCAAGGCGCTGGCCGACAAGCTCGGCTTCCTCTACATCTTCAAGGGCTCCTACGACAAGGCCAACCGCTCCTCGCACAAGTCCTACCGCGGCCCGGGGCTGGAAGAGGGCATGAAGATCATGCAGGCGGTGCAGCGGCAGATCGGCGTGCCGGTGCTGACCGACGTGCACGAGGACACCCCGCTCAAGGAAGTGGCCGAGGTGGTGGACGTGATCCAGACCCCGGCGTTCCTGTGCCGCCAGACCAACTTCATGCAGTCGGTGGCGAAGCTGGGCAAGCCGGTCAACGTCAAGAAAGGCCAGTTCATGTCGCCCTGGGAAATGGGCAACGTGATCGAGAAGATGAAGGACGTGGCGGCCCCTCAGTTCATGCTGTGCGAGCGCGGCTTCTCCTTCGGCTACAACAACCTCATCGCCGACATGCGCGGCCTGGCGGTGATGCGCGACTTCGCCCCGGTGGTGTTCGACTGCACCCACACCGTGCAGCTGCCGGGCGGCATGGGCAATGCCTCCGGCGGCCAGCGCGAATTCATCCCGGTGCTGGCGCGGGCGGCGGTCGGCGCCGGCGTCGCCGGCGTGTTCATGGAAACGCACCCGCGCCCGGACGAGGCGCTGTGCGACGGCCCGAACTCCCTGCCGCTCAAGCATATCGCCGGCCTGCTAGAAACTTTGCTCGAACTGGACCGTCTGACCAAGCGCAGCGGACTGCTCGAGCGCCAGCTCAAAGCCTGACCCCACCACCATTCACAAGAACGGAAGCATGTCGAAAATCGTCGAAGTCAGCGCCCTGGAAATCATCGACTCGCGCGGCAACCCCACGGTGGAAGCCGAGGTGGTGCTGGCCTCCGGCGCTCGCGGCGTGGCGGCGGTGCCCTCCGGCGCCTCCACCGGCAAGCGCGAGGCGATGGAGCTGCGCGACGGCCTGCCCAAGCGCGGCAAGGCGCGCTACCTCGGCAAGGGCGTGCAGAAGGCGGTGGCCAACGTCGAGGGCGAGATCGCCCGGCTGGTGACCGGCCGCGATGCGCAGGACCAGGCCGGCCTGGACCAGGCGATGATCGAGCTGGACGCCACCGAGAACAAGTCGCGCCTCGGCGCCAATGCCCTGCTGGCGGTGTCGCTGGCCAACGCCAAGGCCGCCGCGGCCGAGAACGGCCAGACCCTGTTCCGCCACCTCGGCGGCATCCAGGCCGATACCCTGCCGGTGCCGATGATGAACGTCATCAACGGCGGCGCCCATGCCGACAACAACGTCGACATCCAGGAGTTCATGATCCTGCCGGTCGGCGCACCCAGCTTCGGCGAGGCGCTGCGCTGGGGCGCGGAAGTGTTCCACACGCTGAAGAAGGTGCTGCACGCGCGCAAGCTCAGCACCGCGGTCGGCGACGAGGGCGGCTTCGCCCCCAACCTGCCGTCCAACGAGGCGGCGCTGCAATGCCTGCTGGAGGCGATCGAGGGTGCCGGCTACAAGCCCGGCAAGGATATCTACCTCGGCCTGGACGTGGCCTCCAGCGAGTTCTTCAAGAAGGGCAAGTACCACCTCGAAGGCGAGGGCAAGGAGTACACCGCCGCCGAGTTCGCCGACTACCTGGCCGGCCTGTGCGCGCGCTACCCGGTGATCTCCATCGAGGACGGCTGCGCCGAGGACGACTGGGCCGGCTGGGCCACCCTGACGCAGAAGCTCGGCGGCAAGGTGCAGCTGGTCGGCGACGACCTGTTCGTCACCAACACCAAGATCCTGGCCGAGGGCATCCTCAAGGGCATCGCCAACTCGATCCTGATCAAGCCCAACCAGATCGGCACCCTCAGCGAGACGCTGGAGGCGATCCGCATGGCAACCGACGCCGGCTACTCCGCGGTGGTGTCGCACCGTTCCGGCGAGACCGAGGACGCCACCATCGCCGACATCGCCGTCGGTACCGCCGCCACGCAGATCAAGACCGGCTCGCTGTGCCGCTCGGACCGCATGGCCAAGTACAACCAGCTGCTGCGCATCGAGCGCGCGCTGGGCAAGCGCGCCCGCTACCCCGGCGCCGCGGCCTTCCCCATCGGCTTATGAAACAGCGCCTCGCCCTGCTCGCCCTCGGGCTGATCCTCGCCGGATTGCAGTACCGGCTGTGGATCGCCGACGGCGGCGTGGTCGACACGCGCCGGCTGCAGCTGGCGGTGGACCGGCAGGGCGAGGACAACACCCAGCTGCAGCAGCGCAACGCCGTGCTCGAGGCCGAGGTGGCGGACCTGCGCAACGGCGGCGCCGCCATCGAATCGCATGCGCGCAGCGAGCTGGGCATGATCCGCCAGGGCGAGACGTTCTACCTGGTGGTCGGGGCCAATACGCCCTAAACATCCCAACGTGACCAAGGTCCCCCGCTATTGGGCCGTGATCCCCTCCGCCGGCGGCGGAGCGCGGATGGGGCTGGGCAAGCCCAAGCAATACCTGCCGCTGCGCGGCCGTGCCCTGCTCGAGTGGAGCCTAGCGCCGTTCCTCGACACCGGCTGGATCGACGGCGTGGTGCTGGTGCTGTCCAAGGGCGACACCGATTTCGCCAAGCTGCCCATCGCCGGCCACCCCAAGATCTTCATCGCCGCCGGCGGTGCCTCGCGCGCCGACTCGGTGCTGGCCGGGCTGCAGGCGGTGGCCGAGCGCAGCGCCTCGCTGGACGCGCCGGTCTACGTGCTGGTGCACGATGCCGCGCGCCCCTGCCTGACCGTGGACGACATCGAGACCCTGCGCGACGAGGCCAGCGACGAGCAGGGCGGCCTGCTGGCGGTGCCGGTGACCGACGTGCTCAAGCTGGAAGAAAAGGAAACCTCCGCCCGCACCGTCGGCCATGCCGAGCTGTGGTACGCGCAGACGCCGCAGCTGTTCCGCCTGGACCTGCTGCGTACCTCGCTGGAACGCGCCGTGGCCGGCGGCAAGGCCCTCGGCGACGAGGCCTCGGCGATGGAGCTGTCCGGGCATCGCCCGGCGCTGGTCAAAGGGCGCCAGAGCAACCTCAAGGTGACCTATCCCGAGGACCTGCCGCTGGCGGAGTTCTGGCTGTCGCGGCAGGACTACCTGCGCTGACACCGGTGGCTTGAAGCCGGCCGCGGAAGGGGAGCCGCGCAGGGTGCAGAAAGACTCTTACAAGTACTGGGCGTTCATCTCCTACAGCCACCGCGACCAGGCCTGGGCCGAGTGGCTGCATCACGCCCTGGAAACCTATCGCGTGCCGCGCCGCCTGGTCGGCCGCCGGCCCGCTGCCGCGGCGCCTGTTTCCGGTGTTCCGCGACCAGGACGAGCTGCCCAGCTCGCCCAATCTCAGCGTCGCCATCGACCAGGCGCTGGAGCAGTCGCGTTATCTGATCGTCATCGCCTCCGCCTATGCCGCGGTGTCGAAGTGGGTCGACCAGGAGATCGCCCGCTTTCGCGCCCTCGGCCGCGGCGACCGCATCCTGTGCCTGATCGTCGACGGCGAGCCGCACGCCGACCTGCAGCCGGGCAAGGGCCTGCTGGAGTGCTTTCCGCCGGAATTGCGCAAGGACGGTTTCGAGCCGATCGGCGCCGACCTGCGCCCGGGGCGCGACGGCAAACCGCTGGCGCGGCTCAAGCTGATCGCCGGCCTGCTCGGCGTCGGCCTCGACGAGCTGCGGCGGCGCGAGCGGCGCCGGCGCATGGTGCAGAACGTCGCCGCCGCCGCCGTGTCCCTGTCCGCCGCCGCCGCCCTGTTCGGCCTGTGGCAGATGCAGCAGGGTGAAAAGCGCGAAGCGCTGGCGCAGCAGGCGCTCCGCGCCCATGTCGCCGCCGTTTACCAGAACGGCCGCGCCGAACTGCAGTCGCGCAACCAGGCGCGCGCCGCGGTTTACCTGGAGGAAGCCTACCGGCTCGGCGTGGACACGCCGGCGCTGCGCTTCATGCTGGCCCGCGCTCTGCGCATCGTCGAGGCGCAGAAGCTGGCGTTCCAGACCGGAGCGCCAGTTTCCAACCTGCGGCTGAGCCCCAATTCGCAGTATGTGCTGACGCGCAGCCCAGAGGCGCTGGTGCAGGTCTGGGATGCGGCGACCGGCCGCCGCCGTTTCCAGGTGCAATTGCCCACATCCGGATCGAGCATTGGTCCCGGTTTCAGCCGCGACAGCCGCTTGCTGCTGGGGCGGGGCGTGGCCCCCGGGGCCAGCGAAGGCCGTTTGAACCTGTGGAGCGTCGATGACGGTCACCCCGTCGCCAGCCTGAAGACGCAGCCTTCGACCACGCACGCGTTCAATTCCCTCGGGCTCGGCGACAGCCGTATCGCCAGCGTGGCGGTGGATGGACTGGCGGAGATCACCGAATTGCCCTCCGGCAAGCTGCTGCGTCGTATTCCGGGGCGCTTTACCCTGGCGGGTTACAGCCGCGATGGCAAGCATGTTCTGACCGGTGCGGAAAACGGTGAAGTGGTGATGTGGGATGCCGAAGGCGTGCGCGCCCTGCGGCGTTTCGGTGGGCTGGGTGACCGTATCGTGGCGCTCGACGGCAGCGAGGACGGCACTCTGGTGGCGGCGGCCTCGCGTGACGGCGCGGTGCGGGTATGGCGCACCGACGACGGCAGCCTGCGCCTGATCGCCGGGCACCCGACGCCCAACCCCGGCCTGATCTTCAACATCGACGGCAGCCGCCTGCTGACCTGGGCCGACGATGGCATCCGCGTGTGGAATACTGGCAACGGCGCGCTGGTGTATGCGAGGCAATCGGCCGGCAGCAGCGGCGTGCGTGTCGATATCACCTCCAGCGGGCGCTGGGTGTTGCTGTCCAGTTCATCCCGGCTGGTGATGCAGGATGCGACATCCGGTGCGGAGTTGTTTACGCTGGACGCGCACCGCGGCATCGCCACCGCGCGCGACATCAGCGACGACGACCGGACGCTGGTCACCGGCGGGCCGGATGGGCGTGTGGTGTTGTGGCGCATGCCTAGCCAGGCCGATCATGAATTCACGCATGCCGTGGACCAGCTGAAGTGGGCACTGTCGAATGACGATCCGGGAGTCGCCGCGGTGTTCAGCCACTCCGGCGGCATCATCGCCACCGGCGCGGGCGATGGCCGCATCAAGCTGTGGGACGCCGGCAGCCAGAAGCCGTTGCGCGACATCGACGCCGACAGCGACGGCATCAACAGCCTGGAGTTCAGCCGCGATGATGGTCGGCTGGCCTCGGGCGGGGTGCATGACGGTGTGAAGATCTGGGACGTGACCAGCGCAACGCCGCTGTTGCGCCTCGATTGCCAGGGAACGCCGGTACAGCTGGTAAGGTTCAGCGCCAACGGCCGCTACATCGCCGCGGCCCTGCGCGGTGGAACCACCCGCCTGTGGGATGCCTCGAGCGGCGAGCCGCTGGTCTCGTTCAAGCGCGACGAATCGCGTGCCATGGGTTTCAGTCCGGATAGCCGGTTCTTCGCCATTGGCATCGATGGCGTGCTCAAGCTATGGGATCCGGCCAAGCGCGACTTTGCCTGGTCGGTGGCGATGCCCGCGGGCACCCGCCATGTCTCGGCCCTGGCCTTCAGCGGCGACGGGGCTGAATTGCTGGTGTCCGATGGCCGCGTGACCCAGCGGCTGCGTGCCACCGACGGCAAGCTGCTCGGCCAAACTGCCGAGGCTTCCGTGGTCAGGATCAATGCCGTGCAGTTCGATCATGCCAATCAACGCGCGCTGATCAGCGACAGCGGCGGCAGCGCCATGCTGTGGCGATTCTCCGACGGCGTAACCCAGGTGCTCAGAGGACATGTCGGCAGGGTGCTCAGCGCCGACTTCTCTCCGGACGATGTTTTTGTGCTCACATCCGGTGCGGACGGCACGGCCAGGTTGTGGAATGGCGAAAACGGCGAACTGCTCGACATCGTCGCCGTTCATTCCAGTCCGATGCCGGACCTGCCGCTGCGTGCGGCCAGCTTCAGTCCGGACGGGCGCTGGGTTCTGACCGGATCAATCGACGGTTCGGTGCAGATGCAGAGGCTCGATCTGGAAAGCCGCAATGCGGCCGATGTCGCCAAGGTCCTCGATTGCCTGGCGCCGTGGCAGATCGAGGGCGACAGCCTGCGTCCCGCGACGCCGCGGGATGCAGGGTGCTTCGCCGGCGAGCCGGCGCGGCAATAACTCAGGTGGCGGCGCGAGCCGGCTGGCCGGAGGCGCGCGTCTTGTTCCAGTTATGGATCATCGTAACCACGAACAGCAGCGCCGGCAGCAGCAGGATTTCGAAGTTGGTGCCGCCCTTGGTCTTGTCGTCATCGCCGCAGGCGGTGAGCAGGAACGGCGTCATCGCGACGGCCATGGTGTAAAAGCTATTGCGGATCGAAGCGAGCATTGTGGTTCTCCCTTGAGCGTACTTGAGCGGGTGGGGCCGCGCCCCGATGCGCGGCCACTGCAAGCTACACGGCGGGAGGTCCCACGTCTACGACTAGGGCAGCTGCCTCTGTGACGCTCTTAACAGTACGTACACCGCGCCGGTGCCGCCGTCGTGCGGCCGTGCCGAGCAGAACGCCAGCACGTCCTTGCGCTTGCGCAGCCAGCCGTCGAGCAGGGCCTTGATCACCGGGCCGCTGTTGGGCGAGCCGTTGCCCTTGCCGTGGATGATGCGCACCGCGCGCAGGTCGTGATCCTGGCAGTGGGCCAGGAACTGCACCACCGCGTGGCGGGCCGCGTCGCGGTTGAGGCCGTGCAGGTCCAGCTCGGCGGCGATGCGGTAGCCGCCGCGGCGCAGGCGCCGCCACACCGTGTCCTGGATGCCGGGCGCGCGGTACACCAGCACGTCGCCGCTCTCGATCGCCTCCGGCTCCAGCGTGTCGTCGAGCAACTCCGCCAGCACCGCGCGCTCGTCGGCCTCGGTGCTCAGGGGCCGGGTGCTGGGGCGGGGGCGATGCGTCTCGGCGCGGCCGGCGGGAACATGCGGGCGCACGCCGGCCATGGCCTGGCGGAAATCCAGGTCGCCGGCGTCCTCGCCGGCATCGGGGCGTGGCTGGTCTTGGATCCGCGGGCGCTGCATCCGGGCATCATAGCGCCATAAACGCTAAACTATTGAGCATCCCGGTTTTTCGCCCCGCATGCGCATATTGCTTTCCAATGACGACGGCTGCACGGCCCCCGGCCTGCGCTGCCTGGCCGACCATATCCGCCCGGTGCACCCGCTGCAGATCGTGGCGCCGGACCGCAACCGCAGCGGCGCCAGCAACTCGCTGACCATCCTCAACCCGATCCGCGTGCAGCAGCATGACGACGGCACCTATTGCGTCGACGGCACGCCGACCGACTGTGTCCACCTGGCCCTGACCGGATTCCTGAAGGAAACCCCGGACATGGTCGTCTCCGGCATCAACGCCGGCGCCAACCTCGGCGACGACACCCTCTACTCGGGCACGGTGGCCGCGGCCATGGAAGGGCGCCACCTCGGCATCGCCGCCATCGCCGTGTCCTGCGTCGGCGTCAGCCCGCAGCACTACGACACCGCCGCGCGCGTCACCCTGCGGCTGATCGAGCGGCTGCAGCGCGCTCCGCTGCCGGGCAACACCATCCTCAACGTCAACGTGCCTGACCTGCCGTACGAGCAGCTCAAGGGCATCGAGGTCACCCGCCTCGGCAACCGCCACCGCGCCGAGAGCGTCACCGAGTCGCGCGATCCGCGCGGCCGCCGCATCTACTGGATCGGCGCCGCCGGCGCCGAGCAGGACTGCGGCCCCGGCACCGATTTCCACGCCGTGCAGCAGGGCCGCGTCTCGATCACGCCCTTGCTGGTGGACCTGACCCGCCACAGCGCCCTGGAAAGCCTGACCGCATGGGCCAGGGAGCTGTGAACTTGCCGCAGAAGCCCCCCCACAGCCAGGGCCTGGGCCTGACCTCTCCGGCCAGCCGCGCCCGCCTGATCGCCGAGCTCAAGCGCGAGGGCATCGCCGATCCGCGCGTGCTGGAGGTGCTGACCAGGCTGCCGCGCCACGAATTCGTCGACGAGTCCTGGCGCGCCGAGGCCTACAAGAACAAACCGTTGCCGATCGGCCTGTCGCAGACCATTTCCCAGCCTTACATCGTGGCGCTGATGACGCAGCTGCTGCTGGAAGGCCCGGCGCCACGCAAGAAGGTGCTGGAGATCGGCACCGGCAGCGGCTACCAGACCGCGGTGCTGGCCGAGCTGGTGGAGAACGTGTTCTCGGTGGAGCGGCTCAAGGCCCTGACCGAGCAGGCGCGGGCGCGGCTGCGCGGCCTGGGCTACCGCAACATCCACTTCGGCTACGCCGACGGCACCGCCGGCTGGGCGGCCCATGGCCCTTACGACGCCATCATCGTCACCGCCGCCGCCGCGGAGGTGCCGAAAGCCTTGCTGGAGCAGCTCGACAAGGGCGGCCGCCTGGTCATCCCGGTGGGCCCGCCGTCGGCGCAGAGCCTGTGCGTGGTCGACCGCGTCGGCGCCAAGTGGCAGAGCCGCGACGTCGCCATGGTCAGCTTCGTGCCGCTGCTGGAGGGGAAAGCCTGATGGCCGCATTCCAGGAGTGGGTGGCGCACCTCTACGCCCAGCTAGGCTACCCGCAGATCGTGCTGTTGATGGCGCTGGAATCGAGCATCTTCCCGGTGCCTTCGGAACTGGTGATGATCCCGGCCGGCTACCTGGCCAAGCAAGGGCAGCTCAACCCGCTGCTGGCGGTGCTGTGCGGCGGATTCGGCTCGGTGATCGGCGCCGGCGCCAATTACCTCGTCGGCCGCACTCTTGGCCGCGCCTTCCTGCTGCGCTATGGCCGCTGGGTGCTGATCAGCGAGAGCAAGTACCACGACGCCGAGCAGCTGTTCCTGCGCAACGCGCGCATCGCCACCTTCGCCGGCCGCTTCCTGCCGGTGATCCGCCACCTGATCTCGCTGCCGGCCGGCGTGTTCCGCATGCCGGTGGGACTGTTCGTCTTGCTCACCGGCCTCGGCGCGACGCTGTGGTGCGGCGTGCTGGTGACGGCCGGCTGGTTCCTCGGCGAGCCCGGCCTGCAGCTGGTGCAGCACTACACCCACGAACTGGCCTACCTGTCGCTGGCCCTGATCGTCCTGTTCCTCGGCTGGCTGTACCTGCGGCGCTGAAGGCTCCGGTGCCCATGAAGCCGTGGCGCGTCTGTGTCGTCCTGGCTTCGGCGGGCGTGCTGAGCGCCTGTGGCACCACCAGCGTGTCCGAGGGCCATGTCCGCGCCGACCGCCCGCATCGTGCTGCGCCGGCGGCTGGCGGGCCGGGGCAGTACGTGGTGCAGCGCGGTGACACCCTGTACTCCATCGCCTTCCGCAACCAGCTCGATTACCACGACCTGGCCGACTGGAACGGCATCCGCCGCGACTACACCATCTACCCCGGCCGGGTGCTGCGGCTGACCCCGCCCGGCAGCGTGGTGCTGCAGCCGCCAGAGCAGCCGTCCGCCACCGCCGCCGGGCCTGCGGCGGTGGCGCAGGCGCCGCGAGCGCAGC
>ERZ1034411.295-NODE-295-length-11578-cov-3.137030_pt1 | contig 11578 bp, 10 predicted proteins | sample MGYA00520583_ERZ1034411 | MGnify/ENA primary metagenome ERZ1034411 (study PRJEB33736, sample SAMEA104288481) | Azolla microphylla | place: Ecuador | collected 1982 | study: EMG produced TPA metagenomics assembly of the PRJEB19522 data set (Is there foul play in...
ACCCAGCCGCCGGAGCGCCAGGCCTCCATGATGCTGCTCAGGTTCTCGCGCGGATCGCGCCACAGGAAGACGAAGCGCGCGTCGGGAAAGATGCGATCGAAGAAGGGGATGCGCAGAGCGTTTTTCGGCGTCTTCTCGAGGAAGCGCAGGGCCGTGCGGTCGGCGGCCGGTGCCGCGCCGTCGCGATCGCGCAGGCGGCTGCCGAGAGCCTGCAGCACCGCCTGGGCGAACTCGGGCCGCGCGTGCTGTGCCGTCAGCCGGTTGGACGACACCCCGGGCGCGCCGGGGCGCAGCGCCTCGATGTCTTCCACCAGCCAGTGCGCCTCGCCGCCCAGATTGAACAGCCCGGGAGCCTGGGCCAGGGTTTCGTACAGCAGGGTGCTGCCGGAGCGGGGCGCGGCGACGATGAACAGCGGCGCCGGCACCGTCACCGCGCGCGCGGGACGGGCGGTGGCGCCGCCGCCGGAGGAAATGGTGCGGTCCAGATCCGCGGCGATACTGCCGGCGCCGCGGCAGGCATGCAGCAGCACGCGCGGCTGCCACACCCCGGCGGCGGAGACGCCGTTGGCGGCGCAGCGCGGCCCCTGCTCGAAGCGCGCGAGGTCTTTCTGCACGAAGTCGCGCAGGCGCTGGAATTCGGGCCAGCCTTGGGCCGTGTCGCCGTGCAGCATCCACAACTGCCGCCACTCGCGGCAGAATTCGGTGGCCAGGCGCACAAAGGCGCGATGCAAGGCCTGTTCTTCCGGCGTCGCCGGAGCGGCCAGTTCGGAGATGAGGTCGCCGCTGAGCATTTCCACTTCGGAAGGGTGCATCACCGGTCCCAGCACATGCTGCTCGCAGCGCGGCTGCGCGTCGATGCCGGGACGGAACGGCAGCAGTTCCGGCGGCCGCGCCGACGGCTGGTCGAAGCCACCGGTCTGGCCCGCGGCCACCAGGCGCCAGAAGGCAGCGCTGCCGGTGGTATCGGCAACCAGATGAATGCGCGTGACGGCGCTGCGATTCTCCACCTCGTGCAGGCGCCAGTTGTCGAAAATCCACACTTCGCCGGCGGCCATGTGCACGGTCTCGCCGCCGCAGCGGAAGCTCACCGCCGGATCGGTCACCACCGGGATATGCACGCGGACGCGGTTGAACCAGTGGTAGTTGACGTCGCAATGGGACGGCACCGTGGCGCCGGGAGCCAGGCGCATCAGGCGCGAGCGGCTCCACACCACGCCCAGGCCGGCGAGGATTTGCCGGATGTAAGGGCTGCGCTGCAATGCCGGCGTGGGCGCCATGCGCCCGAGCATGTCGTCGTTGTCGCCCCCCCCCACCGTGATCAGCCGCAGCGCGCTGTTGCCGGGAAAGCCGGTGGTGTGGCGGCTCCACTCGGGCTCGGCGAAAGCCGCCGCCTCGGCCAGCAGCCGCTGCAGATCGACCCGCAGCGGCAGCCGGCAGAACGGATGCGACAGCTTCACGGCGCCGCCGTGGCGCGCGCGCGGCTCATGCGAGCGGCCTACTTGTCGTCGTCGGGAGCGGCGTTGCTGTTGGCCTTGGCGAAGTCGTTGAACTCGCCGGCGGCGGCGTTGCCGGCATCGACGGCATCATTGGAGGCTTTGGCGTAGATCTTGGACAACTCCTTCTGCCGTTCGATGTAGGTGGTGATGCAGGTCTGGTAAACCCCCAGTTGCTCCTTGAAGCGGGCCTGCTGCGAGCGGGTCGGCTCGACGCGCGGCAGCGAGTCGGGCTTGGTGCAGCTCGCCTTGGGAATGTTGATGACCGGCAAGGGATCGTCGGCGAAAGCCGGGGCGGCGGCCAGTGCGGCGGCACAGCAGGCCAGGGCGAGCAGGGTCTTTTTCATGATGTTCTCCATACGGAATTTGAGGGTACAATCACGGCCATTCTTCCTACGCATGCCGTGGGATCAGGCGTTTAGTATCGCACGGCGCGTCGGACGCGGCCCCGGGTGATCCGGCCTCGCCGGACCGACGCCGGCCACGCAGGAACCCGCACCCCTACCGATCCGGGCAAACTACCTTGCAGCAAGACCTTCCGCAACAACTCCGCCTGGCGCAGGACCTGCTCCAGCGCGGCGATTCCATCTCCGCCGCAACGGTGCTGCGCAAGCTGATCGCCACGTATCCGCAATCGAGCCAAGCGCACGAAATGCTCGGCGTGATCTCGCTGATGGGCGGCGCGCGCCAGCAGGGGCTGGAACTGCTGCGCCAGGCGGCGGCGCTGGGTCCGATCACGCTGGAGAACCGCTACCGCCTCGGCCAATACCTGCTCGAGCGCAACGAGCTGGACGAGGCGATCTCGCACCTGCAGATCGTGACCTCGGCGCCGGCGGTGCCGTTCCACTTCTGGCACGCCCTGGCCACCGCCTACATCAACCGCGGCAGTGCCGTGGCCGAGGCCCTCGACCAGGCGCTCGACGCCTGCAAGGCCACCGCGCCCAAGGAGCCGGACAAGCAGACGGCGCTGGCCAGCGTGCTGATCCAGAGCGGGCGAGCCGAGGAGGGCGTGGCGGTGCTGCGGCGCCTGATCGCGGCGCAGCCCAGCTACCTGCCCGGATTCATGGAACTGGCGCGCCACTACATGGACGCCGGACAGGCCGCCGCCGAGATCGAGGTGCTGCGCGCTGCGATGCGCGCCCTGCCCGGCTCGGAAGAGCTGCACCTGCAACTGGCGCGTGCGCTGGAGGACCAGGGCGATGCCGAGGCGGCGCAGCGCGCCTACGCACGGGCGCGGCAGATCAACCCGCGCGGCACGGATAGCCTCGCCGGCTTGCTCAAGCTGGGCGGGGCGAAAGCCGAAGACGAGCTGATCGAAGAGGCGCGCTCGCGCCTGAACCATGCCGCCACCGGCGATGCCGAGGCGGCCACCCTGGCCTACGCCCTGGGCAAGGTGCTGGCCGCGCGCGGCGAACACCAGGCGGCATTCGAAAGCTGGAGCCGGGCCAACCTGGCGCGGCGCAACGTCACCGGACCCTTCGACCGGCAGGCCCTGCTCGATCGGGTCGACAGCCTGATCACGGGCTTCACGCCGCTGCGGCTGCGGCAGCAGCGGCTGTGGGGCAGCGCCGATCCGCGCCCCGTGTTCGTGGTCGGCGTGCCGCGCAGCGGCACCACGCTGGTGGAGCAGATCATCGCCGCGCACCCGCAGTGCGATGGTATCGGCGAGTTGGCCCACATCCCGATGCTGGCCGGACAAGCCACCGCCGCGGTCGGCCGCGCGATCGAGCCGGCGGCGCTGGCCCGCGGGCTGACGCCGGCGCTGGTGCAGAAACTGGCGCAGGCCTATCTCGCAACTCTCGACCAGCGGGCGCGCCAGGGCGCGACACGCGTGGTGGACAAGCTGCCGACCAATTTCTTCCATCTCGGCCTGATCGCCGCGATGTTCCCGCAGGCGCATTTCATCTGGTGCCGGCGAGACCCGCTCGACGCCTGCCTGTCGATGTTCTCGGAAGACCTGGCGCCGTCGCAGCGCCACGCCACCGACCTGGGCGACCTGGGCCTGTATTTCCGCCAGCACGAGCGCCTGATGGAGCACTGGCGCAGCTGCGGCATCGCCATTCACGAAGTGCGCTATGAAGCGCTGGTCGGCGACCTGGAGGCCGGCAGCCGCGCGCTGATCGCCCACCTGGGCCTGAACTGGGATGCGGCCTGCCTGACCTATTACGCACGCGGCGGCACCGTTGCCACGCCGAGCCGCTGGCAGGTGCGCCAGCCGATCTACACCTCCTCGGTCGGCCGCTGGCGCCGTTACGAACCGTGGCTGCAGCCGCTGATGCGCGCCCTCAACGCCTGAAGGCTTCACGCCCCGTAACGGCAGCCCCGCCGCCCAGCCGTCGAGCCGTGTGTTCGATGGCCGCCGCAGGACAAAAAAAACCCCGTGCGAGCACGGGGTTTTTTCTTGCAGCCTGTAACGCTTAGAACTTCTGGGTGTAGCGGGCGTACAGGGCGCGGCCGGTCGGATCGTACAGGGTCTGATCGTAGTACGGCGACACCAGGTCGAAGTTGGTCGACACGCCGTGGTTGAACAGATCGCGGATACCGAGGGTGATGGTGCCCTTCCACGGCGCAGTGTAGCTGGCCTGCACGTCGTGGATCGAGTACGAGCTGACGTGGCCCTGGCCGACGGTGCGCAGTCCGGACGGATCGTTCGGATCGGTCACGTCCTGGGCATAGGTGGCCGGGATGTATTCCACGTTCCAGGAGGCGCCGAACTGCTTCAGCGACCAGTCCACGCCGCCGACCATGCGGTAGCGCGGGGTGCCCGCGTGGCCCGCCACGTTCTGCACCGGCAGCACGCCGTCATCGGTCTCGTAGTTGATGACGTAGGTCCACTTGAACGTCGGCTTCAGCTTGCCGAACGCACCCATGTTGAAGTGACCGTTCAGCTGGTAGTCCAGGCCTTCGGTGGTGATCTTGTCCAGGTTGATGGTCTGGACGTCGACCTCGTCGATGGCGCCGGAAGCCTTGCGGGTGATGGTGGCGCCCGGGGTCAGCGGCTGGCCGTTGGACTCACGCAGCAGTTCCGAAGCCACGGTCGGGGTCGACACGGAGTCGCGGATCTGGATGTGGTAGAAGTCCAGCGAGGTGTCGACCCAGTCCGTCGGCTGGAACACCAGGCCGGCGCCGAACTGCACCGACTTTTCCGGCTTCAGGCCGGAGTTCGGCAGGAACACCGAGTTGACCTGGGTGGTCGGGCAGTCGGTGTTGCTGACGCCCGCGTTCTTGCAGGTCAGGAAGTCCTTGGCCTGCTCCTGGCTGGACTGCTCGTTGGCGTTCAGCTCGCTCAGCAGCGGCGCACGGAAGCCCTCGCCCCACGACGCGCGGGCCAGCAGGCTGTCCAGGATGGTGTACTTCAGCGAGATCTTCGGCGTGACCTTGTGGCCGACGTCGGAGTACTGGTCGTAACGCACGGCGGCGTCGGCTTCCAGGTTCTTCAGGATCGGCAGCAGGATTTCGTCGTAAGCGGCATAGGCCTCGCGGCGGCCGCTGGAGGAGTTACCCGCCGAACCGCCGACGGTGCCGGCCTCGGACTGGCTGTCGTAATCGTCGTAGAAGCGCTCGGTGCGGCCTTCCGTACCGAACACGTTCTGCACCTTGCCGCCCGGCAGGTTGAACAGGGGGAAGGTGACGTTGCCGTAGATTTCACGGTCGTCGGTCAGGCCGCGGCGGTTGATGGTCACCTTCATCGAGTTGATGGTGTCGGCCGAACCGGGATGGGCCAAGTCGAAGGGGTTGTAGTCACCGGCCGCGGCAGCAGCGTTGGCCACCGAGTTCAGCACGTAGTTGTAGCCGAAGTAGGTGTTGGTCCACTGCGTCACGTCGGCGCCGAACTCGACGTCGACGTGGCCGATGGAGCCCTTCACGTCAGCGAGGAAGTTGTAGACGTTGGCGTCGGCGACGTCCTGACGCGGGCCGAGTGCGCTGTAGCGGTGCAGGACGTAGACGTCGTGGCCGTACGGATTGACGGGGTTGTCGGCGGTCAGGAACAGCACGGCCGGGGCCGGGGCCGAGCGGCCCAGCGCCTCGGAGTGCGAGAAGATGCCCTGCGCGTCCACCTGCCAGTTGTCGCTGAACTGGTGGGTGAAGGTGGTGAACATCGAACTCGTGCGCAGCGAGGTCGTATCGGCGGCGATGGCCGTGTAGTTGAAGGTGCAGAGCGTGGCGCCCTTGGTGCCGTAGATGCCGATGTCGTCGGTATACAGCTTCATGCCGGGGCCGGTGCAGGAGCCCGGCGGCGGGGTCAGCACAGCGCCCGTGCCGGCTTCGATCACGGTGTTGCCGAAGCCGTTGATGCCCGACGTGGTGGAGTAATTGACGCCGTCACCCGGGTTGGCCTTGGTGTACCAGCGGTCGGCCATCGCAATGACCGACTTGTTGGTGTACGACACGCCGTACAGCAGGCGGTCCGCACCCTTGGAAACGCCGCCGACGAAGGAGGCGTCCTGGGTGTCGCCGCCGCGGGCGTTCGGCTTGCTCACGCCAGCCTCGACCTCGGCGCCGGTGAACTTCTTGCGCAGGATGATGTTGATAACGCCGCCGATGGCGTCCGAACCGTAGATGGCGGACGCGCCGTCGGTGAGCAGTTCCACGCGCTCGACCGCGGCCAGCGGGATGGTGTTCAGGTCGACGCCGGAGCCCTGCACCTGGGCGGAGGCGGCGACGCGGTGGCCGTCGATCAGCACCAGGGTGCGGTCGGAGCCGAGGCCGCGCAGGTCGACGTTGGTGGTGCCTTCGCCCGAGTTGCCGGAAGTGGTGGTAACGGAGCCGAAGGTGTTGAAGGTGGTATTGCGCAGCACGTCACTGATGGTGGTGACGCCCTGATCCAGCATCTGCTGACGGGTGATGATGGTCACCGGCAGGCTGGTCTCGGCATCCGTACGCTTGATGCGGGAGCCGGTGACCTCGACGCCCTTCAACTGGGTAACATCGCCGCCGCTGGAGGTGTCGCTCTGCGCGGCGGCAATCGGCGAAACTCCCAAGCCGACCGAACCGACGGCAAAAGCGGCCCAAACGGCACGCTTCAAATAGGCATCAACGCCAAAATTCATCTCAGTAATCTCCCTAGTGTTCCCAAATGGCCGCCGGCGATGGTGTCCCCACTGGTGCTCCCTCTGCGGGGACGCCCAGCGCTTTGGATTACGGCAGCATGACACCCGCAGCGTAATTGCTCCTTAAACGTGCGTCAATTCTCAAACCCGACCCTTTTGTTAGAGCAAATAGCCCAATAGAAGCGGGGACATACCATCACGTCGGGGCTGCCGCACTGCAGCACAATTTTGGGCTCGGGAAAAAAGCATTTCGAACCAATCTGGTGCCGAAATTGCGGGTCGGAAAGAGATGGCGCACCTGTGCGGTACACGGGTGGCGGTGGCTGCACCTGCGACCGTTTGTCGGATGATAGGTAAACGTCAGAGTAGCCGAAGGGGCAGGCGTATACTGAATCCGTTCGGATTTCGTAGAGGAGTTCCCTTATGTTCAAGCCATTCGCCCCGCTGCTCCTCACCCTCGCGTTGCCGCTGGCAGTTCATGCAGTGGAGCCAGTGGCGCCGCTGCAGCCGCAGCCAATGAAGGTGGAAACGGCCAAAGCCGGGACCGGCCCGCAGAGCAGCGATTGCCTGAAGCAGACCGGCACCCGTCTGCAGCAGCCCAATGGCGGCTGCTCGTCCCTGCCCGGCCAGGCCTATGACCGCGACGATCTCGAGCGCACCGGCTCCGTCACCGTAGGCGATGCCTTGAACCGGCTCAGCCCGAGCGTGCGCGTTTCACCGCATTGAAAATCCCCCGGCCGGGAAACCGGCGGGCAACAAAAAAGGCGGCGCATAGCGCCGCCTTTTTTGTTGCAGCAGCGCCGTGGCGCTGCTGCCCGCAGGACCGCGGGCTTATTCCGCGGCAACCGCCTCGGCGGTTGCGGCCGGACGATCGACCAGTTCGACATAGGCCATCGGCGCGCTGTCGCCGGGGCGGAAGCCGCAACGCAGGATGCGCAGGTAGCCGCCCGGACGGGTGGTGTAGCGCGGACCCAGCTCGTTGAACAGCTTCTGCACCGCGGCGCGATCGCGCAGGCGATTGAACACGATGCGGCGGTTGGCGACGCTGTCTTCCTTGGCGCGGGTGATCAGCGGCTCGGCGACGCGGCGCAGTTCCTTGGCCTTGGGCACCGTGGTGCGGATCAGCTCGTGCTGGATCAGCGAGACCGCCATGTTCTGCATGGTGGCCTTGCGGTGGCTGGTGGTGCGGCCGAGGCGGCGGCCGGCGACTTTGTGACGCATGTTTGGCTCCTAGGTCCTGCTTTTTAGGCCGCGACCTTGGGCGACGACCAGTTGTCGAGCTTCATGCCAAGCTCGAGGTCGTGCGCCTTCAGCGCTTCCTTGATTTCGTTGAGCGACTTCTTGCCCAGGTTCGGGGTCTTCATCAGCTCGGTCTCGGTGCGCTGCACCAGGTCGCCGATGTAGTAGACGTTCTCCGCCTTGAGGCAGTTGGTGGAACGCACGCCGAGCTCGAGGTCGTCGATCGGGCGGAACAGGATCGGGTTGAGATCCTTCTTGCCGCCGACGGCGACGGACTCTTCCTCGCCTTCCAGGTCGACGAACACCGACAGCTGGTCGCGCAGGATGCGGGCGGCCAGGCGCACGGCCTCGGCGGCGTCGATGCCGCCGTTGGTGTCGACGTCCAGGATCAGCTTGTCCAGGTCGGTGCGCTGCTCGACGCGGGCGCGCTCGACGCTGTAGCTGACGCGGCGCACCGGGCTGTACGAGGCGTCGAGCTGCAGCACGCCGATCGACAGGCCCTCTTCCTCGTTGACCTGGGCGCGGGCGGCGGCCGGCTGGTAGCCGCGGCCGCGGGTGGCCTTGAGGGTCATCGACAGCTTGCCGCCGGTGAGGTTGGCGATCACCAGATCCGGGTTCACCACCTCGACGTCGTGGTCGAGCTGGATGTCGGCGGCGGTGACCGGGCCCTTGCCGGACTTGACCAGCTTGAGGGTGGCGCTCTCGCGCGCGCTCATGCGCAGCGCGACGTTCTTGATGTTGAGCAGGATGTCGATGACGTCTTCCTGCACGCCCTCGATGGCGCTGTACTCGTGCACCACGCCCTCGATCTGGGCCTCGGTGATGGCGGCGCCGGGGATCGAGGACAGCAGGATGCGGCGCAGGGCATTGCCCAGGGTGTGGCCGAAGCCGCGTTCCAGCGGCTCCAGGGTGATGCGCGCGCGCTGCGCGGAGACCTGCTCGACCTCGACCACGCGAGGCTTCAGGAAATCGGAGACAGAACCCTGCATAGGATTACCTCATTACGTTCGGCCCGCGGCAGGCTGCCGCAGGCCTTGCTACTGATACGTCCGGCAGCCGAGGCGCGAGGCCGTCAGGCTGCCGGGCGATTACTTGGAGTACAGCTCGACCACCAGGTTTTCGTTGATGTCCGGCACGATCTGCTCGCGCTCGGGCAGCGACTTGAAGGTGCCCTTGAAGGCCTTCTCGCTGACTTCGACCCAGTCCGGGAAGCCGATCTGCGCGGCGATGGACAGGGCCGAGGCGATGCGGGTCTGGTTGCGCGACTTCTCGCGCACCTCGACCACGTCGCCGACCTGCACGCGGTAGGACGGGATGTTGACGCTCTTGCCGTTGACCAGGATGCCCTTGTGGCCGACCAGCTGGCGCGCTTCGGCGCGGGTGGCGGCGAAGCCCATGCGGTAGACGACGTTGTCCAGGCGCTGTTCCAGCAGGCGCAGCAGGTTCAGGCCGGTGGCGCCCTTGGACTTGGTGGCCTTGACGTAGTAGTTGCGGAACTGGCGCTCCAGCAGGCCGTACATCTGCTTCAGCTTCTGCTTCTCACGCAGCTGCAGGGCGTAGTCCGACAGGCGCGGCTTGCGCGCGCCGTGCTGGCCCGGAGGGGTGTCCAGCTTGCACTTGGTTTCCAGCGAGCGGCCGCGGCTCTTGAGCAGCAGGTCCGTGCCGACGCGGCGCGAGAGCTTGCACTTGGGACCGATGTAACGAGCCATGTTTCGTGAATCCTCTGCTTAGACGCGGCGACGCTTGGACGGACGGCAGCCGTTATGCGGAATCGGCGTGACGTCGGTGATGTTGGTGACCTTGAAGCCGGCGGCGTTGAGCGAACGCACGGCGGACTCGCGGCCCGGGCCGGGGCCCTTGATGCGCACTTCCAGGTTCTTCACGCCGTGCTCGGCGGCCGCGGTGGCGGCGCGCTCGGCGGCCACCTGGGCGGCGAACGGCGTGCTCTTGCGCGAGCCCTTGAAGCCGCAGGCGCCGGCCGTCGACCACGACAGGGCGTTGCCCTGACGGTCGGTGATGACCACGATGGTGTTGTTGAAGGAAGCGTGAACGTGGGCGACGGCGTCGCTGACGTTCTTCTTGACGCGCTTGCGCGTCTTGGTTGCGGGATCGGCCATGGGGCTTCTTTAGCTTAAAAGGTGATCAGGTCTTGCGGATGGCTTTGCGCGGGCCCTTGCGGGTACGGGCGTTGGTGCGGGTGCGCTGGCCGCGCACCGGCAGGCCGCGGCGGTGGCGCTGGCCGCGGTAGCAGCCCATGTCCATCAGGCGCTTGATGCTCATCGACACTTCGCGGCGCAGGTCGCCCTCGACCGTGAACTTGGCGATCTCGCCGCGCAGCTGGTCCAGTTCACCCTCGGTCAGCGACTTGATCGGGGTGGTCGGGTCGATCTTCGCGCCCTCGCAGATCTTGCGCGCGCGGGTGGCGCCAATGCCGTAGATCGCCTGGATGGCGATGACGGTGTGCTTGTTGGCCGGGACGTTGACGCCCGCGATACGTGCCATAACTAGACTCTCTCAGATGCTGCGCGGACGGGAAAGCTGCGCAGTATAACGGAAAATAAACCTTTCTTTCAAATCAGCAAGTTTGCCGCCGAAAGCCGTCCCGGAGCCGGAAAACCGGCCCCGCGGGCCGGTTTTCAGCCCTGCCGCTGCTTGTGGCGCAGGTCGGTGCACAGCACCCGCACCACGCCGTTGCGGCGGACAACCTTGCAGTTACGGCAGATCTTCTTGACGGAAGCGCGGACTTTCATGACTCGAGGCCTCGAAAACGGATGACGGACAGCGACAATTAACGGTCGGGAGCGCCGTTGCGGGCGCCGCTCAGCGACTTCAGGTTGGCCTTTTTCAGCAGGCCATCGTACTGGTGCGACATCAGGTGCGCCTGCAGCTGCGCCATGAAGTCCATGATCACCACCACTGTGATCATCAGCGAGGTGCCGCCGAAGGAGAACGGCACGTGCCAGTAGTCGATGAAGATTTCCGGCAGCAGGCACACCGCGGTGACGTAGAGCGCGCCGAGCACGGTCAGGCGGGTCAGCACCTGGTCGAAGTAGCGCGCGGTCATCTGGCCGGGGCGCACGCCCGGGATGATGGCGCCGGACTTCTTCAGGTTGTCCGCGGTCTCGCGCGAGTCGAATACCAGGGCGGTGTAGAAGAAGCAGAAGAAGATGATCAGGAAGGCGTACAGCAGGGTGTACAGCGCCTGGCCCGGCGACAGCGCGTTGGCCAGGCCCTGCAGGAAGCCGCCGTTGGCGGCGTCGCCGAACAGGCGCACGGCGGTGGCCGGGAACAGGATGATCGACGAGGCGAAGATCGGCGGGATCACGCCCGACATGTTCAGCTTCAGCGGCAGGAACTGCTGGCGCGCGGCGTAGAGGCGGCGGCCCTGCTGCTGGCGGGCGTGCTGGATCGGGATCTTGCGCTGGGCGCGCTCGACGAACACCACGAACCAGGTCACCGCGGCGACCACGGCGATCACCACCGGGATCAGGATCGGGTTCAGCGAGCCTTCGCTGACCAGCTGCGCGGTGGAGCTGATGGCGCTGGGGAAGCGGGTGACGATGCCGGCGAAGATGATCATCGACATGCCGTTGCCGATGCCGCGCTCGGTGACCTGCTCACCCAGCCACATCAGGAACATGGTGCCGGTGACCAGGGCCACCGCGGCGGTGAAAACGAAGCCGAAGCCGGGGGCCAGGGCGACGCCGTTCTTCTCCAGCGTGATGGCGGCGGTGGCGGACTGGAAGATGGCCAGGGCCAGGGTGCCGTAGCGGGTGTACTTGGTCAGCTTGCGGC
>ERZ1034411.297-NODE-297-length-11548-cov-2.460193_pt1 | contig 11548 bp, 9 predicted proteins | sample MGYA00520583_ERZ1034411 | MGnify/ENA primary metagenome ERZ1034411 (study PRJEB33736, sample SAMEA104288481) | Azolla microphylla | place: Ecuador | collected 1982 | study: EMG produced TPA metagenomics assembly of the PRJEB19522 data set (Is there foul play in the...
CCTCATGTACTTCAAGTACATCTCGTCACTCGTTCCTTGCACTGCGCGAAAATAGCCACCGTCGCAGCGACCAAAATAGCGTTAACAGGCCCTAGACGATCCGCTGCTCCTCCGCCTGCTGCAGGAAGCCGATCACCAGCTCGGCGAACAGCTGCGGCTGCTCCAGGTGCATCCAGTGTCCGGCGCCGGGCACGGCAACCAGTTCGTAGCGGTCGCCGAACAGGTGCGCCTGGTCCTGGAAGCTGGACGGCAGGATGCATTGGTCGTTCTCGCCGTACAGCACCCGCGCCGGCACGTAGATCGGCTTGAGCAGGAACTGCCAGGTGTCGCGCTGCGCCATCGACCGCGGAATGGCGCGGTAGTACGCCAACGCCGCCTTCAGCCGCGCCGGATCGGAGAACGCCGCCCTGACCGGGCCGAAGTAGGCCTCGGTCGGCTCCCAGCCCGGCGACCAGCTGCGCGCCAGGTCGCGCAGCCAGGCGAAATCGTCCTCGCGGATGCGCTTCTCCGGCCAGCCCGGCAGCTGGAACTTGAACATGTAGTGCGAGGCCTTGACCTGCTCGCGCGACGGCCGCAGCAGGAAGCGGCGCACGTGCGGCACCGCGGCGGTGACGATGCGCTTGACCCGGTCCGGGCGCAGGCCGGCGGCGGCGTAGGCGGCGCAGGCGCCCCAGTCATGGCCCACCACCATCGCCTCGGCCACGCCGAAATGCTCGATCAGGGCGATGACGTCGCGGCCCAGGGCCAGCATCGAGTAGTCGCGGTCGTCGGGGATGGCGCTGGGCGGGTAGCCGCGCATGAATGGCGCCACCGCGCGGAAGCCCGCCGCCGCCAGTTCGCGCAGCAGGCCGACCATGCTCCAGGCGGTGTCCGGGAAACCGTGCAGGCACAGCACCAGGGGGGCGTTCTCCGCCGCGCCGGAGAGTTCGAGGTAGGCGAACTCCATGCCGTTGGCGCGCATGTAGCGGGGCTGCAGCTCTTCGGCGGGGGCCATCCTATCCTCGGTCTTTTTTGTCCTGGTAGGCCCGATTTTATCCCCAGCCGCACTCCCGGTGCCCGCGTCGACGGCGTCACGATCGGCGATGGCCGTGGCCGGGCTCCGCGGCTATGCTTGGCGCAGGGGTGCGCGGGGACGCGACCCCATGAATATCGACAGGGGAAATTCCGATGAACATCGCACGCCTGCTGCTGGCGGTGCTGGCGCTGTGCGCCGCGCAGCTGGCACACGCCCAGCCCACGCCGCTGCCGGACAACGACGCCGAGGCCGCCGAGCAGAAGAAGGCCCAGGCCCTGCTCGACTCGCTCAAGCCGCAGCACGGCGAGATCAAGCTGCCCAAGGATATCGCCACACTGCAGCTCAGCGACGACTTCTATTATCTCGCGCCCAGCGACGCCGGCCGCCTGCTCAGCGAGGGTTGGGGCAATCCGCCGGGCATCACCACCTTGGGCATGATCCTGCCGGCCAAGGTCAACCCGCTGAGCCGCGCCGGCTGGGGCGTGGTGGTGACCTACAACGACGACGGCCACGTTTCCGACGACGACGCGGCCAAGATCGACTACAACGAACTGCTGAAGAAGATGCAGGACGAGGACGCCAAGATCAATGAGGAGCGCAAGAAGCAGGGCTACTCCGCCCTGCATCTGCTCGGATGGGCCGAGCCGCCGCGCTACGACCAGGCGGCGCACAAGCTGTACTGGGCCAAGGAGCTTAAGGCCGACGACGCCGGCGAGAACACCCTCAACTACAGCATCCGCGTGCTCGGACGGCAGGGCGTGCTGGAACTGAACGCGGTGGCGGCGATGAGCGATCTGGCCAACATCAAGCAGGAGATGCCGAAGATCCTGGCCTTCACCAATTTCAGCGACGGCAACCGCTACACCGACTTCAACGCCAGCACCGACAAGGTTGCCGCCTACGGCCTGGCCGCGCTGGTGGCCGGCGGCATCGCCGCCAAAGCCGGCCTGTTCGCCAAGCTCGGCCTGCTGTTGCTGGCGGCGAAGAAGTTCATCGTCATCGGCCTGGTGGCCGCGGCCGGCTTCTTCCGCAAGTTGTTCGGCATCAAGCCGAAGAACAAGGCGCCGCCGCCGGACGGCGGCCCACGCCTCTGAGCGAATCGCCGAAAAGGCTTCAGGACGCCAGGGCCGCCGTGCGGCCCGCTGCCTCGCGCGGCAGGCACACGCGCACGCCATGATGGCCAAGGTGGTCTGGGTGGTGCCGCTGATCGAGGTACCAGCGCTGCACGTAGGCCACCAGGCGGCGGCGGTATTCCGCCGGCACTTCGCAGCCGTGCAGCAGGCGGGTGACGTCTTCCTCCGCCGCCCTCAGCGCGGCTTCTGCGGTATGGCTGTGTTTCATCTCGTGTCCCTGTCGTTCCCCGGGCGAAGCATCTCGCGGCGCCCATGAGACAACGGAACGCGGCGCGGCAACGCGAATTGCGTCTCCAAACCGCCCACGGCGATGCGCGCAGTGTCGACTGCGTCACAGGAACGGGAACCAGGAAAAGCCGGCCGGCGCGCCGGCGGGGCCTCAGGCGGCCAGGGATTCCGACTCGGCGGCGACGCCGGGGGCGGCGAGTTCGCCCGGGGCCACCACCGCGCAGATGGCGGCATGGGCGGCGTTGGCCAGGCTGGCGCGGTCCTGGCCTTCCTGCGGCCGTAGCGGCTCGCAGTAGTGCAGTTCCACCCACAGCTCGCGCTCCATCAGCACGCGGCGCAGGTTGGCGGTGAGGGTCTGCTCGCCGACGAAGGCGGCGATGTTCTCGCCGTTGGCGGCGCGGCTGTAGCGCAGCGCCAGCGGCTGCACCGGGCTGCCGCTGTCGATGGCGGCGGCGAACAGGCGCGGCTGGAACTTGAGCATGGTATCGCCGCCGGTGGTGGTGCCTTCCGGGAACACCACCGCCGAGCCGCCGCCGCGCAGGTGCTCGACCAGGGCCTGGATCAGCAGCTTGGTGCCGCCGGCGCCGCGGCGGATGTAGAAGGTGCCGGCGGCGTTGGCCAGCCAGCCGGCGATCGGCCAGTTGCCGACCTCGGCCTTGGAGACGAAGCGGGTCAGCTCGCAGGCGGCGACCACCGAGATGTCGAGCCAGGAGATGTGGTTGCAGACGATCAGGCGCCTGCCGCGCAGCGGCGTGCCGTGCACCCGCACGCGGACGTTGAGGATCTTCAACAGCCGCGCGTTCCACCAGCGGGTGCGCGGCTCCGGCGGCAGCCGCCCGAACGACAGGCGCGTGACCACGACCAGGGCCATGCCGGTGAACAGGTGCGCGATCAGGCGGGCGCCGCGCGCGTTGGCCCTGAGCAAGGCGAGCATCGGAGTGCGGAAGGCCGCCGCTTCAGACCGGCTTCGGCGGCGGCGCCAGCACGATGGCCTGGCTGTCCACCTCGGCGTCGCGGCCGCGCGACATGAAGTGGCGGGCGTAGCGCGAGTGCATGTCGCTGACGTTGACCAGCACGAACACGTCGGCGCAGTTGAAGTCGCGGTCCCAGTAGGGCTCGCCGCAGGCCTTGGCGCCGAGGCCGAAGTAGGCTTTCAGCAGCGGCGGCATGCGCACTTTCTGCGGCTGGGTCGGGCGCACGTCAGCCACCGGCAACGGGATCAGCGGCCGCACGTGCTGCCAGCTCGGCGCCATGTGCTTGGCCTTGATCTGCTCGAGCAGGGCATGGGCGGCGGCACCGCCGTCCTCCAGGCCGATGCTGGCACAGCCGAACAGGTAGTCGCAGCCCTGGGTGATGATGAATTCGGCCAGGCCCTGCCACAGCACGGCGATCACCGCGCCGGAGCGGAACTCGGCGTCGACGCAGGTACGGCCCACTTCCATGACGCGGCCGGGCAGCGAGTCGATCATCTTCAGGTCGAACTCGCCGGAGGAATAGAAACCGCCGGCGCGGGCGGCCTGTTCGTCGGTGAGGATGCGGGTGCAGGCCACCAGGCGGCCGGTGCCGGCCTGGCGCACCGTCAGGTGCTTGCAGTAGGCGTCGTACTGGTCCGCGTCGATCTGGGCATCGCCGCCGTCGATGGCCGCGCCGAGCTCCTCGGCGAAAATCCGGTAACGGAGGCGCTGGGTTTCGAGAATTTCGGCGGGTGACTCGGCGAAGCGGACCTCGAAGCGGGGTCCGGGGCGTGGGGAGTCCTTATCCATGTTCTCGGGGAATGTAGCTCCAGATGACATGGTAACACTGTATGAAAGGCCCGTTGAGACGTTATGACTCGATGATGAAACATTTATGAACGCGTCGGCAGATCCCAGCCGGGGTGCCGGGCCTTCGCGTTCCACAGCTGAAAATGTAATGCGGACAATAAGATAGGATCACCCAACAAGGTGTTCTTCTGGATCGGGCTGAGCGCGCCGGGCCCCAGGGTGAGCGCTTCGTGCACCAAATTGAGGCGCTCGCTGCGGGTGGTTTCGGTCTGCCGCAGGCGCGACACGCCGGCGGCGCAAACCAGGGCGTTGGTCACCGGCCGCGTCACCGCCTCGACGAACCCGGGCGGCTCCCCGGCCCGCCGCACCCCCGCCATGGTGGTGCGCAGCTCGCGCGGCGGGTTGGCTTCTTCCGGAATCAGGAAGTAGCGCCAGCGGCGGGTGCGCGCGCCGATGGAGACGCGGCTGGAGTACACCGACAGCGGGATCGACAGGATCAGCGCGCCCACCACCGGCAGCAGCCACCACAGGAAGGACGGGTTGAGCCAGTACACGCCGCCGGCCCAGACGCTGCCGAGCAGGGTCTGGAAACCGTGGCGCTTCAGCGCCTCGCCCCAGCCGGTCTGCGAGTCCTCGCGCGGCGGCGACTTCCAGGTCACGCTCAGGCCGAGCAGCGGGGCGATGACGAACTGGGTGTGGAACAGCATGCGGATCGGCGCCAGCAGGGCCGAGAACAGGAACTCGCCGAGCATGCTCAGCAGCAGCCGCAAGCCGCCGCCGTAGGCCTTGGCGCCCTGTGCCCAGATCAGCACCACGCTCAGCACCTTGGGCAGGAACAGCAGGGTGGCGGTGGCGGTGAACAGGGCGATGGCCCACTCGGGGTGCCACTCCGGCCACACCGGGAACAGCTGGTAGGGCTGCACGAAGTACTGCGGCTCCTGCAGGGTCTGCAGCGCCAGCAAGGCGGTGGACAGCAGCAGCGAACAGAACCACAGCGGCGCCGACAGGTAGGCCATGACGCCGGTCATGAACACCGCGCGGTGCGCCGGGTGCAGGCCCTGCGCCAGGAACAGGCGGAAATTCATCAGGTTGCCCTGGCACCAGCGGCGGTCGCGCTTGAGCTCGTCGAGCAGGTTGGGCGGCATTTCCTCGTAACTGCCGGGCAGGTCGTAGGCGATCCACACCGCCCAGCCGGCACGCCGCATCAGCGCCGCCTCGACGAAGTCGTGCGACAGGATCTCGCCGGCCAGGGCGCCGCGCCCGGGCAGGCGGCCGAGCGCGCAATGGCGGATGAAGGGGGCGACGCGGATGATGGCGTTATGGCCCCAGTAGTGCGACTCGCCCAACTGCCAGAAATGCAGGCCGGCGGTGAACAGCGGGCCGTAGACGCGGGTGGCGAACTGCTGCATGCGCGCGTACAAGGTCTCGCGGCCGGCGGCCTTGGGGGCGGTCTGGATGATGCCGGCGCCGGGGTTGGCCTCCATCATCTGCACCAGGCGCTTGAGGCAGGTGCCGGACATGACGCTGTCGGCGTCGAGGATGACCATGTAGCGGTAGTTGCTGCCCCAGCGGCGGCAGAAGTCGGCGATATTGCCGCTCTTGCGCTTGATGCGGTGGATGCGGCGGCGGTAGAAGATGCGGCCGAAACCGTCGACCTCGCGGCACAGGCGCAGCCAGCCGTCGAGCTCGGCCACGCGCACGTCGGGATCGCCGCTGTCGCTGAGGATGTAGAAGTCGAAATGCTGCAGCTGGCCGGTGCGGGCCACCGAGTCGTAGGTGGCGCGCAGGCCCGCCAGCACCCGCGGCACGTCCTCGTTGCAGATCGGCATGAGGATGGCGGTGCGCGCCTTGTCGTCGATCGGCGCGTCTTCGGGGGCGCTGTTGGAGATGGAGTAGCGGTCGCGCCGCATCAGCAGCAACAGGAAGCCCATCATCGCCGTCCAGAAGCCCATCGACACCCAGCCGAACAGGATGGCGTAGAGCACCAGGATGAAGATCTCCAGCACGTGGCTGCCGTGGTACGGCAGCACCGCCGTCATGTAATAGGTGGCCACCACCGTCTGCCCCACCGCCAGGGCCAGCGGCAGGGCGCTGCCCTGCCACTTGCCGCGTGGATCGGGCGAATCCTGCAGGATCTCGGCGTCGCCGGACGGCACCAGCGGCGCGCTGCCGCCGCCGAGGCGCTTGCTGAGGCGCCGCCACACCCGGCGCAGCGGGTTGGTCTCCCACGGCAGCGGCACCATCGAGGCGCGCTGCAGCGGCGGCGTGGTCACCAGGCGCGTCTCGCCGCGCACGTCGGTGGTATAGGCCGTCTCGGCGTGGGCGTCGCCACGTTTGGGCGGCGGCGCGAAGGCCAGCTTGAGCCGCGCCAGGATCGAGCCGCGCACCGCGTCCACCTCGTGCTGCACCGGCTCCGGCTCGCCCTCGCCGGGGGCGAAGCCGTGCAGGATCTGGTGCAGGCGCTCGAGGTTGCCGCCGGCGGCGGCATGCAGGCGCTCGCGCTCCTCCGGGCTCAGCGGCAGCTGGCCGAGGTAGGCGTCGACGGCGGCGGGGGAGGCAGCAGCGGAGTTCATCGGGAGTATTGTAAGGGGCAATGCAGCGATGTCAGCGGGGGCAGGCTGATTTTGCTGAGGCTCGCGCTTCACGCGGTCGTCTGATGACCATTCGCTGTTGTTTCAGCCGGTCTTCTTGCCGGGCCGATCGGCGCCATCCCTGGCGAGACTTCATCGATGTCCCAACCCCCGGCCCGGCCATCAATGGCCGGGCGTTCGACCCCGCAAGAGATGCCATTTAGGCATCTCTTAAGCGCGGGGTCTCACCCCGGTGGCAGGATGTAGCTCCAGGTTTCCGACAGGGTGCTGTCGTCGCCGCGCAGGTAGGCGCGCAGTTCCAGCGGCTTGTCGTCGTCGATGCGGCGGAAGCGCAGGGTCACGCGCCAGCCGTTGGTGACGTCGTTGTGCACGGTGCTGCGCTCCAGCAGCTCGCCGTTGGCACCGACCGAGACGATGCCCTCGACCTTGGCGTCGGCCTTGAGCTTGTCCAGCGCCGGGCCGACGAAGTCGATGGCGTAGGTGATGCTGTTGTCCGGGTTGCGGGTGAAGCCGCGGCCGCGGCGGGTCTGCAGCACCCACGACAGGTTCGGCTTGGTGTCCTTGTCGCCCTGCCAGCGCAGGGTGTAGTCCAGGTCGAGGAACTGGCCGGCCTGCGGCGGGCTGTCCGGCACCCAGTAGGCGACCATGTTGTCGTTGGTCTCGTCCGGCGAGGGGATGTTGACCAACTCGACCCGGCCGGCGCCCCACTGCCCGGCCGGCTGGGGCGCAGATCGTAGCGCAGGTCCAGGTCCTCGTAGTCGTGGAACGAGCGGTCGCGCTGCATCAGGCCGAAGCCCTGCGGGTTGGTCATGGCGAAGGAGGTGACCTGCAGCCGCTTGGGGTTGACCAGCGGGCGCCAGATCCACTCGCCGGTGCCGGTGTGCATCGACAGGCCGTCGGAATCGTGCACCTCGGGGCGGTAGTCGTCGCCGGTGGGGTGCTGGTTGTCGCCGAACAGGTACATGCTGGTCAGCGGCGCCAGGCCCAGCTTGCTGACGTTCTGGCGCATGAAGATACGCGACTTGACCTCCATCGCCGTCTCGTCGCCCGGGTGGACGATGAAGCGGTAGGCGCCGGTGATGCTCTTGGAGTCGAGCAGGGCGTAGATGGTCAGGTCCTTGTCCGCCGGCTTGGGCCGCACCAGCCAGAACTCGGAGAAGCGCGGGAATTCCTCGCCCGACAGCAGGCCGGTGTCGATGGCCACGCCGCGCGCCGACAGGCCGTAGCGCTGGCCCTTGCCGACGCCGCGGAAGTAGCTGGCGCCGCGGAACACCAGCATCTCCTCCTTCAGCTTGGAGGTGTTGATGCCGTAGTGCACGCGGAAGCCGGAGAAGGACAGATCCTTCAGCTGGTTGGGATCGATCTGGTTGTCGCCGAAATCGAAATCCGCCGGGTTGTAGCGGATCTCGTGCACGCCGTAGGGGGCGATCTCGTTGATCTTGACCGGCTGGTTGTAATACACGCCCTCGTGGAAGAACTCGAGCTCGAACGGCAGCTTGTCCTTGGCCCAGTAGGCGCGCTCGCCCTTGAAGCGGATGGCGTTGTACTTCTCGTAGCCGAGGTCCTGCAGCACCTGCGGCAGGTTGGTGTTGGGCCGCTGGTAGGGCTGCGCCGACAGCTGCTTGGCGCGGTTGACCACGTCGTTGAAGCTGAAGGCCAGGGCACGGCCCTGGGCGAGCAGCGCGGCCGCGGCGAGGGCCAGGGCCGCGCAGCGGCGGCCCGGCCGGGAGCGGGAGGAGGAAATCGTCATTGTTCCGCTGGCAACCGGATATTGAAGGGGGCGAAGGCCCCGAGTTTACAATCTGAACACAGTTTGCAGACTGCTTTCACGCCGCCTGGGTTCCGATTCCGGTGAAAGCGGCATGGATCGGCCGCATGCGGTTGACCAGCAGGCAGAACAGGTCGGCGGTGCGCTCGGCATCGTAGATCGCCGAGTGCGCCTCGCGCGCGTCGTAAGGCAGGCCCGCCGCCTCCAGCGCCCGTGCCAGCACCGTCTGGCCGAGGGCGGCGCCGCCGAGGGTGACGGTGTCGAAGGCCGAGAACGGGTGGAACGGGTTGCGCTTGACGTCGGCGCGCGCCACCGCGGCGTTGAGGAAGCCGAGGTCGAAGTGGGCGTTGTGGCCGACCAGGATGGCGCGGGTGCAGCCCTGCTCCGACACCGCCTGGCGCACCGGCTTGAACACCTTGGACAGGGCCTCGCGCTCCGGCACGGCCAGGCGCAGGGGATGGTGCGGATCGATGCCGTTCACTTCCAGCGAAGCCTTTTCGATGTTGGCGCCGGGGAACGGCTCGACGTGGGCGGCGTGGGTCTCGCCGCGCACCAGGTTGCCGGCGCCGTCGATGCCGATCATCACCACCGCGATCTCCAGCAGGGCGTCGGTGGCGTTGTTGAAGCCGCCGGTCTCCACGTCCACCACCACCGGCAGGAAGCCGCGAAAGCGCTGGCCCATGCGGGGGGTGGGGGGAATCGGTTCCATGACAAAGAGGGCGAAATCGGGGAGCGGCACTATAGCACTGGCGGGAAGCTATAATCCGCGTCCCGCCCGTCCCCCGCCCTTCCCCGCCCCGCCATGACCCAAGTCCGCAAAGTCGCGCTCGCCTATTCCGGCGGCCTCGACACTTCCGTCATCCTCAAGTGGCTGCAGGATACCTACCAGTGCGAGGTGGTGACCTTCACCGCCGACATCGGCCAGGGCGAGGAGCTCGAGCCGGTGCGGCCCAAGGCCCAGGCCCTGGGGGTGAAGGAAATCTTCATCGACGACCTGCGCGAGGAGTTCGTCCGCGACTTCGTCTTCCCGATGTTCCGCGCCAACGCCCTGTACGAGGGCGAATACCTGCTCGGCACCAGCATCGCCCGCCCGCTGATCGCCAAGCAGCTGGTGCAGCGCGCCCGCGAGACCGGCTGCGACGCCATCGCCCACGGCGCCACCGGCAAAGGCAACGACCAGGTGCGCTTCGAGCTCGGCGCCTACGCGCTGTGGCCGGAGGCCAAGGTCATCGCTCCCTGGCGCCTGTGGGACCTGAACTCGCGCGAGAAGCTGATCGCCTACGCCGACCAGCACGGCATCCCCATCGCCAAGAAGAAGGACGGCGGCAGCCCGTATTCGATGGACGCCAACGCCCTGCACATCAGCTACGAGGGCGGCGGCCTGGAAGATCCGTGGTGGACGCCGGACGACTCGATCTGGCGCTGGACCAGGAACCCGGAAGACGCGCCGAACGAAGCCGAGGTCATCACCCTGGGCTACGACAAGGGCGACCCGGTCAGCCTCAACGGCAAGAAGCTGTCGCCGTACCAGATGCTCGACGCCCTCAACCAGCTTGGCAGCAAGCACGGCATCGGCCGCCTCGACCTGGTGGAGAACCGCTACGTCGGCATCAAGAGCCGCGGCTGCTACGAGACCCCGGGCGGCACCATCATGCTCAAGGGCCACCGCGCCATCGAGAGCCTGTGCCTGGACCGCGAGCAGGCCCACCTCAAGGACGAGCTGATGCCGCGCTACGCCAGCCTGATCTACAACGGTTACTGGTGGAGCCCGGAGCGGCGCATGCTGCAGGCCCTGATCGACGACAGCCAGCAGCGCGTCAACGGCGAAGTGCGCCTGAAGCTGTACAAGGGCAACGTCTACAACGCCGGCCGCCGCTCGCCGGATTCGCTGTTCGACGCCACCCTGTCGACCTTCGAGGACGACCGCGGCGCCTACAACCAGAAGGATGCCGAGGGCTTCATCCGCCTCAACGGCCTGCGGCTGCGCACCGGCGCCAAGCGCGACCAGCGCTGAAACGCCGGGAATCGGGAAGGGGATTCGGGATTGGTGAAGCGCTTTCGGCGATTCCCGGTTCCCGAATCCCCATTCCCGCCGTAGGCGTAAAATAACCCGCATGTCCGATCCCACCCCCGTCACCCCCAAGCCCGGCGCGGTCATTCCCGGCGTCAAGCTGCGCGGCGCCGAGAAGATGGCGCGCATTCCCGTCAAGATCGAGGTCACGGCCGAGCCGCTGCGCAAGCCGACCTGGATCCGCGCCAAGACCCAGGGCACGCCCGAGGTCGCGCGCATCAAGGCCGCGCTGCGCGCCAACAACCTGCATACCGTGTGCGAGGAAGCCGCCTGCCCCAACCTGGGCGAATGCTTCGGCAAGGGCACGGCGACCTTCATGATCATGGGCGCGATCTGCACCCGCCGCTGCCCGTTCTGCGACGTGGCCCACGGCCGCCCCAACCCGCTGGACGAGAACGAGCCGGCCAACCTGGCGCGCACCATCCGCGACATGGCGCTGCGCTACGTGGTCATCACCTCGGTCGACCGCGACGACCTGCGCGACGGCGGGGCGGCGCACTTCGCCGCCTGCATCCGCGAATCGCGCCTGCTGTCGCCGCAGCTGACCATCGAGGTGCTGGTGCCGGATTTCCGCGGCCGCATGGACCCGGCGCTGGCGATCTTCAAGGACAACCCGCCGGACGTGTTCAACGGTGCCACGCCTGTACAAGCAGGCGCGCCCGGGCTCGGACTACGACTGGAGCCTGGACCTGCTGCAGCGCTTCAAGGCGCTGCACCCGCAGGTGCCGACCAAGTCCGGCCTGATGCTGGGCTTAGGCGAGGAGATCGCCGAGATCGAGCAGGTGATGGCCGACCTGCGCGAGCACGGCGTGGACATGCTGACCCTGGGCCAGTACCTGCAGCCCAGCCGCCACCACCTGCCGGTGGCGCGCTACGTGCACCCAGACGAGTTCGAGCGGCTGCGCGTGATCGGCGAGCAGATGGGCTTCTCCCACGTCGCCAGCGGGCCGATGGTGCGCTCCAGCTACCACGCCGACCA
>ERZ1034411.298-NODE-298-length-11531-cov-24.157895_pt1 | contig 11531 bp, 14 predicted proteins | sample MGYA00520583_ERZ1034411 | MGnify/ENA primary metagenome ERZ1034411 (study PRJEB33736, sample SAMEA104288481) | Azolla microphylla | place: Ecuador | collected 1982 | study: EMG produced TPA metagenomics assembly of the PRJEB19522 data set (Is there foul play in...
TTATCTCTTGAATATCTTCATTTATCTGTTGACTGCTCTGGGCGGTGTTCTTTCTTATTGCTCCTTATTGAGGATAGCTTTTTATGCTATTTTTGATGCTTTACTGTTTCTCCAATGCCTTTTTTCACTGCATATGTTTCTTTTTATGATCCCTTGGATTTTTTCTCTCCGTAATTTATCTCTGTGGCACTTTAGGCTGCGGAATGTGGGTTATAAAGCTTTGAGAAACATTGGGAGGTTCTCCTATTAATTGAAAAATCAGTTTTGGAAAAACTTGAAAGAGAGTATAAAAGATTTTATCGTTTTTCATTTTGCGGCTGATTTGTGTGATATTTCTACAATTATTTTTAGGTGAAAGATGCTTGAATATGGGAGAAACAAGCTATAAAATAAAGTGAGCTACACATAATCTACAGGATCTTCTAATCCCAACTCAGCAAAAGCCGCTAACCGCAACCGACAAGAATCACACACACGACAAGCTTTATCACCACCAGCATAACAAGACCAAGTTAATTCCCAAGGAACTCCCAACTGATTACCAAGTTGGATAATTTCGGTTTTCTTCAAATTAACTAATGGTGCAATAATGTTAATTGGTTGTCCTTCACGCCCTTGTTTGGTTCCCAAGCGGAAAACTTCTTGCATTGCTTGGATATAATCGGGACGACAATCTGGATAACCAGAGTAATCTAAAGCATTAACGCCTATATAAACCCTTTCAGCGGCGATCACCTCAGCATAGCCCAAAGCAAAGCTCAAGAAGATAGTATTACGGGCAGGTACATAAGTGACAGGAATATTTTGTGACATTTCATCTAGGGAACGGGCTTGAGGTAGAGCGATCGCATCATCAGTCAACGCAGAACCACCCCATAGCCGTAAATCAAAATTCACTACCTGATGTTGAACTACCCCCACAGATTTCCCCACAAGGACAGCTGACTGCAACTCTCGGCAGTGTTGCTGCTGATAATCAAAAGAAATAGCATAACACTCACAACCATCAGCCCTTGCTTGGTACAGAACGGTAGAAGAATCCAATCCCCCAGACAACAAAATTACAGCTTTCATCACTCAAAATCACCCTAAAAAATCACTAACACCAATTTCACCCAAAAGGTGAGACAATCAACAAAATGCAACAAACAGAAAATTAAATTTAAAATGAGAACAATAATCTACCGTATCTATGGCAAAATCTTTACAGACAATCTTGCTGAGAATTATTATAGTTAATAATTTTACTGGAACTTCAACGTATTCAATTTAACAGTACGAAAATCAAGTAGATATTTCGGTAATTAATTGCTCAACTCCAACCTGAGAACTGTCACTTAGGTTTAACAGAACTTGTAAAGTCAACAAAACAACACATTGTCTTTTGTATCAATTACAAAAAATGCAGCAATGAATAACTATCTATCTATCTAAAACATAGCCATATAGTGGGAACTGAACACAAACTTTGAAATTCTTCATAAATAGAGCCACTATGTTACCATCTGGATGGTTTTAGACGGATCGCACCTGGCACTTCAGTATAAAGGCCAACGACCGTAGCGTCTCTAAATTTGGTGGTTGAGGAGAAAATAATAGTGCAAAATAGCATGTCAGTGGCAGAAGCAAACCTATATTCACAGCGCAACCAGCCACGATCAATCCGCATAGGGGTGATTGGGGTCGGTAACATGGGACAACATCACACCCGCGTACTGAGTTCAATGAAAGATGTTGAATTAGTAGGTGTTTCAGACATTAACGTTGAGCGCGGCTTAGAGACCGCAAGCAAATACAAGGTACGTTTTTTTGAAGACTACTGCGATCTCCTACCCCATGTAGATGCAGTGTGTGTTGCCGTACCAACCCGCTTACATTATGCCGTGGGCATTAACTGCCTGTTGGCGGGAATTCATGTTTTGATTGAAAAACCGATCGCTGCAAGTATTTCTGAAGCAGAATCTCTCGTAAACGCTGCTGCCGAATCCCAATGTATTTTGCAAGTAGGTCACATTGAGCGTTTCAATCCAGCATTTAAAGAACTCAGTCAAGTCCTGAAAACGGAAGAATTACTAGCCTTAGAAGCTCATCGAATGAGTCCTTATTCAGCTAGGGCTAATGACGTTTCCGTAGTGTTGGATTTAATGATCCATGACATTGACCTACTTTTAGAATTAGCTGGTTCTCCCGTTGTGAAATTGACAGCTAACGGCACTCGTTCCCTAGACTCTGGTTATTTAGATTATGTGACTGCGACTTTAGGCTTTGCCAACGGTATTGTCACTACTCTCACTGCCAGTAAAGTTACTCACCGCAAAATCCGCCGCATTGTTGCCCATTGCAAAAACTCATTCACGGAAGCCGATTTCCTCAAGAATGAAATTTTGATTCATCGCCAAACTAATACCAACCCTCTCAACGACCATCGACAAGTCCTTTACAGACAAGATGGTTTAATAGAAAAAGTCTATACTAGTAACGTTCAACCTCTCAGTGCAGAATTAGAGCATTTTGTCAACTGCGTGCATGGTGGCAATCAGCCTTCAGTGGGTGGTGAACAAGCCCTCAAAGCTCTGAGATTAGCGAGTTTAATTGAGCAGATGGCTTTGGAAGAACGGGTTTGGAATCCATTAGACTGGCAATCCGAATCAAGAGTACAATCACTAACGCCAACTGTCTAGAAGATGGGAATAGGGAATAGGGAATAGGGAATAGGGAATAGGGAATAGGGAATAGGGAATAAGCATCTAATTACCAATTACCAATTACCAATTACCAATTACCAATATGCTCGAATGGATAACTAACACAATCAACTCCCTGGGATATGTGGGAATCGCTTTGCTGATGTTCATAGAGAACCTTTTTCCCCCCATACCTTCTGAATTGATCATGCCACTGGCAGGATTTACAGCCAGCCCCTATCAACCAGGAGGCGCAAAGCTGAATATAGTAGGCGTATTTTTGTCAGGACTTGTGGGTTCTGTACTGGGCGCACTAATTTGGTACTATCCAGGTAAGTTTTTAGAAGAACGACCCTTGAAAGCTTTGGCTAACAAGTACGGTAAGTGGCTGACTATATCGAGCGAAGATATTGATAAGGCTAAAGGCTGGTTTAATAAACAAGGTAGCAAAACAGTATTAATTGGTCGCCTTGTGCCGGGAATCCGTACCTTAATCTCCATTCCCGCAGGTATGAGTAATATGCCCTTGCCTTCCTTTTTATTTTACACAACCCTGGGGAGTGGTTCCTGGGTTGGCTTGTTGACATTTTCAGGATACTGGTTGGGTAGTCAGTATGAACTTGTGGACAAGTACCTTGCGCCTTTATCTAAAATAGTTTTGGCGGGTTTAGTGTTAGTATTCTTTTCTTGGGTACTCAAGCGCCAACGCCAACGAACTCGGAGATGAATTTGGTTCTCTGTCGGTTTGAAGGATAGGAGTAAGTTAACAGTTAAATAATATGTATGTGAAAATTTGGTCTGCGCTATTAACCCAGAATAATGCTAAATTTTCAATCGCCTACAATAATTTTTGACGTATTTCTAGCTACACTTGACCCAACTGAAAATTTTTCTGACCTTGCATTTTTGTAAGATGGGCATGATAACTTTTTACAGTTAAGTCACCACATAGGAGCTTTCATGACAGACCAACCTCCCGTAGCTAACCCAATGAATGCCGCAGCTATCCCTATGAATCGAGTAGCTCCAACCCCTATAAACAACAATGTTAATAAGCCAGTTAGTGTTTCGGGGAAAAACATTCTCAGCGTGGATTTAGGTAGAACCTCTACCAAAACTTGTGTCAACCGCGAACCTGGCAATGTTGCTTTCATTCCTGCCAATGTTAAGCAAATGTCAATAGAACAAATACGCGGTGGTGTGTTTGAATCTAAAGCCACAGATCCTTTGATGGATTTGTGGATGGAATATCAAGGTAACGGATATGCTGTGGGTCAACTGGCAGCAGATTTTGGTGCTAATTTAGGAGTAGGCCAATCTAAGGTAGAAGATGCACTAGCTAAAGTTCTGGTAGCCGCTGGTTACTTTAAGCTCAAAGATGAAATTTCTGTCATCGTTGGTTTGCCTTTCCTTTCTCTAGAGCAATTTGAACGGGAAAAAGCTCAACTGATGAGTTTGATTAGTGGTCCCCATGTGATGAATTTCCGTGGCGAAACTGTATCGTTAAACGTCACTAAAGTTTGGGTAATGCCAGAAGGCTATGGTAGCTTGCTGTGGTGTGAAACCCAACCAAATAAAGGCTCTTCCATGCCTGATTTGACAAAGGTATCAGTGGGTATAGTGGATATTGGACATCAAACCATTGACTTGTTGATGGTTGATAACTTCCGCTTTGCTAGAGGTGCTTCCAAGAGTGAAGACTTTGGTATGAGCAAGTTTTATGAAATGGTGGCTAAGGAAATAGAAGGTGCTGATAGTCAATCTCTAGCACTGATTTCTGCTGTAAACAAGCCCAAAGGTGATCGCTTTTATCGTCCTAAAGGTGCAAGCAAACCCGCTAACCTAGACGATTTTCTCCCTAACCTCACAGAGCAGTTCTCACGGGAAATTTGCTCGATCGTGTTAGCCTGGTTACCAGAGCGTGTAACTGATGTGATTATCACAGGTGGCGGTGGTGAGTTCTTCTGGGAAGATGTACAACGTCTGCTCAAAGAAGCCAAAATTCATGCCCATTTGGCGGCACCCTCACGCCAAGCTAACGCTTTAGGGCAGTATATTTATGGAGAGGCGCAATTATCTGCTGTTCGCGCTGCTAGGTAATAAAACTGATGTTCCAATGGTCAAAAAAGGTAGTTAAATCCGTCACCTTTAATCCAGAAATTGCTGATGAGAGTTTGTTGGCACAGGTGGAAAGCTACTTGGAGGCACAGCCCGAAAAGACTTTTAGCGACCTCTGTAAAGAAGCTCTTTGGCAAGCTTTATGTGTACCGGACTCTGTACGACCTTCTCCGAATACAGCAGCACTGCCGATAGAACAACAAGTCGGTGAATTGCAACGTCAATTAGCTGGCCTTGAGGAACGTTTTTTTGCTAAGGAATCCCATCGTTTGCAGACAATGGAAAACCAGATCGTGCAGCTTAGTCAACAAGTAGCACAACTGGTAATTATCCTTAGTCAAGGAGGATCTACTCAGCCTCTTACTTCATCAGTACCAATGGTAGAAGTAATTAATAATTCTGCTTCTACTCCTGATCCCACTCCCCAAGAGGTTGACCCTGTAATTATTCGTCTGAGTCAGTATCTTGATGATTTCTAAGGAACAAGCCAGTTTGTAAGCGTTTTTACAAAAAAGAGTTAGAGGGGTATAAATTACACCCAGAAATTGTTAACAATTTCTGGGTGTAATTTATTTTTTAGCTGAATCGCCGTATTTTCCACAAATAGCTAGATAGCCAATTCGTCAGGATGTGAGCGACAATTGGGACTAATAAGTTGCCGCTTAATAGGGCGCTATATCCAAAAATAATGCCAATAATAGTTGCCCAAATCACATAAGGCCATTGTTCGGAACCACTAAGGTGTAAAACACCAAAACAAAGACTGGAGACAATGACCGCTACATGATCAGCACCTAAAGCGGGTAGCATGACACCGCGAAATAATAATTCTTCACTTAACCCCGGTAACAATCCCAGCCAAATTAAGTCTGGCAAAGCTAAAGGCTTGAGTACAATTTCTAGGTAATAGTCTGCACTTTTACGATAAGGAGCAAAAAAGCGATGAGTTAAGCCGCTTAAGAGAGTAATGCCTAAGCCCAACCCCACTCCCAAAAATAAATCTCTGGGATACCAATACAACTTAAATAAGGAAACATTGCCAAAGCGTAACCACACCTTGGCGAGTATCCACAAAAGAATAGCTGTTGCGCCCATAGCTACAAGCACTTGGGTGCGGGTAAGATAGGGAATTTCTGGTTCTTGTTTTTGTTGTTCAACCACAGGCGTTTAGGTAATGGGTCAGTTATCAGTTATCAGTTATCAGTTGTTATCTTTCCCTCCTCGCTGTCACCTATCACCTCTCACCTGTCACCTATTCTCTTACTAATGACCAAGGACTAATACCTGCTTTGTGAGCGACTAGGATACCTACTGCTTCTAAATATGAGTTTACCTGTATAGATTTGATTCCCAAAGCTGGGGCAGGGACTTGTATCAAAGTTTTATTTTCTGCCACTGTAATTATTTGGCATTGGTTCTGGCTTAAATTCAGCAATGCCTTGCCACCACAAGCATTTGCCGGTACTATAACAGCATCAACTTGATCTGCCCAAATATCTGCCTGTAAAGAATTGATAACTTCTCTTTTGGTGATAAATTGGGGAGCGCGACTTAAGCCGACAAAGACACAAGGTAAAAAAGTATAACCTAATTCTTCGGCAGCGGAACAGGGTGATAAATCAGGATCTGGGGATGCTGGAGCAAGGGCTGGCGCATGGGCGCATGGAATTTGAAAAGTTCGGACTAATAAATGACTAATTAGGGCCTCTGCACCTGCTAGTGGATCTACGCCTTTACCATGACGATAGTTTTGGGCTGCTTCTTCATCTATTTTATCGGGAAAACGGGTAACAACTGCGAGCGCTTCTGCGTTCTCTTTTTTCATCAATATCTCTGCTGCCCTTAATAAGCTGTCTGGGTTGCCTATTGTTCCCCAACTTGCACCAGAGGCAGAAATGCTTAATTCTACGTCCAAGGGCGAATCTGTAATTACATGATTGGTAATATTTAATCCTAATGTAGCTCTGGCTGCATCTGAGGCTTGCAGGTGTCGCAGCATTAATTCAGGTTCAATTCCTTGGTCTAAAAGCAAACCTACTCTATTACTATGGACAGGACGTAAACCCCAGCATCCAGCAGCGAATTGATCAAGTCCATAACCTTCAACATAGGAAGTGTTGGGAATATTCCAGTATAAACTTGCACCATTTAAGACATTGGGATGAGTAATCAAGTGATCGCACACCTGTGATATAACTCTGGCTACTGGTAAGGCATCTCCCGCGTATCCCCCAATAGCAGCCCCAATGCCAGTAGGAATAATTAAAACCGCTGTATATGGTCGGTGCATGATGATTTAGGTAAGATGATGATCAATCGCTACAATCATATAATTTCTTACCGATTACTACCTGTAGTAACAACAGCTTCTACAGTTGCTTTTTCCTGTTCTTTATCCACCGCAGTAATAGCCCAGCGCAGGGGTTCACCTTGTTTTTTCAATTCTGCTTCAATAGCTTTCTGCAACTCTGTGGGAGTTTGTTGCAAGTCGATTTCGGCAGTAATAAAATGAGTAGTCATGATGGTCAAACCTATGTCTTTGTGATTTCCACAATACAACTATATTTTGGTGATTGGTAAAAAATTTTAGATCGTAGATTTTAGATTGGAGTTAATTTAAATACAATCCAAAATCCAAAATTAAATTCCCATTCCCCAATTTACTGATCTTTACCAAATTGCCTTTGATAAACTATATCTTCCTTTTCTGTATCAATTTTTAAATTAGAAAGAGGTTTAGAAACACAAAGCAGTGCATAACCTTCTTCTTGCAAGTCTAGACTTACACCCATACCCTCAGATTGATCTACCCTTCCTTCAGTGATCAAAGCAGCACAAGTTGTACAAACCCCAGCATGACAAGAAGCCGGCATTTCTAAACCCGCTGCTTCTGCAACAGCTAAGATGGTTTCATTTTCTGGAACTTGCAAATTATAGATTTTGCCTTGGTGGTTGATTTCAACGGCGTAAGTCTTAGACATATATAACAGCAGAGTCAACGGATAAATAGGTCAATATATCTGAATAATATATATGCATGGCTAACTTTTGCAATGCCAAAAACAGATTTTCTGATTTTTATGCTTTCATAATTTACAGTAAATATTTGTTACATTTAATGACTGCATTAAATGCTTACATACATGGTAATAAGCTATTCTCAAGTTAAAAAATACATAACTATATACCCATCCCATATAGTAGCCATATAGTAATTTAATTTGTCTTAATGCTTCACGAAGTGCTGCTTAGTGAATCGAGAATTGTCAAATGTACCGAGCACCTGTATATTTTAACTCAGATTTAATATTCCACATGATCGCTTTTTTTGCAAACATCTGAGTTAAGAGAAATTGCATGGCAACCAAGAAGCAGAGATGGTTTATAACAGCTTTCCAGATAAAAGGTTCAGTCATATTAGCTATTTATCAACAAGTGATATTTTGCGGGATGTTCGGTGTACTCATTTCTATCCTTTATCATTATAAACTACCAGTTTCCCAACCAGTTTTAGGGACTTTTATTCCCAGTATAGTTTTAGGTTTATTACTAGTATTTCGTACCAACACCGCTTATGAAAGCTATTGGGAAGGTAGAAAAATTTGGGGTTCAATGGTAAATACTATCCGTAACCTAGCACGACAGATTTGGGTATCAGTTGATGAAAATTCTTTACTTTAGAAGATAAAGATAACAAATTCATAGCTTTAAATTTATTATTAGCATTTGCCGTAGCAACAAAATTACAACTGAGACGAGAAAAAATTAATTCAGAGTTAGAAGCATTAATGCCAGCAGAAAAATACCATAATCAAAAAATTGTCAATAACCCACCTATAGAAATTGCCTTTTGGATTGGCGATTATTTACAATAATAGTATAATTACAATTGCTTAACTAGTTAGCAACTAATATCAATGCAAGAATTATTGAATAATTTAGTTGATAACTTAGGAGCTTGTGAAAGAATTCTGAAAACACCAATTCCTCTAGCTTATGCCATACATTTGAAACAATGACTCTTATTATATTGCTTATTACTACCATTTCAAGTTGTCGCAAGTTTGGATTTGTGGACAGGGATAATTTCGGCTTTAGTGAGTTTTAGTTTGTTAGGGATTGAAGCTATTAGTTTAGAAATTGAAAATCCCTTTGGCTATGATGATAATGATTTACCTTTGGATAATATTTGTACGAACATGAAACGCAATATTGATGATTTAATGATTTTAAGACCTAGCCTACATTCATACACCGAAAACATATGATTTCTAGATGATATTGATATATATCATCCATATAGTATTGAAAATACTCTTTTAAGAGATTGATCGTATACTTTTAATGTTTCCCTCAGTATTTCTGTCAAGTTAAAGTAGGTAGATATTGTTGGAGCATTCTCAATCCGATTTTTATCTTCAGGTGTAATACAATTAGCAATAAGAATAGTTTGTACTTCTGGATTTATACACAATGCTTCTTCAAAAGATTTTTTAGCAGTACCATAACCTTCTAATGCACCAGCAGGATCAGTTACTCCTTTCACTTCAATCACACCAACTTTTTTCTCCTGATTATTCAGAAGTAAAATATCTGGTTCTCGTGAGAAAAGAATAGAAGTATGATTAGCCAACATTAGACCCCGATACGCTTCTACATTTCCTATGCTAATTGTGCTTCAGTTTTATCAGGATTATATATTTCAACTTCAATACCCTTAAGTGGAAGAAAGTAAACAAGTAAATTAAATTACGTTCTTTTGCCTCTTTGATCAGCAGTCCCTGTACAACCTGTTCAGGTTCTTCTCCAATAGCATTACGCCAAGAACCATCAATTTGTGCTCCGGTTGAAGCTAGTATTGTGCCATATAATTCTGCTTACGTCAGGCTGTCAATTGAACTATCAATAATCAGAGATATGTGTTCATTAAATAGTCGGGAAACTGTCAAAGCTTTATCTTCTGTTAGAGGAATTTTATTGTCTTTATCAGCTTTAATCTTCTTTAAATTTACTTTAGCTAAATACTGAATTGCTTCTTGAGTAAGTACAGATATACTACGTACGATATTAGGCTAATAATAAAGAGTGTTCTCGAATTAAACGAGGGTCACAAAATACTTGAATAAGTTCTAATTCGGAATGGTTACTGATATAAGCAAAGGTATCTTCTCCAATACCCCAGTTTTTCCAGTCTTCCCAACTTCCTCTTCCTAGTGTCTAAATAGATCTATTTGTCAGTCCAAAGGATTCTGCGATATCTGATAGAATTCAATCTACAGGAATCTCTTCCCCTGCGTATTTGAAATTATCATTGACTATTGTGATTATGCCACCTGATTTGAGAATGGGACTTAACTCATAGATAACAAAACACATTTCATACAAGTAATTATGTACCATTCTGTAAATCTTTTGATTATTCAAAGTCCCTTCATTTTTATTTTTTCCTAAGGTCATTAATATTTCTTGTAATGCATCCTGTTGTTTAAAAACAGAATCTATCTTTAAGAGAACGTTATCCAGTTGTTTACTTATATAGTATTATTATAAATATGTACGTTTATCGCGATTTGATACTGTGCATGAAAGCATTTGCTGACGTAGATTTTTGACTTTATTTTCACTACATGCCAAAAATGCAAGTTCAAGAGCATAGGTACGAGTGTAATCATATCAGTTCAGATATGGTGGTGATGTAATAACGAAATCAACACTATCACCTGGAAAAGTAGGAAGAATTTATAAAAATGAACCTTCATAAAGGTTAGGTTCTACATTTTCCAGAGCGCCAAATTTGCTAGGGAACAATTGTGGTAGTTGATTATCATGAAATAAATCTAGTTGTATGGAACTTCACTCTAAGTCTGATATAATTTGCTTAAGCTTACGTTCAATAGCCTCTTCAAAAGATAAAATTGCTCCTTTATTAAATTCAGATTTACTTTTTAAACGCCCTGAACGAAAATACCAGCGGAGATATTGCCCATCTTTTCTAGAAGAACTAATATCTTCAAGGATAGAAAAAGCTGCATATATATCAGTATCTTGTGGATATTCGTATCTGTAATAAAATCATGACAATAAGATAAATAGCCCATTGATTACTTTTCATTGATTTGGGAAAATACGCTATAAAGAATTATTATATATTCAATATATAAATTTCTTGATAGTAGTTTTGGTAATCTAGTTTTTGCAGTTTATATATTACTTTTTTAAATTCCTGTATATCTATTGTTTGAGCTATTATTCGGGAGCATTGAGTTTTGGCAGAAAGACTCAAATAGGAAGCAAACCATTGAGATCAGCACAAGGAAGGGAAAGGATTTGGTAGACACTTTCAACATTCCACTATGCGCCAGAAATTTTAATCCTTGCTCCAATGTGTTTAAGAGCAGATTGGACAGATCCAGAACCAATAGAACACAGTTGTTTAGCCTGGTAGTAGGTGTAGTTAATAATGCCAGTGGCATGTTTTTCGCCTATGTGGAAAAACTTCTTAACTTGTTTGCCTCGAAAATTATTAAATAAGGCTTGAATTGGCTCTATCTGACCTTACCACAATAAAGTTTCAACAGCTTGGAGATGCTTTAATTGGAGACGCTTTAAAGAACCACCAACTTGATAAAGATTCTCTTTGAGGTGATACCAATCCAAAATTTCCAAAGGTTTGGATTTTTCAGTTCCAAACTCTTTAACTAAATTCCAAACTCCATCATGACCATCCCC
>ERZ1034411.299-NODE-299-length-11499-cov-1.993796_pt1 | contig 11499 bp, 10 predicted proteins | sample MGYA00520583_ERZ1034411 | MGnify/ENA primary metagenome ERZ1034411 (study PRJEB33736, sample SAMEA104288481) | Azolla microphylla | place: Ecuador | collected 1982 | study: EMG produced TPA metagenomics assembly of the PRJEB19522 data set (Is there foul play in...
TGGCCTATGCTGGCGCTGTCGTTCTGATTTCCGTGAGTGCCCGGCGGACCAGCGTGAAAAGGTCCCCATCATGCGAAAATCCGGCGCGATTGGCCGCGGCGGTGTCCAGTGGCGGCTGGGCGGCGAACTGGGACTCAAGAACCGGGTCGGGAACGAACTCGACCTGACCATCGAGCGCCTCTGCCAAGGCGCCCATCGAGAACCGCAGGGCTGGCAGGGTGACGGCGCGCGACGCGGGCAGATCCATGCGGTCGTCCAGACGCAAGGCATGGCGCAGGTTTCGCGCCACCTGATCCACGCTCATGGCCCAGATATGGCCGTTCTTCGATGTCGGGCAGATAAACGGCTCGTCCGCGACGGCGGCGTGGAACATTTCGCTGATAAAAGCCGACTTCATGCCGGACGGTCCTTTCGGGCGCGCCAGAATGCCAGGCAACCGGACGCTGACCGCGGACACTTCGCCACGGCGGTGCAGATCAGCGAGATATACCTCGCACATCAGCTTGTGCGCGCCATAGGACAGGAACGGCGCCAATGGCGTTGTATCGTCGATCGCCGGCGGCGGCGGCGCGGGCAGGACGGCGATTGTGGAGGTAAACACGATGCGGGGACGGTTCCCCTTTGATGCCGCCAGGTCGAAGAGGTCGAGGGAGGCATCGACATTGATGCGGCGGGACAGGGCACGGTCCGCTTCGGCCGCGCCACCGGGAACCGTCGCCATATGGATCATCGCATCCACGCCGCCACCTATGGCGCGGGCCTGGATGTCCGGATCGAGCAGATCGCCTTCGATTCCGACGATGCGTGGATCCGCAGGTATCCCGACAAAGGTGCGATCGAGCAAGACCAGTTCCGAGACCGGGTCTTCCGCCAGGATTTGGCGCACCAGGGCGCGACCGACGAAGCCGCTCGCGCCTGTAATCAGCAGCCTCATGACGCGGCTCCGGCCGTCGCATAGGTTTCGTTCCAGTAAATCATCGGCAATCCGGCAACCGGCGAACGGAAGACTGGAATCTTATCGCCGCGAAGCGATCCGAGATAAACCGTCTTCAAATCCGGGCCGCCGAAGGTAAGGGAGGCCATCCACGGCGCCAAGGTGCCGTGCGCGGCCGCCATGAGGTCGGTCTTCATCTCCCAGTTTCGCCAGGCCGCGTCGAGCGCGATATTTGCCTCGGCATTGCCATCGTCCAGCAGGGTGACGACATCGCCTTCCGGCGTGATGGCGATCAGGCGGTCATTGTGCACCAGGGCACTCCACAGATTGCCGTAGGCGTCGAAGGCGATCCCATCGGCAAAGCCGCCAATGTCCGACGGGCCATAGATTTCCCTGTGGGTCAGGCGGCTATCGTCATGGACGCGGTAGCGGGTGATCCGGTGCGCCGTTGTTTCCGGCACGTAGAGCCACTCTTCGTTGGCATCGAATCGCAGTTCGTTGGTGCCGCAGAGGCCATCGGCCACGATGCGTGCCCCGTGCTCATCGATGACGGCGATGTACCCGTCGTGGCTCATCATCTGCACGTGCTTGGTCCACGGCACCATCTGCGTCGTGACGGTCAGCCAGAGCCGCCCCTTGGAATCGCGGGTGACAAAGTTGCACTTGCCCAGCGGGCGGCCGTCGATATTGTCGAGGATCGTCGTCAGCTTGCCGTCGCGCGTCATGCGATCGAGCGTATCGGTCCCGAAATTGGCGATGAGGAAGTCGCCATTTTTGTCGAAGGTCATGCCATTCGGCAGGGAGCCTTGGGCGTTCATGAATCGGTTCTCGAAGGTCTCGGTGCCCGGATCGATTTCGCGCTTGGGCGCAATGATGGTCTGAGTGCCGTCCGTATCGATGCGCACGACTCCGCCACGCGCATCCGCCGACCACAGCGTGCCGTCCCGTTCCGCGAGCAGGCACTCGGGCCGCTGCAAGTCCTTGCCGATGAACTGGATGGCTGACCGATCCACGGTCCAGCCCTTGAGGGGATTATCGTCCTTCACACCAACTCCTTACGCTTCTTAGCCCTGCGATAGTTTCTGGCAGACAGCTATAGCGCCGGCGGACGGCATTCAGGACTTGATTTTATCGATAGAAGCTATCGCCGAATAAGCTATGGCGATGAGGGCTTCGGCCGTTATTCGGCCACCTGGGACAAGGCCCCCCCTGCCAGGTTGGACGGATCGAGTCGGGCGTAGGCCTGGATTTGCTTGACCACCCACATGAGGGCCTGGTCGTCGCTCGCCGAGGTATGCCATTGAACGACCTGGGTCACCTTAGGCATTTCCGCCGGGACTTCGTAGAGCCGCAGAGCCATGGTCTCGGCGGCCTTCATCGCCATCCGCCGGTGGACCGTAGCAATCCGGTTCGTGCCGACAACGAGGCTCGGCACCGAGGTGAAGGAGGGCGCGAACATCTCGATTCGGCGCTTGATCTTCAAGGTTTGCAGAAAATATTCCTCGAGGGTCGGCAGACGGGCCTTTCCGAACTGCACCGTGACATGGCCGAGCTCGCCATAGGTGTTCCGATCCAGATCCCCATTGATCAGGCTGTTCTGGTCCCAGGCGATGACCACATAGTCGTCCGTGAACAAGGTCGCCTTCGGATGCTGTTCGGATACCGCCTGGTCGATCGTGATCAGCAGATCGATTTCACGATTCTCGAGCTGATTAATCGGCCGTTCGGCGATCGGCGAGATTTCGAAAGTCAGGTTCGGCGCCATCGCGCCGATATGGGTGAGGGCGCCAGCGGCCATGACCTGAAGCGAGTAATCCGACATCACGATCGAGAAGTTGCGATCGCTTTCCGAAGGCACGAATTCCGGGGTGGTGGTGATCGTCGTCTTGATTTGCAGCAGCACGTTTCGGACGGGCGTGACCAGACTTTCCGCGCGCGGCGTCAGCACCATCTTGCGGCCCGTATTGATCAGCAACTCGTCGTCAAAATATTCACGCAGACGACCCAGAGCGCCGGACATTGCGGACTGAGACAAGCACAGGCGATCGGCGGCGACAGTCACGTTGCGTTCGGCCAGAAGCACATCGAGTGCAACCAGCAGGTTCAGGTCCAGACGACCAAATCTCATGGGAGTAACTCCTCGGCATTCCCCCTGTTAAGGGGCACTTTTTCATTATTTATCGCGGCCACGATAACGTAACTTCGTCATGAAAAATAGCCCGTTTTATGATCGCTCTATGTCGAGCCTGTCGCGAACCCCTTATTTTACTTCGCTTTGCACAGGGTGAATTTCTGGAATATGGGCGCGAATCCAGCCCATGACATGGTCCACTTGGTCGAGCAAATCGGCGCCCAGAGGCGTCAAGGCATAGTCCACGCTGATGGGCACGGTGGGGGTCACATGGCGCGCAACGAGGCCATCCGCTTCCAGCATCCGCATCTGTAGCGTGAATATGCGCTGCGAGATTTTGCCTTCCGCGCTTAATCGCCCCGTGACCCGCCGCAAGGTGGCCGAACGCATCGATCCCGTGCGTAGGACCTGAAGCAGGAGCATGCTCCAGCGATCGCCGAGGCGCGCGAAAATCTCGCGCATCGGGTCCGTGCGGGCAATGCCGTCGTGCTGCATCTGGCCGATCAGCACCGCCAGGCGCGCGCTTTGCTCAGCGGGGAAGTCGAGGCCCTGCAACTGGTCCATCTGCTTTTTTATCCCAAACAAATCCGTAGTTTAGGCCACTCTACGCCAGATTTTGGGTGGTTACAAATATGTTCCGTCTTATGCGCGGGGCAGGGGACGGATATCTTTGCCGAAGGTTTAGGGAGTTACCCATGGCTAACACATACGACGTCGTCGTGATCGGCGCCGGCCACAACGGTTTGACCGCGGCCGCTTATCTGGCCAAGGCCGGCAAATCGGTGCTGGTCCTTGAACGCAAAAGCTATTTCGGTGGCGGCGTCTCGACACGCGAGCTCAACACGCCCGGTTACTGGCATGACGAACACTCCAGCGTTCACATCATGATCCAGGGAAATCCCCTGCTGCGGGACGATGAACTCGGCCTGTTCTCGCAGTTCGGCCTCAAATATCACTACTCCGACGTGCCACATGCGACCATCTTCCCCGATCAATCGACCATGTTCACATATCGCGACCTGGACAAGACCTGCGCCAGTATCGCCAAGGTCTCGGAACGCGATGCCGAATCCTACCGCGCTTTCGCCCAGAAGAGCATGTCGATCCTGCCGATGATCGTCTCGGGGCTCTATTCCCCGCCGTTCCCGACGGGCGCCATGACGGCCATGCTCGATTCGAGCGACGAGGGCCGCGAAATCTTCGACGCCATGTCGCGCTCCTCCGTCCAACTGGCGGACGAACTCTTCGAATCCGACAAGATGAAGATCCACCTGGTCCGCCTCGTCTCGGAAAACCTGCAAATGCCCGACGAGCTGGGGACGGGCATGGGCTTCTTCCTGATGCCCGGCATCATTCACACCTACGGTGTCTCACAGCCGGTCGGCGGATCAGGAAAACTGTCAGAAGCACTGGTGCGCTGCCTGGAATATTACGGTGGTGAAGTGCGCTGCGACCAGGAGGTCGCCAAGGTCATCGTCTCCGGCGGCAAGGCCAGCGGCGTGCGAATGGAAGACGGCGAAGAGTTCTTCGCGCGCGATTGCGTCATCGGCGCGATCCATCCGCACAAGCTGCGGCAATTCGTCGAAGAGACGCCGGCGCCGGTCCTCCACCGCGCCGAACGCACGGTCATGGCGCCGTTCTCGATCTGCGCCTCGCACTACGACCTGAAAAGGAACGTCCAGTACAAGTGTGATCCCGAGGTCGGCAAGGCGACCATGCTCGAATTCATGGGTACGGACAATTTTGGGGAAATGATCGACGATTTCCACGATGTCGCTCGCGGCCGCGTGCCCAAACGGCGCCTGCTGGCCGGCGGCGACGAGAGCCTCAACGACAAGACCCGCGTGCCGCCAGGCGCCGGCATGTTCCATTCGATTTCGTTCGCGCCCTATGAGCTGCAAGGCAAGCCCGCCAGCTACTGGGATGAGTACAAGGAAGAATGGGCGGACGAAAATCTCAAGGGCTACCAGCACTTCATCTCGAATCTGACCTCGGACAACATCATCGCCCGCAGCGTCTATTCCCCCCTCGACCTGGAGCGCTCGTCGCCCAACTCCATGTTCAAAGGCGACCTGCACGGGGTCGCGCCCTATCAGTTCCAGAACGGCGGCCACCGGCCAACCCCGGACCTCGCCCAGTTCGCCGTACCCGGCGTTGAGGGGCTCTATTTGACCGGTCCGTTCATGCATCCGGGCGGCGGGGTTTATGGCGCCGGCCGTGCGACCGCTATCCGCGTATTTGACGATCTGGACATGGATTTTGATCGTACGGTGAAAAACCAGCCCGTCGAAACTCTCACCACGCCCGCGGCCAAAGGTATGTTTGGCTGGCTCAAAAAGAAGGCAAGCTGATGATTATCTACGACGGATCCGACAAGGAGCTGATGCGTGTCCGGGCGCTCGATAGCGACGGCAGCACCCTCGTCATCAAAGGCAAGATTTTCGGCGCCATGCCGATGTCGGCCCGCCTGACCCCGGCGGAAGCCCGATCCGCGCTGAAGCTGCTGACACCCGCCAAGGTCTGGTTCCTCATTACCTTCCTCTTCCGTGACCTCGGGAAAAAGGGCGCCTAACCGTTGCGATAAAAATGCCATTCCTCGCGGATTATGGCTGTTCCCCGGCGTGACAAGTAGCTTTAGAGGAGCCGGAAAAAGCGAGGAATATCAATGATGTGTGGGGGCTATCGGCGCAATGAATGGCCCCTATCACGTCTGTGGATTTGACGGTCTTCAGACCGTCGGGCTTCCTCGACCAAGGACCGGCGACAAAAAACGGCCGGCAAACACAGGGAATACACCATGACGTCTCTCAAGGCCTATCTGGCAACCACCACAGTGTTCTGTGGGCTCTTTGCGAGTGCCGCCTTCGCCCAACAGTCCACCACGCCCAGCGACACGATCGAAGTGGTCGTCACGGCGCAGAAGCGAACAGAACGCCTCAAAGACATGACTGTGTCGGCGTCCGTTGTCGATGACAATGCCCTGTCGCGCGCCAACGCGACGGACATCTCCGATCTCAACAAGATTGTCCCGTCCGTCCAGCTCAAGGGCTCGTTCAACGGCCGCGTGCCCATGTCGATGCGCGGCATCTCCACCAACGCCAACGAAGCCGCCATCGGCCTGACCTCCGGCGTCTCCATCCTCGTCGATGGCGTACCTGTGTCCTCCGACTCCATGGGCGCCAATCAGCTCGCCGATGTCGAACGTGTCGAAGTACTGAAAGGACCGCAGTCCACCCTGGGCGGGCGCGCCGCGTCTGCCGGTGTTATCAATATCGTCACCCGCAAGCCCTCCAAGACGTTCCAGGGAGACGGCAGCGTCCTGGTCACCGACGATCAGCAAAACCACATCGAGGCGTTCGTGTCCGGGCCGCTCGATGACAAGGTTGCCGGTAGCCTCTCGCTGTTCAACGATCATACCCGGTATCCAATGCAGAACCTGGCGACCGGCAAATACACAACGACGGACGGCGCCGGTGCCCGCGCCAAGCTGCTGATCCGGCCGACCGACGACCTCGACATCACCCTGGCGGCACGGCACGGTTACATGATCTCGCACGGCAACAATTTCGTCTATAATTACATCACACCCGATGCGAGCCTCCTTGGGATTCCTGCGCCGTTCATGTCGCAGGACGTCAATCTGGCCGGCTATGACCCGCGCGACTTCAAGAACACCAAATACGACTCGATCAGTGGCGCCCGGTCGCGGGTCCGCGATACCGACTATTCGGTAAATATCGACTGGCGGGTAGGGGACTACACCCTGACCTCGACGACGGCGAGCCAAACCGAAAACCAGTACATGATCCAGGACGTGCCAATCGTCGCCACCTATTTCTTTGATGTGCTCACCGGGGGCAATGCCCCGCATTACGGCAATAGCCAGGAAATTACGCTCGGCGTGCAGACGACGTCGCAGGAATTCAAGATAACGTCGCCACTCGATCGCCCGGTCAATTTCGTCGCAGGCCTGTTCTGGTCCGAAACTGACGTTACCTCGCACAACAACCGGACCTGGGTCGCCAATCCCTTCATCAATACCGTCAACTCGGACACGAAGACCCTTGGTCTCTATGCCCGCGTGAACTGGGCCCTCGGCGCCGACTGGAAACTGATAACGGGGCTGCGCGCCAATCAGGACGACGTCGCCTATAGCATCGATCAGATCGCCAACAACGCGGAAGGCGCGTTCTATTCGTCGGCCCGCCACAAGTCGTCCAACCTGGTCGGCGACCTGACGCTTCAGCGGAAACTGGGCGAGAACGCCCAGATATACGGCACCTACTCGCGCGGCTACAAACCCGCCGCCTACAATACGGCCGCGCAGCTGAAATCCAATGCCGCACTGACCCCCGTCGAACCGGAAGAAATCGATCATTTCGAAATCGGCTCAAAGGGCGTCTACGCCGACCGCACCCTGACCCTGAATGCCGCTCTGTTCCATACCCAGTATAAGAACTACCAGATTCAGGTGTTCGATACCGGGTCCGCCTGGCCAGCGCCCTTCATCCTGTCCAATGCCGCCGAGGCGAAAACGGAAGGCCTGGAACTGGATGCCGCCTGGCGCGCAACCCCATCCTTAAGCTTCGCCCTCAATGCCGCCTTCATTGACGCCCGATTCGAAACCTATACCGGCGCCCCCTGCTACAATTCCCAAACGGTCGCGACAGGGTGTCTGATCGACAGTGGTGGCATTCAGAGCCAGGACCTCTCGGGCAAGTCCATGCCAGACGCCCCGAAAGCCAAGGTGAATGTCTCTTTCGACAAGCGCTTCACAATGTCCAGCGGACCCTTCGACTATCAACTGGCCGGCAGCTATGCCTGGCGTTCAAAGGCCAATCTCCAGGCCAATCAGAACCCGGAAACGGTCCAGGATGCCTTCGGTATTCTGAATCTGTCGCTCACAGCGCATAGCCATTCAGGCCAGTACAGCATCAGCCTGCTCGTCAACAATGTGACCGACCAATACTACGTCACCAATCTCGAAGACTTCTTCTCCGGGATTTGGGGCGGCTACGACGCGGCGGGCAACGGCCCCGCCAACGGCATCTTCGGCAATGCCGTCATCTCTCAACCCGCACGAGACTCGCACCGTTACGTCGGAGTCCGTCTCAACGCCGCATTCTAGGGGGGAGGCCGCCATGGACCACTTCTTCACCGAGACCCTTACGTGGGAAGTCCTGTTCTACGGCTTCTCGATGACCGCCCTCGGCTGCGCCGGAACGATGATTCCTATAACCGCCCCGACGCGCACGGCGCCCACCGCGGCCGAAATCGACGCCATCGCCAATGAACGGATAGCCCATCTGCGCCGGTTGCTCAACTTTCGCGCCCGCCGGCGATAGATTTCAGATTTGGCGCCCCCCGCCAAATAGCACCGATCCCCCCCCTCGACCGGTGTTTTTCCCGCCTTCGTCCCCCACGGAGGCGGGCCCCTTTTTAGTAGGAGACCGCGTCATGCTCGGCAGACTATCACTCGAAAACAAGGTGGCGATCGTCACCGGCGCCGCTGGCGGATTGGGCGCGGCCACCGCGCGGCTTATGACGGCCCGTGGGGCGCGCGTCGTCCTCGCGGATCTCAACTTCGAGGCCGCGGTGGCTCTCGCCAAAGAGCTGCCACACGCCTTGCCGGTCGCCATGGATCTGGGTGATGAAGCGTCGGTGAAGGCCCTCATTTCGCAAACCGTTGCGCACTTTGGCCGTCTCGACATCCTGCACAACAATGCTGCCGATTTGTCGCCGGAAACGGCAGGGCGGGACCTCGACATCCTCACCATGTCCACGGACGTCTGGGACCGGACCTTCCGCGTGAATGTCCGGGGGACGATGATCGCCTGCCGCGAAGCCCTGCCGCATCTGATCGGCGGCGGCGGGGGTGCCATAATCAATATGGTCTCCAGCTTGGCACTACAGGGACATATTGTCCAAAACGCCTACTCGTCCAGCAAGGCCGCCCTAATTCAAATGACTCGTTCCATCGCCGCCAGCTACGGACCACAGGGCGTTCGCGCCAATTCGGTAGCGCCGGGGCTCACCCTGACGCCACAGGTCGCGAAGGTCTTCCCCGATGCCGTGCGTCACCTGGTGCAAAAAGAGACGCTCCGCGACCGCCTTGGCGAGCCGGAGGATCTTGCGGAACTGGTGTCCTTTCTGGCATCCGAGGCCGCCCTCAATATCAATGGCCAATTGTTGGTCTCCGATGGTGGCTGCACCACGCACGTCCCGGACATCGACGGCTACCGCGCGCTGGGACGCGCCAGCGCGCCGCAATAAGCACCCAATTCACCGATCAGCCTGCGCTCCGGCTCGCGCCGGGAGCGCCGCTTTGGGCTGGAATATCGCCAGCCAGGAGGTATGTCGCAAAGTGATAGCTCACGTCGATAAAATTCATAAAGGCTCGCAAGCTATACTGCACAAGGTGTTAGCAAGCATTGCGGCGCAAAACGTGCGAATTGTGTCAAGGCTGACCTATGGGCGATCAGATTGTCCGCTAGGTGCGAACGCATGAAAACGCAATCAAAACGCACGCTTATCATCGGTGGCAGTCTCATCGGAGTCGCCATTGTGGCCACGCTCTTCTGGGTCTTTGTCCTGCATAAAGAAAAGCCGCCGCAACTGATGTCCGAGCCCGTCGCGTACGGCAACGTCGAAAAAACGGTTCTGGCCTCTGGCACACTCGAGCCCTTTCGTCAGGTCAGTGTCGGCGCACAGGTCTCAGGGCAAGTTGTCACCTTGGCCGTCGAGCTGGGCGACCAGGTCAAGCAGGGCGATCTAATCGCTGAAATTGACTCCGCTAGTCAAAAGAACAACCTCCTGACCGCTCAGGCCAACCTGAACAATGTCACAGCGCAACAGGCCTCCGCCGAGGCCGCGCTGATCCAGAAAGAGGCGGCATATGAGCGGCAAAAGACCTTGTATGCCGCGGACGCCGGATCGAAGGCCGATTATGATCAGGCGGTCGCGGATTATCGCAGCGCTCAGAGCAGCCTGAACGCAATCAAGGCACAGGTCGCCTCCGCTGAAGTCTCGGTCAATACGGCCAATGTGAACCTGGGTTACACCCGCATTACCGCGCCCATGGACGGAACCGTTATTTCGATCGTTACGAAGCAGGGCCAGACGGTCAACGCGAACCAGTCCGCACCCACCATCGTTGTGCTCGGCGCGCTGGACAAGATGACCGTCAAGGCGGAAATTTCCGAAGCGGACGTGATCAAGGTCAAGTCGGGCATGAAGGTCTACTTCACCACGCTCGGAGACACGACGCGCAAGTACTACGCGACCCTGCGCACCATCGAACCGGCAAACACCGCCTTTGAGCCCGACACCAGCACGACCACCACGTCGACCTCGTCGGCTATCTACTACTATGGCCTGTTCGACGTCGACAATTCGGATGGAACGCTGCGCACCTCCATGACCGCGCAGGTCTATGTCATCCTGGATAGCGCCACCCACGTCCTGACCATTCCCGCCACCGCCCTGGGACCGAAAAATAAGGACGGGAGCTATATGGTCATGGTGCTGACAGACAAATCTGACCGCCCTGAGCCGCGACAGATCACAGTAGGGGTCAGCGATGGCGCCAAGGTACAGGTCCTGTCCGGCCTGAAGGCCGGCGAGAAGGTCGTGACCGGTCAGGGCGGCACCGCCTCGACGAGCGCGACATCGGCGTCCGCCGGCGCGAAGCAAGGGCCGCCGGGCGGTGGCGGTCTCGGTGGCGGAATGGGCGGACCACCGGGCGGTGGCGGAGGGCCTCCGGGCTAACCCCATGATTTCACCTCCCGTATTAGAAGTCCGTCAGTTGCGCCGGGAATTTCCAGCGGGCGAGGGGACCATCTCGGCCCTGAAAGACGTCGACCTGAAGATCGACTCCGGAGAAATGGTCGCCATCGTCGGCCAATCCGGCTCAGGCAAGTCAACCCTGATGAACATCCTGGGGTGTCTCGATCGGCCGACATCAGGCGTGTACAGTGTCGGTGGCCGGGTAACCTCAGAGCTCGGGCCGGACGATCTGGCAGAACTGCGCCGCGAACACTTCGGATTTATCTTCCAGCGCTACCACCTGCTTGGGGATCTGTCCGCTGCCGGCAATGTCGAAGTGCCCGCTGTTTATGCCGGCCTGAAACCCGCGGAGCGCAAGATCCGGTCGCAAGATCTGCTCGCCCGCCTGGGGCTTGGCAACCGGACCGGTCACCGGCCAGGGCAACTGTCCGGAGGACAGCAGCAGCGTGTCTCGATTGCCCGCGCCCTGATGAACGGGGGGGAAATCGTCCTGGCTGATGAACCGACCGGGGCGCTCGACACCGCGTCGGGGGAAGAGGTCATGCGGATACTGAAAGGTCTGCACGCCGCGGGGCATACGGTCATCATTGTGACACATGACCTGGAAGTAGCCGAACACTGTGAACGCGTCATTGAAATCCGTGATGGC